>WBZL01000735.1_pt1 | contig 36417 bp, 30 predicted proteins | sample 5204291 | NCBI WGS metagenome assembly WBZL01 (sample SAMN12344345, study PRJNA552823) | activated sludge metagenome | biome: Activated sludge suspended growth; feature: Nitrification reactor; material: Wastewater; isolation source: activated sludge from nitrification reactor of wastewater... | reverse complement strand
ATTGAAACTTTATAACAGTGGAAAAAAAAGTGCGATACGTGAGTCTGTTGATTATTTCACTGCCTCTATAAAATTTTTTATCAATTATAAAGATGTAAACGAATTAATTGAGCAAGCAAAAATTAGAGGAAAAAATCATGTATTGATACTTATAGATAAAAATCCTGCTTTATTAGTGCCACCAGCGTTTGAACAACAAATATTAAACAATATAAAAATTACAAAAAACAATACTTGGGTAGAAATAGAAAATTATAAAAACAGCAATAAAGAATATGATTATGTAGTGAAGTTAAATATCTACGACATACAAGTATCACCTGATATTCTCAAAGAATACAATTATACCGAAGAGAAAACAATTGCTGATGGTTGGCAATACGTATTAGACGACAGAGGCAATGTAAAAAAAGATTCTTTAGGTAATGACATAAAAGTGCAGAAATATAAAAAAATATCATGCCAAGTGCGTGAAACACGTATGAGCAAAACGGCACAAGTATTTGGTGATGCTACTATATATAATGCATCGACTAGACAAATACAAAAGCAAGACAGATGCACAGGAAATACTGCTTTTAATTATTCCTACTATCAATACAATGGCAATAGAGATGCATTAAGTTCGAGTACTTTAAGCAAATTAAATATTCCGCCAACAATGTTTCCTTCATCTCTTGATATGGTAGGTCAATCTGCATCAGAAATAACAAGATGCTATTCTGATTTTATAAACAAGAACTATTCTCTATTTTCCTACACTGCACCATAAATTAATAGTATGCAAATCATCAAAAAATATTTTCCTAATTTAACTCCAACACAACTTCATCAATTAGAGCAATTATTGCCATTATATCGTGAATGGAATGAAAAAATAAATGTAATATCTAGGAAAGATGTAGCTAATTTTTATGAACGACATGTTTTGCATTCCTTATCCATTGCCAAAGTTATACAATTTGAAAAAGGTGAAAAAATTGTAGATATTGGCACAGGTGGCGGATTTCCAGGCATTCCACTAGCCATTCTTTTTCCAGAATCATTTTTTATTTTATCAGATTCTATTTCAAAAAAAATTCTAGTTGTCAATGAAGTTGTCAGCGCATTATCTTTACAAAATGTAGAAGCCATTACCTGCAGAGCGGAAAGCATACAACAAGATATTGACTATGTGGTAACACGTGCTGTGGCGCCAATGAAAGATATAATTTTTTGGAGCAAAAAAATGCATGCTAAAAAAATTATTGCACTGAAAGGCGGCGATCTGAAAGAAGAATTAGAAGGCATCAAAAAAAACATACGCATCTATGATTTAAAAGATCAATTTGAAGAAGATTTTTTTGAAACCAAGAAAATAGTAGTCTGTAGTTAATAGAAAAATTAGTCCTTTTATATAAAAAATATTACGTTGTAAATATCAAACAAATCGTAAACTAATGCCAGCCGCCACCTAAGCTTTTATATAGATTTACGACGGCATTTAACTGTTCCTTCTTAGTTTCAATAAGTTCTAATTTTGTCTCCAAAGCATCGCGTTGAGTCATGAGCACTTCAAAATAATCTGCTCTTGCATTTTTAAATAAATCATTAGCTATCACAATTGATTTATTTAAAGCACCGATCTGCAAAGATTTAAATGAATAGTTTTTTTGCAAATTATCAATTGCATAAAGCTGTGTAGAAACTTCTAAGTAGGCCGACAAGATATGTTGTTCATAATTATACACAGCTTTTTTCTGTTCTGCGTTTGCATTTAAATATTCTGCTGTGATGGCATTTCTATTAAAAAGCGGACCCAACAAACCAGCTGCTAAATTTGCGAATATAGAAGCAGGTAATTTAATCCAAAATGCTGGATTAAATGCTTCTAAACCTAAACTTGCCGAAATTTTTAGGGTTGGATAAAATTCAGCTTTCGCCACTTTAACATCTAATTTAGTTGCCGACAATTCCAAGGCTGCTTGTTTTAAATCAGGTCTATTTTGCAAGAGTTGTGCTGGAATACCTTCGCTAACAAACATTGGCACCATTGTTTCAAAACTTTCAGAAGTTCTTGGTATTGTTGTCGGAAAACGACCTGTGAGTAAGTTGATGCGATTTTCTGTTTCACGAATTTGTTGCAATATTTCAAATTCTTTACTCTGTGTGCTATATACTTCTGCTTCAAATTTTTGAACAGCCAATTCTGTTGTTCTAGCAGCTTCTTTTTGCAATTTCACCACTTCTAATGCATTTTTTTGAATCGTGATATTTTGATGTATCACTTCTAGTTGATTGTCTAATGCAAGTAATTCATAATAAGAATTTGCGATTTCAGCAATTAAATTAGTCAATACAAAGTTCTTACCTTCAACGGAAGCCAGAAAGCGTTGAATGGCTGCTTTTTTTGAATTTCTCAACTTCTTCCAAATATCAATTTCCCATTCCATATCCAATCCCAATTTGACGTTAGGCAATACTACTGGTATCTTTTTATTTTCTGTGATATTTGTAGCTTCATCACCAGCACCTTGGCTCGTATATCGTCCAGGTTTATCTGCATCAACATCAAAACCATAGTTTACACTTGGCAATAATGCTCCTTTTTTTCTACGCACGTCATTTTTTGCCATTTCTATTTCTTGCAAAGTTTTCATCAACTCTTGGTTGTACACTAATGCAGTATCGATTAGATGCACTAAATTAGAATCTGCAAAAAAGGTACGCCAAGACAGTGTTGCAGTATTGATAGTATCTGACGAATTATTATTATTGTAGGTCAATGGCGTAGTCGTGTTCTCTGCACGTTGTACTACTTTTGGAATATTGCAACTTGTAAAAAGTAAAATGATTATACTTATTTCACCGAAAATTTTTATTCTATTATGCATGGTTGTCAATTTCTTCTGTTAATGGATTTTCTTCTTCGTCTTTTATATGTTGATATTTTGCGGCAATCGTTCCAAAAATAAAGTACAAACCAGGAATTAAAAACAAACCAAAGAGAGTACCGATGAACATACCACCTGCTGCTGCAGTACCAATTGTTCGATTACCAATTCTGCCAGGACCAGTAGCAAACATTAATGGAATTAAACCAGCTATAAATGCAAATGATGTCATTAAGATGGGTCTGAAACGGACTTTCACACCTTCTAATGTTGCTTTATAAATAGATAAACCTTGACTATGTCTTAGTGCGGCAAACTCAACAATTAAGACAGCATTTTTACCTAATAAACCAATCAACATGACCATGGCTACTTGCGCATAAATATTGTTTTCTAAGCCAAATATTTTCAGAAACAAGAACGCTCCAAAAATGCCGGCAGGCAAACACAAGATGACAGAAAGTGGTAAAATAAAACTTTCATATTGACCAGCTAAAATGAGATAAACAAAGCCCAAACAAATCAAGAAAATATATAGTGCCTGATTACCTTGTGCTACTTCATCTGCGGAAATACCAGCCCAATCGATTCCATAACCACGAGGCAGATTTTTTTCTGCTACTTCTTTTATCACATCAATGGCTTCGCCGCTGCTATAACCAGGAGCTGCAGCACCGCTTATTTCTGAAGAGTTGTACATATTATGTCGTGTAGTTTCAGACAAGCCATATATTTTTTCCATGGAAACAAAATCAGAAAAAGGCACCATTTCGTCTTTATTATTTTTGACGTACAATTTCAAAATATCTTCAGGCAATGCACGATATTGTGCAGCAGCTTGTACAATAACTTTATACATTCTACCAAATTTTATAAAACTGATTTCGTAGTTACTGCCCATTAATGTTGAAAGCGTGCTCATGGCATTTTCTATAGTTACACCTTTTTGTTGTGCAATATCATTATCCACTTTTAGCATATATTGAGGAAAACTTGCACTATAAAAGCTAAACACAGATGTCAACTCAGGGCGTTTGGAAAGTGCTTTGACGAAATCATTATTTACATTTTCCATTTCTTTATAATTATTGTTTCCTGTTTTATCTAGCAATCGCAATTCAAAGCCACCTGCAGCTCCATAACCAGGAACAGCTGGTGGTTGAAAAAATTCGATAGTGGCACCACTGATGTCTTTTGTTTTTTCTTCAAGTTCTTGAATAATTTCTACGACATTATGCTTGCGCTCACTCCAATCTTTTAAATTGATTAAACAAGTTCCAGAATTTGCACCTGTTCCTTCGGTTAATATTTCATATCCTGCAAGCGCTGAAACAGATTTGATGCCATCAATATGTTCCGCAATTTTCTGTAAACGTTCAGCAATTTCATTAGTTCGTTCTAATGAAGAACCTGGTGGTGTTTGAATGATTGCATAAAACATACCTTGATCTTCATTAGGAATAAAACCTGCTGGCACAGTTTTATTTATTAAAAAAGTAAACACACAAAACAATAATAGAACCAGTGCAGTAATTCTACGTCTATTGACTACTTTACTTAAGAATTGTACAAATTTTGATGCTGATTTATCGAAAGCGTTATTGAAATAAAATAAGCTTTTTGTGACCAAAGTTGCTTTCTTTTTATTAGCATGATTATTTTTCAAAATCATAGCGCAAAGTGCTGGCGTTAGCGTTAGTGCCACTATACCAGAAAGTATAATTGCAGTAGCCATGGTGATGGAAAATTGTCTATAAAACAAGCCGACTGGACCAGACATAAATGCGACAGGAATAAATACTGCTGCCATCAAAAAAGTGATAGCTATAATGGCGCCAGAAATTTCTTTTAATGCTTCAGCAGTTGCCTTTCGGGCGGAAAGATGCTTGGTTTCCATATTTGCATGTACTGCTTCAATTACAACAATTGCATCATCGACTACTACACCAATAGCTAATACTAAAGCGAATAAGGTAATGAGATTAAGTGTGATATTAAATAATTGCATAAATGCAAATGTTCCGATTAATGATACAGGAACTGCTAATGCTGGTATTAAAGTGGAACGCCAATCACCAAGAAAAAGAAATACAACGATGCCTACCAAAATAAATGCTTCAATCAAAGTGTGTACTACTTTCTCTATGGAAGCATCTAAGAATGTAGATACATCATAGCTAATTTCATATTCCATGCCTTTTGGAAAACTTTTTTGCAGTTCTTTCAATTTTGCTTTTACATCTTTAATAACTTGACTAGCATTGCTTCCATACGATTGTTTGAGTACGATTGCAGCAGATGGGTGTCCATTCAAATTCGAATAGATGTCGTACATAGAGCTGCCAAACTCAATGTCAGCAATATCTTTAAGTCGCAATAATTCACCATCAGCATTTGCTCTCAGAATTACATTTTTATATTGTTCTTCCGTCGTAAATCTGCCAGTATATTTTATGACATATTCAAAAGCTTGTGAGCGTTTTCCAGAGCTTTCTCCTGTTTTTCCTGGTGATGCTTCTAAACTTTGACTCGACAGTGCTTCCATCACTTCTTCTGTTGAGATTTTATAAGCTAACATACGGTCAGGTTTTAACCAAATACGCATGGCATATTCTCTGTTGCCCAATATATCAGCATATCCAACGCCGTTTACACGTTTTAATTCAGGCAATAAATTAATATCGGCGTAGTTGAATAAAAATCGTTGATCTGCTTTAGTGTCTTTACTAAATAAATTGACATATAAAAGCATATTCGATTCCTCACGTGATACTTTTACGCCTTCTCGAATAACTAATGGTGGTAATTTATTAGTTACAGATGCAACGCGATTTTGAACATTTAATGCCGCTACATTTGGATCTGTGCCTAAATTGAAAACTATTTGAATATTGGCTTCTCCATCATTTCCTGCATCAGAAGTCATATACTTCATACCTGGCACACCATTCAATGCGCGCTCTAAAGGTATGATAACTGATTTAATCATCAATTCACCATTAGCACCTGGATATTCTGTAAGAATATTTACCTTAGGCGGTGAGATAGATGGAAATTGTGTGACAGGTAATTGTGTAATAGCGATGACACCTAAAAACACAATAATAAGTGATATTACAATAGACAGTACTGGTCTTTGTATGAATTTACTAAACATGATTTCTGATTGTTAAATTATTCTGCTTTTAATCTTAAGTGTTTGAGCACATTGTTTGCATCATCAAATGTGTATCGTATTTTTTCATCATCTTTGACTTTCTGAATTCCTTCTAACAATATTTTATCAGATGATTTCAATCCTTCTGACACGACATAAATGTCAGGCAGTTCGCCACTTATCGTTATATTTTTCGAATGCACGATATTGTTTTTATCTACGATAAAAACATACTTTTTATCCTGAATTTCGTAGGTTGCTTTTTGTGGTATTAGAATAGCATTTTTCAAAGGCACCGTCATAATTATTTTTCCAGTTTGACCATGCTTTAGCAATCTGTCTGCATTAGGAAATGTAGCACGAAAAGCGATATTGCCAGTTTCATTATTGAATTCAGCTTCTATTGTTTCTATCTTACCTTTTGCTGGAAGTATTTCATTGTTAGCTAATTTTAATTCAACTTGTGTGTTATTGTTTTTCGCTTGCATTTTATAATTTAAATATTCAGGTTCTGACACATTGAAATAAGCAAACATTTTACTGTTGTCGGATAAACTTGTTAGGAATTCACCTTCATCTAAAAAGCTTCCAATTTTCTTCGGCAATCGATCAATAATGCCATCAAAAGGTGCACGAATTTCTGTGAATGATAAATGCACTCGAGCTAATGTAGCTTCTGCTTTAGCTTGTCCTAATTTTGCTTGTGCTAATAACAATTCATTTTTTGAAATCACATTTTTATCAACTAATGCTTTTGCATTGGATACTTCAATTTCAGCAGCATTAACTTCTGCCTGTTCTTTCATCATTTCTGCTTCATAAATTTTAGGCATAATACGAAATAAGACTTGTCCGGCTTTTACACTTTGTCCTTCATCGATATAAACATTTTGCAAAAAGCCTTTTTCTTGCGTTCTAATTTCAATATTTCTAAAAGAACGAATTTGTGCGACATACTCTTTGCTAGACGATGTATCTGTTTGAATTGGTGTTGTAACTACGTATTTAATTACTTCTTCTTTTTCTACTGTTGTAGAATTACAATTTGTAAATAAAAAAGGAATGACAAATAAAAGATAATAGAATGACCTTGTCATAATAGATAAATAATTTTTTAGATGATGTATGAAAATAGAGCCAATCAAACAGAAGTTTGATTGTAAAGTGTGAGTTGGAAATGGTATTATATTCTAAATACCCTGAAGAAAATATAGATCTTATCTTTAGCAATATTTATTGACGCTACAATAAATAGCAAAAACAAAAATAGTGTGAGAATTGAATGAATATAAAATGTAGATAAAGAGAATGAATGCAAAAACTTTACCTGTGGAGCATCTACTTCTTCTGCAATCTGATTATTTTCAAATAGAAATGAACCTATTGTCGGTAACACATTTGTTGGTATTCCAATAGACGGATTACTGATTTCTGTAAGCTTATAAGTCGACTTATTGATGGCATGATTTTCAGCATTGCCGATTTGAAAAACAAATAATAATAAGGTGAAAAGTATAAAGACTTTTGATTTCATTTATGTCGTCAAAAGTAAATAAGTCAAACAAAATAATTATTTACAAATCATTAAGAATTGTTATCAATTTTAATTTTTACTATATTTTAACAATGCTTATTTTTCAACTTTCACGGCTTTCGCTTCCTCAAGCATATAGTGTTTACCGTTCTCTGCATCAGTTATTGTTGCAAAATTTCCGTTTCCTATGTTTGCCAACTTAGAGAGTTTAGTGTTTACATATTCTGTATTTTTTCCAAAACAAAAAATAGAAAGTGATATATTTTTATCTAATCCTGTTTCTATTAATTGTTGCATTTTTTTATAATCTTTTTCACCAGAAGTAAATAAACCATCAGTTGCTAAAATAATTCTATTGTTGCCCTTTTTAATAAAATTATCTTGTGCTGTTTTATACGCTTTTTGCAAAGCAAGTCCACCTTGTGAAGAACTACCAAAACTAATATTATCTATTAAGCTTAAAATATTTTGTTTGTCATTAAGCGTAGTTGCTGGTAATATTTCTTTTACAGCACTAGAAAAGGTAAGTATAGAAATTTTATCCGTAGTGCGCAGTTCATTTACTAAATATTTCATTGCTGTTTTCAATAATGGCATTTTTTCTTGCATATTCATCGAAGAAGATGCATCAATAAGGAATACCAAGTTATTCGTTGCAAAGCCTGCTAATACTGGCATTGGCAATGAAGGTTTAGTTGTATCCATTACAGGAATTGACGCTACTTGTTTTGCTTGGTTTTTACTTTTTAGGTTAAAATTAAACACACAATTTTTTGTTACATGTACAAAACCATTTAATTGATAATAATTTTTAGCGTCAATTTGTATGGTATAATAATCTTCTGGCACAACTGCTGATGTATAGATGTCATACCTACCTGTTGAGTCAGTGATATCTGAAAATTCAAAGCCATTATAAAAATGAATTAAGACAAAGGCACCTTCTATCTTTTTCTGTGATTCTGTGTCTGTAATAATTCCGCTGATGTGCATACCTTCAGCAAAACCAAAGCAAGAAATAAAGCTAAATAAAAGCGTGTAAAAAAAATTCATCTACAAAAATTTAGTAAATATAAAATTATACATTGTTAATTAAATACACACAACAAAATTTATGCTAATTTTAACGCCATGAAACGTATAATCATCATATTGCTTTGCTTACTTATCGTATTGCAAGCATCGGCACAAGATTCTTCTGCACGAAAAAGCGTGTATAAATTTCGATTAAGTGTAGATATACCAATTGGCTTGATGAGTGCAGGGTTTGGTATTGGCGCATTGATTAAACACAAAAAAAACAAGCCACTCACTTTGGCAGATGTTAGCAATTTAAAACCTAGTGATGTCAATAAATTTGACAGATATGCCGTCTATCAACATTCAAAAGCAGCAGCCATCTCCAGTGATGTATTTCAATATACAGCGATGCTAAGCCCTGCATTTTTATTTATTGATAAAGATATTCGTAAAGACTGGAAAACTATTTTACCCATTTGGGCGGAAACATTTGCATTTACATCTGTATTAACGATGTTTACAAAAGAAATGGTGAGGCGCAAACGTCCTTATGTCTATTCGGAAGAATACAATGGAAACAAAATTAGCAAAAGTGCTTATGCTTCATTTTTTTCAGGACATACATCTGTCACCGCAGCCAGCACTTATTTTATAGCAATGGTGTATAGCGATTATCATCCGACATCGAAATGGAAACCCTTAGTTTGGACTGGCGCTGCTGTATTTCCGGCACTTACCGCACTAATGCGCGTGAAAGCAGGCAAACATTACTGGACTGATGTGATTACAGGTTATGCTGTTGGCGCATTAGTGGGCACGCTTACGCCATATTTACATCGTAGAGAATTTAGACGTAAGTAGGCGAATTTATCCAAGCAAATATTTTATTGCCTTTGGCATCAATGGAAAAGCCATTTGGAAATTGTTGTTGAAATAATTGTTCAAATTGTATGTTTTCAATTTTATGCTTCTGCAAATCATCGATTTTTGAAAATAAAAGAACACCATCTTTGTTCAATAAATTTTGAAGCTTTCGCAAGAAATCTGCTTGCATAAACGGCAATGGTGTTTCATCGTCAATAAACAAATCAACAATCAACATATCAAATTTATTTGTTTCCTGACTTACATAATCATTAGCATCGGCACATATAAATTTGACTTTACTTTTTAATGGTGTGTGTAAATATTTTTTTGCTAAGTCAATAATCACTTCGTCAATATCTACTGCAATAATAGAGCTTATTGTGTTTTGTTTTTCTAATAAATCAACAACGCTGCCTAAGCCAAATCCGAGCACTAAAACCTCGTTTATATTTCGTTGCTGTACTTGTATTGCTTGAAATGCTATATCGAATGAAGTATACTTTTTTCCAAAAGAATAAATAGCATTTTGAGTGCTCAATTTATATTGACCTTCATGAATAGAAACAACAACTTCACCACTGTAATTACTGTTTTTCTTTTCGACAGGTAAATCGAAAATATAACTTCCTATTTTAATAATGGCATTCAACTATTTCGGTGCTGGTGCTGTGTTTAATTTGAAACGCTCCATAAAGTCTTCCATTCGTGCTACAAAATTGTCGCGCATGGCCATATCTGCTGGCATAAATTCAAACAACACTTCTTTGCCTTCGCGGTAAACTCTATCACTATCTTTCAATAAAGTAATCGTATTATATACATCAGCAACAGAAGAAGCGATGCCCATCTGACCGCGTTTAATTTTGAAATACATCCATACACCTGATTTGCTTTGCAAATAAATATTGACAAAATCGCTTTCATACGCATAACCAATTTCAATATAGGCATCGTATTGACGTTTAACTACATCTTGTCCAAAGAATGCCAAGCTTACTTTTTCTACGCTTTTGAATGTTGCGTCTTGCTCGTCCCAATAAAATTTTGAACCTGACAGGAGCATGTTATAATCTAAACTTTGCGGAATAAACATTGAGTCCATCGAATATATGCTGCCAATTAATCGATTGGATTCCAAGCTATCTTTTGTCAGCACAGACAATGTTCTGTGTATCGTTTTATTGCGTTTGTAATTTGTAAAACTTGCCGTTTCTTCAGCGACTAAGAATGGCGCAAGAATAGAACTAGCAATTGCTGGTTGAATCATAAACTTGACTGCCAAGTCAGATGTAATCACCAGATTCTGTTTATTTGGTGTAAAGGTAAATGTACCAACCGTTGTAACTTTACAAGGTTTTAATCGCAATCCAAATCCAATTTCACCAGACGCATTTAGTTCTCTTGTATTCTCATTATATTTTATACAAGAATGACGTGAATAGGCTGAAGTAAATGCGCTTTCATCGCCAAAATTGATAACGCCAGGTTCTGTTTTGCTATAAGCCATTGAGCCTTTAACGCTCATAATGCTAGCATCACTCACCGAACGTTTATCTTGAATGATGGCAGAATAAAACTCTGGTACGCTCTTATCTAACATTAAACCAACAAACAAATTATTGTCGGCCTGACTAAGTATGCTATCCATGCTCACGGCAGGTTTTTTCGGATCTAATGTTTGTACATTCGGAATCCAATCGCTGGAATTATTAGCAATATCAATTTTAACATAACCATCTAAGAAAATTTCTTTATGTTTTGAATCAAAACTAAAATTTCCTTTATAGTATATTTTATTATCAATTTTAAAAGAAGCTACTTCTTCGATATCGGTATTTGCATACGTGTATATTTTACTTAAATCGCGATTGTCGGCGTGTTTCTTACCTTTTTTAGCTTCTGGCAATACTTGTCCACGATACGGATTATTTACGTTTATTTCTGTAATTGGTACTTTCTCGACAGTGCCATTATTCATTTTGAAATAATAATTACCAGTACCAGAGAAATCATTTCTACCGACAATATTTATGATTGCATCTTTCACTTGATGATAATTGCTATCTGCATTAAATACGACAATTGCATTTCGTAATGAGCGCACGGTACCGTCTTGCTCAATAAATATTTCACCTTTATCTGGAATAACTTTTGAGTCTGCAAGACGCAATTCATTTATACCGGCAAAGTGAATAGAATTATCGTTCAAATTTAATTCGGCCTCTGCTGTAACAAACTTTAAAGAGTCTTTTGTTCTATCAGTTGACAGCAAGAAAAACTTGCTATATTTAGTTGCAGCATTAAGCGTCAACATATTTTTTGCAATATCAAAATGTAAGAATTTTGGATTGGCAACATACTTGAATGATTCGAGTGGAATCGTATCATTTTTGTTTAATTCGATGTCGGCAATTTTATTATCTAAATCGAATTTTGCGTTGACATCATTAGAGGCTAATAAAGACAAACCCTCGTCTGTAGAGAGATTGAGTTTACCGTTTTTGGCTTCAAATTTTCGAGCTTTAAAGGTAATGTCATCAGATTGCAATTTTGTATGATTCCAAGAAAGCACGCCAACGCCGTTCAGGTTTTTATTATGCAAAATTAATTTTCCATCAAAATCTGTCGTACCGTTGTACATGCTAAAGCGCTCCTCTTTTCCTTCAGAAATCACCAATGAATCTTTTTTTACATTCCAAGCAAATGAGGATAAATTTATTTTTGTTTGTGGCAAATTGGCTACTTTATCTTCCGTGATGCGCACACTATCTAAATCGGCATAAACGCTATCCATAAAGAAGAAAGTAGTATCTGCATATAGTTTTACAGGTCCAAATTCAAATAAGCCTTTACCTGACAAACCACTGGCATCTAATTTTAGTGCTGCTGTATATTTTCCTTTATTGCCGAATAAGTTATATCCTTTTTCACCTGTGTTTACATCAATACCAAATGATTTATCATTTTGCAATTTAAGTCCAGATTTTATAGGCTCAAAGATGCCACCTGAAATCAATTGACCATTCAATTGTAGTTTTTCGGTATTCAGTGTATTTAAGCTATCGAGCTCAAATGGATAGACTTGATAAAAGAATTTGTCCGCATTATATTTATCACCGTTTGCACCTTTATCATAAGCGACTTTTGCCGTGTCACCACTTGAAAAATATGGATATTTCAAGTTATTATTCGTGCCTGATTTATTATTAGGCTCAGCGATATGCAATGTTCCTGTAATATTTTGAATAGGCGTTTTAGAGCGTATCAGTTTAATTCGTCCTTTTTCGTCTGGTTTGTCAGTTTCTGGAACATACACAACCATAGAATCCACATTTTTCATATTAAAAGCATACTTATCATAATCGAAGTCCACTTTCTTTGCAACAAAATCGAAGTTGCCGACTTGAATTTTTCCACCTAATGACATGACTCTATTTTTGCTGATGCGCACGGTATCATTATTCGGAATAAATTTAACACCAGACTTCGTGCTCATATTTATTTCTTCTACGCCATACACTTCCATGATGTTAGATTTGATATCAAGGCGTGCATTGAGATTGCGTTTGAATGAAGCAAATTTTATAAAATCGTAATCTTGTTTTCCTTTAGATGCTAATGCTTGATTAACGAGTTTTTCTTTCACTTCAATCATTCTCGTCGATGGATTATAGTTGATATAACCATCTTCTACCAACTTAAAAAAAATAGATTGAGTGGCAGAAAAAGGTGCACCAGGATTGATGTCTAGTGCAAGGCTTTGTCCATCTACAAATCGATTGCCTAAGTTGCTTTCATAATATCTATATATTTTATCGATTGGCCCTTGCTCGCTTGGTCCTTTATATTTGTTCTCTAAATTCGGTTGATAATAATTGAACGATTCAAAGATAGCAGGTATATCACCAGACAAGGTAATCATACTAAATTTAATAATTGTGCTATCTAAATTCCATCTCAATAAATCAGCATAAATAAACATTTTATGATATTCGCTAGTAAATGGTTGCTTCGCCAATGGTTTCAAATCACGATATACTTTTACATCTTTTGATTTAGAAAAATAGGAGAAATTCACAAAAGGATGCGAGATAGTATTATCTGCTAAGAAAATAGAAAAAGAAGCATCTTCCGCATTGATATCTTTAAAATCTTTTAGTTGTATTCTGTTGGCCGTCACGCGAACTAACTCTTTGCCATCTTTAGCAAGTAATGTAATTTTAGGCAAAACAGTATCAGAGCCAACTCCATATATTTTAGTGCCTTCTAGCTGAAAGCCTGCTGACATTTTCACTTCTTTGCTTAATGTATTGAAGTTGACATTATTGCTATAAGAACGAAATTTTGGATAAAATCGTTCTTGAGAATTTGCTTGTAATAACTTATCAGTATAAGTGCCCAAAAGCACTTCATTCAATACTGGTTTGAAGGTAAACTTAGCAGAATCAATTACGATATCTGATTTTGCAAAGTTGATTTGGTGATGCGAAAAATTCACGAAATTATTTGCAGGATCAAAACCAGCACGTTGCATACCGATTGTTCCATTATTTCCAATCCATAAATTTTCCAATGGAAAGAATTTTCCTTTTTCATTTTTTATGGTCAATGTATCAGCATTCGACATGCCGATTAAATCAGTAGCAGCGAAGATAAATACAGGTTTTTCGTTGGTGAATTCAACCGTATAATCGCCTGTAGTTTGCCATATATTAGTATTGGTATAATACAGTGCATTTTTCGAATAAAGGTTTGTTAGGTATTCAATGTAGCCAACAAACTCTTTAATATTTCCTGATTTTGATCTATCTATTAAAGCTTGTAGAATATCAAAATTTTTGTCGATTGCTGTTCCACTTGCCTTTGTAGTTTCTAATGCCAATAATAAATCTGCTAACTCTTTAAAAGCTGGATAGGCTGGTGCTTTCTTTAGCAACATCGATTGTGTAATGCCTTTAATTTTGAAAAAATAAACCGATGCTTTTCCTGTTGTGATTGCTTTTGGAAATTTTTCGGCAATTTCTTTACAATCTTCACGTGTGCAATTTGCTTTTATAAATTCAGCATACGCTTTTCCGTAACTAGCATTATCTGCCGGAAACTCCTTTGGATACTGTGCTTTCAAAGAAAAAGACAAGACACAAAGCCAAAAAAAAATGATATAATTTCTCATTCGTAATTTTTAAAGTTTTTAGTTTTTCTTCTGTAATACAATACAAGTCCAATTATTTTGTGTCGTGTGATAATTAGCTATTAAATGATGCATTGCTGCATTATCTAAAATAATTTTCGCGTCTTCTTCATAAAAACCAGACACAATGACATAGCCATCATCTTTCAACAATAAGGATAAATCAGACATATATGCTGTCAAAAAATTGCGATGTATATTTGCTAATATGACATCAAACTTTTGTTGATTTATCTGAGCAATTTCGCCGATAATTGGCGTTATATTTTCTACCTTGTTTAACTCTATATTTTCTATACAATTTTGATAGCACCATTCATCGTTATCGAGTGCCAGGCAATATGTAGCACCTAATTTTGCGGCAAGAATTGCCAATATACCTGTCCCTGAGCCACAATCCAAAACTGACTTTTCTTTAAAATCAATCAAGCGCATGTTTTGCATCATTTGCGATGTGGTAGGATGATGTCCTGTGCCGAACGACATTTTAGGCTCGATAATTATTTCGTGCGCTACATTTTGATTAGGTTCATGAAATGTCGTGCGCACAAATACAAAATCTTCAATCAAAATTGGCTGAAAAGAGCTTTCCCATTGTGCATTCCAATTTTTATTTTCCAATATTGATTGTGTAAAATCAACTTGATAGGTATCGCAAATAGCTTGGATAATCTGCTCTCCTGCTGCTTGTTGCTGCTCGCTTAAATACACTTCGACACAAGTTTCTTTTTCCTCTACACCTTCGCTTTCTACTTCAAAAAACAATCCTGCAAACTCTTCGTTTTCGATTGAATCAGGGTAAGATATTGTATATACGCGAATCATGATGGAATTGCATTTATGATGGTGGAAAAATCATTTATCTTCAAGGAAGCACCGCCTACGAGTGCGCCATCTATATCGTTGCTAGCAAATAATTCAGCAGCATTTACAGCATTTACGCTGCCTCCATAAAGTATAGAAATGCTATCTGCAATCGGTTTATCGAATTTATTTTCTATTTCTTTTCTAATAAATGCATGCATTTCTTGTGCTTGCTCTTGTGTAGCTGTTTTGCCTGTGCCTATTGCCCAAATCGGTTCATAAGCAATGATGCAATTTTTAATTTCTTGTGGTGTAAGATGAAAAATACAATGCGATAATTGTTGCTTGATAAATGAAAAATGTTCTTCATTTTCGCGCACTTCTATTGGCTCGCCACAACAAAATATTGGTATCATATTTTGTAGCTGTGCTTGTTTAATCTTTGCTAATAAAACAAAATCATTTTCATTAAAATATTGACGTCGTTCTGAGTGACCAATGATGACATATTGCACGCCAAGGGAAGCAATTATTTTTGCTGAAACCTCGCCTGTGTATGCACCTTGCTCATATTCACTACAGTTTTGCGCTGCTGCATGTAAAAACTGAAAGTTGGAAAACTGTGTTGCACAATAGTCAATATATGGAAATGGCGTCGCTATAATGACCGATTTATTTGGCGATAAATTATAAGTATTATATTGTTCTACAATGCCATTTAGCAATGCTATCGCTTCTTCTTTAACAGCATTCATTTTCCAATTTCCGGCTATTATTTTTTTTCTCATGGTCGTAATTTATAGCACGCAGTGTGCCTTTATTTATTGATATTTTCGAAGATATATTTAAAAATTGCCTTGTCTGTTTCTGAAAAATTTATTTTTCTGCGCTCCATCATGCGCTGTGCCACTTCATTCGCTTTTTCTAATTCAAATATCTTTTCATTCCAAGCAAAATCAGGTATAAATTTAGGGTGGAATCCGCCACCAAATACATTAGCACAAACACCAACAACTGTGCCTGTATTAAACATCGTGTTGATGCTACTTTTGGAATGATCGCCCATAATTAGACCACAAAATTGTAAGCCTGTGTTTATAAAATCATTCGCTGGATAATTATACGCTTTTACTTTTCCATAATTGTTTTTAAGATTTGAGTTATTGGTGTCTGCACCTAAATTACACCATTCGCCGATTACCGAATTGCCAATAAAGCCATCGTGTCCTTTGTTTGAATAAGCGAAAAATACCGAATTCGAAACTTCGCCACCAACTTTGCAATATGGCCCAACTGTTGTGTCACCATAAATTTTTGTTTGCATCTTCAAGCATGCATGCTCTCCTAAAGCAAATGGCGCACGAATGGTGCAAGCTTCCATGATTTCGCTGTCTTTACCTAAATAGATAGGTCCATCTTTTGCATTTAATATGGCACATTCGCATTGCACACCATCTTCGACATAAATTTCATGTCCAAGAATTGTATTTGTTTTTGATAATTTTTCAGGATTTGGTTTTAATTCTAAGAGCTGAATATCATTCCGAATTTCATTGCCGTTAAGCGTAAAAATTGACCATGGAAATTCGACAAATTCGTAATTAGTAAATGTGCTCTCATAATTTGATGAATATGCATGAATGGCTGATAAATCGCTTAAACTTTGTGTTGTAGAAAATGCGATTTGTTGATTGCCATTTTTCAGAATGCTATTATCGGATAACTGCAAAATTGCCTCCACTAACTGTGGGTTTGGCAAAATGCAAGCGTTGATGTATATCACAGCATTTGATGAATTTATGGTTCCATATTTATCTTGTAAATACGCTTGTGTTGCAATTCCAACTTTCGTGTTTAAATATTTTTCCCATTTTTCTTTGATGGTCAAAATACCAACGCGCATAGCAGCAACCGCTCGAGTAGCAGTTAGTGGTAATAAATTGTCGCGTTCATTTCCGTCGAAGAGTACAAATGAATGTTTCGGCATAGTGTAAAAATAGAATTTATACACTTATAATCATAGTGAAAAAACACTAATTCCTTAGTTTAGGCATAAAAAAAACGCTCTGAAATCAGAGCGTTTGTATAGCTATAATAATATGAATTATTTTTTTGCGTATTTTTTGTTGAATTTATCGATACGACCAGCTGTATCTAATAATTTTTGCTTACCAGTATAGTAAGGGTGAGACATATTAGAAACCTCTAATTTCACTAATGGATATTCGTTACCGTCTTCCCATTTAATGGTATCTCTAGTATTTGCACAAGATTTGCCTAAAAACATGTGATCGCAAGAAAAGTCTTTAAACACAACAAATCTGTATTCTTTTGGATGGATATCTGCCTTCATTTTAGTATAATTTGAGGTGCAAAGATAATACTTTATTTGTAATTCTAAAAATGCAGTCTTCATTTTTAAAAAATGATAACATTACACTAAAACAGCTTATTTAAAAGTACAAATATTTGATTATAAATACATTACAATCAACTAAGGTGTCTTCTTATAGGTAATTTTCAATGCTCCACTAGTTTGCATCGTAGAAGTTAAGGATACATTTTGGATTTTTTTACCATCTTTTACCGTTATAGATGCAGTATTAGGTGGTTCTTTTCCTAAGTTGATGGCATCTAAAACCAAGTAATTTTTTTCCTTTTCTAATTTAATGACAATGGTCTTTTTTGCCTTTGTCAAAAGCACATTCGTAAGTATTGGCTTTTTGTTCATAAACAAATTAACAGAATCGCCATCTTCATTATAACGATCCCAATATTCGATAGTAATTTCAGGACTACTTACTTCAATTTCATCTTTCACAACGACGTCTCTGGTTTGTACTTTTTCATACGTATCGATTACTGGTGCTCTATCTTCGTTTTTGGCAACGATTTTCGTTTCCGTTTTATTAAAATCTTCTAATTTAGAAGCAATATTCACTTGTTGTTCCGTTTTAGATGCCGCAATAAACTGATTAGTTAACAAGGCTGTATCTGGTGCTACATTAATGTTTGTTGGCGTTGTAAGTGTGCTATCTTTTTTTGTTGATTTAATGGAAGGTTTTGTATTTGCCAACATTTCTTCCAATGCTTTTTTGTTTAAGCTTCTTGCCAAGGTAACGTCGTTCCATTTTTGTTCAAATGCTGTAATTTCTGATAAATATTTTGCTTTATGTAAATAAGCAGAGCGCAAGCATTGAAACATGTCTTTCTGTATATATTTTACCTTACATGCATTGTTTTTACTATTCTGTTGCAACCAAGTGTCTGTGAAAGTCAACAAAGTTTCATCATCATTTAAATCGAAAGTGCCGTTTAGACAATCAATCCAATTGGAAGGACCACTTTCACGCAACAATACAATGGTTGTTATTTCTAGATACTTTTTATTGCAGATATAACCGCTCACATTATATTCTCCAAAATAATAGCTATCCATTATGCGCAATCTGGCGGAAAATATATCACCTGGTGCTAATTTCTGCACTTTCAATTCAACGTCATAATAATTATGTATATATTGAATAAAATTTCCAGTCCAAACGCCGTCAACATCTTGGCTCTTGGAAATATTTGGCATTAATAATAGTATGCAACACCATAAGAAATAACTACGTAAACTTTTCACAATTACAAAATTACTTGAATACTAGTGTATTCATCAAATATATTGCCAAACATGTGTTGATAATTATACGACAACATTAAATGTCTGTTTCTTCTTCAGACATACTATTTTTTATAAAATCTATTACTTCTTTGCCGCCTCTATTTTTTTCTGAAGAAGTGAGGAACATGGGTGGCAATGCTGTCCAGCTTTCCAACATTTTTTGTTTAAATAATTTTACATTTTTTTGAATAGCGAGCGTTTTATCTCTATCTGTTTTTGTAAAAATAATAGAAAAAGGAATGCGCATTTCACCTAACCAATTGATAAAATCTAAATCTATTTTTTGTGGTGTAATCGTAGCATCTATTAATACAAATAAGTTTAACAATTGCTCACGATGGGAAATATAGTATTTTATCATTTTACTAAACACTTCGCGCGTGCTTTTTGATACACGTGCATAGCCATAGCCAGGCAAATCTACTAAATACCAACTTTCGTCAATCAAGAAAAAATTTATCGTTTGTGTTTTTCCAGGTGTTTTCGACACTTTTGCCAAATCTTTTCTGTTGGTGAGCAAATTTATTAAAGAAGATTTGCCGACATTGCTTCTTCCGATGAATGCAAATTCCGACAAGTTTGTCGTCGGACAATCGTCTGTTTTTGGAAATGCGCCTATAAATTTTGCTGACTGTATCAAATTGAAGATTAATTAATGCAAAGATGAGGACATTTTTTGAGAGATTGGTATTTAATTTCTACTTTTGTGTAGAATAGTTGTTCAGAAAGGAATTTCTTTTGAATACTTACTATAAAAAAATGGGAACACCGTTAACACCATATAATTCAGGCGAAAGCAAAAAAGAACAAGTAGCTACAATGTTTAATAATGTAGCTGGTACTTATGATTTTCTGAATCACTTTTTTTCAGTAGGCATAGATAAGCTATGGCGCAGAAAATTAGTAAAGCTCATCGGAAAAACAAAACCTAAGCGCATCTTAGATGTTGCAACTGGCACTGCTGACTTAGCCATTGCAGAAACAAAACTAAATCCAGAGCAAATAATTGGAATTGATATTTCTGAAAAAATGCTGGAAATCGGCAAAAGCAAAACGCAGCATTTCCCAAACATCCAATTACAAATTGGCGATAGTGAGAATATACAGTTTGCAGAGAATACGTTTGATGCAGTAAGTGTATCATTTGGCGTTCGCAATTTTGAGAATGTCAATATCGGATTAAAAGAAATGCGTAGAGTATTGAAGCCTGGCGGAAAAGTTTTTATTCTCGAATTTTCCAAACCAAATAATTGGCTTATTCAAAAACTATACTATTTTTACTTTTGTAACGTTTTACCGCTTATTGGCAAATTAGTTTCTAAAGATGCACGTGCTTACACTTATTTACCAGAAAGTGTGCGTATTTTTCCCGATGGAAAAAAATTTGTAGAGCTATTACAATACGCTGGATATAAAAATATAGAATGCATACCACTCACTTTTGGCATAAGCACCATATACATTGCAGAAAAATAATACTTATCGTATTAGTACTTCTACCAATATTCACCTTTGCACAGCGCAATGTGATGGAAAACGACTTAAAATTTTCGCGCAAACGCTACCACTTTGGCATTCATCTTGGCGCAGGATTAGGCGATTTTAAAATTCGTCACAATGCCTTATTTGGTAGTAGTGATAGTATTTTGACTATCAAATCTAAATATGGTTATAATTTTGAAATTGCTGCGCTTATCAGCTACCATATCAATAAATATTTAGAAATCAGAACAGTACCGGGATTTGCATTTTCAAATAAAGAATTGAATTATGGCTTTGCTGATGAAACAAAAGTGATCAAAAAAATCGATCAAATATTTTTCGATTTACCTGTCGAGTTAAAAATAAAATCAGAGCCACTGCGCGATGTAAAATTATATCTTATTGCTGGCTTAAAATATGGTTATGATATTGGTGGCAATTTCAAAGCAAGACGCGATGAAGACATGCCTAAAATGTCGGCACATGATTTTGGTGTAAACTATGGTGTCGGTATGGAAATTCATTTTCCATTGTTTATTTTTTCACCAGAATTCAGAGTGTTTAATACCGTACTCAATATACATCAGCAAAACAGCACATTGCCTTATTCCAAATACATGAAAGGCTTATACAATCGTACGTTTACTTTCTCTATTAATTTTGAAGGTTAATTTTGTTTCCAGCCATCTAATTTTTCTTTAATAGAAAGCTTCACCGTATTGAGTGCATTTTCGAAATTGACATTGTTATTTACAACAATATCGCAAGCTGGTTTATAAGGCAAAATAAATTTTTGGTATGATGGAAACACGTGATTTTGGTAGCGATATAATACATCTTCAATCGGATAGTTTCGCTCTATTTGATCGCGTTTTATTCTACGAATAAGTTTGATATGTTCGTCGGCATCAATAAATATTTTAAAATCCATCAAATCAGATACGTCTTTAAAATGAAACACAAATATGCCTTCGATTATTACAATTGGAGCCGACTTATAAGTAATCAATTTTGGAGCTGCCAATGGATTGTTGTACACATATTCTTTCAAAACTACATCTTCGCCATTTAGCAAGCGCAATACATCATTATGGTATTCTGCTTCTCTAAAAGATTCAGGTAAGTCAAAATTTTTCTCGCCAGCATTATCAATTATTTGCTCTTCACGTGGTTTGTAATAATTATCTTGACTTAAAATACAAACTTGATCTGTCGAAAAGCTCTTTGCCAATTCATTTACAAATGTGGTTTTTCCGCTGCCACTTCCACCTGAAATGCCAATAATAAATGGTCGTTGATTCATCTTTTTAAAAAAAATATTCTCCAAAACTAAGCATTCGAAATTATCTTACCTATTTTTATGCAAAATTTCGTCATGCAAATATTAGATGGCAAAAAATTATCAGCTGAAATAAAGGCTGAAATTGCCGATACAGTAAAAAAAATGGTGTTGAGTGGAAAAAAAGCACCTCATTTAGCGGCAATTTTAGTAGGAAATGATGGTGCAAGTCGAACTTATGTAGCTAGTAAAGTAAAATCTTGTGAGGAAGTAGGATTTAAGTCCACACTGATTAGATTGGAAAGTGATATCACACAAAACGAGCTGATTACACAAATAAACCAGCTCAACAACGATGATTCTATTGATGGATTTATTGTTCAATTGCCATTACCTAAACATATTGACGAGGAAAAAATTCTGCTCGCAATTGCGCCAGAAAAAGATGTTGACGGATTTCATCCGATGAATGTAGGCCGTATGACATTGCACCTGCCGAGTTATATTTCTGCCACGCCAAAAGGAATTTTAGAAATGCTGAACAGATATAATATTGAAACGGAAGGAAAACATTGCGTAGTTATCGGCAGAAGTAATATTGTGGGCTTGCCAATGAGTTTATTAATGCAGCGACGAAGCCAGCCTGGCAATTGCACGGTAACGATTTGCCATAGCAAAACTAATGATTTGTCTAAATACACATTAGAAGCGGATATTATAATAGCTGCACTTGGCAAACCTAAGTTTTTAACAGCGGATATGGTAAAGCCAGGCGCTGTTGTAATTGACGTAGGTATTACACGTGTAGATGATGCCAGCACAAAATCAGGATTTCGCTTATATGGCGATGTTGACTTTGAAAATGTAAGTAAGAAATGTAGTTTTATTTCGCCAGTTCCTGGTGGCGTAGGTTTAATGACGGTGGCTTCATTATTACAAAATACACTTAGTGCTGCAAACGAAGAATTTTACAAAAAAACGATAGACTTTTCTGTCGATAATATATAAGACAGTCAAAAAAACTGGTTTATAAATCTGGATGTTTTACAATAAAATAAGGATTCAACAGGTTTTCTCTATTATACAATAGTGGTTCATTATTATCGAATTGGAGAACAATGGCGCCAGCTTCTGTTGCTACGATTTGGCCAGCGCAAGTATCCCATTCCATAGTAGGTCCAAGACGTGGATAGACATCAGCCATACCGTCTGCTAATAGGCAAAACTTAAGTGAACTACCTGCTGCAACAAAATCAACTTTTTCAAATTTTGATTGTTGCTGCGCTACATAATTTAATAATTCAGGAGTTTGGTGCGAACGCGAGCCTACAATTTTCAAAGTACCATCAGCAGCTAAAGGTCTAATCGCCAGCTTAGTCGTTTCAGCATCTTTAATTTTAAAACTACCTTTTCCTTTTACAGCAAAATAGGTAATGTTTTGGGCTGGCACATGCACAACACCAAGGAATGGAATGCCATTTTGTATTAAAGCTATATTTACAGTAAACTCTCCATTTTTCTTAATAAATTCTTTAGTGCCATCAAGCGGATCAACCATCCAACATGTCGTCCAATTTTTTCGAATACTATAATCGGTTAGCTTATTCTCTTCAGAAATGATTGGAATACTTTTATCTAATCTCTGCAAACCTGCAACAATAATTTTATTTGCATTTTTATCAGCTTGAGTTAATGGCGACTGATCGCTTTTTATTTCCACATCAAAATCTTGTTTATAGATATCTAAAATAGCATCTCCTGCTTGAATGGCAATTTTAATTACTTCTTGAATCATGATAAAAAATTAAAAATTGAAATTAGCGTGTTCAACAGTCGGATTGAGCTGATCTTTCTCACTTAAGACAATATCATTTGCAGGAATTCTCCAGTCGATTTGCAAGGAAGAATCATTATAAGCAATTCCACCTTCAGCAGATTTATTGTAGTAATTATCGCATTTATATAAGAATTCACAAGTTTCAGATAGCACTACAAAGCCATGCGCAAAGCCTGGTGGAATAAGCAATTGAAGTTTATTTTCTGCTGATAATTCAATAGAAAAATGTTGCAAATATGTTGACGAATTTCTTCTAATATCTACCGCAACATCTAACACTTTTCCATGTGTTACACGCACTAATTTTGTTTGTGCATAAGGATTATTTTGATAATGCAAACCACGCAAGACGCCATAACTTGATTTGGAGTGATTATCTTGGACAAACTCGTAATTAATACCGAATGCTTTAAGTTTTTCGGCATTATAACTTTCGTAGAAAAAACCTCTATTGTCAGCAAAAACACTTGGTTCTATTACAAACAAATCGTTTATTGGTGTAGTAATGACTTTCATGATAATAATAAGCTACGCTGCTTTTATCGTCTCTTTGATTGATGACCAAAAATGACGTCTGATGTAAATACCGATAATGATGATGATATCAATGAATACACCAATAAGCATAAACATAATAAATTGCTTACGTGTGGATACTACATTTTTTTGTAGTGGTAAATGTGGTTCATCAATTGTTTGGAATAAAGGCATGATAGATTGATAATTCGTCTTAGAACCTTCTAGTGCTGTTGCAGTCATGGAATATAATGCTTCTAACAAAGCTTTATTTCTAAGATATCTTGTTTCATTCAAATCGGCTTTAAAGGTAACCAAGTTATTGGCTTTATCTTTATAATCTGCTAAATTAAACTCAGAGTTTTCCAATTGAGCTTTTACGTATGCTAATTTCTCTTCCAAGAAGTCAACAGTAATTTTTGCTTTACGAGTTGCACGATCAATATAATAGTCGATTAAGTTATTATAGAAACAATCACACAATAATTTCGAAAATTCTTCATCGCCTGTGGTTGCTGTAATAGAATAAATTTCAGCTTCATTATAATCAACAGTTACCATTTCTCTGATATTTTTTAGTATTTTTTTAAACACTAAATAATCTGGAATGCTCATATCGCTAACCGTAGTAAAATCGCGAAAGTAGCTTTCTTTATAGCCTGATGTTAATCTCAAATAATGATTTGCCAAATAATCTTCTCTTCCTCTGAACACTTGTTTTTTAAACAACATTTTAGAACCAACTTTTTCAGTAAAAGCGTATTCTTTTAATTTTTTTGGATTACCGAAGTTGGTGTTTGTTGTCTGTAATAAGTTAGCAAAATTAGTTGTACCAGGCAATTGTGGACGCTCTTCTGAGAGGAAGAAAGTTACTTTTGCTGTATAAGTAGGTTTCACTAAAGAGCCTTTATAGTAACCATACAAACCAGTAAGAATAATTGGAATAACAAACAAGAGAGCATAGCTTTTAGCGATGCCAAATATTTCTTTGACAATTACTAAGAATTGCTTAAGTCCTTGATCTCCTTCTTCCTGATTTACGTCAGCAAGTTCTTCGCTCAATTCATTTTCTTTAGGATTTATTTCTTCGTTCTCTTGCATATTATTTTTTAGTATTCCGCACTGTTTCAAAGAGTAAATATAAAGTTAGTACAGAAGAAATTGCACCTACAGCGCCTGTGACCGCTTTTTGCAATATTGCGCCACTATTGGCATTACGGACTCTTTGTTTTTTCTCTTTTGGTATGCGTTTAGGAATTACGATAGTCGAACCTTTTTCCACTTTTGGATAATTTTTTCCAAAGAATGTTCTCTGCGTGCTTAATATTTGGCCATTTGGTCGAATAACATAGGTTTTCTTTTTGTATGCACTATCACTGAATCCTGCGCCATATTTATAAATATAGAATTTTGCATCTTTACCTTCGTTGAATGGCACGTATAGATTTTCAGGTTTTTCATCTGCTGGATAATTAAATTCTCCTTTTAAAGCGACTAAGTCTTTTATTGCTGGAATGTCTATTTCGTCGCCTTCTTTTAAAACGTAATTAAACTTAGAGTTTTTGTTTTTCATCGCAACATTTAAGTTCGTCAAAATATTTCCGATACCATCTTCTGTGCGTTTTAGTTTTGCGCCATCAGCATAAGCAAACCTAGTAAGGCCACCTGCACGTTCTATTAAAGATGCTAACTTTTCGTCTTTAGATGTCAATACATAAGTGCCCGGATACAATACTTCACCTTTCACGGTTACTTTCATTTGGTATTCAAATTCTGGCGTAGGGCGAACATAGATTTGGTCAAATGGTTGTAATTTAACGGAGTTGGCAACAGGATCTTTACCTATATTTTTACTAATACTATAGTTTAAAATTGTTACCTGTGTAGGTACAGATTGTGAAATGGCTTTGTCATAATTAGCAATACGTGCAATTTCAATTCTATTAGAAGCAGCCTCCATTTTAAAGCCTTGTGCCAATATCAAAGCGTCTGCTAAGGTCATACTTTCCATATAAGGAAACGTATCATTTTTACGCACCATACCATTTACTTCGATATAATATTTATCTATTCTTCTTAAATCTTTTAACACATAAATTTTATCACGCTTTTTCAATTTAAAAGTATCTAAAGCCTCGAAATTATTAGTTGTATCGATTCTAAAGGAGATTAATTTTTCTGTCAAATCATCATTTACTCGATAGATAATAATTTTATCTAAAAGCGCTTCTTCTTTTAAGCCATTACACATAATTAATGCATCGCGAAGTGACATGCCTTTTTCTGATTCAAAGCGTCTAGGTTTTCTTACTTCGCCTTTTACTTCGATATCAAATTTGTCGAAATAATCTGTTTTTGCATACACTTCAACTACATCTCTAAAGGTGAGCAACATATTGTCTTCTGAATTTTTATCGTCGATAATATTTTGCAAACTCACTTTATAGGTATGTTTTCTAAAGTCGCCATAATTTGTTCTGATCACGTATGCTTCGTCTAAGTAAGCATCTTCTTTCAAGCCTTGAGCTTTGCTAATTAAATCCCAAACTCTATCGCCTTCGCGCCATTCATATCTTCCAGGCAATAATACAGAACCATTAATATCATTATAGTTTTTTACTTTTTCTGGAATAGAGCGAACGCCAACAACATCACCATGTTTTAATAAAATTTTGCCACCAGACAAACGAACGCTATCTAAATTATAATCAATCAAGATTTGTTTATTTTCGTCGAATCTTCTGATTTGAATAACCTTTGTGAATGCATCAGGTTTATAGCCACCACAATATTTTAATAAATCTTCAAATGTTTCGCCATTTTTCATTTCATATTTCCCTTCTCTGTTTATGGCGCCTTCGATTCGTACAATATTTTTTTGTGCTGGCACATAGATATAATCATTATTATCTAAGAAAATATCATCTTGTTTTTCTGGCGTAAATAAGAATTTGTATAAGTCGAAATTTCTAATGATTTTTCCATCGCGTTTTATTTGAATATCACGAATAGAACCTGATTTAGATGGACCGCCGACATAAGCTAAAATATTATATGCAGTATTGATAGCAGGGAAAGTATAAGAGCCTGGATTTTCAACATCACCTACTACATTTATCGTGATTACACGTGAATAGTTAATAGAGACATCAAAATCTGATTTATCAATCATATATGCATTGGCAAATCGAGTACGCAATAAGCCTTTAGCTTGTTCTAAAGTCAAACCTTTCAGATACACTCTACCGATATTTTCTTGTTGTATGTATCCATCTTTATCGATATAAAATAAGCGATTGTAATCGGCATAACCCCAAATAGAAACGACCAATTGGTCGCCAACACCTAAGATATAATTGCTAGGTGGTTTTATATCTACTGCGTTGTTAAATATTTTCACATCTTTTTGACGGAAATAGGTAAAGCCATAAATATCAACCGTATCTAATTTCTCACGAAGTTCGCGTGTAGCAGTAGCAGTGATTTTTTCAACTGTTTCAGATGCTTTTTGTGCTTCTTTTAATAGTTTGTCTGGCGAGCTTTTATTATCTTTTACTTCTGTCGCATTAGTAGCATTACCAATCGCACCAGCTTGTTCGTCAGCATCTTTAGAACGAGGTGTCATTTGTTTCGCGATGTCTTGCGATTTTTTAACCTCTTCTACTTTTATCTCACCTTGACGAATTTGTAAAGTATCTTCAATTTTTTTAAAAATCTCTTTTACAGTCGGATCTTGCGCATTGATATTTGCAGGAATTCCTGGTTGTATAGATGGCAAAGTCGGCATCACAAATTGTGCTTTCGACTCAGCCACAATGCTAAGGAAAAGAAAAAGGAAAATTATTTTTGATATATATTTCATACTAGCTTAATTCATACTGATGTTTGTAATAATTTTGATATTCACCTGATGTAACGTGTTGTAACCATGTTTCATTTTGCAAATACCAATCTACTGTTTTTTCCAAGCCTTCTTCAAATTGTAATGATGGTTTCCAGCCTAGTTCTTTATTGAGTTTTGACGCGTCAATGGCATAACGCTTATCGTGTCCTGGTCTATCCTTCACATAAGTAATCAATTGTTCGGAGCTACCTTTTTCTCTATTCAATTTTTTATCCATGATGGCACAAAGCAATTTTATCAAGTCGATATTTTGCCATTCATTAAAGCCACCGATATTGTAAGTTTCGCCAAGCTTGCCATTGTGAAAAATTGTATCAATAGCAGTTGCATGGTCTTCTACAAAAAGCCAATCTCTGGTATAATCACCTTTGCCATACACAGGCAATGGTTTATTGTTTTTGATATTATTGATAAAAAGTGGAATCAATTTTTCTGGAAATTGAAAAGCACCATAATTGTTGGAGCAATTAGAAATGACAACAGGAAGATGATAGGTATTTTCATAAGCTCTCACAAAGTGATCTGAGCTTGCTTTAGATGCGGAATATGGCGAACGTGGATCATAAGCAGTTTCTTCTGTAAAGAGTCCTGTTTCACCTAAGCTGCCATACACTTCATCCGTTGAAACGTGATAAAATAATTTGCCAGAAAAATCATCATGCCAGCATTTTTTTGCAGCATTCAGCAAATTGACCGTCCCGACAACATTAGTCATGATAAATTCGAGCGGATTTAAAATAGAGCGATCTACATGCGATTCTGCTGCTAAATGTATAACACTATCAAATTTATATTTTTCAAATAAAGTATCTATAGCATTCGCATCAACGATATCTACTTTTTCAAAAATATAATTCGTATGATGTTCAATGTCTTTCAAGTTTTCTAAATTACCAGCATAGGTTAGCTTGTCCAGATTCACAATCGTATATTGCGGATATTTCTGAACGAATAATCTCACCACGTGTGAGCCAATAAAACCAGCGCCTCCAGTAATTAAGATTTTTTTCATTATAATGTCCAGTATTCTAATTTAGAAATTTTTGACTTATACATATTTTTGATATCCACGAGCACAGCATCTTCATTTGTAATGCTTGTAAAATAATCTTCTGATAAATTTTTATAAGCATCATGAGAAACTGCAACTAAAATCACATCATATTTTCCACTTGCGTCAGCTTGCAAACTTACACCATATTCTTCTTCCACTTCGTGTTTATCTGCTAATGCGTCAACCATTTCTACATCTAGTTGGAAATCCTTAAGCTCATTGTATAAATTAAACACTTTTGAGTTTCTGATATCTGTCACATTTTCTTTAAAAGTTGCGCCCATAATTAGCGCTCTACATTGCGATGGATTTTTGCCTTTTTTTAATAAGAACTGTACTATTTTTTTTGCAATATAATTCGGCATTCCATCATTGATGCTTCTACCACTTAATATAATTTGTGGTTTATAGCCTAGTTCATTTGATTTATAGGTTAGATAGTATGGATCAACGCCGATGCAGTGACCACCTACTAAACCAGGCTGAAATTTTAAGAAATTCCATTTTGTTCCAGCTGCTTCCAATACATCGTATGTATTAATATTCATCAAGCTGAATATCTGAGACAGCTCATTCATGAGCGCAATATTTAAATCGCGTTGTGTATTCTCAATTACTTTAGCCGCCTCTGCTACTTTAATAGAAGATGCTTTGTAAACACCAGGCTCGATTATAGCACCATAAACTGCAGCAATATTTTCTAAGGATTCATCATCACAGCCAGCAACGATTTTTGTGATTTTTGTAAGTGTATGAAGTGTATCACCAGGATTGATACGTTCAGGCGAATAGCCGACTTTAAAATCTTCTATAAATTTCAATCCAGATTTTTCTTCAATAATTGGTACGCAATCTTCCTCTGTGCAACCTGGATAAACGGTAGATTCGAAAACGACGTAATCGCCTTTTTTAATCACCTTTGCAATTGTATTGGAAGCTCCAATCAATGGTTTTAAGTCAGGCACATTGTGTTCGTCAACTGGTGTTGGCACGGCAACGATAAAAAATGTTGCCATTTTTAGCACATCTGTTTCAGCAGTAAATACGATATCTGTTCCTTCGAAAGCGGAACTTGATAATTCATTACTCGGGTCGATGTTGTTTTGCATCATTTCCACGCGTTTCTGGTTGATGTCAAAACCAATAACTTTAAATTTTTTCGCTAATTCTAATGCGATAGGTAATCCAACATATCCAAGTCCAATTACGCCTATGGACTTATCTTTTTTGTTATATGCGGACAGAAATTCTGTTGAGTTGTTCATTTTATGTCTACGAGATGGGCAAATGTACAAAAAAAATCGTAAAATATTTTAGCATAAACCGTTAACAAATAATAAGTTTGCCCTATATTTTTTGATATCTAAGAACAAATATTCATGTCTATTATCTATTCTATTGCTATTTATCTGTATTCCGCATTAGTTTGGATAAGCAGTTTTTTTAATGAAAAAGCCAAATCATGGGTAAATGCTCAAAAAAATTGGAAAAAAATTCTATTGAATTCAGAAAAGACAAACGAGCACATTATTTGGATACATTGTGCTTCCGCTGGTGAATTTGAACAAGCAATACCTATCATCAATGCTATCAAAAAAAAGAAAGCGAATTATAAAATCTACGTTTCTTTCTTTTCACCCTCTGGGTTTGCAATGTATAAAGATTCAAAGCAAGCTGATTACTTTTTTTATTTTCCCTTAGACACAGCAGCGAATGCAAAATATGTCGTTGATTTTTTACAAGCAAAATATGTCATTTTTATCAGAAACGAAATATGGTTGAATGTGTTATCATTACTCTATCAAAAGAAAACTCCGACTTATTTAGTCAATGCGAATTTGAAACAAAGAAGAAATCTATTATATCGTTTTTATCTTGATAAAACATTTCCATTATTTACTAAAATTTTTAGCACACAAGACGATGGCAACACGAAGTTAGAGCAGGTCGTTCAAAATAAAAACCAAATATTTTCAGATAAAATCTTAACAGATTTTTGCCGTGATAGTATTGTTGTCATATTAGGAAGCAGCTGGCAAGAAGAAGAAAAGATGATGGCTCGTTTTTTTATTAAAAACAATGCAAAAATAAAAATAATAATTGCTCCTCATGAATATGGAGACGGCAAACTTGAACAATTAAACTCACTGTTTACATCTGAAGAACAATCTAAATCGACAATCATTTCTTCCTATTCAAACTATCAATTTGGAAACACATCTGCTATTTTATTTTTGGACAGAAAAGGAATATTAAAATATGCTTATAGATACGCTTCAATAGCAGTAATTGGTGGTGGTTTCAACAGTGGCACGCACAATATTTCAGAAGCTGCTGTGTATGGTATTCCAATTTTATTTGGTCCAAACTATACAAAATTTGAAGATGCTAATGATTTTATTCAATTAGAAACTGCTCATAGTTTTAAACAATATGAAGCATTTGAGCAGCAATTATTAATTTATCTAAATGATGAAATATTACGTAATTGTATCAAGGAAAAGCTTGATGTATATTTTGACAAACATAATAATGTAGCAGAAGCAATAGTTGACGATATTATAAAATAAAAATCCCGTGCATGAGCACGGGAAATTGATTCATACATTCCTCGACTTAGAAAAATCGTTTTTGCAGCACTGCCATAAAGCGTTCCACTGCGTTCGTTTTGTCGTTCCAATTGTATTTATTCCATAATTTTTCTTTACAGAAATTTTCTGCTTGTTCGTAAGTCGTCTGTGTTTCCAATTGTTTCAAGCCCATTTCGTATTCACCAAAATGGTTGCCAAATAATTCACGAACAAAAATAAATTTATCGTTTAGTGCTATTGATTCGCTAATTGTTTTTGCTGATTTAGCCTGTAAAACATCATGGATTGTTTGTGATTTAAATACATCATTTAATGCTGAAGGTGTTAGCTCATCTACAACAGTTTCAATTTTTTCTGCCACCAAAACATTTCCACTATCATACGCGGTAGAAATTGGATTTTCTGTTTTGATTTGTGTAATTTCTGATTGTTTAGTTTGCAAGAATGTTTCATGAAAATCATCTTTTCCATCATCAAATTTTTCAAACAATTGTGCTTGATGAGTAGCATTTAATTTCTGTTCGAGTTGATCTGATAGCGAAACTTCATTTTTGCTATTTTCTAATTGCTCTGCAAAAGTTAATGGTGTTTTATTTTCAAATTGAGCTACTAATGTCGTATCTATAGGATCTAGCTCGTCTTCATTTGTTTGAACTTCTTGCTTTTGAACTTCAGCTACTATTTCCACGTTTTGCTCATTGCTATTAAGTGCATAATCTTCTGTAATTATATTTTGCACTTCGCTCTTCACTTCTTTAAATGGAATAATAGGTTCTTCTATCTCATTGACCAACAGATTAGCATTGTTTTCTTCTTTGCTTTCGAAGAGTTTGTTTAATGAATAATCTTCAGTAATGATACTATCGACAAATGAAGTTTTTTCTGCCATTGGTTTGGCTTCTTCAGCAACACTCAATACTGTTTCCACTACTGTTGTTTCAGCACTATTTAATGCATAATCTTCTGTGATAATACTTTCTACGAATGTTTCTGCATCGCCTGAAGTTAGAATTGGCAATTCATCGCTTTTATTTTCTATTGTTGTAGTTGAAATTTCGCCAACTATCTCCACCAATTTATTGTCATTTTCTGTTTGAATTTCTTCGACAAATTCATGCAAATCTTCTGTTTGTGTTGCTGTCAAAACTGCCTCCACCTCGTCTAAGTGTTCATTCGTTTCTACGGCAACGATTTCTTTTTCTTTGCTTATCGTTGGCTTTACGGTATTATCAACAAGTGCAGTAGGCACAAAAGATTTATCTACGCTCTTATCGATTATTAGCGAACGTTCGATATCTTCAATTCTATCGATGCTGGTATATAAATACTTTTTCATCAAAAGTAATTCATCTCTAGACATAGTTCCTTCTGACAGAATTGTTCGATTTAGATTGGAAACTACAGTAAGGTAGTTCTCAATTTTCTGCAAAGCGTTTCTTATTTCCATCTGTTTTTGTATTTTGATGTCGAATTTATAAGGTAAAATACAAATTTCATACATGTTTTTAGAACCAAATGTTAATAAGTCTAAATCGGGTTGGATAGAAGTGGTGTGCGGATCGATGTTTTCCGGCAAGACGGAAGAACTCATTAGAAGGCTAAAACGTGCCAAGATTGCCAATTTAAAAGTGGAAATTTTCAAACCATTAATCGACACCAGATATCATGAAACAGAGGTTGTTTCGCATGATGCCAATTCTATAACGAGCACACCTGTTTCGAGCTCACAAAATATATTACTCTTATCTAATGATGTTGAAGTAGTCGGCATCGATGAAGCCCAATTTTTTGATGATGGCTTGCCTGAAGTGTGTGAGCAATTAGCAAATAAAGGTATTCGAGTAATTATTGCTGGTTTAGACATGGACTTTTTAGGCAGACCATTCGGTCCAATACCAGCACTTCTGGCAAAAGCTGAATATATTACCAAAGTACATGCCATTTGTGTAAGATGTGGAGCATTAGCCAATCATTCCTATCGCTTGGTAGAAAATGAAAGCAAAGTTTTATTAGGAGAAAAAGAAAGCTATGAACCGCGTTGTCGAGCTTGTTTTTCAAATAGTATGCAACAAGAACCGTAAATTTATAAGTATGAAAGTAGCAGGATATGAAATTGAAAACAAAATAAATCCAAATAATGTAGATTTATTTTTGAATGGTGTGGCAATTCGTTCTAAATTTTTTATTCAAACTTATATCATTGCTCTTTATGCAGCAAAACCAATACAGCAAGAAAATATTGCCATAGAAAGCAATATCGAAAGAAGCTTACGTATGCTTATTATTACACCTTTAGCAACATCAAAAGCGGTAAGCGAAAACATACAAAATGGCATGAAAGAAGGCCTTGGCAATTTGTACATGCAACAAAAAGATTTGGTAGATGACTTACGCAAGGTAATAGAAACATCAAATGTACAATTCAAAGACAGTATCGATATTTATTATACGAGCGATAAAGAATTAAAATTGTATAAAAATAATCAGGAAATTTATTCCAATAAAAATGGGCAATTATTTGCTGAGACAATTTTTGGCATGTACGTAGGTAAAAAACCAAAAGATAAAAAAATCAAAGAAGCATTATTGAAAGGATTTTAATAACTGTCCAAGTTTACGCTTTAGAATAATACAAAAATCATCAACAACAACATGAAAAAGCTTATATTGTTAATACTTGTTTCATTACTTATTTTTATAGGAATTATTTCTTTTAAAACGATTACGGCACCACACTTACAAATAAAAATAAAACACAATCCAGCGCCGGTGCTATCAGATAATGCCTTACAACATTTTCAAGAAGCTATAAGCTTTCCAACTATATCATATAATGATACGCTACAGTGGAAAGCCGAGCCTTTTATTCAGTTCAGACAATTTTTAGAAAAAACATATCCATTAGTGCACCAAAAGTTAAATCGTGAAATCGTCAACAATTATACGCTTTTGTACAAATGGCAAGGCAAAGACACAACATTGGCGCCATTTATTTTAATGGCACATCAAGATGTGGTTCCTATTGAAACTGCTACTCAAAATCAATGGACTTGTCAACCGTTTGCTGGCACTATAAAAGATGGATATATTTGGGGACGAGGTACTACTGACGATAAAATAAATTTGATTTCTATTTTAGAAAGCACAGAAAAATTACTATCGGAAAATTTCCAACCTACGCGAACTGTTTATTTTGTTTTTGGGCATGATGAAGAAATTGGAGGCAAACAAGGTGCAGTTAAAGTTGCTGCTTTATTTAAACAGCGAAACATTAAAGCAGATTTAGTGATGGATGAAGGTGGCATTGTAACAAAAGAAAAAGTGCCAGGCATAAACAAAGCAGTTGCATTAATTGGTACAGCTGAAAAAGGCTACATGTCTTTATTATTTTCTGTCAATAAAAAAGGTGGACATTCTTCGCAACCTGACAAAGAAACTGCAATAGATATTTTGACGAAAGCACTTGTCCGTCTTCGTGAAAATCCGTTTGAGGCAAAATTTGTAGAAGCTACGCAAGACTTCATGCGTTATTTAGGACCAGAGATGAATTTTCCAAATAATTTGGCGTTTGCAAATGCTGGATTATTTAAGTCTTTAATTGATAAAAATTATTCAAAAACAGGAACAGGCAATGCGATGATACGCACTACAGCGGTACCAACAATCATCAATGCCGGCATTAAAGATAATGTCATTCCTACATTAGCCACAGCAGTAGTCAACTTTCGATTATTGCCTGGCGACTCTTCAGCACAGATCATTAGCAAGGTAAATGAAATCATTAATGACAAGCGTGTAATCGTATCTAAATTTGATGATAATATTTCTGAAGCCTCCCGCACGACTTCGGTGAAAAGCATAGCATTTACACGTGTTGACAGCTTAATTAAAAAAAGTTATGCGCATGTTGTAAGCGCACCATTTCTATTGATTGGTGCCACAGATTCACGACATTTTGCTGATGTTTCAGAAAATATTCTAAAATTCAGTCCTATGCTTGATCCAATTGGATTTCATGGCATTGATGAGCGTGTAAGTTTAGAAAGTTTTCGTCATTCACTATGGTTTTTTGAGCAATTTTTAAGAAGTTGCCATTAGCATATATACAAAATTATGTTGCTTTTATTTTTTTCAACAATTGTAAAGCAATATCTTTTCCCGTTTGTGCGCCACCGTTCATAAAACCTTGAAACTCGTCGCTACAATGTTCGCCTGCAAATAAAATATTACCGATAGGCTCATTAATATATGGCATTACACCTGTCCATTGACCTGGATAAAATGCAGAGTAAGAGCCTTTCACTATCTTGGATTTTGGCCACCATGCAATATCCGCAATATCATTATATTTATTTTTTATTCCTGGATAAATACTATCTAATATAGTCAAATACATATCGACAAATTGTTGTGTGTTTTTTTTATTCTCTGCCATATATATTGCATCTTTTCCGCCTAAAAAAACAGTATAAATACCTGCTCCTTTATTATCTGTTTGACCAAAAGAACTATCCCAGCCATTATGTATTTTATCGTTAAAAAGATAGCCTATTGTTTTATATTTTGTGCGCCATAATCGTTCATCAAATCCAAGAAACAGCTTAGCATTTTGACCATATCCTAATTCTTTAATTGCTT
>WBZL01000734.1_pt1 | contig 36418 bp, 51 predicted proteins | sample 5204291 | NCBI WGS metagenome assembly WBZL01 (sample SAMN12344345, study PRJNA552823) | activated sludge metagenome | biome: Activated sludge suspended growth; feature: Nitrification reactor; material: Wastewater; isolation source: activated sludge from nitrification reactor of wastewater... | reverse complement strand
CCCGAACTGCCTCGTCATCGCCACCCCCGAAGGCTTCATGCTCGCCCACCCCGACGACATCATCATCCGCGGGGTCCAGGGGGAGTTCTATCCCTGCAAGCCTGAGATCTTCACTCAGACCTACGATCCCGTCGGCGGAGGCATTGAATGAGCACTGATGAAAATCAGATAGAAGAACTTCAGAAGATTTATGAAGTCGGCATGACTGAAATGGGGATTCCTTTGGTTGATCCAAGAATTGAAAAGATATCTCAGAGACTTAAAGCCGCAACAGAGGCATCTGTCATCTATATTAAGGCTTCTCTTGATAATCTCTCAGATGAAGATGCACAAACTGTTGCTCCCTTATTTGATGAGTTGAAGTCTGGAATGTCAGTCAAGGCTGGTGACGTGTATTCCTGGGACGGAACACTCATTGAGGTCATACAGGCACACACCACGCAAGATGACTGGTCACCAACCAAGACGCCAGCTCTGTACCGGGTATTTCGAACACCAGACATGGTTAAGTGGATTCCGAACATAGCGGTAAAAGTTGGTGAGAAATTGGAATACAATGGGGCTACGTATGAAGCAATCCAGGCCCACACCACTATGGTTGGTTGGGAACCCGACAAGGTGCCTTCTCTTTGGAAGAAGGTTTAGCTTTTAAAAGAGGAGGTTCAATATGGATCAAGAAGTTTTAGATTTTCTTGAACATCACGGCGTTAAAGGTCAAAAATGGGGCGTCCGTCGGCAGCGTTCTGGAACGAAGGCAAACAAGCCGAAGTCTGGTAACTCTGGAGCATTCAAAGAGGGCGACCCAAGAGCTAATTACGGACATAAGCCTGGCAGCGCAAAAGGCAAGAAGCGTATGTCAGACTCTGAACTTCAGAACGCCATAAAGCGAATGGAATTAGAGAAGCGCTATAGTGAGCTTTCCAAGTCATCTGTAACGCAGAAAGGTGAGCGTCTCTCTTCGAAGATTATGAAGAAGGCCGGAGAGCAAGGCGCTCAGACAGTTGCCAATTCACTTATGACATATGCGATGAAGCAACTGGTACGAGGGGTTACACATCAGGTTCTTGGAAAGAGTAGAGGGGAACAGATTTATAAGGAGATATTCCCCAAGAAGAAGTAAAAGGGAGGTGGAGTGATTGGCACTGTCTAATACTGAGACGCCGCTCTACTATGGGCAATTTCGTGATGCTGTATTAAGAGGTGAGATTCCTGTTAATCGTGAGATCTCTATGGAGATGAACAGGATTGATGACCTCATTACAAATCCTAACATCTTCTATGATCCGCAACCTGTTGAAGGGTTTATCCGTTATTGTGAGTATGAACTTACACTAACAGATGGCTCGGACTTACATCTTCTTGACACCTTCAAGTTATGGGCTGAACAGATCTTTGGTTGGTATTTCTTTATAGAACGAAGTGTGTATCAACCAGGATCTGATGGGGCTCCAGGTCATTATGTTACAAGACAGATAAAGAAACGTCTGATCACGAAACAGTACTTGATTGTTGCACGTGGAGCAGCAAAGTCTATGTACGCAGCAGCGATTCAAGCGTACTTTCTGAATGTTGACACGTCAACCACCCATCAGGTTACCACCGCTCCGACCATGAAGCAGGCCGATGAGGTTATGTCCCCCTTCCGGACAGCTATCACAAGAGCCAGAGGCCCACTGTTCAAGTTTCTGACAGAAGGCAGCATTCGAAATACTTCTGGATCAATTGCTGAAAGAGTGAAGTTAGCATCGACAAAGAAGGGCATTGAGAACTTCTTAACGGGTTCTTTGTTGGAAGTTCGCCCAATGGCTATCAATAAACTCCAGGGATTAAGGCCAAAAGTATCAACCATTGATGAATGGTTGTCTGGAGACATCAGAGAAGATGTGGTTGGTGCCATCGAACAGGGCGCTTCTAAGATGGATGACTATCTTATTGTCGCCATAAGTTCAGAGGGTACCATCCGGAATGGTTCCGGCGATACAATCAAAATGGAACTCCAATCCATACTTAAAGGTGAGTATCAGGCTCCCCACATCTCTATATGGCATTATAAACTTGATGATGTGGAAGAAGTTGCAGATCCTTCTACCTGGGTTAAGGCAAATCCTAATCTTGGATTGACTGTTACTTATGACGTTTATCATCTAGATGTTGAGAGAGCAGAGAAAGCTCCCGCGGCAAGAAATGATATTTTAGCAAAACGGTTTGGTATTCCAATGGAAGGGTATACCTACTTCTTCACTTATGAGGAGACTCTTCCGCAAAGATCAAGAGAGTTCTGGAACATACCATGTGCTCTTGGTGCTGACTTGTCACAGGGCGACGATTTCTGTGCATTTACGTTCTTGTTCCCATTATCAAATGGGGCCTTTGGCATAAAGACTCGGAGTTACATAACAACTTTGACTCTTATGAAACTTCCTGCGGCTATGCGGATAAAGTATGACGAATTTATAAGAGAAGGAAGTCTCCATGTTCTTGAAGGTAACATTCTTGATATGATGGAAGTCTATGATGATCTCGATTCATTCATAACGCATAACGACTATGACGTTCGAGCATTAGGCTTCGACCCGTATAACGCAAAAGAATTTGTGGCTCGATGGGAAGTCGAGAACGGTCCATTTGGTATTGAGAAGGTTATTCAAGGGGCAAAAACTGAGTCTGTCCCACTTGGTGAGTTAAAAATCCTTGCCGAGCAAAGGGCCCTTTTGTTCGATCAAGAGTTGATGGCTTTTGCTATGGGTAATGCCGTAACTCTTGAAGATACAAATGGAAATAGGAAGCTTCTAAAGAAGCGAGCCGAAGAGAAGATTGATAATGTGTCCGCTCTTATGGACGCATATATAGCGTACAAGGCAAATAAGGACTCTTTTGAGTGATTGGATTTCTCATGACAGATATCTACTTAGAACATTATGGTAAGAAAGGTATGCGTTGGGGGTATCGAAAAGAGCGAAATCTTCAGAGTCTTAAACGTGTTGGTGCTGGTAAAGGTTCTGCTGCTGATAAGATAAATGCTTCTTCTCAGTTAAGCTTAGCGAATTATATTCGAGGAGGAGGACTTAAGGGAGCCTCACGAAGAAAGGCTCAGCGGCTAGAGGAAGTTAAAGAGAGAACCTTACGTGGAGAAGCGACCACAATGGACTTTCTAAGAGAGATCGGGAGTAGGAAGTTCTCAGATCTAGTTATTGATGACTAATAATCGGATACGTACATATTGCCATAGTTTAGGAGGTGATGCACATGGCAGTCCTAGATCGTCTTCGAGGAGCATGGAATGCTTTTCGGAGTAATGACCAGGAATTTGTCGGTTATAACTTAGACGTCGGACCAAGCAGCAGTATTCGACAAGACCGACCGCGCCTCCGATACTATAATGAGCGGTCAATTGTCACGTCTATCTATACTCGGATGAGTGTTGATATCGCCGGTATAGGTTATCAACACATTAGAGTCGATGAGCAGGGTCGATATTCGAATAAGATGCCAACCGCCCTTAATGCCGCTCTAACTCTACAACCAAACATCGATCAAGGGCCTAGAGCTTTTAGGCAAGATATAGCCTCTACATTATTTGATAGTGGTTGTGCAGCAATTGTCCCCGTTGATACAGACTATAACCCAGAAGTAAAAGATTCATTCGACATCTACACGCTTCGTGTCGGTGAAATAGTCGAGTGGTATCCAAGACACGTTCGAGTAAGTTTGTATAATGAGGCTCGAGGACAAAGGCAAGAGATTATATTAGAGAAGAACTACGTGGCTATCGTCGAGAACCCACTCTTTGCGGTAATGAATGAGCCGAATTCGACTCTTCAGAGGCTCTTACGTAAGCTAACGCTTTTGGACGCTGTCGATGAGCAATCGAGTTCTGGTAAGTTAGACCTGATCATCCAGTTGCCATATGTTATTAAGAGTGAAGCTAGGAAGGCTCAGGCTGACCAACGACGTATAGACATTCAGGAACAGTTAAAAGGTAGCCAGTATGGTATTGCGTATACCGATGGTACCGAAAAGATTACACAATTGAACCGACCTGCAGAAAACAACCTACTTAAGCAGGTCGAATACCTTACTGCCATGTTGTATGCACAACTTGGTATTACCGAAGATATTATGAACGGAACGGCCGATGAGAAAGCCATGATTAACTATTATAATCGATCCATTAAACCTGTTCTCGATTCGGTAACAGAAGCCATGCAGAGATCGTTCATCGGTTTAAGTAGAACCAATCAAGGTGAGCGAATCCAGTACATGAGAGATCCATTCCAGCTAGTCCCAGTTTCTGAGTTAGCTGAGATTGCGGACAAGTTCACAAGGAATGAGATTCTTACATCTAATGAGATTCGTGGGGTTATTGGATTCCCACCAGCAAACGATCCAAAAGCAGACCAACTTGTGAATAGCAACATGCCACAACAGTCAATTTCCACCGACGTGGCTAGCTCTTAAGAAAGGAACGTCAAAATGGAAGCAGATTTTAGCGGCTACGCCACTAAGGCGGGGCTTAAGTGTACTGATGGGCGAGTGATTACGCCTAGTGCATTTGCGCATCAGGACCAGGTCAAGGTGCCCCTTGTTTGGCAGCATGGCCATACCGATCCCGAGAATGTTCTTGGGCACGCAATTCTTGAGGCTCGCCCAGATGGAATGTATGCCTATGGGTTCTTCAATGACTCAGCAAAGGCAAAGCACTCCGCCGGGCTCCTTGAGCATGGTGACATCACTATGATGTCTATTTGGGCAAACGATTTGATTGAGCGCTCGAAGCGAGTTATGCACGGAGCAATCCGCGAGGTTAGTCTCGTTCTGTCCGGAGCAAATCCGGGCGCTGTCATTGAGAGTGTCACCATTCGACATTCTGATGGTCTTGAGGAGACTCTTGATGACGAAGCTGTTATTTACACTGGACTTGAGTTCGAAGACGTTGGTGTTGAGCACTCTTCTGGTGATGATACTGAGATTGAGCACGCTGATGATGGATCCTCGGATGATGACGATGATGAGACCATCTCTGATATTTATGAGTCCATGAATGAGAAACAGAAGCAAGTGCTTCACTACATGCTTGGCGAGGCTATGAGCATCGTCGAGGAATCTGATAATACTGCCGAGCACTCAAACTCCGATAAGGAAGGTGACAACGTGTCGAAGAATGTTTTCGAGAAGGACACCGATAGCGTCAGTGGGTCTGCCATCACGCTTTCGCATGCTGACATTGAGGGCATCGTTGCTGATGCCTCTAAACTTGGTTCCCTGAAGGATGCCGTTGATGGTTATGCTCTCCAGCATGGCATCACCGATATCAACGTCCTTTTCCCGGAAGCCAAGACGTTAAATTCCACTCCAGAGTTCTTTGCTCGGCGTACTGAGTGGGTTAACAACGTTCTGAATGGCGCTCGAAAGAGCCCCTTCAGCCGGATCAAGACCATCTCGGCAGACCTCACTTATGAGGACGCTCGAGCCAAGGGTTATGTTACTGGTACGATGAAGAAGGAAGAGTTCTTCCCGGTTGCATCTCGTGTCACGATTCCCACCACGATCTACAAGAAGCAGAAGCTCGATCGTGATGATATGGTCGACATCACTGACTTCGACGTTGTTGCCTGGCTCAAGGGTGAGATGCGGATCATGCTCGATGAGGAGATTGCGCGAGCGATTCTTCTCTCGGATGGTCGTGATGTCTCGCACGAGGATAAGATCAACGAGCAGAACATTCGTCCGATCGCCAAGGACCATGAGCTGTACACCTCCGTCATCAACGTGAATCTTGATGACTCGAACTCCTCGATTTCTGAGGTCATCGATGCTCTTATTCTGCATCGGGCGATGTACCGTGGTTCTGGTCTTCCGACCCTTTACACTACCGAGACCGTGATCTCGAAGTTCATGATCCTCAAGGATACTGTCGGTCGTCGCATCTACAAGAGCCTGGATGAGGTCTGTGCTGAGCTCCGGGTCAAGGAGATTGTTCCGGTCGAGGCAATGGAGGAGTACCCGGACATTGTTGGTGTTCTTGTCAACATGTCGGACTATGTCATTGGCGCCGATCAGGGCGGGAACGTCAGCATGTTCGATGACTTCGACATCGATTACAACCAGTACAAGTATCTGATTGAGACGCGTATCTCTGGTGCTCTTACTAAGTTGAAGTCGGCTATTGCCATCAAGAAGGTTGCTGGCTCGGATGTGTTGGTGACGCCTGCGGCTCCGACCTTCAATGGTACTCAGGTGACGATTGTTAACACCACCGGCGTTGTTTACAAGAATGGCTCCGGCACGGTTATCAACGCTGCTGGCTCGCCTTATGCCGTTGCTTCTGGGACGACCTATGTGGTTAACGCCACGCCGGCTGCTGGTTACTACTTCGCGACCAGTGATGATGACACCTGGAGCTTCGAGAACGACGCCTGATAAGGAGTTACGATGGCAAGATTTCACGGAGAAGTTGGTTATGGTGAGTCTATAGAGACACCAGACAATTCTGGCGTTTGGGTTGATTCTATCGTTGAGTTCCCATATTTTGGGGACGTTATTCGAAACACTCGACGTTTAGAATCTGGAGAATCACTTAATAACGATATATCCGTGGGGAACTCAATTAGCATAGTTGCTGATGAGTATGCCGTCGAACACTTCTTTGATATTAAATACGTGCGATGGTCGGGGGTTCTCTGGTCTGTGACTTCGGTCGAGGTCAGAAGCCCCCGGCTTATCCTTAGTCTTGGGAGTGTTTACAATGGCCCCACGCCTCCAGCTCCAGACTAAGCTGGTTTCAATTCTTGGTACTGACAATGTATATTTTCAACCTCCTCCGACGGTGAAGATGAAATATCCGTGCATTGTCTATCATCGAGACAACATTCAAACAGAATACGCGGATGACAATCCGTATAAGTCGACGATTCGCTATCAGATAACTGTTATAGATCGAGACCCAGACAGCCTCATACCCGCTAAGGTTGGCGCACTACCGATGTCTCGTTTTGAGCGTTTCTTTACGGCTGACAATCTGAATCATGACGTATACACTCTCTACTTCTGAGGAGATAACATGGCTATCCTGACTTGGGACGGCATTGGCGAGCGAGTCTATGAGACTGGTGTCGATCGTGGCGTCCTCTACATCCCTAACAGTTCTGGCGTCTATAACAATGGCGTAGCTTGGAATGGTTTGACCTCCGTTACGGAGTCTCCCTCTGGCGCCGAGCCGAGTGCCCAGTACGCCGACAACGTCAAGTACCTTAACCTCTTCTCTGCTGAGGAGTTTGGCGCAACTATTGAGGCCTTCACTTACCCCGATGAGTTTGCGCCATTTGACGGTCTTGGTGTGCCTAGCCCTGGTGTTACCATTGGTCAGCAGAGTCGAAAGCCATTTGGTCTGTCTTTCCGGACTCGGATTGGTAATGATCTTGACGGTGACGCGCATGGCTATAAATTGCATATGATTTATGGTTGCAGCGCAAGCCCTTCAGAGCGGGCCTACTCTACCGTGAACGATTCGCCTGAGGCTATCACGTTCAGCTGGGAGCTTACCACGGTTCCGGTTGCTGTTGCTGGTTACACTCCGACTTCGATCATCACGGTTGATTCCACTCAGGTCTCTGCTGGTGATCTGGCTGAGCTTGAGCAGTTCCTCTACGGTACGGCTGGTACTGATCCGTCGTTGCCAACGCCCGCCGCAGTTCTGGCGATCTTCTCTGGTGCTTTGACTGAGGTTACGCCTACGGCTCCGACTTATGATAGCGGTACGAAGGTCATTACGATTCCTTCGGTCACCGGAGTCACCTACTACATGGATGGTGTGGCTCTCACCTCTGGTGCTCAGCCCGCCATTACTGAGGATAAGATCGTCACGGCGATGCCGAACACCGGGTATAAGTTCCCGGCCGTTGTCGACGACGATTGGTTCTTCGACTTCTGATTCAATTGACAAGGGAGATCAGAGAATGTTACAGATTGAAACTGGTGGAGACGAGTTCTTTGACGAAGAGACGCAATCATTTATCACAAAGAACGGATTAATCCTAGAACTTGAACATTCTCTGATCTCCCTGTCAAAATGGGAGTCAAAATACAAAAGACCATTCTTAGATAGTGATGAGAAAGATACAAATGAAGTTCTAGATTATATACGATTTATGATTACAAATGAGAATCCTGTTGAGGATCCAATATCAATTCTTACGCAAAGTGACTTTGAGGCGATAAACCGGTATATTGAGTCGCCAGAGTCAGCAACGACCTTTGGAGAGATGCCCGAAGTTAAGGGGCGTCGTGGTGAAAGAATAACTTCGGAGCTCATATATTATTGGTTGGTCGCATTTAACATTCCTTTTGAAGTTGAGAACTGGCATCTGAATCGCTTGTTCTCACTTATAAGAATATGTAACCTTAAGAACTCACAACCGAAAAAGATGGGGAGACACGAAGCGGCGGCAAGAAACAGAGAGTTGAATGCTCGTCGCCGACGTGAACTTGGAACTTCTGGATAAGAAAGGGAGACATATGCCGCAAATTGTTTGGGATGATGTTGGTCAGAAAGCATATGAGTCGGGTCTCGACCGAGGGGTTCTTTACTTCACCGATGGCACCGTTCTTCCCTGGAACGGGTTAATTTCCGTTGAAGAGAACCATGGAAGAACTAAGGAAAACATATATTATGATGGCGTAAAGATAGGCGAGAGTCAGACTAGAGAGCCTTTTTCAGCAACCGTTACTGCTTATACATATCCTTGGGTTCTAGAGTATATCACTGGGGATTACGCACCAAGACGAGGTATAACCGCAGGCGAACAGGTTTCTCTTCCTGTAGCATTCTCATATAGAACAAAGATCGGGAATGATCTTGGTGGAGATGTCGGTGGCGGTTATAAAATTCATGTTATATTCTCAGGCGTGTTTTCTCCAGTCGATCGGACTTATGAGACGCAGGCTGATAGCTTAGAACCAGTAGAAATAGCCTGGGAGTTAACGACGTATCCGACTCCGGTATCAGAGTTTAATAGTGATGGTAGTGGTTCGCCGATTACTTATATGACTATTATCACTGACGAAGTTGATCCAGGACTTCTAATTGAAATTGAGCGCCGCCTTTATGGTGACGAAACATATACACCAACGATAGAGACAGTACTCGGTCTTCCCATGCTCATGCAGAACTGGGCCTATATGAAGATCACTGATAATGGTGATGGGACATGGACCGCGTCAAGCGATTATGAGGGATACATATTCCTCTTGCCTAATGACGAGTTTAGACTCGAGAAGGCAAATGCGGTATATGAGACTGAATTTCAATACAGAATCAATGATACACAGGATCTATCTAGTATAGTAGCTATTAGCATTTCCGACAATGGTAATGGTACCTGGACAGCATCGACAGATCACGCAGAGTTAATAATGGTTAATAATACCACAGGAACATTTACCATACTTAATGCAAACATCACCACGTTGACCCCAGATTCATATAGTCTTTCTGATACAACAGAGTAAAGGAACCTCTAATGGCTACAGTTACAGGATTTACTGCTGCTCGAATGCAGGCAATTGAGGACCAGGCGATTGTTAGTGGTTCGGTTTCTAGCGGGGATTTAATACTATCTCGGCATGATGGAGGCACCATAAACGCTGGATCCGTTATCGGTCCCCCCGGTCCAACCGGCCCCTCGGGAAGTGTTGGCGGGACTGTCGGCTCATCCGATAATGCCATCGTTCGTGCCGATGGGACAGGAGGCACTGTCGTTCAGGGTTCTGGCGCATTTGTTACGGATGCTGGAAGATTAATTGTTCCTGACGCTACAGTCAGCAATGCGCCAACCGCAGACACAGATGCGGCGAATAAGTTATATGTAGATGGCGCCGGGAAAGGCATTCTTGGCTGCACTACCAATAGTTCTCTTGTTCCACTTTCCATCGGTAACTGGGTTTCTGTTACGGGTCTCAGTATAACGTTAACTCCGGAAGTTGGCCGATACTATAGGTTTGACGCTCAGACATTCTTTATGGAAGGTGGCGGCGGAGGTGGAACCGTTGTTGGCTGTGCCTTTGGTATCTTTAAGTCAACAGATTTAGTTACTCCTGTTATGAGAACTAACTCTATTATCGCGCCTAAGAGTGGAACCGCCATGGGAACCACTGCGACTATTAGTCGAGTGATCCAGATTCCTTCTGGATGGGGAGTGTCGACCACGTTCATTGCCAGAGCATGGATTGATACGTTTGCTGATATTCGTGGAGATTATCAGGCACATACGTTCAGCATTGAGGACGTCGGAACCATCTAAATTCATTTAAGGAGACTCCATGTTTTCGTTTTCATCAACTGGAAGCTTCAAGAACACCGAAGCATACCTTAAGAAGATGACCGATGGGAGTCTCTATCGAAACCTCTCTCGATATGGCAAAATGGGAGTAGATGCTCTAGCGGATGCTACACCAGAAGATACAGGTCTGGCCGCAGACTCATGGGAGTATCGTGTAATCCGCGACAAATCGAATCCCGGGATTGAATGGTACAACACTGACATCGAAGGCGGCAAACAGGTCGCTATCCTTATCCAGTATGGGCACGGCACCCGTAATGGGGGGTATGTTCAAGGAAGAGACTATATCAATCCCGGGATTCGCCCCGTATTTGACAAAATCGTTTCTGATATTTGGAGGCAGGTGCAGTCATGACTACGTCTATAGAGAACAAGGTTGTTTCTCTTACATTTGATAACGCCTCCTTCCAAAAGAGGGTTGGTGACACATTATCGACCCTCGAGAAGTTAAAGCAGAGTTTGAACTTCTCTAAGAGCACAAACAGCATGAACGAGCTGCAGGGTGCAGCAAATAAGTTCAACATGGGCCCGATGGCATCTGCTATTGAGGGCGTCAGTGCTAAATTTGCAGCCTTAGCAACAATTGGTATTACTGCTCTAGCAAACATAACGAATCGTGCGATAGATGCTGGTTTTAGTCTTGCTAAGTCTCTTTCTTTGAAGCCGATCATGGATGGTTTCTCTGAGTATGAGACAAATATGAACTCTATTCAGACGATTTTATCTAACACAAAAAGTAAAGGTACCACATTAGACCAGGTAACCGCATCTTTAGATAAGCTTAATGAGTATTCGGATAAGACCATCTATAATTTCGGCGAGATGGCTCGGAACATTGGTACGTTCACCGCCGCTGGTGTTGATCTAGACACCTCAGTTATGTCAATTAAGGGTATCGCTAACATTGCTGCAATGTCCGGCTCCAATGCTGAACAAGCAGCAACTGGTATGTATCAGTTATCGCAAGCAATTGCGACAGGAACGGTCAGGCTTCAGGACTGGATTTCGGTTGAGAAGGCTGGATTTGGTGGAGAGGCATTTCAGACTCAGTTATTTGAGACCGCTAAAGCTATGGGAACACTCAAGAATGTTCCTATGGGGCAGACATTCGAACAGTGGAAAGATGCAGGGAATAGTTTCCGTTATTCATTAGAGCAGGGATGGCTCACTGCTGATGTTCTAACAACAACTCTTGGTGGTCTCTCAGGAGATCTTGATGCCTCTGCTTTAGCTGCTAAAGGTTTCTCAGAGTCACAAATTGCAGCCATTCAGGATATGGCTAAGACAGCAACTGCGGCAGCAACAGAGGTGAAAACAGCAACTCAGCTGGTTGGAACTATCAAAGAAGCTATTGGTACTGGATGGTCTACTACCTTTAAGATGATCATCGGCGATTTCGGAGAAGCAAAAGGTCTCTTCTCTGGGCTATACTCTTATATAGGTGGTGCTGTTGATCGCTGGTCGGATGCTAGAAATACGCTTCTTCAGGGTTGGAAAGCCTTTGGTGGCCGAAACGAACTGATGAGTGCTCTTATGAACACTCTGGCAGCCATAAGTTCTATCCTAACCCCGATCAAAGACGCATTCCGTACTGTCTTCCCGCCGATGACGGCTGAGACCCTCATCAAGATGACGACAAGTCTTAAAGAATTCACTCAGAAACTTATACTGAGTGCAGATACTGCCGCTAAGGTTAAGGCCGTATTTACCGGAGTCTTTTCTATCTTCAAAATAGGAGTGGAAATTGTTAAAGGTATCTTCAGTGTCTTTAGCAACCTCGCCGGAATAATCTTCGGGTTCGGTGGTAATGCTTTAGCTGCTGGCGCCGGAGTTGGTAATTTCATATCCAAGCTTCGTGAGATGCTTGTTGAGGGCGGAGGAATCAAGAAGTTCTTCGATTTCATCAACTCCGGAGTCCAGAAGCTTGGCGATATTATTCAGACTGCTAAAGATAAGATAGCTGGTCTATTCGGTGGCGGTAGTGGGGAAGCTATCCCCGGCGCTGAGGAGTCTGAGGGTCTTCTCTCGAAGATAATCGATAAACTTAGCGGTCTTTCTGTAATTGGAGAGAAGGCGAAGAGCGCAATAAGCGCTGTTGGGGACGGATTTAAGGCATTCTTCAACGGGGTCAAAGCAGTTCTTACTGGAATTTGGGATGCGATAAGCACTTTCTTTTCGACGATTGGTTCTAAAGTAGCCAGCGTATTTAGTGCTGATGCGTTTGATCCTGCTTTAAAGGTCATACAAGTAGGTCTTCTTGGGGGAATTACTGGGCTTCTTGCGGCCTTCTTCAAGAAGGGTCTGAAACTAGATTTCGGTCAGTTTGATTTCTTGGAGAAAGTTTCTGGCCTATTTGAAGAGTTCGGCAATACCTTGAAGGCTTTCCAGTTGAAGGTCAAAGCCGATGCTCTTCTCCGTATTGCCGCAGCAGTTGCAGTTCTTACAGCATCTGTGTTGGTTCTTTCCTTTATTGATGCTAAGAAGATTGCTGCCTCATTAGGCGCTCTTGCTGTCGGCTTTGGTCAGCTTGTGGCATCTATGGCTCTACTTGCAAAGATCGAGACGAATCCTGCTAAGATGATAGGTCTTGCTGCGTCAATGATCCTTCTTGCTGGTGCAGCAGCAGTACTTTCTGTATCTTTGTGGATGATGTCGAGGCTTAGTTTGGGCGAGATAGCTAAGGGACTTCTTGGAGTTCTCGGCGCAATCCAGATCCTTACAATGGCACTGCAGTTCTTTGCTAAAAATAATGCGAGCTTCTTAAGAAGTGCATTCAGCTTGATTGTTCTAGGAGCATCCATAGGCGTTCTGGCCGGCGTTATATTCCTATTCTCAAAGATAGATTTGAAGGACCTTGCGCATGGGTTAGTTGGTGTTGGGGCATCGCTTGGTTTATTTGCTGCAGCAGTCCACTTTATGGGTGGATCCGATGTCGGGAAAGTTGGCCTAAGTTTCCTTCTGTTCTCATTTGGGCTTAGAGGTGTACATAAGGCTATTCAGGCTTTCTCTGATATGACCTGGGACGAGATGATTCGTGGTCTCACAGGCCTAGGCTTCACTTTAGCTGGAATTGCCGCATTCACGTATGTTCTTAATGACCTAGATCTTCTTAAAGTTGCAGCCGGACTTGGTGTAATGGCTGTGTCTTTATGGATCATTGCAAAGGCGATTGAGACAGTTGGGAAACTGAGTTTCAGCGATATGGTGTCCGGCCTTATTGGCGTAGGTGCAACACTCTTCATGCTTGTTCTAGCGGTGAATGCCATTCAAGGAGCAGCATTAGGTGTAATGGGCGTCATCGCTGTTGCTGGTGCTGTTATTATTCTAGCAAAGGCGCTTGAGATCGTTGGCAATCTTGGTTTGGGGACGATTCTTGTTGGTCTCCTAGGTATTGCTGGAGTTCTTCTTATTCTTGGCGCGGCAGCGGTAGCTTTAGCGGCTTTCCCGCCGGTACTAGGCGCTCTTCAAGCAATGGGTATTGCATTAATGGTTATAGGCGCCGGATTTGCCCTTCTTGGTGTTGGCGCATTCTTAGTGGCAAAGGCTCTTGTGGAATTAGGGAATGCTGGCGAGAAGAGTATTCAGTCTCTAGTTAAGGTGCTAAACACCATTATTGCTGCCGTTCCAGGATTTGTTAAGGCGTTCGCCGAAGGAATTATTAGTCTAATAAAGGTCCTTCTGGACGCCGCACCCGAGATAATCAACAGCTTCCAGGGTATTCTCGAGAAGATCCTAGACATGGTCATCAAGACTATGCCGAAGGTTGGTGAAGCTTTCTCGTCTCTGATTGACACGGCCGCAGCCATATTGATTGAGAAATCTCCAGTGATGGTTCAGGCTGGCCTTACTCTTCTATTGAACTTCATGCAGGGTGTCCGTGACAATATTTACCAGATAACGCAGCTTGGCGTTGAGATTCTAACCGGCTTCGTCCAGAGTCTGGCCGACAATGTGGGTCTACTCATGGCCGCAGCCTCGAATCTTATGGTGTCATTCCTTCAGGGACTCATGGCGCATGCTTTGAACATGGTGCAGGCCGGCATTGATCTTCTTACTCAGTTCTTGAATGGAATTGCGCTTAATATCGGGCAGGTTATTGACGCGGCTACGAACATAGTAACACAGCTTATAAAGGGCCTAACCGATATGGGGCTAAACATTGTTGCTGCCGGAGTGAGTGCACTAAAGGCATTCCTAGGCGGATTAGGTTCTGGCGCATCAGAGATTATAAGAACAGCAACAAACATCATTGTTCAGATCATACTCCAGTTAGCTATAAGCGCCGTTCGTCTAATTGAAGCGGGTAAGAATGCTGCACTTAAATTCCTTGATGGTCTTGTGAGTAATACAATTGACTTTGCGGATAAAGCAGCGAAGTTACTAGTTAAGTTCCTAGATGGAATGGCGGTGGCAATAGATCGAAATGCAGGAGAGATTCGCCGAGCAGGAGGACACCTTGCAACCGCACTTGTTGATGGCATGACGGGCGGACTTCTTAGTAAGGCAAAAAGTGTTGCCGATACAGCCACAAACGTGTTTGGCGGAGCTATCGGTGCAGTTAAAGGCATATTTAAGAGTAAATCACCATCAAAGGTGTTCTACTGGATCGGTCAGGACGTTGCTCAGGGGTTTACAAATGCCTTACGTGATGATCGTAGTGTTGAGATAGCATCTAAAGATCTGGCGGCATCTTCAGTGTCCGCCTTCAATAATATCATGAATGATCTCGCATTTGGGATGATGAACATCTCGGATTTCCAGCCAACAATAACTCCTGTTCTAGACTTGACGTCGGTCACTAAGGACGCAAAGAACATCGGATCCCTATTATCGACTAATGGTATACCAACTGGTGTTTCTTATTCGGTGGCAGCTACAATTGCTAGAGACACTAGGGCAGCAACAAAGAACAGCTCTAACAAGCAAGCGCCTACGTCTGGAACCACCGAGATCCGATTCGAGCAGAACAACTATTCTCCTAAGGCTCTAAGTGCTGATGATATTTATCGGAATACGCGAAGTCAGATTGCTCGCGTCAAAATGGAATTGGAGGTTCCGTGAATATTGACCGGATGACGCTTGTTAGTGCTGGTGGACAGTGGGTTATTGACGTCTTCCTTGTTCCGTCGTTGTTTAGAGGCGAGTATCAGCTAAAGTCGATTAGTGGACTTGATGCCATGGGGCTCGATCGGCGTCGAAACCCTCGCGCACCCTCCGGATCTTCTGATGCATTCATAATTGGGATGCAGAATAGAGTTATAGAATTTACGATAATTCTTAACCCCTATCTTCCAGATCTTCCAGAAAACACCGCGAATGGTTTAAGAGACCGGATCTATCGCGGAATTTACGATAGTAAGGATGGGTTGTTAAGACTTGAGTTCTCATATCAGGGTGCAGGAGTCGTTGACATTCAAGGAACAATTGACAAACTAGAGATGAATTATAATGATGCGCAACCGACATTAAACATCTCGTTCAATTGTATAGATCCTATATTCCGAGGGTTGTATCCCGAGATTCTTACGATTTATGGTGGGCAGTTCCCAGAATCTATCCAGGAAAATGTCTCGACTGCGCCGACAGGTTTTAGTCTTGAGGGTGACTTCACAGATACCGTTGAAACGTTTGAGATTTTTGACGTCTGGAACCCGGATTGGAAGTTTCGTGTTGACGCCGGTTTTCTCTATGATTTTGTAGGAGGGACTGGTTTTCAACCAGGCGATCATTTGAAATTCTCCAGTAACCCTAGTACTCGTAAAATATCAGTCACCAGGGATGCTGATGAAATAAATCTCATAGACAAGATTGATTCGTCAGCATCCTGGTGGCCTCTTATATTTCCAGGAGACAACCGATATGCACTGAACACTACAGACTTCTTTGTTACTCATATCGGTTACTCGCGGGCGTTCTGGGGGCTATAGATGGACATCATGGTTTTCCCACCTCAACACGGAATGGATATTTGGCTTAAGAATGCTAGTTTATTAACCGGTTGGAATGAAGTCACATGGATAGAGCGCTACCGAGACGCTGGCGAATTTACAATTAAAGCCGATCATGACATTCGAAATCAAATCCCACTTGGTAGTTTCATATCCCACGTTAACACTAGAGAACTCATGATCGTAGAAGATCATCATATTTCGTCTGGTTTAGATGGGATGGAACTAACGATTACTGGGCGTAGTTTCGAGACATTCTTGGATCAACGTGCGATTGGATTCAATGTTTATACAAGAACGTATGCATATTTACCATGGGGGTATCGGGCTTTAGTAGATAGACCATGGCGTCAGGCAGCAAAACTCATTCGAGACCATATTTATCCACCAGCACTGTATAATCCTAAGAATGGAATCTCAACGCTCGTTATACTTGAATCTCCAGACTTACAACAGGAGTTAATAAGTCCTAACGACATAGAGAAGCTGTTGGAACAAGGCTACGTATATACTGAGGTCCTAAAGCTCCTTGAGAGTGAAGATATTGGGATTCGCTCATTAAGACCTGGAAAAATCCCAGGACAGGGCGATAACGGATTATTCGCTCTAGAATTCCACCGAGGAGAAGACAAGTCAAAGACTGTAAGCTTCTCATATGAGAATGGCGACCTAGAATCAGCCGAGTACTTCTGGTCATTGAGAAAGTACAAGAATGCGGTGTTAGTTCATGGTAAGTGGCTTAATTTATTTGTAGATGTCGTTCCTGAGGGGTACGATCGGCGCTGGTTATATCTAGATGCTACAGACATTGCTGAAGATTTGACATTTAATCCGGTTATGAGCCCATCTGCAGTCAATCAGATTGTTGGTATGATGGGCGTTCGTGGCGCCGAGGCTCTAAAATCTCAGAAGATGGTCTCATTAGTCAATCCAAAGTTGTCCCCAACACAGAGATATCAGTATAGACATGACTATAATGTTGGTGACATAGTGAGCATCGATGGCGAGTATAATACTACCACTAAGATGCGTATCACTGAGTATGTAGAGATCTCAAGTAAAGAAGGAGAAACTGGGTATCCTTCTTTATCCGAACTAGAGGAGAGCTAATTGTTTAACTTATCGAATAAGTCATATGATTTTATTAAGAATTTACTGACTATAGGACTTCCAGCTGCTGATACGTTGTATATTACTATCAGCCAGCTTTGGTGGGGAAATTACAGCCCTGAAGTTGTAGGAACTGCATCTGCAGTTGCGACGTTCTTAGGTATAGTTCTGAAGATTAATACGACGAACTTCGCTAAAGAGAACACTATGGTTCCCGATAGTCAGATTGCTGAGCTAGAACGTTCACCGATTGGTGTTACGTTGTCCGATATTGCTTCTTCGGCTGAAGGTGGTCCGAAGGCTTAGTCTCAAAAGGGGTCTACATGGATTGGGATCAATGGGGGGCCCTCATATTCACAGGCGTATACACGATTCTTGCATCGGCTGGTTTTTGGAAATTCTTTTCTCAACGACAGAAAGAGAAGGATGCAGAGATTCAACTCTTATTAGGGCTCTCGAGAGAGATATTCCACTACATTGGTGCCACATATATTGATCGTGGATGGGTCTCTAGTGACGAATATGAAAACCTCATTACCCATATTTATACCCCTTATAAGACTTTAGGCGGGAATAGTACGGCCGACAAAATTATGGAAGAAGTCAGTGAGCTTCCTTTTCGAGCCAACTCAAGCCCGAATCCTCTTTAAGGTTGTCAGAGAAGTCGAACCGGAATATCCTAAGGTCTCATAGTTAGTCGCAATAGCTACAACTGCTATAATGAGACCACAGAAGGAGAGACGATGTCGAAATTGTTCGATAAGAGTGACCCCGATGGACTGGACGTTCTGATCGCGAAAGTGACGGAGGAGTTGGAGGCGTGTGATACGGACGCCGAGCATTACCCCGTACTGCTGTCATATTTGGAGCGACTCAACAAGCTGAAGGCTGAGAAGAAGCCTAAGAAGATGAGTCGTGACACGATGGCGGTGGTGGGGGGAAATCTGCTTGGCGTGCTGATCATCGTCGCTTACGAGAATGCACATGTGATCACTACGAAGGCCCTAGGGACGCTGATTCGAGCGAAACTGGACAACTGAGAACCAGAAGGGGATCGAACACAGAAGCTGTGTGGGACTTTAACGAGTTCTACACAGCTTCTGTGTTTTCGCCATATTTACAAGGACTCCAAATTTTTCCCGGGGGGATTTTTTGGGTTCGCATATTCTACAAGCCCTTTAATAGGAGACACAACCAAGGAGACAAAGATGAATAAGGAAGAGCTGAAGGCGAAGTTCGAAGAGAACCCAGTCGCGGCCATCGGAGCCGTCGGTGTGGCACTCGCAGGAGTAGCCAAGCTGATCGACGCCGTGAGCGCGATGCAGGGACGTCGAGCCTACGCCCGTCAGGTCGCCTACCGCATCAAGAAGAAGGGCTGAGTCAACGGAATGGAACCTGCAATGGGTTTCATTCTTTTTCTTATTTGAGGAGATTATACGATGAGTGATATTACCCCAGACTGGCAAGAAGTGTTTGACGACGGAGTTGAAGCGATTCGGGAAACACTTCGAGATATATTGGAAGATCTATCCATTGAGAGTGACTTACATGATATTCAGAGGATTCAAGAACGGTTAGATCTCTGTAGTGATATTCTCAGAGATAGAATATCATGTGAACTGAACATCAAACATGATTTTTGGGATGATGGAGAAGACGAAGAGGACTCTAGCTAACTCGCAAAAATTACAATTTATAGTATGAGAGGACTGAGATGCAGTTCTTTCGATTTTTCAACCTCCGAGATCGCCAACAAGAAAGGTAATTAACATGAAGGAAAAATTTAAGCAGTGGGCAGATGATAATTGGGCCCTTCTGGTGGCGGCTGGATTTGTGATGACTGCCACGGGCGTTGTTGCATTGAAGGTCATGCAGTCCGGGCCTGGGTCACTGTCCGTGGTCTCTGCTGACTACTTGAAGGACGTGATCGTGGTGTATCTCAGCGATGGTAGCATTGAGCTACTCACAAAGGAGGGTTCCAAGATCCCTGAGAAGGCTGCTGAAAAGCTGACCGAACATCTGGTTGGGCAGGTCAGTAGCTAGCAACCAAAGGAATGGGGTCCTACAAGGGATCTCATTCTTTCTCCGGTCCGCAATTTTTACAACTTATATAATGAGAGGCAAACGTCATTAGGCGTTGTAGTGGGCGTAAGATCCACACCTCTTTATATTTTTGTCATCCGATAAGGAGCGACATGGCAAGGCAAGCACGACTGTATCGTACCGAGTATATTGGAGATATTATCATGAATGGTAGTAGTAGGAACTATGGTTGCCTAAGCTTCATTGGAGATGTCGTGATGACGCTCCTAACCGGTGGGCTCTGGCTCATCTGGGTCTTCGTCCGGGAAATGAGGAACCGATGACCTGGCCGCATATCTTCATGAGCATTTTCCTGGTGCTCGTTTTCTTCTTCTTTATCGTTCCTGCCATCTATTGGATGGTTATGGATATCTACGTCTCAATCTGCGAGAAAAGAAGGGCTAAGCTCGATGACGATTGATAACCATATTCGACGTGTTGGGCAGCTTGCCAATCGGAATGCGCCTGTTCTGCTTACGGCTGTTGCTATAACTGGTGTTGCAGCAACCGCATATTTGGCGGCGAAGGCGTCATGGAATGCCCGTGAGGCGATTCAAGAGGAAGAGAGTCAGAACGGTGTTCCTGACGACGAGGATGTGAATGCCAGGACGATTCGTAGGGCTAAGCTGGTCTGGAAGCTTTATATTCCCCCGGCGGTTGCAGGAACAGCCACGATAGGATCTGTGGTCCTTGCGAGTCGCTCACACAGCAAGCGTACAGCAGCAGCTGTTAGTGCATACGCAATAACGGAGAAGGCATTCGTCGAATACAAGGGTAAGGTCATCGACGAACTCGGAAAACACAAGGAACAGAAGATCCGAGATGAGATGGCCGAAGATAAGTTGTCGAAAAGCCCCGTTAGTGCTCAAACGGTTATTGCTGGTAGCGGAACCGTGTTGTGTTGCGAGTTGTATACAAAGCGATATTTCATGTCTGATATGGAGACGCTACGTAAGGCTCAGAACGACGTAAATGCTAATGTAGTGACTGACCTATATGTGACGTTGGATACGTTCTACGAGAAAATCGGTCTCCAACCCACGTCCCATTCTGGGGAATTAGGGTGGGATTCCGATAAACTTATGGAGCTTGAATTCACATCAGTTATATCTGAAGATGGACGTCCATGTCTGGCGTTTGAATACAACTATGTGAAACCCATCTAGCGCATATAATACAACGCATATAATAGAGGACAAACCAAAGGGAGGTAAAGTTATGGAGTTAGAAGACCTGATTCCGGATGAACCTGACGAACCGCGAGTGCACATCGTTGTGAAGCTCGTACTCGGCGCTCTTGCCGGGTATGCTGCTAAGGAACTGGTGACGCATCTGTACGATGCAATCAGGGAGAGTCTGGACTCGGAGGAATCTGAGGAAGACGAGCCAATCGAGGCATAGTCCTCAAAATCGAAGTTCTTGCTTCCGAGCAGGGATTTCGATTTTTCTAATGTCGTACCAAAACCATACAGAGGAATCAGTAAATGCTCAAACAGGATATTACTTATGAGGATCTCGAGGGTAATAAGATCACCGAGACCTTCTATTTCCACCTGAATAAGGCTGAGGCCATCCAGGTTCAGGCAATGTTCTTTGGCGCAAGCCAACAGCGCTTCGAGGAGGCCATCAAGAAGCAGGATCTTGTGGTCCCGATTAATGCTATTCTTGACGTTATTCTTATGGCGTATGGCGAGAAGAGCGCTGACAATCGTACTTTCGTCAAGACCGATGAGAATCGGCAGTGGTTCAAGAACACGAACGCTTATGGCGAGCTGGTTGAGCTGCTCTCGACAGACGAGGGGCGTCTCATGACCTTCCTCAAGGGCATCATGCCCACAGGATATTTGGAGGAGGCAGCCAGGGTTCAGGATAAGCCAGCTATTCCGACCCAGAAGGGGTTCAATATTCCTCCCTATAACCCACAGGGAAGCTGAAGGGAAGTCACATGACGGACTACCGTGGTAATTCAAATAAGAGTAAAGAGCCAAAAGATGAGCGGGCTCCAATTGAGAAAGTGGTCACGGGAGAAGTCAAGACCCGAAAGAAGCCTCTCGGTGAGAGGATGAAGGACGTCTTCCTTGGTGGGGATGCTCAGACTGTTGCTCGATATGTTGGGGCTGAGGTTCTACTTCCAGCGCTTAGGAACCTACTTGTCGACGCTACTACTAAGGGGATTGAGCGGATGGTCTATGGCGAATCCGCCTCTCCAAGACGTGTCCCAGACTATCGCCCTCGAACAACGTACAATTCACCTATAAACCGAGGATACACTCCGGATCCTAGGTATGGTGGACGAGCAAATCTGCCGGATCAGCCGACATATTCCACAAATCGATCAAGCAATGAATTGATTCTGAATTCGAGAAGCGAGAGCGAACTCGTTTTGGAATCTCTTCAAGATATAATCGATAAGTATGATGTAGCCTCTGTAGCTGATCTTTACCAACTTGTTGGGCTCCCAACGGCATATACAGATAACAAGTGGGGTTGGGCAACTCTTCGCGGATCGGAAATCCGACAGGTGCGTGAGGGATATTTGCTCGATTTACCACATCCAGAACCGTTGTAGAAGGAGATCTACAGTTGTCCAATAATCTCGAACGTGAAGAATTGAAGAAAGCATATTCTGGAGAGAAGTGGACAGCGAAGGTAGACAAGATGTCCGACTCTCAGGTAACAGCAACTTATATTCGACTCAAGGCTCAAGGAAAGTTAGGGAGGTAGGAGTGAAACTCATTCCTAATTCAGTTACTCGATCTGTTGCTACGGCAGTACTTCGTAGCCGTAAGAACTCACCGCATATTCTATTCGGTCTCGGTGTGGTTGGCGTCGTTGGTGGGACTGTATTGGCCTGCCGAGCGACGCTCAAGTTGGACTCGAAGCTTGATGATATTCAGGACGGTATTGACACCGTCAAGGAGATGAAGTCCAACATCGAGAATCCAGAGTCTGATTACACCGAGCGGGACTATTACAAGGACCTTCTCTATGTCTACGGACGTGGGGCTGTTGATATTGCAGTCCTTTATGGCCCGGCAGTTGTTATTTCTGGCGCATCAATCGCCGCATTAACCGGGTCTCATGTTACTCTGACGAAGAGAAACACGGCATTAACTGCCACGGTCGGACTTCTGCATAAGGCCTATGAGGACTATCGTGGTCGAGTTAGGACTGAGCTTGGTGCTGAGCGTGAGCTTGATATTTACCACGCTGTCGAATCCAAGATTATTGAGACTGAGGATGGAGAGGCTAAAGAAGTTCTGAAGGTTGCCGATCCGAATAAATTCTCTCCTTATGCCCGATTCTTCGATGAATATTGCACCGCATGGGAGAAGGATGCAGAGCTTAATCGTCTGTTTGTTCAGCACCAGCAGAACTATTTGAATCATCTCCTTCAGTCTCGTGGTCATGTGTTCCTAAATGAAGCATATGACGCATTCGGAATGGAGCGGTCTCGTGCCGGAGCCATTGTCGGTTGGTATCTTGGTGGAGACGGCGATAACTACATCGACTTTGGTCTATTCGACGTCTATAATAAGGATTTCATCAATAACCGAGAACGATCGATTCTGCTCGACTTCAATGTTGATGGTGTCATATTTGACAAACTGTGAGGAGGAATTATGAATATTGACTTTGATGGTCTAAGAAACAGTCCATGGGCTCTTCCTGTTGGGGTTGGTGTCGCAGCGTTAGCTGGAGGCATCGGAATTGGCTATGCCATTGGAGCATATCGATGGAAGCAAGTTGCTGATAAGGCACGAACCGATCTATACGAGACTTCAATAGAAGAGGATCCTGTCCAAGAGACAGAAGAACCCGAGTATGTCGTTGTCATAAATGACGACGTAGAAGTAACTAGTGATCCAGTATTTGTTCGTTCTCCAGAGGAGATCCTTCCTAAACGTGATCCCTCTGAGATAACTGTGGATCTTGAAGTTCAACAGCGAATCGATAATATGATCGCAGATGGGGTTCCTCTGAACGAGGTTTACGCAAAGATCCAGAATAGAGAGAAACTTCCCGTGAACAATATCTTTCAAACGAAAGACGATCATTGGGACTTTGACGAAGAAGTGAGACTCCGTATGGAGAAGAAGATCTATGTTCTTCATCGCGACGAATTCTTCGACAACGAATTTGACTTTGTCCATACAACGCTCACATATTTCAAGGTTGACGATATTCTTGTAGATGACAGGGAAGTTCCTGTCTATAACTATTCAAATGTTGTTGGTGATCTTCTTTTCGGGCATGGATCTATGGATCCAAATGTTGTCTATATTCGGAATGAAGACCGAGAGTGCGAGTACGAAGTCCTATTAGATCATGGGAGTTATGAGGTTGAGATTCTCGGTCTTGATGACTCCCCAGAAGAAATAAAGCATTCCTCTGGAGTAAGAAAGTTCAGATGGGATGACTAGAAATGGACGAGTCACTTGAAATTCTATATTTTGAATGGCTCTATGCAAAGATTCACCTGGTAGAGATTCCCTATAATACATATTCTAAGCTATTGCACCTGTTGTATACAACAGAATTTGTGTGGTTATTACCTGGGGATGATAACCGGATGGAAGATGGTAAAGACCTACGATTGGACTTCATTAGAGAGTCTGGTTTGGCTTTGGATACATCTTGGTTTGATGATGGTTGTTCAGTGTTGGAAATGTTGGTTGGGTTTTCTAGGCGAGCGAGTTTCCAGACCGATATCCCAGAGCAAACATGGTTTTGGCGGTTCATATCTAATTTAAGACTTGCCGATTCGACCGACGATGGATTCGATCCACAGGACGTAGAACTTATCCTATCTGACTTTGTGTGGAGAACATACGATTATGACGGGTTTGGTGGGTTATTCCCACTACAAGATCCTAGAGAAGATCAGCGAGGAGTTGAGATTTGGTACCAATTCTGCGAATATATTATTGAGAACGAAACTTCGATCTAGTGAAGGGAGGGTTTGTGGATTTCTATAGGATAGTGGTTAAAGAAAATAAGAATGGCGCTCCACAGATCCGACCGGACTGGAAGGTTGGCCGCTCTAAAGATCTGATGACCAGAGGTGGGTCTTTCTATGCCGTATGGGATGAAGAGACTAACCTCTGGTCGACAGAGATATATGACGTCCAGCGCCTTGTTGATGCTGACTTGTATCGTTATGCGTTAGAGCTAGAAGAGAGAAATAACATAAGGTACGATGTTCTGACGCTTGAGTCGAATGGGACAAGAATCTGGGATGAGTTCCAGAGGTTCCTTCGGAATAGTAGTGGAAACAGTCAGAATCTAGACGAGAAACTTACATTCCTCAATACTCCAGTCAGAAAGTCTGACTATGTCAGTCGTAGACTACCATATGCTCTTCTCCCTGGAAGGATGGATGCGTGGGATACGATTGTTGGGACGTTATATTCTGAAGAGGAACGTGAGAAGATTGAGTGGGCTATAGGCGCAGTTGTTTCTGGTGAGTCTAAGAAGATCCAGAAGTTTCTTGTATTCTATGGTCCTCCTGGAAGTGGTAAATCGACAATTCTTAACATTATTCAGAGACTCTTTGATGGATACACCGCAGTGTTTGATGCCCGGGAACTTGCTGGTAATAACAATAGTTTCGCAACGGCTTCATTCAAGTCAAATCCGTTGGTAGCCATCCAACACGATGGTGATCTTTCCAGGATCTATGATAACACCAAGTTGAACTCTATTGTCTCACACGAGGTAATGACAATCAATGAGAAGTATAAGACGCCATTCGAAGCTAGGTCGAATGCCTTCTTATTCATGGGAACAAACGTCCCCGTCAAAATCACAGATGCAAAGTCTGGTGTTATTAGGAGACTGATTGATGTTGTTCCTACTCAACGGACGATTGATCATGATACCTATCATATTCTCATGGACCAGGTTGGTTTCGAGTTGGGCGCAATTGCTTATCATTGTCTGGAACGGTACAAGGCAATGGGGGCAAATTATTATTCTGGCTATCGGCCCACAGAAATGATGCTCCAGACTGATGTCTTCTACAACTTCATTGAAGCATATTTTGATGTGTTCAAGGCCGAAGATGGTATAACTCTAAAGCGGGCCTGGGAGATGTACAAGGAGTTCTGTCAAGATACCGGCATTGACAAGATGCTGGCACAGTATAAATTGAGAGAGCACCTTAAGGATTACTTCGAAGAGTTTCATGAGAGATTCTGGTTGGATGGGGGCGATGTGCGTAGCTATTATAAGGGGTTCAAGCATTTAACACCATCTCCGCCTAGAACTGATCTACCAATTAAGATGGATCATCCATATTCTATTCAGTTAGAAAACCAGCCATCATTATTCGATGAGTCATATTTCGACCAGCCAGCACAATATGCCAACGAAGAAGGAACGCCAATCCAGAAGTGGGTCAACGTCCAGACTAAACTCTCAGATCTTGACACTTCGAGATTACATTACGTTAAGGTCCCAGAAGATCATATCGTTATTGATTTCGATCTCACAGACGAAGATGGAAATAAGTCTCTAGAATTGAACCTCGAGGCTGCTGCGTCATGGCCCGCAACGTATACCGAATTGAGTAAAAGCGGACAAGGACTGCATCTCCATTACTCATATGTTGGTGATGTGAAAGAGTTGTCAACCATATATGACGTTGGGATTGAAATAAAGACACTTCTTGGAGATTCATCTTTGAGGCGGAAGCTTACGAAGTGTAATGACTTCAATGTGACTCCCTTGAATGGTGGTCTTCCTAAAAGGGAGAAGAAGATGTTAGAGAATCAGAGTATGAAGAGTGAACGTAGTCTTCGGGATCTTATTGCAAGGAACATTCGCAAGGAGATTCATCCAGGAACTAAGCCTTCTGTAGATTTCATTCATAAGATCCTTGAGGATGCATATGATTCTGGGCTGGGTTACGACGTTCGAGATTTGCGAACGGATATTCTTACGTTTGCGATGAAGAGCACTAATCATGCTGAAACGTGTATAAAGCTTGTCCAGACTATGAAGTTCATGGGTAAGGACAGCATGCCTGAAATGAAGGGCGCATCGGGCACCCCACTTATATTCTTCGATGTTGAGGTCTATCCAAACCTCTTCGTTGTGTGTTGGAAAGCTGAAGATTCAGATACAGTTGTTCGAATGATCAATCCGTCCCCGCAAGACATCGAGCCTCTATTTGAGCAGAAACTTGTTGGGTTCAATAATCGTCGGTATGATAATCATATTCTGTATGCCCGATATCTTGGATACACAAACCCGCAGCTGTATGATCTTAGCCAACGCATAATTAATGGCGGGAATAGTCGAGACGTCCTATTCGGCGAGGCATACAATCTATCATATACCGATATTTATGACTTCAGCTCCAAGAAGCAGGGACTCAAGAAGTTTGAGATCGAACTCGGCATCCTCCATATGGAGCTAGATATTCCATGGGATCAACCTGTTCCTGAGGCCTTATGGAGTAAGGTTGAAGAATACTGTGTCAATGACGTTATTGCCACAGAGGCGGTGTTCAAAGCCAGGAAACAAGATTTCGTAGCAAGAGAAATTCTTGCAGAACTGTCTGGGCTCTCGGTCAATCATTCCACGCAGGCGCACACTGCGAGAATTATATTTGGAAATGATAAGGACTTCAAGGATCGGTTCATCTATACAGATCTGAGTAAGATATTCCCCGGTTACAATTTTGATGGAAAAGAGAGCACATATTGTGGTGAAGTTACCGGTGAGGGTGGATATGTATATGCAGAGACCGGTATTTACGAGAATGTCGCCTTGCTGGACGTGGCGAGTATGCATCCGACGAGTATCGAGTTACTCGAGCTTTTCGGCCCATACACATCCAAATTCTCTGATCTCAAGACCGCTCGAATGGCAATTAAGCATAAGGACTTCAAGCGGGCCAGTACGTTGCTTGACGGCAAGCTCGCCCCATTTCTGGGAGACGATAAGGATGCTGAGGCTCTGGCCTACGCTCTTAAGATTGTCATCAACATCGTCTATGGACTCACTAGCGCAAGATTTGATAACCCATTTCGGGATAACCGCAACCGCGATAACATTGTAGCAAAGCGTGGTGCGTTATTCATGATTGATTTGAAGCGAGCCGTCCAAGAACGAGGATTCCAGGTCGTTCATATTAAGACCGATTCAATAAAGATTCCTAATGCTACCCCAGAGATAATTCAGTTCATTACAGATTTCGGGAAGGATTATGGTTATGATTTTGAGCACGAAAGCACGTACGAGAAGTTCTGCCTTGTTAATGACGCTGTCTATGTGGCTCTTGAGGGTGGTCATTGGACTGCTGTTGGAGCACAGTTCCAGCATCCTTATGTTTATAAGACGTTATTCTCAAAGGAAGAACTCACGTTTGATGACTTCTGTGAACCGAAATCCGTCCTACAAGGAATAATGTATCTGGACTTTATTGGTAATGCCGACCTTGACGAGATGCGTCATGTTGGTAGGACTGGGGTATTTGTTCCGGTTGCTGAAGGCGGCGGAGATCTCTATAGAGTTAAAGAAGAGAAACTCTATGCTGTGACTGGAACTAAGGGGTTCAAATGGGTTGAGAAAGATGTGGCAAAGGCCCGGCTTGATGATGGATATTCTGTTGAGGATATCATTGATAAAGCATATTTCAAGGCCCTCATCGACAAGGCTATTGATACTATTAATGAATTCGGATCGTTTGAAGCGTTTGTAGGGAGGAATTGATGTTTGTAAAAGATTTCAACGATTCAATAGAGAAACAGATAGAGAAGTGCCGGAGTCTTCTCATTGACAAGGCTAAAGAGTATGCCACGGAAGATCGTCTTCATAATTTCCATGTGGCCGCAGAGCTTAGCGGAAAATCCCCGGAGGAATGTCTCGGTGGGATGATGGTAAAGCACACAGTCAGTATATATGACATGCTCTCTAGTAGTTCTGATTATTCGTCTGAGATGTGGGAGGAGAAGATTACTGACCACATAAACTACCTTCTTATCTTGAAGGCGATGTTAGATGATGTTCGGCGGCCTTCGGTTGCAATAAATGAGTGGCCAATTAATGAGCGAAACACTGTTGATCTTTAAGTTATATTCACCACAATTAAGGAGTAATAATGCCTGAAAAGCCAGCTAGTCTTGTCTTGGAGAATGCCGAGATCATTCTTCCGTTCCGAAACTTCTCTGGGGTTGAGAAGAAATACAATCTTCCTGGGGATAGGAACTTCGCAGTCCATGTCGACCCTGATATTGCTGATCAGTTGATTGCAGATGGGTGGACGGTTCGTATGACAAATCCTCGGGATGAGGATGAGACGCCTCGCCCCTATATTCAGGTTCGTGTCAGTTACCGACATCGTCCGCCGCTTATCGTTATGATTACATCTTCAGGACGTACGAATCTTACTGAAGATACAGTCGGGATCCTTGACTGGGCTGATATCAAGATGGTCGACATGATCATCAACGGGTCTCACTGGGAGAATAACGGGAAGACCGGAATCAAGGGATATTTGAAGTCGATGTATGTGACCATCGAAGAGGATGTTCTGGAGCGGAAGTATGCCATTCCCGAAGAGGATGAAGGAATCTGATGGCTAGACTTATTTATATTGATCATAATAAAGCGGAACGTTTTGACCGTATCGAAATTGAGACGGTTGAGCGATGGAAAGATAGTGAGCTTACTGGCGATGAGTGGCGCTTCAGTTATGTTGTCTCTTTCTATTCGCATGGTCGAAAGCTCGCTACTCTAGACGGCTTCTCTATTGAGGATTGTCTCTTGAAGGCCCTGTCTCAATTTAATACCGTCAATACTGATGGTGAATTGCGGCAGTTCGTGAAGGAGACCTTCTGTTGTCAGCCTGGCTGTACTGAGCCATGGGTTGTCTTACGTCACCCTGTTCAGCGATTCACTAGTCAGGGAGAGAAGCTCGTTCGAGATTATGGAGAGGGTGAAGTTCGGGCTTTCTGCAAGAAGCATATGCACCGAGGCGACTGCGGCTTGGATGACAATGATGACAACTATGTGACGCTGGATACTTGATGGATGAAAAGACGAAGGCGTATGTAATAACCGAGCTTGCTTTATTGAATGAGGATCCAGACATTATTCGTGGATGGGTTTCCATGTTTGGACTTCTGTCATTTCTAGAAGAGAACGCAGATACCCCAACAAGCAAGTCGCTTTATATTCTGGACCGTCTTACAAGGCGAGAACATTTAACGCCAATAACGGACGATCCGAAACATTGGGAGGAAGTCAGACCTGGTGTTTGGCAGAGCACTAGAAACCCTGACATATTTTCTGAAGATCACGGAGTACATTATTATCGTCTGCCAAATATCAAACACATCTATAAGTCTAAGGAGACTAATTCTAATGGAAATGAATGAGTTCATTCGTAAGCCCTTCGCCGTTCAGGCGATTCAGATCACCGAGGAGAACATCGCTGAGGTTGCAGACTTCGTTGAGGGGACTCTGTCTGAGAAGCATGACGGATCTCCGTATATTCTGGTCAACCGACGTGGGGTCCCTCGAGACTACCGGGCCTATCCTGGTCTCTGGATGACTCAGCGTGGAACGAATATCCGCTTCTACTCGGAGAAGATCTTCGAGGACCAGTTCGTTCAGAACAATGACTTTGTTTCGGGGGTTGTCGGGACGCTTCAGGACGTGACGGCTGTTCCGTAATGATCCATCGGGTGCTAAGACCTAACCAAAGAGTCTTACAGTCTGGGCCGGCAGTAACCTCCGCCGTCAGGCCACCCGTTGGTAGCCCTTTTATATTTGTGAAGAAGGAGAATAATGGATCATCCAGAGTTGTTTCAGAAGAAACCAGTAGCCGTTGAGGCGATGCAGTTTGATGGGACTCTAGACTCTGCTAGTAAAATCGTGAAGTGGATCATTTCAAATGGTGGAACAGCAAACCACTTTGTTACTGGGCTCCCTTCAGATACTGACACACGCCCAAAGCGTAAGATAGTTATTATGACACTTGAAGGTCTTATGGGAGCGTTCAAGAGTGATTATATTATTCGTGGGGCGGTTGGTGAGTTTTATCCATGTAAGGAAGACGTATTCGCATTGACCTATCAGCGTGCACAGGAGACAGAAGATGTCTGAGGAAGTACAGAAGTCGCCAGAGCAACTCCAGATTGGGGATGTTATTCCTGAATGGGGCGTGGATCGACTCGTGAAGCACGTCGAATTTGTCACTGAGAACAAGAAGGTCTATGCTCGCGTAACATTCGCCGATGAACAGTATGCCGTATATTCTCCTGGAACTCTGATCCGGGTTGTGAATCCTGAAGACTCGTAGTCCGCAAAAATTACAACCCTTTAAATGAGAAGGAGTAAGACACGAAGGCGTGCCCCCAATAGCGGGCACCTGCTGGTGTTGGTTTTCGATGGGCCAACATCCTAGCCTTCTCAGTATATATTTTTTTCTGCCGACGATTAAGGAGAACCATGACGCATCGAGTGACAGTGGTCAAGTCGACCAGACCTAACGGGTCAAAGACGCCGGAATACAGGATCGTCTGCGACAAGTGCGGATTGATCGATAAGTCCGGGAAGGAGTGGTCCGCGAAGTTGGTCGCCAAGAGACATGAAGATCTTCCGAATCGGCCCGGCATCATCCGTAAGGAGAACTGAGTAATGACATTCACGACAATGATTGGCCATTTCATTTTCTCTGAGAAGGCTGATCTTGCTAAGGCAAAGCTGATTCGGGACACTGTTGTCGGACAGATCCTGAATCCGAAAGACGGCCGGACACTCAAGTCTGGTCAGAATGTCCTCGAGTATATTCAGGCGACTTTTGATCGAGACGCCTGGATGTTCGAAGGCATCAACTTCCGATGATATTTAAGGCGCTAGGCATCACTTTATCAACAAGTGTCAATGCGTGGTGGACCCAAAGCCTACAGTCTGGTGAGAGTCAGGCCGCCTTATATTCTTAGTACGCTAGCACCTGATCTGGTTGTGTCAGAGTGTTACCGTCTGGACATGTGACTTGGTTCCTCTCCTTACATTGGGTCATATAGTTGTCAGGCCGTACTAAGTTAAACTAAACCGTCGTCTGAGCGACGTTAAATAGGTCTTAGGCTCAGAGCGGTAGTGGTGCCCATAATCATCTCAGCCGGACGATTGGGCTAAGTGTCTTCCAATGAAGAAACAGCCACTACGTGATCTGTGAAGGAAAACACAGCACTTGCTCGGGAAAGCGCGCCCGAGTATTGGTTAAACAAAAAACCGGTTAGGGTAACCTGTGCGATACCCGGCACAGGCGTTTCTACCAGGCTCGCTACGCGATTGTGTAGTGGGTGGGGTACAATGGTAGAAACCTCTAGCGACATTGAGGGGAGCTACGTAGTATCGTACTGGCTGTGGAAGTCAGCCCTCCTCTATATTCGCTCAACCGACAGGAGATTTGACATGTCGAAGAAGGAACTGATCGAGCTTGCCGATAAGCTCCAGGAGCTATATCTGGTGGCAGAGGGCGATTCTGAGGTCTGCTGGAAGGACTGGCAGGCCGATGCGACCGATATTCGAAAGCGGATCTACTACGAGAAGACCAGTGGAACAGCGATGGGCCTTGTTGAGGCCTATCGACATACGATGGCCTTCATTCGTGAGAAGTACCCAGACTAGATAGAAAACCCGTTGACCATCGCGGGAACAATCCGGTACGTGCTAAACCCGGGTGAAGGATGGCAGTTGGCAAAGTCCTGAGCATGACTATAAACTGCTCAACCTCCTGTCCTACAGAGGCAAAAACTGTAGGGATGTCGTTTCTAGGCTTCACATTGATGACGGTTCCGGCTCGAGATGTGAGGTTATTGGAGGCGGCTTGAAGCGGTGAGAGAACACGGGAACGCGTTGCGGACCTTGGACCTCGTGCCCGATGGATCTTTGATCACAGGGACCACACGCCGCCTAGCCCCGGAGTAAAGGTATGCGGGGCACCCCAATGAACTAGCCCACTTAGCCCAATTGGCAGAGGCAGGGGACTTAAAATCCCTTCAGTGTCGGTTCGAATCCGACAGTGGGCACGAATCAAACAATGATTCATATTTTTCAAGAAGGAGGAACCTTGTCTAGATTTAACATAGGGTGGGCCAGGGTTGCAGGACAATATCACGATCCGATCCACTGGCACAACACTGACGGACGTTTCGCATGTAGGCCAACCGAGCATCAGTTCAGAAAGCTCGAATTCATCTCTGGGGATTTGGTTAACGTTCGTGAAGCGTGCCTTGATTGTCTGAACCTTGTGGATCAGGTAGTTGGACAAGAAGGCATAGCTAAGATCTTCAGGTCAGAGGAGGAGAAGCTAGAAGATTGATACTTTAACGCCGTCAGTAGTAACGGATACCGATTCATATACTCAGACGGAAAAGGATAAATGTGCGCACATTGTGAAGACCGATAAGAACCAGACGGCGACCGCTTTGGTTCTTCAGGCTCGTATTGAAGGAACACCAATAGAGGCGTTGTGCGGGCACAAATGGGTGCCATCAAGAAATCCAGAGAATCTTCCTGTCTGTCAGACCTGTAAAGAGATCTATGAGATCTACAAACTTGCGAATGAGTTGAACGATATTCCGCAGGTTTGAATAAGATTGGGGGTGTAGCTCAGTTGGCAGAGCAACGGACTTTTAATCCGATGGTCGTGGGTTCGATCCCCTCCACCCCTACTTGATTAATAGAGAGAATATGTAGAGTCAGACTCCAATCACTTCTATTACTAGGTACCTTCTTTGTGTTATTTATCCCCAAACAAAGGAGGAGCTAGTGACAGAAAAAGATAAGGCCAACGTGAGTTGGTTGTTGATCGGGTATGGTGTGGTTACACTCGCCATAGCGATCAAGATGCAACTGGAGGGCCGATGAATCCGCAGGAACAGTTGGACGTCCTAACCGGGGACTACCAGTTGGAACGTGAGCGTATTCTACTGGCTCTTGAGGAGTTGGATGACAGGTATGCGCGAGCAGTTCTAGTGCTCTTGCTGCCGTCTGATCCGGCTCCTCAGTAGGGAAAGGAGTCGCTCCCCAGTTAGGGCTCTGGGAGATCAAAAGCCCACTTCACCAACTAAAGGAGATTAGAGATGCTTGATTTTGATATTGAAAGCATTGGTGGGTTCGATCCCCTCCACCCCTACTGCTAAGTCAAGGGCAGTCTTAGAAGTATTCAGCAGACAAAAGAAGGAGTTAGATTAATGTTATCTCCAACCGAAACTCTTATGTCAACCCATGACGCTATCGCCAGACCGTATTTGACGGAAGCTTGGGCTCTTGTTTGTGAGCGTCAAGAGGTCGAGAACCTGGAAATGTCAATCCGCGAACGTATGGTTATCCCGATCTACTCCTTCGATGGAAACATCATCTACTCCTATCAGATGGCTGCACTGATGCAATATCGTTCCACGGAGATGTGGTGCGTGTATTTCGCTGGAGAGGAATCTCGCAAGCCGACAGGTACTATCTTACGGATCAGTAAGATCCGGCCTGGGGATATGTAGAGACTTATATAAATATTCCACCAACTAAAGGAGATTAGAGATGCTTGATTTTGACATTGAGAGTATTGGGGAACGAATGGTTCGAATCAATGATACGTTCATCCCCTGTGTCAACCCGCAGATCGAGGGATTCCCCTGCGTGATCGATGGAGATGAGTACGAGAAGTACTTCGAGGTTCTCTTCGAGCAGGGGCGCTTCGTCTGGGAGGTATCCTCGTACACTGTCGATGGGGAATTCGCGGGAGTCGAGATCGAGGTCGTTGGTATGGGAGGCGTTGTCTTGCAGCGCTTCTTTGTTCCGTCCTGGGGCGAATTCCTCGAGCTATATTTCGACCGACGACGAGATCCCATGGGAGCCCGAGTAATCACAACCATATTGGAAGAGAGGGATTACAATGAGTGAGAATTTGGAAACACTCCAGGAGGTTGATCTCCTGCTTGCCCAGATGCACGACGAGGCGAGCGAAAGCGTCGAGAAGGCGTATGAGGATTTCCTGCTTGCGCTTAAGCTTGGATGGGATGATGCTGGGGATTTCGAGACTCGGTATCGCACCCGATGGATGTACGCCCAGGGGATCTTCGACGCTCGTGTCGAGATTCGTAACAAGCTGTATTTGGCCAAAGTTGAGTAAAAGGAGCTGTAGTCTAGTGCTTGATCCCGAGAAATTCGGACTTTATGTCGGCCTTACCGCCGTTGGTGTGTCCATCACTACGTCAATCGGACTCATTCGAGTCATATCCAAACTCAGGGATGAGATAGCAGACCTTGAGGGCATTCTCATGATGAATCTCAACTACGAGGTTCAGCGTATGGTTGACGACGAATTCGTGGATATTGTCGAGAATTCCAATCTCGATGACACGGAGGAGTAGGTCTTCGCAAAAATTACAACCTCTTAAATGAGGACAACAACCTACAACCAAGGAGAGACATCATGGACGAGACCCAGAACGGGACCGAGGACTTCGATGACGAGACCGAGACCAACGAGTCGACGAGCGACGTGCTCGCCGTGCTGGCGGTCCTGGGAGCTGGTGCCGTGATCGGCGCCGTGGCAACCAAGGGCTACAGCAAGGCGAAGGACGCCATCAAGGCCCGAGTCGAGGCCGTCAAGGAGAAGCGGACCGCCAAGCAGAACGCCATCGAGACGACCGCCAAGGAGAAGAAGGAGAAGTGACCTTGAAAAGGATAAGCCTGAGTAGGAGACTACAAGGGCTTATCCTTTTTGTTTTGCTAGTGCTATGTCAACCACACCAACAACAGGGAGTTAAAGCCATGCCCAACAACAAGACCATCAACACCCCGCAGGAACCCGACGACCGCTGGACCCGGCCCGACTGGGTCCTCGGCTACATCGCCACCACGGTGTCCATGCCTGGCATTGGCGAGGACCAGGTGATCGAGCACGTCAGGTACGCCCTCATCATGTACGCCAAGGCCACCGGGTCCTTTGTGCTGGCAGCCGTCCTGGACGTAGGTGATGACCCCCAGACCTGAAAGCTCGGGGTGCTCTGAATGTCGCGTTCGTCGCGATGTGCTGGATGATGCTGGCCGCCGTTGAGTCCATATCCAAGAAGTTCAACAAGGAGAGCTGATAGACTTCGAAAGGATTAGCCCCAACAAGGGCTTTCCTTTTTCCCCTCCCTAAGAAAGGACTAGTTATATCTATGATTCTTAACACGTTTCTTGTTGTGTTGATTGGTATATTCCTTATCTGCTTTGGACTCATCCTCGGGGTGATGATCGGGACAGCCAGATTAGATCGTTACTGTGTAGAAGACCAGGAAGATCTGAAGGAGTCTCTTATTCAGGCTCTTGCCGTTGAGAAGTATAACTTCACAAAAATGGCGATTGAGATGGGTATGGACGAATCGGACTGGTACCATGATGAGATGAAGAGTCGAGAGCAAATGCTATATTTGGTCAAGGAACGTCTCTAGTCGCATATCCTACAATGCTTTAAATGAGACAACCGGAAGGAGACACGATGTTTGATCGTTTCATGGATCTGGTCGAGGAGAACAAGCGCCGCGATCAGGAGCGGTACCTCGAGAGGAAGCGCCGTAGGGCGCAGGTACTCAAGTGGGGTATTGCTGCTGGAGCAGCGGTCTTGCTGCTCACGACCAGGGCCAAGACGACAATCACAATCGACGACTGAAGGCGTCAAAGAATGGGATTCCCACAAGGAATTTCATTCTTTCGCAAATATTACAACCACATTAATAGGACTACAACCAAGGAGACAAAGATGAAGATCATGAAGCGAAACCGCCGAAAGCTCGTCACTGTCCCGGAGTTGACAGATGAGGAACGGACGGCCATCCTGTACGCGCTATGCGCGGAGCGGGATAAGGTCATCATGACCTCAGATCTGGACGACCCGGAGACCAGGGCGAAGCTGGAGACGATCGGTGGCGCCAT
>WBZL01000733.1_pt1 | contig 36464 bp, 35 predicted proteins | sample 5204291 | NCBI WGS metagenome assembly WBZL01 (sample SAMN12344345, study PRJNA552823) | activated sludge metagenome | biome: Activated sludge suspended growth; feature: Nitrification reactor; material: Wastewater; isolation source: activated sludge from nitrification reactor of wastewater... | reverse complement strand
TCGCGTCGTGGATCGTCGTACTCCCCCTCTTCATCATCGGCCTGGTCGGCACCTATGTCGCCACTGAGTTTTTGATCGTGCACGCCTTCGGGCAGTCACAAGGCACCTACCAGCACTACTTCCGCACATTCGTCAGCATCAACGACGTATGGCTCTCCAGCATCAAAGTGATGATCCTGACCACGATCGTCACGGTGATCCACTGCTATTACGGGTACGTCGCAGAGGGTGGCCCCGAAGGGGTCGGCCACGCCACCGGTCGAGCCATCCGGGCCTCAATCATCGCCTTGGTGGTCTGCGACATCGTGCTCTCGCTGGCCCTGTGGGGGCCGACCCAACAAGCACAGATCTCGGGTTGATCGCGATGTCGGAGATCATGTTCCCCCGCACCCGGCCCCACGACCGGCCCAAGCTTCGCCTCAAATTGGCGATGGGGGGCGTGGTCTTCGCACTCGTCTTCGGCCTGATCAGCCTGGGCGTCGGCTTGCACTTCATTGGCTTCATCGGCGGCGACCTGAGCGCAACCGCCAAGCTCAGCGAGACCGGTGACCAACTCGGGGCTGGCTCCGACGTGAAGTTTCGTGGGCTACGGGTGGGGCGGGTGATCGGCATCAACCACGACGTTGACTCCGCCGGACACCAGAGCGCCCAGATTGAGATCTTCTCCGAGTTCAGTGACCAGATCCCGGCGTCAGTGCGCTCGCGAGTCGTGCCCGGCACCGTCTTCGGCAACGAGTTCATCACCCTCGACCTGCCCCCGACCCAGGCGCAGAGCGCCGCGTTGAGCACCGACCCGGGCGACACGACGGACTTCTCCACCGGGCAGACGGTGACCGGCCCTTGGTTGTCGGCCGGAGCCGAGATCCCTGCTGACACCAGCAGAGAAGCCACCCGCGTGATGGAGTCGTTCGCCTCGGTGCAACAACTCCTGGCCGAGGTCAACCCTGCTGTCCTTGACAAGGCCGTCTCTTCGTTGGCTGCCGCCCTCGAAGGCAATGGCGAAGAGCTGAGTGCCTTCCTCAAACGCTCTGACAGCATGCTCACCACTTGGAGCGCGCACGAGTCGCAGGTGCTCGACGAGCTCCACCTGCTGGCCAACGGCGCCGACACCATTGCCGAGATCAGACCTCAGTTGATCACCGCCCTCAAACAGTCGGTGCCCACGGCCAAGCGCATCTCTGCCGAGCAGACCAAGGTCGATCAGTTGCTCCGCGAGGGTGCCCGCGGGGCCAAACAGTTCGACTCACTCCTCACGCGCAATGGCGTCTACTTCACGATGGTCTTCGCCGGGATGGCCTCCACCCTGGCGACCTTCGTGCAGGGCACCACAGCCTTCGAGGCGATCATCGGGCAGGCGCCCGGCGTACTCCGAAATGGAGCCCAAGCCGTGAAGTCCGGCAAGATCCAGATGGACGCGCTGTTCAGCTTTGACACGATCGCTCCGTACGGCGCCCAGGACTGCCCGCGCTATGGCTCCCTGCCCGGGAGGAATTGCCGCTGATGAGCTCCTGGACCCGCGCGCTGGCGGCCACCCGATGGCAACTCCTCGGGGTGGCTGTCTTCACCGCGCTCACCTTGATCGCCACCGGCATGGTGCTGGGCACGATCAGATCAGGGTCACTGGGCCCAACCCACGAATACTCCGCGGTCTTCAGCGACATCGCCGGGCTCAAGAAGGGTGCCGACGTGCGCATTGCTGGCGTGCGGGTCGGCCGGGTGACCGGCTTTGAGCTCGACCAAGGCCGAGCCAAGGTGTCCTTCGAGGTGAGCTCCGATCAGGTGGTGGGCAAAGACTCGATTGCCTCGATCAACTTCCTCAACCTGATGGGCCAGAAATATCTGGGGCTCGACAATCCCCCCGGCGCATCGTCACAACGGCTCACAGAAGGCAGCACGATCGGGATCGACCAGACCCGCGCCCCTCTCGACCTGACCGAGTTGTTCAACTCCTTCAAACCGGTCTTCGAACTCATCAAGCCCGAAGACGTCAACGACTTGTTTGCCAATGTGGTCGCGGTGCTGCAGGGAGAAGGGCCCACGATCGCCAGTCTGACCAAGCAGACTGCGACCTTGACCACGACGCTGGTCGAGCGCGACGAGGTGATCGGTCAAGTGATCGAGAACCTCACCACGGTGATGGACTCCGTCAACGCCAACAAGACAGTCGTTACCGACATGATCGCCAGCCTCGACACTCTCACCCAAGGCGTGGCAAACGACCAAGAGGTGCTGATGGCGGGCCTCGACAACATGCACCGGCTCTCCCAGGAGACTTCGTCGCTGCTCGACGAGTCAGTGCCCACGATCAACCGCAATGTGCGCAGCCTCAACGCCTTCGAAGGCTCCATCCAACAGCGCAAGGACCAAATCGTGCAGGGCATGACCGATGCCCAAGGCCTGCTCGAGACCTACCTGAAGTCGCTGGGGGTCGGCAGCTTCCTCAATGTCTATGTCTGCCAGGCCTATCTCACGATCGTCGGCATGCTCGACAAGCAGAGCCTGTCAATGAGTGACCAGACCTCGAGCAGGTGCCGATGAAGCGCCTGATCACCATCGGAGTCTTGCTCGCCTGTGTGGCTGGGCTTGGCGTGATCTTTGTGCTGCGCGACTCCACCTACACAGCGCTCTTCCCAGACGCCGCTGGCATCACCAAGGGCGACGACGTGCGCATCGCTGGCATCAATGTCGGCGAGGTCACCGAGGTCAAGGCCCGCGGGGCAAGCGTGCGGGTGGAGTTCGCCACCGACCACCCGCTGACAAAGGACACCCGCACCGAGGTCAAGATCGGCTCCCTGCTCGGTGATCGCTATTTGCAGTTGCAACCTGGCAAGGGGTAGCCGCTGCACCCCGGCGACACCATTTCGCTGGATCAAGCAAAGGGCAGCTACACCCTCGACCGCTTCTGGATGGACGCCACCGCAGTCAACGGTCGCCTCGACCTAGACACCATGGCGCAGGCGATCGACGTACTCGCAACAGACCTCAACACTCCGGCCGCAGACAGTCAACAGGCCCTGACGGGGCTCGCTTCGCTCAGCACGATCGCCGCCAAACGCAGCGACCAGGTCGACCACCTGATCAGCAGCATCTCCTCGGTCACCAGCCTGGTCAACGACCAGATGGGGCGCCTCGACCAGATCACCACCAACGCCGACCAGATCATGATCGCGGTCAACCAACGGCGTACGGCGCTGACCGAGCTGATCCGGGCCACTCGATCGATGATCCGCCAGCTCAATGAGCTCGCCGCGACCAACAACAAGCCGATGCACCAGGCGCTGACCCGGATGCGCTCGGTCGTCGACACCTTGGTCGCACATCGCAAGGATCTCGACCGCACGCTGCAGATGGCTGGTCCCGCGATGCGGATGTACACCAACTCGCTTGGCGACGGCCCGTGGTTGGGCGTCAATGCGCCGTACTTCGTGCTGCCCGACTCCTTCTATTGCCTGATCGGCTCGGCAAAGGGGTGCGCATGAACAAGAAGCTGGCATTCCTGGCGGGCGCCCTGGCGATTGTGCTGGTCGCAGGCTTCTTCGCGATCAGGGCACTCACCGCACCCACCGAGCGCACCTTCGCCGCTGACTTTGCCGACACGACCGGGGTCTACGTCGGCAACAACGTGACCTACTTGGGGGTGCCGGTCGGCAAGGTCACCAAGATCACCGCTCAGGGCACCACGATGCGAGTGCAACTGAAGGTCACCGACCCCGAGATCAAGCTGCCCAAGGACGCCGGCGCGCAAATCCTGCAGTCTGCCCTGCTGACCGACCGTCATGTGGAGCTCGGCCCGGCGTACACCGGCGGACCACAGCTTGAGCCCGGCACTGTGATCGATGTCAAGCACACCCGCTCACCGATGAATCTCAACGAAGTGACCACCTCCATCGACGACCTGGTGCAGGCTCTGAACCAGACTGCACCAGGTGGCTCAGATGTCGGCGATCTGGTGCACAACGCGGCCGTCGCCTTCGAGGGCAATGGCGCCGCTCTACACAAGGTGCTGGCCTCGGGTGAGGAGTCACTGCACACTCTCAACCTCAAAGCCCCCGAGTTGTTGCAACTCACTGAAGACCTGCAGACCCTGGCCGCAGCCTTGTCGGAGCGAGACGCCCGGATCAGACGCCTGAGCCACAACATGACCACTGCCTCCGACGTCTTTGCCGCCCAGTCGGCCGATCTTGAGTCGACGCTGACCTCACTGACCAAACTGTCCGGCTCAGTCAACGACTTCATCACAAACAATCGCAAGCTCCTGCGAGCCAATCTGGCAGGTGCAGCGACCATCGCCGAGACCGTGCGCAAGCGGCAGGCGTCGTTGGAGGAGACCTTCAACACGATGCCGACCGGGGCCCAAAATCAGGCCCAGGCCTTCGATCGCAAGACCCGTAACCTGCGGGTCTTGATCGAGATGCGCAACACCCTCGTCTTCTCCCGCACTTGGCGCGCCACCTTCTGCCCGACCGTGCCCTTCTGCAACCTGCTCTTCAACGAGACGAACACCGGATTGCTCGATCTGTTCTTCGAGAAATTCGTGGAGACGATCCCCGATGAATAGGCCCTTGAGGAAGTACGTCGGTTGGGTGGCCACGCTGGTCGCCCTGGTCATGCTGCTCAGCGGCTGTGACCTTAGTCTGCGCTCCCTGCCCTACCCTGGGCCAGCTCGTGGAGACACCTTCACCGTGACGGGCGAGTTTGCAAACGCCCTCAACCTGCCGACTTCAGCCAGGGTCAAATGGCAGGGGCTTTCCGTCGGCGAAGTCACCAGCGTGAAGGCTGCGGACTATCGAGCCGTCGTGGCGATGAAACTGAGCGAGAAGGCCCAGATCCCAGCCGATGTGCAGGCCCAGATCCGGTTGTCCTCGCCCATGGGCGAGTCATTTGTGGAGTTGCTGCCACCCGACGACGACCAAACTGGCACAGCGACAAGCACAGACTTGCTCAAGCAGGGCGACAAGATCCCCCTGACCGCCACCAATGCGGCACCAGATGTCAACAACCTCCTGACCACTGCCGCCACGGTGATCACCGGCGGCCTCTTCGCCGACCTCAATGTGATCATTACCCAACTCAACACCGGACTTGATGGCAACCAGAAGGTCGTCAGGTCACTTCTGCAACAGCTCGACCAGTCCTTGACCCGGCTCAATGCCCGCACCGCCGACTTCGACCGGGCCCTCAACTCCATCGACGCAGCCGTAGCCGAGCCAGAGCAGATCACCAGCACGATCGATGATCTGCCCACCCTGCAAAACGCGGTCGAAGTACTCTCCGCGCAACAACCTCAGATCACTGCGCTGGCCAAGCAAGTACGCCGATTGGGCGCCAACTCCACGGAGTTGTTGCAACGCAACCGCAGGCAGATGCTGACGTTGTTTCGCAATCTCGCTCCGGTGCTCGACGTACTCACCCGAAATGCCGATACCTTCGGGCCACTCCTCGACAATCTGAGCGCCTTCGGCAAGGGGTCGCTGACCTCAAAGAAGGGCTGGTACAACAACTTCGATCTGACCGGCATCATCGACCTTGATGCATTGACCAAGGCCAAGCACGTCGACCCACACAAGGTGGAGCAGGAGTGGGAGCGATGAGCCAACCCCTGACTCAGGCCGCCTTGACCAGGCGGGTGCGGATCGCCCAGGTGCTGTTGATCCTGATCGTGGTGGTTGGCGCCTTGATGGTCGGCAAACTCGTGCTCAGCGGGCCACTGTTTTCAAAACCATATCGACTCCAGGTCGAGTTGGCCAGCGCTGCCGGACTGCACAAGAAGTCAGACGTCTCCTATCGCGGCCAACATATCGGCACCGTCGACAAGGTCTCGCTGACCCCATCGGGAGTCAAAGCCACGATCACGATCAACGAGGGTGTGCGGATCCCCGCAGACACCGAGGTGGTGGTCGCCAATCTCTCGGCAGTGGGCGAGCAATATCTCGACTTCCGCCCCCGCAGCAGCAAAGGTCCTTGGCTGAGTGACGGTGACGTGATCGCCAGCGATCAGACCACGCTGCCGCTACCGATGTCCACGGTGCTCAATCACGCGCAGATGCTGCTGGCCAGAGTCGATCCGGCCGACCTGGAGACGCTCAACACCGAGCTCAACGCGGTCTTTGAAGGCCAAGAGCTCGACTTGCGTGGCCTCGGCAGCGAGGTAAACCGGAGCGTGAAGACCCTGCAGGATTTGCAGCCCCGCATCCTTGAGCTCGCCAACACCAGCCAGCGCCCCCTGCAGACCCTCTCCGACCTCTCGCCACAACTACGCAGGCTGGCCGCCAACTCGGTGACGATCACCGCCGCCCTCAAGAGCGCCGGCCCGGAGTTTTCCAAGGCGATCGATGCAGGCGCGACGGTCGTACCCCTCACCATCGACACGGTCGGGCAGTTGGAGCCAGACCTTGACCGCACCCTGAAGGCACTGGCTCCACTGTCAAAGATGTCGGCCGAGCATCTGCCAGGGCTGCGACATTGGTACAAGTGGGGGCCTCGCCAGATGATCGCCATGGGTGAGAGCACCCGCAATGGCAGCGGCCACGTGATCTTGGTGCTCAGCCCAGCCAAGCCCTGCTATTACCGCGACATCAACCTCTCGCCGTACGACGGGCGCGACCCGCCGGCAGACCTCGGCACCCGCTGCCCGACCAATGCGCCCTACAACCAGCAACGGGCCGCGGACAAGGTGCCCATCCCCTGACCCCCCTAGACAGATGACAAATCCAAGCATTGAATCCAAGACAAGGAATGCACATGTCACACACGCTAAATTCTGACCAAATCAGCGAGAAGATCAAGGGCCTCACCATCCCGATCACGCTCGCCCGCACCGCGCAGGAGCACGGCGATGAGCCGGCGTACTCCGACAAGGCCGATGGGCGCAGCGAATGGCGCACTTTGACTTGGAGCGAGGTGCGTGAACAGGCCCTCGATGTGGCCGCGGCCCTGATCGAGCTGGGGCTGCAGCCCGGCCAGACCGGCGCGATCATGGCCTCCTCCCGCATCGAGCATGTGCTCAGCGACCTCGCCATCCTGCATGCAGGCGGCATCCCGATGTCGATCTACCCAACTTTGGCGCCAACCCAAGTGGCCCAGGTCGCCGAGACCGCCAAGCCCGCCGTGCTCTTCGTGGAGGGCTCCGAACAACTCGCCCGCTGGTCAGAAGGCCTCAAGGTCAGCGACCCCAAGGTGATCTTCTTCAAGGAGTCCGACGGCTCCCCAACCTTCGCCGAGCTCCAGGCTCGCGGCGCCGAGCTGCGCCAAGACCGAGCCAAACAGGCCGAGTTGCAAGCCCGGATCAACGCGATCAAGCCCACCGACTCGTTGACCGTGCTCTTCACCTCGGGCACCACCGGCCCGCCAAAGGGCGTGCAGTTGACCCACGAAAACATCATGTTCGAGATCGAGAGCTCCCTCGACCACGCGGGTCTACGCGACACGACCGGCATCTCGCTGTCATATCTGCCGATGGCGCACATCGCCGAGCGGGTCTTGGGCATGTATGTGCCCCAGACAGTGAGCGGCCACGTCCACTTCGTCTCCGACCCGACCCTGCTGGTTGGGGCTCTCGGCGAAGTGCGACCCAACCGCTTCTTCGGCGTACCCCGAGTGTGGGAGAAGATCCGCACCGGTCTGAGCGCGATGCTGGCGGCCGACCCTGACGAGGAGAAGAAGGCAGCTGTGCAGGCCGCCATGGACATCGGCATCGAGTACGTCGAGTCAAAGCAGACCGGGCACACCACTTCGCCTGAGCTGGAGGCGAAATATCAAGCCGTGCACGAGGCCGTGCTCGGGCCGATCAAGTCGCTGCTCGGGCTGGATCGGGTCGAGTGGGCGGTCAGCGCTTCGGCACCGATGCCCTTGGAGGTCGCCCGCTTCTTCGCCGGGCTCGGCTTCAAGATCTACGACGTCTACGGCATGACCGAGACCACCGCCGCGGTGTGCTCGGGCGGACCTTCGGACTTCAAGATGGGCACTGTGGGCCGGGCCATGGACGGCGTGGAGATCAAGCTGGGTGAAGACGGCGAGATCTTGACCCGCTCCAAGCTCAACACCCCCGGCTACATGGGCAATGCCGAGGCCACTGCCGCCTTGATCGATGAAGACGGCTGGCTGCACACCGGTGACATCGGCGAGCTCGACGACGAAGGCTACTTGAAGATCGTGGACCGCAAGAAGGAGATGATCATCTTGTCTAGCGGCAAGAATATCGCCCCTTCGAATATCGAGAACTATCTCAAGGAGTCGCCGATCATCGGGCACGCGATGGTGGTGGGCGACGACCGCAACTATGTCGCGGCCCTGCTCACCCTCGACATCGAGATCCTCAACGCTCTGGCGCCAAAGCTTGGCCTGGAAGACACCAACCCATCGGCCCTGGCTACCAATCCGGTCGTGGCGGGCATGGTCAAGCAGGCCGTCGAGGCCGCCAACGAGAAGGTCTCACGCCCCGAGCAGGTCAAGGCCTACGAGATCCTTCCCGTTGAGTGGACGGCTGAGTCTGAAGAACTCACCCCCACCCTCAAGCTCAAGCGCCGGGTGATCACCAAGGCGTACGCCGAACAGATCGACAGGCTCTATCAGTGACAGCCGCGCCCAACACCCCAGTGGTCGAGTCGGAGCTCCCGGCTCGACCACTGGGGCCGGGCGCGGTCTCGTGGTATGCCTCATCCGACAACCGCTTCCTGCTCGTCTCCGTGCGCACCTTGATCTTGCAGGTTGGGCACCCGATGGTCGGGGCGGGAGTCGGCGCGCATTCGGTCTACAAGACCGACCCGTGGGGGCGGCTGTGGCGCACGGCCGTGTCTTTGACCAAGCAGGTCTTCGGTGGCTACGAGGCTGCCATCGAGGGCCAGCGTCTGATCGCGATGCACCGCGAGATCATGGGCAAGGACGACTCCGGGCGCCGCTACTCCGCGCTCAACCCTTCGGCGTACCTCTGGGTGCACGCAACCATGTTTGATGCCTGGCGGCTGTTTCTACGAGATTTTGGTCCCGGTCTCTCCGCAGACGAAGAGGCCGCAATGTACGAAGAGTGGCGCCGGGTCGGGCTGCTGATCGGCACGAAACCCTCACTGATGCCGAGAGATCTTGGCGAATTCGAGAGCTACTGGGCCGACATGCTCGACGGGCTGGAGAACAACGCCGTCGTGCAGGACCTCCTCTACTACCCACCCAAACGACCTCCCTATGTGCCGATCCCCCAAGGCATGGTCGATCTTGCCTACACGCCAGCGATTGCCCTGCTCCGCGATGTCATGGCCAACACCCTCGACCCGCAACTGCGTGCCCGTTTCGGGATCGCCAAGCCTGATGCGCATTCGCGCCGACGCTACGAACTGTTGAAACTCACCTCCAAATCACTCAATCTGGTGCCCTCACCAATCCGTCGCGCCCCACTCGCCAACTGGCAGATGTGGCGCACCGCCAAAGACCCACGCATCACCCCAGAGCCCATCAACTATCCAAGGAGATCAGCATGACCGCCACCGCCGACGAGACCAAGACCAAGACCACCTCGACGATGCAACTACCCGCCTGGCTCACCACGGCCGGCGTCAACGAACTCCTCTCACTGATCCACCGCCCCGCTCAGGCCGGGCCGATGATCGAGCCGATTGCGCCGTACACCGAACAGGCCCTGCCCAGCATCCCGACCTCAACCGCAGAAGACGTCGCAGACGCGGTCGCCACCTCACGCAAGGCCCAAAAGGCGTGGGCGATGATCCCGGCCGCGCACAAAGCCAAGACGATGCTGCGCTTCCACGATCTGCTGGTCGATCGGCAAAACGAAGTGATCGACCTGATCCAGTTGGAGATGGGCAAGTCGCGGGTCAACGCTTGGCAGGAGATCTTGCAGGTCGGCAATATCGCGCGCCACTACGCCCGCAAGGGCACGTCGTACTTGGAGACCAACAAGGTGCGCGGCGTGATGCCTGGCCTGACGAAGGTGCGTGAAGTGCGCGTGGCCAAGGGAGTTGTAGGCATCATCTCTCCGTGGAATTACCCCCTCTATCTGGGCGTGGGCGACGTGATCCCAGCCCTGATCGCGGGCAACACCGTGGTCTCCAAGGCCGACTCAGCCACGGCTTTGACCTTGCTGTGGACCAAGAAGCTCTTCATCGCGGCTGGTCTGCCTGCTGACGCCTGGATCATCGTGACCGGCGCCGGGTCGGTGGTCGGCAATGCCCTGATCGACAATGTCGACTTCATCTGCTTCACCGGGTCGACCGCGACCGGACGCAAGGTTGCCGCCCGTGCCGGCGAGCGACTCATCGGCGCCTCCCTCGAACTCGGCGGCAAAAACCCGCTCATCGTGCGCGCCGATGCCGACATCGAGGCTGCCGCAGTCGGAGCGGTCGCCGGGGCCTACGCCAACACCGGCCAGATGTGCATCCACATCGAGCGGGTGCTGGTCAATGCTGCGGTGTACGACGAGTTCAAGGCCGCCTTCGTCAAGGCGGTCGAAGACCTCGACGTGAAGCAGTCCTTCGACTACGACTGCGAGGTCGGCACGCTGGCTTCAGCTGACCAGTTGGCCACCGTCGTACGCCACGTCGACGACGCGGTAGCCAAGGGCGCGAAAGTGCTCACCGGCGGCAAGCGCCTCCCCGAGGTCGGCCCCTATGCCTACGCCCCGACCGTGCTTGAAGGGGTCACCCCCGAAATGGAGGTCTACCTCGATGAGACCTTCGGGCCGGTGGTGTCGCTGTACCGCGTCAACTCCGACCAGGACGCTCTAGAGCTGGCCAATGCCGGCAACTACGGCCTCTCGGCAAGCGTTTGGTCAAAGGACCACACCATGGCTCGGGTGCTGGCCCGCAAGCTGCGCTCCGGCTCGGTCAATATCAACGACAGCGCTGCGGCCGCTGCTGGCTCGATCGAGGCCGGCATGGGCGGCATGGGTGACTCCGGCCTCGGCCGCCGCCACGGCGCCGAGGGCATCCGCAAGTACACCGAGTCACAGACCATCGCCACCCAAAGCCTCAAGATGCCCCTCGGCGTACCCGAAGGCATGGAGATCGCGAAGTTCGTCAAAGTCGGCAACCTCCAGATGAAACTGCTGAAAAGGCTGGGGCTGAGGTGAGCTTGGGGGCTGCCGGTATCCCAAGTGCGCTTGGTGTACCTGCTCGTTCAATGGGTTGCAACCCATTGAACGAGCAGGTTTCCCGTTGACCGTGACTACTCGAGTACGGCGTACCGCACGCACCGTCACACCACCCCACGACATCTGTCCTGGCCGGTGTTTTCTAGGTCGAGTCCTTCAGGATTGATGCCTACCCGGAGCCCCTGTCACACTGGGACCATGAGTGCCTCACCAAACCGGATCCTCGCCGCTGTAGTGGCGGTCATTGTCGTGGTCGCCGTGGCTGTAGGCATCGCGATAGCCACCCAGTCGACGATCAAGGTCGAACCCGGCACCCCTGAAGCGACCGTCAAGGCCTACGTCACCGCCGTACTTGACCACGATCACGACCGGGCAGTGACATATCTCGATCCGAGCAGCAGTTGCACCGTAGAGGATCTGGACCACTCGAACTACACCGAGCGGGAGGCCAGCGTCGAGTTGCTCCGCACCGACACGACCGGCGACACGGCACGGGTGGTGATCCGCATCAGCCAGGGCACTGGAGGGCCGTTTGATGATTTCGCAGGCGAGGAGGTGACCTTCAGGTTGCGCCGGTCAGGGGACAGTTGGAAGATCACCGGGGCACCATGGCCGATGTTTGAGTGCTCCAAGGAACCCACGTCATGATCGGCACCCTGCTTGTCACGCTGTCCTTCATCTTGATCGTGACGGTGATCGTCCAGGCAGCAAGGCACCCAGATGCCAGCCCAGCCGATCGCCAGTCAACACGGCGAATCTTCCAGTATGTGCTGCTTTTCGGGCTCACCATGGTCACCGCTGTGGGCATATCAGGCCTGCTGGCTCGGATCATGCAACCGCACGCGCTCGACGTCGCCGGCGACGCCTTCTTGGCGCGCAGTATTGCGTTCACGGTCGTCGGGATCCCGCTGCTCAGCCTGGTCGCGGCCTGGATCCGCCACCAACTGAAGAACCACCCGAGGGAGCAGGGCTCAACCAGTTGGGTTCTTTACGTCATTGCAGTCTCTCTCGTCTCATTGATCATGCTCACCTCATCTGCCAGCGAACTACTCCAATGGGCTTTCGGTCTCACATCATTCAAGGGGTACTTCGTGGCAGACACCTTGGTTTGGGGTGCGGTCTGGGGAATCCACTGGCGCCTGAGTCACCGACTGGTCAACGTTGACCGGCTGGGGGGCTATTTCATGCTCGGCGCGTTCATCGGCTTGGTCGTATCTGTGGTCGGGCTCAGCGAGATGCTGAGCGGATCAGCGCGCTTCTTCTTCCACCTGGATCAACCGACCCTGATCGGAAAAACCAGCAACACCGCCTTGCACGGCCTCACCCTCTTCCTGGTTGGGGCAGCAATCTGGCTCTGGTATTGGCTGCGTCACGGGATCCGCACGAAGCGCGACCCTGCATGGCTCACTTATGTCTTACTCATCGGAGTCGGAGGTGGCCTGGCGGCCGCGTTGACTGCAACCAGTTTCGTCTTCTATCAAGTGCTGGTTTGGCTGATCGGCCACCCCGGCTCTGCCAACGCCAAAGAGTTCTTCGATTCTCTCCCCACTGCACTGAGCATCGCCCTCGTGGCTGGGCTGGTGTGGTGGTACCACGATGCGCTCATGCGTGTCGGGACGGTAACCGCTCGCGGGGAGGTCGAACGCATCCGCGACTACCTCCTGGCCATGATTGCTCTGTTTTCGGCCTCGGGAGGCTTGGTCCTCCTCGTGGTGGCCGGCATCCAGACCATGGCCACGGGCACGATCGTCACCGGTGGCCGCGAGTTGAACACACTGATCGCGGCGCTGACCCTGCTCGTGGTTGGTGGCCCGACTTGGGGGTGGTTTTGGAGCCGTGGACAGCGAGCGGCGCGTCAGGAGCCCGCGGCAGAATATGCCTCACCGACCCGTCGCATCTACCTCTACTCCCTGCTCGGGGTCGCCTCGATCGTCGCCCTTGCAGCACTTCTTGCCGGCACATATTTCCTGATCGATGACATCCTCGGCGCTCAACTGGGCCTCTCGACTCTTGATCGGATGCGGTTCCCGATTGCGTTCTTGGTGACCGCTGGCGCGATCGCGTCGTACCACTGGGCTGTATGGGCAGTGCAGCGCAAGCAATTCGTCAACGAAATGCACGGACCCAAGTCAGTGCTGCTGATCGGGCCAGATCAACCCGCTGTGGCTGCTGATATTGCGAAGGCGACCAAGTCTCGGGTGCGGGTTTGGGTGCGCACAGATGGCGTCGGTGAGTGGAACAGCACCGACATCATCTCGGCCTTGGCGGACTGTGAGACCCACGAATCTGTCGTTGTGATCGCCGATCCCAGTGGGCCGAGAGTGATCCCAGTACGCCGGTGAACCGATCGGGTCAGCAGGCAACCGACTCTGCCCGGCAGCAGACCACACATGGATCTAGCTCAATGAATGCGAAAGGGCGAGCCCATGGAAAGGCTCGCCCTCGCGAGATGTCACAAGACATCACCTGGCGGTGGCGGCGGGATTTGAACCCGCGGTGGGATCACTCCCACAAACGCTTTCGAGGCGTTCTCCTTAGGCCGCTCGGACACGCCACCGCGGCAGAGATTACCCGACTCAAGGGCGCTCTGGGGAATCGCGGTGACTTTTGAAGAAGTCATCCAACAACTCCGCGCACTCCTCCGCGCACACTCCCGCGATCACTTCGGGGCGGTGGTTGAGCCGCCGATCGCGTACGACGTCCCAGAGGCTGCCGACCGCACCGGCCTTGTCGTCGTAGGCACCGAAGACGATCCGATCGACGCGGGCGAGCACTGCAGCGCCCGCACACATGGTGCAGGGCTCGAGGGTGACGATGAGGGTGCAGCCGGAAAGTCGCCACGCACCCAAGGAAGCTGCGGCCTCACGTAGGGCGAGGACTTCTGCGTGCCCGGTGGGGTCGTGATCACGCTCGCGCACATTGCGTCCGCGTCCGATCACAGCACCAGTCGCATCGACGACCACTGCACCGACCGGCACATCGTCACGGGCCAGGCGGGCCTCCTCCAAGGCCAGGCCCATCAGGGCCGCGAAGTCAGTCAAGACCCACGAGCTCGTCAAACTTGGCGCCGAAACCAATCTTGGCGGCAATCTCCGACAGCACCTCATCGGGATACAGCGCCAGATCGCCGAACATGACTTCGAGGTCGATCGCACTGACTCCCAGGTCGGCGAAGATCGCCAGATCCCCCACGGGCACGAGGTCGTCGTCGCCTTGCAGTTGTACGCCGACCGAGGTCACCGCGGAGCGGGCCAGATCCCAGTCTTGGGCTGCAGAGGCATCAGACAAGAGCACCTTGGTGGTTGAGCCCAAAGAGCGAACCAGCAGCGCGAAGTCTTCGTCGACCGAGACCAGGGCCAAGGTGCCGCTCTCGCCGGGATAGCGGCGCAGCTCAGCGACGATCGCCTCCACCGAGGTCAACGCTCGGCTCGGGAGCTCTGCGACTATCCACTCGTCATCATCGTGATAGGCCAACACGGCGAGGTCTATCGCGTCACCCGCAGCAGCGCTCAACTCCGACATGGGTCGATGGTGACAGATCGAGGGGCCAGACACCACCAACCTGCACCGACTAATGTGACCACATGCGCCTGATGGTCGTCGATCACCCGCTCGTTGCCCACAAACTCACCACACTGCGTGATGAGCGCACGGCTTCTCCTGAGTTTCGCCGGCTCACCGAAGAGCTCGTCACCCTGCTCGCGTATGAGGCCACGCGCGAGGTGCGGGTCGATGACGCGACGATCACCACGCCTGTCACTCAAACCAGCGGCCTCAATCTCTCGCATCCGCGGCCGCTCGTCGTACCCATCTTGCGGGCCGGGCTGGGCATGCTCGAGGGGATGATGCGTCTGATGCCGAGCGCTGAGGTGGGCTTCTTGGGGATGGTGCGCGACGAGGAGACGCTGGAGGCATCGACGTACGCCGAACGCCTCCCGCAAGATCTGGCCGGTCGTCAGTGCTATGTCTTGGACCCGATGCTGGCCACAGGTGGCACCCTCGCTGCTTCCGTGGACTTCTTGGTCAACCGGGGTGCAAATGACATCACCTGCATCTGCCTGTTGGCTGCCCCAGAGGGCATCGCACGGATGGAGAAGGAGTTGGATGACATCGACGTGCCGGTCACGATCGTGACCGCCGCCCTTGACTCCCATCTCAACGACTCCGGCTATATCGTGCCGGGCCTTGGCGATGCGGGCGATCGGCTCTACGGCCTTGCCCAATAGCTGATCCCACTGGCCAAGCCCAGCAGCCAACCGCGTCAGTCAGCCCTCGATCAGCAGCTCAGAAGGCCGACCCGACCAGGGCGGCCAGGGCGAGTGTGGCCACACCGATCGTCACGGTGCGCAGCACGGTGCGCAGTGGAGGAGTCTGAGCCACGCGAGCCCCGACATACGACGTGATCACCAGAGCCAAGGTGACAGCGGCCCCAGTGACGAGCAGACGGTCATTGCCGGGGATGAAGATGCTGAGCACGAGCGGCAGCACTCCACCGGCCGCGAAGGCGACCGCCGAGAGCCCAGCTGGCCACCACGGACTTATGAAGTCTTCCTCCTCCAAGTCCAACTCGTCTTCGACATGTGCTCCCAAGGCATCGTGCCGGCTCAGCTCTTCGGCCACCTGCTCGGCCAAGGCGAGCGACAGCCCCCTTTCTTGGTAAATGGTCACCAGATCTGCCAACTCGCGCGCCGGCGCGGCCAAGAGTCTGGACTCGGTGTCTGCGACCGCGCTCAACGCTGCATCACGCTGGTAGGCAGCGTCGGTGAACCGGGCCGCCGCAGCGGCAACGGTGCCGACGACCAGGGCGATCACCGCCGAGATCACGACTGTGGTGTTGCGCACATCGGCAGCCATCATCCCTTCGACGATGCCGGCCGTTGAGATGATGCCATTGTTGGCCTCAACGGCGAATTCACGCAGGGGTCGGCGGGCCACGATGGTTGGGGCCTGATGCATTGCAGCCATGGACCCATTGTGCGGGTGGAATAGACGACTTTTGGTGATCGGCGCCCGCGTTTGGCGACTGAGCCCCTTGCCCCTAGCCTTAGCGGTGCACGTCGTTAGACCTTCACAATTCGGAGAACGACCATGGGCTTTCGCCTTACTCCCCGCAACGATGCCTTCAATGCATTGTTCACCAGCCAGGCTACCTATCTCGTAAAGGGCGCCGAGCAACTCAGCGCAATCCTCAACGCCACCACCCAGGCAGAGCGACGAGACCACGCCGAGGCACTCGATGAGATCGAGTCAGCTGCGGATGAATCCACCCACGAGATCATCAACAAGGTGAACAGCTCGTTCATCACCCCCTTCGACCGAGAGGACATCCACGGGCTCGCCGTTGCGATGGATGACTGCCTCGATCACATGGACGCCGCCGGCGACCTGATCTACCTCTACCGCGTCGACACCTTCCCAAAGCGGGTCTACAAGCAGGTCGAGGTGCTCAATGAAATGGCCAAGCTCACCGTCGAGGCGATGCCCAACCTGCGTAATCCGATGAGCCTGCAGGAGTACTGGATCGAGATCAATCGCCTTGAGTCCCAAGCAGACAAGGCATACCGCCGGATGCTGGCCGACATCTTCAACGACGAAGACGCCAACGCGATCACCGTGATGAAGCTCAAGGAGATCATCAACGAGCTCGAGTTCGCCGCCGACGCCTTCGAGAAGGTGGCCAACATGGTCGAGGGCATCGCGGTCAAGGAGTCCTGACCTCGTGGAGCTGCTCCCCATCATCGCCGTCGTGTCCTTGGCGATGGCCTTCAACTACACCAACGGCTTCCACGACTCCGCGAACGCCATCGCAACCTCGGTTTCGACCCGAGCGCTGCCACCGCGAGTGGCCCTGCTGATGGCTGCAGTCGCAAATCTCTTTGGAGCGTTCTTCGGCAAGAAGGTCGCCGACACCGTCGGCAAGGGGATCATCGACAGCAGCGGTGCCACGCTTGCCCTGTGTGCTGCAGCACTCGTCGGGGCGATCGGCTGGAATCTCCTGACCTGGTGGTTCGGGCTCCCCTCATCCTCCTCGCACGCGTTGATCGGTGGCCTCGGCGGCGCGGCGCTCGCCGCTGGTGTCGGCGTACATTGGCAAGGCATCATCGAGAAGGTCCTGATCCCGATGCTGCTCTCCCCCGTGGTCGGCCTGATCGTCGGCTATCTGGTGATGACCTCGATCCTGTGGCTGTTCAAGCGCGCCCATCCCGGTCGAGTGCAGCGTGGCTTCCGCTACGCACAGACCATCTCCGCAGCCGCGATGGCCTTCGGACACGGCATGCAAGATGCGGCCAAGACCGCGGGCGTGGTGATCCTGGCTCTCATCGTGGGCGGATATCACGACCCCGCTGATCAGACCATCCCGCTTTGGGTGCTGCTGATGAGCGCTGTGGTCATCTCACTGGGCACGTACGCCGGTGGCTGGCGGATCATGCGCACCCTGGGCCGCAGGATCATCCACCTCGACCCACCACAGGGCTTCGCTGCCGAAGTCACCGCGGCTGCAATCCTCTACACCGCAACGATGTTGAAGATGCCGATCTCCACCACTCACGCGATCACCTCAGCCATCATGGGCGTGGGCGCCACCAAGCGCCTCAAGGCGGTGCGTTGGAATGTCGCCAAGAGCATCGTGGGCGCCTGGATCTTCACCTTCCCGGGCGCCGGCATCAGCGCGGCGGCCTGCTACGGCGTACTTTGGTTGTTCGGCGCTCGCTGACAACCGCTCGATCATCCCCCAGAACTCGATCATCCCCCAGAAACAGTTCGGCGCCCGGTGAATCCACCAGGCGCCGAACCACCGCACCCAAACAACAGGTGCTACTTGCTTCAGGGTCTACTTGCCGCCTCGCACCGTGAGCGTTGCGGTCGAGCCCAGATAGACGGCGTTGCCGGAATAGGTGATGGTCAAGTTCCACTTGCCCTTGGCCAGCTTGGGCTGCTTGACGATCACTGTGCCGTCGGCACCCAAGATCCCTTGGGCGCGCTTGGTGGCCACCCGCTTGCGGATCTTCTTGGTGAAGACCAGCTTCGCAGTGCCACCAGCAGCACTTGCCTCACCAGTCGCCACGCTGATTTGCACAGCCTTGACCTTCTTGGCCCGCTTCTTCTTGCCGACCTTGACCTTGGTCTTTGAGGCGGTCACGGTGGTGAACTTGATCGGTGTGTAGGTCTCGTACTCCGAGGTCTTTGCACCGCTGCCGGCATAGGTGTAGATGCCGTAGTTGGTGTTGCCTGGCTTGGCGGCGGCTGCAGTGTCGATCGCGCTCTTGTTGATCTGCACTTGGGCGACGAAGGAGCCGTCAGCCTTCAGCTCAACTGCACCGGCCGGAGCCCCTCCGATGGTGCCCATCGAGGCTGCGGGCACGGCCCACTTCTGGCCTAATCCTGTGGCTGCAGTGCGGGTGGCCGAGGCTGCATTCTCCGAAGGCTTCCAGCTCGGGGCAAACTTGCCAAAGACCACATACACACCGGCAGGTTTACCGGCCAGAGGTGGCCTGGTGCCAGTGGCCAACTCCGGATCAAAGCCGGTGCCGGTGACGGTCACGGTGGCCTCACCTGTAGTGCCAACGACGCCTTGTGACACCGTGACGCTCGGAGCCTCACCGGCTGCATTGGCGGCCGGCGCCAGAGCGGCCAAGCCACCCAGTGTCATCGTGCCTGCGATGAGTCCGGCCGAGAGCCGACCCAGTCTGGATCGTGTGTTGTTCATGGTTTTCCTTTCATTGAGTCGCCCCGAGACGAAGGACCCGAGGCTGGTACAGGGATGAGCAGAGAGGTGGTGAAGATCGAAAGGGCTACGACAAAGAAGGCTCCGCCCAGCCACCAACCCAGCACCGGGCTAACCCCACCCTTCTCAGGGGTGGCGGCTACGAGTCGGATGGCTGCCTGCTGGCTCGTCGCCTCGCTGGTGGTGCCAGTGGAAGTCGCGGCTGGCAAGGGTGCCATCGGGGCAGGTGGCGCAACGAGCCCGCTTTGCGCCAATGGGGTTGAGTTTTGTAACGGGGCCACCTTGGCCTTGTTGGTGATGGCCTGCTTCGGTTGTTCGACAGGCGGCGCCTGCGCCGGGCCAGTTCCGGTGAAGTTGACCGTCACCGGCAAGGGATGCTTGGCCAAGTCGAGACTGCCCCCACTGTCATACCAAAACGGTGAGGTGCCGAAGAGTTCCATTGCTGTCACGAAGGACTGCGGGAATGAGTTGGTGCGCTGGGAGCCATCGGCAACTACTCGCACTCCGTCGTACTTCGGGGTGGCAGTGAATCCCAACTCGCCCAGAGTGATCGGACCAAAATCGGCCAGAGTGACCTGCCGTGGAGCAACTGGGAAGGAGACATCTGGCGCATCGATGGTGGAGCCGTAGCCACTCACGGTGCCGGTCAGAGTGGCTCCCGAGGCCGTCACGTCGAGCACAGGGTCAGCAAGGTGGAAGAAGACCATGCCACCGTAGAAGACGATCGAGGCCGACCCCTGCCACTCGATGTGGGCAGTGCCGGCATCGCGGTCAACGGTGCCTTGACCGCCACGGAAGACAGTCTGGTGACCGGTGTAGCTGCCCGACATGAAGCCCGAGATCGGCTTGCCGCCTGCATCAGTGGACAGACCAGCCCACGTAGCTGGTTGATAGGTCTTGCCATTCCACTTCTCGATCGACACCAGCCCGGCGCTCTGCGACCAACCTGTCTCGCGGAGTTCCCCATCGGCAGGTTTGGGGATCTGCCCTGCGGAGAGGAAGTTCATCCGACCCTGTGGCGAGCGATTGTTGGCCTCGTTGTTGAGACCCCAACGCAGCACCGCCTCGGTGAGCTCGACTTCATCGGCCTGCGCGGGTACGACGGGCACGGCCAGCCAGACCAAGGCAGCCGCACAGACCACACCAGCGAGGCGACGGAAAATCTCAGTGTGCATGGCGCGACCTCCTACGTCGTACGACGAGCACGCCCACAGCAGCGAGCAACGCGAGCACCCCGGCACCAGCGAAAGCCCACGGCTGCCAGTCGGTGAAGCGTTGCTGAGTTGCTGGCTCGCCGACCACAGCGAAACGCACACTCGGCATGTCACCCTCACCGACCAGCCGTAGCTCGTAGGTGCCTGGCTTCACGTCTGGGGGTAGTTCGAGCATGCCGGCCACTTGGCCTCCCGACCCGACAGTCAGAGGCCCAAACCCAGAGCGGCCATTGTCGAAGGTGGCGCTGACCTGGGTGCCCGGGGTGAGCCCCACGGCGCTGAAGGCCAAGATCCGGCCGGGCTGGGCCGAGGCGCGATCGACAGTGAGACTTGCTGGCACTACGCCCTTGCGGGGCGTGGCGGGACCAGCAAGCGGCGTGGCTGGTTGCGACTCCGATCCCGGTGCTGCTGGTGTGGCGGCTTGTGAGGTGGTAGCCGAAGACTCGGCGTACAGATCCTTGACGCTCACCTTGGTGAAGGTCTCGTTGCGAGCATTGGTGACGCCGTGGGCTCCGATGGTCAGCACGCCGCAGGTGAGTTTGCGGCAGTCGATGGTGGTGACTTTGCCGGCCCGGTCGTAGGTCTTGAAGGTGGCGCCGGGCACGTTGATCGAGGTCGACCAGGTGCCGCTCGGGGAGATCACGCCGCCATTGGCGGCAGCAGCCGTGTCGCTGCCGGGGAATGCGACATATTTCAAGTAGCCGTTGTTTTGTTTGGCCTCGCTGTCGGGGACGATGAAGTAGTTCTGGCCGCTGACTCCCCCTTGGCTGGGGCGCCATTGACCGCGCACCGCACCGAACTGCACATAGATGCCGCCGTGGCCTTTCTTGATCGACTGGAAGCCACGTCCCGACACTGTGAGCGTGGTCTGGTAGGTCGGGTCGATCGCGGCTTGGCCTGAGGAGTTGCGCACCGTGACCTGACCGTCGGCGTGTGCCGGAGCGGCGAGCGTCAACCCGAGTGCGACGCCCGCCATCGCCGCGACCATGCGAGAGAGTCTCAAGAGCCCAAACATGCAGTCTCCTGGTCAGTTGGTTGAGAGTAGGAAGTCGCGGCAGGATGGTTGTGCCCAGGCACCACAATCAGTACGCCGTGGTGATCGATCACATCGACCGGGTGTTGATAGACGCGCCCGAGGAGTTCTCCGGTGAGCACGTCATGGGGTGATCCGATCGCCGCGACCTTGCCTTGATCGAGCACACAAATGCGATCCGCCCAGGCAGCAGCAAGCGAAAGGTCGTGCACCACCACCACCACGAGCCGCCCTGCCGCCGCGTGCTCGCGCACCGTCGCGAAGAGTTGCTCTTGGTGTCTGATGTCCAGGGCCGCAGTGGGCTCGTCCAGCAGGAGGATGCCGGTGTCTTGAGCGAGGGCCTTGGCAAACGACGTACGCGCCTTCTCCCCACCCGACAAGGTCGGATAGAGGCGTTGCGCCAAGCCGGTGATATCGGCGCGCTTCATCGCCTCAGCGATGAGTGCCTCATCAAGGTCTTCCTCAGGGGTGCGCAGCCACGGGGAACGCCCCATCGCCACGATTTCCTCGGCCCGGAAACCAAAAGCCACCTGTTGTTCCTGGAGCATCACGGCCCGCTCGCGTGAGGCTTCCTTGGCTTTGAGTTTGCTCAACTCCTGGCCGCGCAGACGCACCTGACCGACGGCAGGCTGCAAGTCACCGGCCATGACTCCGAGGAGGGTTGACTTGCCAGCACCATTGGGACCCACGAGAGCCAAGACCTCGCCCACATGGGCCTCCAGCGAAACTTCGCTGAGGATCTGGTTGCCACCGATCGTGACCCCCACTCCTTCGAGGGACAGCAGGGGCGGGGTTGGTGCACTCATGCCCAACCCCCCGCCGTACGCCGAGTCTTGCGAAGCAGCCAGAAGAAGAAGGGACCGCCGACCAGTGCGGTCAACATGCCGATCGGCAGGTCGGCATAGGGCACCGCAGTGCGCGCGAACCAGTCTGCGGCGACCAACAACACCGCTCCGCCCAAGGCACTGGCCAACACGAGTTGACGATGGGCGGGGCCGAGCAAGATGCGGATCAGGTGAGGGACGACCAAGCCGACGAATCCGATGATGCCGCAGAATGAGACAGCCGCCGCAGTGAGGATGGCGACCAGCACTATCGCGATCAACCGCAACCGCTCGACGTCGACCCCGACATGGCGCGCAGCGCGATCTCCGAGCGCGAGGAGGTCGAGTTGGCGGGCCAGCACAAAGGTGCCGACGCACCCGATCAGGCACAGCGGCGCGGCAAGTGCGACGTAGAGCCAGCGGGTGCCGTTGAGCGAGCCTAGAGTCCAAAAGACGATCTGTTCACGGGCCTGGGTGTCGGCCATGAACATCACGAACGCCATGCCTGCACTCGCGACGGCGTTGACCGCGATGCCGGTCAGCACGAGGGTGACCACTTCGGTACGGCCCCCATCACGCGACATCACATAGACCAGCAAAGTGGTCAACAAGCCACCGGCGAAGGCGAACAGCGGGATGGTCCAGACGCCCAGCACGCTCACACCAAAGGCGATCGCAGTCGCTGCCGCCAAGGCGGCACCCGAGGAGACACCGACGACTCCGGGCTCGGCCAATGGGTTGCCGAATACTCCCTGCATCATTGCCCCTGCGGTGGCCAGAGCTGCACCAACCACGATGCCCATCACGACCCTTGGGAAACGCACTTGCCAGAGCACTGCTTCGCCCTGTGGATGTGACGGCATGCTGCCCCAGTCGAGGCCGAGGCGATGCAACACCGAGCCGAGCACCTCAGCCGCGGGGATGTTCAACTGGCCGCTGCCAGCAGAGACCACTGTCATCGCGACGAGCGCTATCCCAAGGCTCCCAAAGACCAAGGCAGGACGTGTGATCGATTTGGTCGCCTCCTTGGGCGACAGGGTTGATGTGGCCATCTCTCAACTGCCCTTTACCGCATCGGGTGCGTAGATGGCTACGGCAAGAGCATTGAGCACCTGCGGGGTGAGCGGGCCATAGCCCAAGATCTCGGAGTCAGCCATGTCGACGACTCGACGATGCTGACCCGCTGGGGTCTGGGCCAATGCTGGATATCGCTTGAACAACCCATCGATGCCACCAACAGACTCCAAGCCCTTGGTCATCATCACGATCAGATCAGGCTGGGCGGCCACGATGCCCTCGTCGGTCAGCGGCTTGGAGCCCTTCCAGTCGATCTCCTTGGCCACGTCGTACAGGCCCAGCGCTTCGATGAGCGAATCGGCTCCGGTGCCCTCGCCGAACAGGTGGTAGACCCCCGCGCCTCCCCGCGCGTAGATGAAGACGGTGCGCGGAGCCTCGGCTATCGACTTGGCAGAGACTTTGGCGATCTTGGCCTTAACTGCCGTGCTCTCGGTGTTGATCCTGTCGACCAACTCCTTGCCCGCTGCGGGCACACCGAGCGCCTCAGCGACCTGGTTGGTGATTTCGGCAACGTTGTCGAGCGACCGCTTGGGATCGGTGACCACCACGGGGATGCCTGCATCGCGCAATTGCAGGATCACATCCCAAGGCCCCAGGGAAGTGTCGGTGATCACCAAGGTGGGGTCGAGATCCAGGATCGACTCGGCGTTGAGCTCGTGGCCATTGTGGGTGACCAACGGCAGTGACTTGATCTCCTTGAAGTCTGAGCTGATGCTGCGCCCGACCAGTTGGTCGCCCAGCCCGAGCTCGAAGACAGTGCGGGCCAAAGTCCCGTACAGGTCGAGTGCGAGCACCCGGCTGGTGTCGGTCACCTTCACCTTCGGGCCCTGTACGTCGGTCAAGGTCACTGGCAGGCTCGGCTTCGGTGCGGGGCTGATCGACCGCACGCTACTGTCGCCCAGCAGAGCGGTGGAGGGTCCGTCGTACGAGCGCGGGTCGGGGAGCGTCTTGACGCTGGCCAAGTCGGGGGCTGCGGTGGCCTTGGACGACGTCGCTTGGGTTGCCTGCCCACAGGCAGACAGCGCTGCCAGCAGCATCACCCCAGCCAGCAGCATCACCGCTGACCGGTGGCACCTTGACGTCTGATTCACTCGCATCCTCACTCTGTTATGGTTAGGCTCGCCTAACTAAGGGCACCCTAACCTAACACGATCGGAGTACGACGTGACCGCCACCCAAACCATCGAGCCCCAGCTATCGGTATTCATGCGAGAGGGCACCCGCGATGAGCACGAAGCCGCCGAAGGGTCGGTGTTCATGGAACGCCTCCTAGCTGGCGGGATATCTGAGCAGACCTATCTGAACTACCTTGGGCACCTGCGCGAAGTCTACGTGGCCATGGAAGATGTCGGCCGAGCCAACCTCGCAGACGCTGCGGTAGCTGCAGTACATGACATTGCGTTGGAGCGCGCGGCCGCGATCGACGCCGATATCGCCTTCTGGGGTGAGCGCACCGGAGGGACACCTGCAGAGCCCTTGAGTCCGGCCACTGCAGCGTACGTCGAGCGCCTGCGAGGCAGTGCCGACTGGGGTGGCTTCTTCGTTGCCCACCACTACACCCGCTATCTAGGCGACCTGTCTGGTGGCCAGGCCATCGGCGCGATCCTCTCTCGCGAATATGGTCTCAGTGGCAGTGGCGTGGAGTTCTACGCCTTCCCCGAGATCGCCAAGCCCAAGCTCTACAAGGATGCCTACCGAGAGCGCCTGGACGCCTTGGCGCTCACCTCGGAGGAGAAGCATGCCGTGGTGGAAGAGGTGAAGGTGGCCTTCAGCCTCAACCAGGCACTGTTCGCCGAGTTGAGCCGCAGCCTCGCCGCCTGACTAGCCCAGCTCCGGTGACCGGCAGCGTGTTTGACTTCACCCATGCGCGTCGCAGTCACCGGAGCAGCCGGATTCGTAGGCACCAACCTCTTGCACGAACTCGTTGCCCAAGGCAACGAGGTTGTCGCGATCGATCGAGTGACCTCACCTCTTGCCCCCGAGGCCGGTGTCGAGTGGGTGCAGGGCGACATCCTCGACACCAAGCAGATGATCAAGTCCTTCAAGGACGTCGAGGTTGTCTATCACTTGGTCGCAATGATCACCCTCAAGCAAGAAGACCCCCTCGCTTGGCGGATCAACACCGAGGGCGTTGGGAGCGTCGCGAGTGCTGCGCACAAGGCAGGCGTACGTCGCTTCGTGCACTGCTCGTCGGTGCATTCCTTCGACCAGCACAACTGTGGCGACTTCCTCACCGAGGAATCCCCACGTTCCACTGAAGATTGCGGCCTTCCAGTCTATGACCGGTCGAAGTATGCCGGCGAACTCGAACTGCACAAGCGCATCGACGATGGCCTCGACGCGGTCATCTGCAATCCCACCGGCGTCTACGGTTGGCGCGATCACGTGACGCACTTGTCACGGCTCAATCAGATGGCTTATGACTCCGCTCGCGGCAGGGTGCCGTTGTCTGTTGGCAGTGGTTTCAACCTGGTCGACGTACGCGATGTGGCCAAGGGCCTCACCTTGGCGGCAGAGAAGGGCCGTACCGGCGAGAACTACCTGCTGCCCGGCGAGATGGTGATGTTGCACGACTTGATGAAGGGGGCCGCCAAGGAGGCCGGCAAGTTCGGCCCGCTTTTCCCTGTGCCACTGTGGCTGCTCAAGTCGATCATGCCTCTGGCCGAGCCAATCGCCGCAATGGCTGGCTCGGACATCATGTCGGAGGCCGCTTTGGGCTCGCTGTTCGCCCAACCTGACGTCACCGGCGCAAAGGCACGTAAGGAGTTGGGCTACACCTCTCGGCCTGCTTCCGAAACGATCCACGACTTCATCACCGAGGCCCTCTAGCCCCGCAAACGGGCCGAAATGCCCACTGCGCGATGCCCGATTCAGAGTTGCGGTAAGAAGTGGTTGCTATAGCGACCACTTCTTACCGCAACTCTGAATTAGTAACCCGCATCATCCAGCGCTTGGGCGGTGAGCTTCGTGCCAAGTGCGATCAATTCGGACGCCCGATGGAAGTCGAGGGTTCGGGCTGCGCTGACCGGCACGGTCACCACGATGTCTGGCGGCAAACCCGCCATCCGATAACGCGCGATCATGCCCTGCATCGCGCCAAATGAGAGCGCCGTGACATCAGACAGGCGCAGCCCGCTGGGCAACTCCTGGAAGGCCGACGGCTCAGCTGCCTCCACCTCCCGCGCCCAGCGACGCCACCAGCGGCGGCGCTCAATCTCGCTCTCCTCCAAGTTCTCGCTTGGCCGATCTCCGGCCTCATCGCCAGTGCTCTCACTGTCTGCATCATCGAGATTGCCCGAGATGCTGGAGAAGGTACGTCGCACCCGATCGCGCCAGACCTCGAAGCGCTGCGGATCGGTCGACTCGGTCGAGGGAGACTCTGGCTCTCGGGCGGCACGCGGGCCAGCCAAGCTGATCGCGATGGTCAGATCTGCCGCCGCCCGAGCCAATGGCTCGATCGGTACGGGATTGAGCAGGCCACCGTCGACCAACAGGCGTCCGTTGATCAGCACCGGCGTGATGATGCCGGGGATCGCGATCGAGGCCCGGATCGCGGCATGCAACGGACCGCTCTGGAACCAAACCTCACGTCGGGCCGCGAGATCAGTGGCCACGGCAGTGAAGTGGATCGGCAGTTGCTCAATCGTCACCTCACCGATCAGCTCGTTGACCTTCTCCAAGACCTTGTCGGCAGAGATCGCGCCCGGCCCTGACCACGATGGGTCCATCAGGCGAAAGACATCGCTGCGTTTGAGGCCCAGCGCCCATTCCTCGTATTCATCAAGGGTGCCGTGAGCGGCCAGGCCACCAATCAGGGCGCCCATGGAGGTGCCCGAGACCTCAGCGATCTCCATGCCACGTCGCTGCAACTCGCGGATAGCGCCAATGTGGGCATAACCTCGTGCCCCGCCGGCACCCAGGGCCAGGGCCACTCTCGTCGTACTCACCCCTCCAGATTAGGGGGTGGCTCCATGGCAGGCTTGTCCGGTCAGCGCAACCTGGCGCGGTTGTCCTCGATCTCCAACTGACTGCGATAGCGGGCGAGCAGCTCACTGAAGCTGGATGCCTTGTAGTCCTTCTCCTTGAACGCTGGGTCGATCCTCAGGATCTGGTTTTTCAGGGCACTCAAGGGGTGCCACTCCCGATCCGGGTGTTGGGCATCCAAGCCACGCATGGCCTCAGTGATCAGTGGGAAGGCTCGGCGGGGCTGACGCTCTCCGGGGGCTGGCTTGGCCGGTGAAGCACCCTCGATGGCCCGGTCAGCAGTGTGGTCTTCCTCGGCCTCGAGCTTGGCCCGATCGTCGAGCAACTCGTCGTAGTCGACATAGACATCACAGGCATTGGCCAGCGTCTTGCTGATGCTGCCGGCCACGCCGACACCGAGCACAACCCGCCCCAACCGCCTTGCCCGCTGAGCGAGCGGCACGAAGTCTGAGTCTCCTGCCGCGATCACGACATGGGTCAGGTCGTCGTGGAGAAACAAATCCTCGATCGCATCCACGGCCAATCTGATGTCGGCGCCGTTCTTGGTCTTTGAAGCCGGGAAGAGCTGCACCAGCTCAACCGCGCGCGCGACGAGTTGATCCTTGTAGGCGGCATTCTGCTCAACCGACCAGTCCGCATAGGCCCGCGAGATGGTGAGGCGCCCATAGCGCGTCGCGAAGTCAAGGAGTACGTCGATCCCTACCGTCGCAGAAGCCCCTGTCGACTTGACCTGGTTGGCCCGTGAAATCACCACATTGTCGAAGTCGATATAGATCGCGACCCTGGATTCGGGGGTATTCATGACTGGAAGACTAACTGCCCTTGGCTCCCTGACGCTTGGGTTGCAACCACTTGCTGACATTGCCGATCGGGTCAACGGCCACGTTGAGCACACGCGCCACTGGAGGCTGCGCCAAGGTCAGCGCGAGTACGACGGCCCCCACCGTCGCGATGCCCCACGCCAGGCCCGGATGTCCCATCGCCCACTCGGGAAATCCGGCGTACTCCGCGGTGAGGATGAAGAAGCCGTGGAAGAGGTAGACCTCCAAGGTGGCTTGCCCGAGGCGGGCAAACCAGCCGCCAACACTGGGCACGAGCTTGAAGAAGCTTGCCGTGCCGAGCAGGCCCAAGGCCAGGGTCGCCGCCCGAACCCCAATGCTGGCGAGGCCCTCTTCACCCAAGTCGGCATAACTGGAGCGATAGTAGAAGGCCTCGGTGACCGTCCACTCGTCGGTGAAGCGAGTGACCATCAAGATCACCAAGAAGCCAAGCAGTCCAAGCCAGCGCAGCGAAGCGGACTTGAGCCAGTCCAGAGCACTTGGCGAGATGCGCAGGCCGATCACGAAGAAGGGCAGTAGACCCACGACCCGAGCCAGATCGAAGGTCTCACCGGCCCAGAAGCCACCGCTCAGGCTGATCACGATGCTGGCCCCGATGGCCACCGGCGCAGGCGGGCGCATGAAGATCGGGGTGAGCAGCCGCCAAATCACAAAGGCAGCGAGATACCACATCGGCCAGTGAGGGTTGAGCAACAATTTCTCGAAGGTCACTCCACCAAAGGTGGCGCGCATCCACGCATAGGCCAACTCAAAGATCACATAGGGTACGACGATCGTCTGGGCCAGCTGGCGAAGTCTGCTCGGCGCCCAGGTGAAGGAGCGCGACAGATAGCCGGTGATGGCCACGAAGGCCGGGATATGCCAGGCATATAACCAGTCGTAGGCCCAGGAGATCTCAATGGTCTTTGGCAGTAGGGTCCACGAGTGCCCGACTGCCACCAAGGCGACCAAGGCCATCTTGGAGTTGTCTAACCACGGGTCGCGTCTTGCTGCCATCGCTTTCCCGTCCCCGAAGACTCCGGTCTGATGGGTACAGGATATGAGAAATGGGCGGGGATTGACCATCGTCAACCCCCGCCTACAATCAACGGACTAGCTGAGACAGAGGACTTGCACGATGAGGGTGCCCGATGAGCCCTTCGAATTCCAGACAGCGGCATCCCAACCATTGGCACCTGTTGGGCCCGAGCGGATTAGGTTCCAACCAGGGGCCATACCCACGCCCGAAGTCGTCGCACCACCGGAGAGGCGCTTTTCACCGGGTTGGCAGGAGGCCTGAGCAAAATCTCCCGTGCCATTGCTGACAACCACCGATGTCGTGCGCACGGTGATCGCGCCCACCTTGCTTGCGGTCACTGATCCATCACCAAGATTCGCATTTTGGACCGCACCTGCGGCTAGATCAGCGCTGGTGACCGCCCCATCTTTGATTTTTGCGCTCGTGACAGCGTTGTCCTTCAGCCGATTGGTGCCCAACTTGGCGGCAGCATAAGACGGCAATGGGCTCATCGAGAGAGCAATGATCACTGCAACATAGGCCACGAATTGGCGCTTGAAGTGTCGCCACAACCGCGTCGGGAGCGCGGCTCGGGCATCGGGGTCTTGGTCTGTGGGCATGAGAACCTCCTAGAAGTGATGAACTCAGCCACACTGGCAGCGCCGCCCTTTTCTTGTCAACGCTGACCCGCCCCGCATGTCCAATTCGTGATGGACAGGAGAAACACAAGGTACGCCGCTACAGACCCCGGTCAGGCGGCTTCGTCGTAGGCCTGAGCCACCACGTCGTCGACCAGTTCGAGGAAGAGTGGCTTCCAGTTCTTGACATCAAAGATGAGCGAAGTGTGCCCACCAGGCGACTCTCTCACGATCGTGCCTGGGATAGCTGCGCCGAGGCTGCGCTGACGGTCGGTCGGGATGGTGTGGTCCTTGCCGGTGACCAGCACTCCGGTGGGCACGTCGACACCGCCGATCCATTTGGTGGAGTCAAAGCGGCTCAGCTCGCCCATCACCACGGGGATGCTCCAGGGGCTCGTCGTACGCAGCTCGGCCAGCAGCCACTGGCGCAGGCCATCCATGGCGACTTCATCGGCCGGGATCACCTTTTCGCCTTGGTGGGCGACCTTGTTGGCCGCGATCGACAACAACCCGATGTTGAGCACGCGCAGAGACCGGAAGAAGACCCGCTCCCCCAAGTGGCCCTCCCAGTGGCTGGCCGTGGAGCACAAGATCAACCCAGCCACCCGCTCTGGATGACGCCGCCACATGACCTGGGCGTTGGCGCCACCCATTGAATAGCCCGCGACAAAGGCCTTGTCGATGCCCAAGGCGTCAAGTACGGCCGCCGCATCATCGGCACAGTCGTCGAGGGAGAACTTCTCCGAGCGGATGCCCCGCCCGTGCCAGCGCTGGTCGAAGCTGACCACACGGTAGTGCTCAGAGAGCTCGTCGAGCACGCTAAACCAAGTGAGCGCACCCGTGGTGGCGATGCCGTGCATCAGCATCAGCACCGGCGCATCTGGAGTGGGCCCGGGCATGTCGAGCACGTGAGTCACTCCGCGTCCGGGCAGGTCGATGGCCTTGCCTGCTGGCGGGATCGGCACCTGTGGGATCGCCTCATCGGCAGCCGAGCGGATCACCCGGAGAGCCACGCGGCCACTGAATCGGGCCGCCTTGTCGCTGATCCGGACCGTGTCTTGGGCGAGCTTTTGAAACATCATGCCGTCTCCTTCTTGATGTGCTCACGGGCAGCAGGCTTCTTTTCGGGCATCGGCGCCGCAGCGGCGCCGGGCTCTGGCTCACCGAGCAACTCAGCCAAGGCAGCCGGGAAATAGGCCGCCAATTTCTCAACATCAGGCAGTAGGTCTGGGCAGGCGAGCAGCGAGAAATTCATGTGGTCCTGGTAAGACCAGGCGGTGACATTGAGGCCGATCCCTTCGGTCAACGGGCCCACACTCAAGATGTCGGCGAGTTGCGCACCACCAACCTTCACCGGCTCACGTGGCCCGGGCACATTCGACACGATCACGTTGAATGGAGGCGGGAAGAACCTCGCCGCCCGCATCTTCGAGTAGGCACGCACGGCCATCGCAAATGGAGCCGGTGGCGCATACTGCGACCACTGCATCAAGGTGGGCCCCAACAGTTGACTGATCGCCTTGGCATGTCGGGTTGTCGTCGAGATCGTGCGAAGCCGCCGATCTGGGTCATCAATGTCGGTGGCAAGCGTCGTACACAGATTGGTGACGCTATTGCCCATCATCCGTGGCTCTGGATCATCGGCGGTCAACCCGACCGGCACCCCCGCCAGCAGAGTGCTGCGGGGCACTTCACCATGAGCCTTTAGCCAGCGACGCAAGGCACCAGAGACCACGGCCAGCACAACGTCGTTGAGGGTGAGATTCTCGATGTCGGCATGAGCCTCACGAGCGCGTTTTAGGTCGGCGAGTGGAATGCTCACGCTGGCGAAGGTACGCCGGGCCGTCAGCGGCGCATTGAACGAGACGCGGGGTGCGTCTTTGATCAACATTGGCACGCTTGCACCTTCGTCACGGCGATAGCGGAAGACCGCACCCAAGCGACGCATGGTCGTCACGAACAGCTGTGGGATCCCGAGGATGTGGCGCACCGCGTCACGCACCGCATGCCTGAGCAGCAGGCCGCGACTCGGGTCATCGGCTCCGGCATCAGACTCCGCATGGACTGCCGGTCTGACGTCAGTGGAGCTCACATCCATGATGTTGGCGATCATGGCGTTGGCGGCCAGGCCATCAGCCACCGCGTGGTGGATCTTGCCGACGACCGCGACCTTGCCATCGGCCAAGCCCTCGCAAAGGTGCAGCTCCCACATCGGCGCACCCCTGTCGAGCGGCACGCTGCAGACATCGCCGATCACCTGCTCCAGATCACGCATCGTGCCTTCTCCGCCGATGTCGTGGCGGAAGAAGTGCCGATCAGGCTCGATCGCAGGTTGGGTGATCAGCAGCGGGTGATACAGGCTCAACGGGATCGTCACGATCCGACGCCGCATCGGAGGCAGCAGCCGCAACCGCTCGGTCAGCTTCTCGATCAGATTGTCGAACGTGTTGTCTTCGGATGGTTCGAGTACGGCGATCTTGAGCGTGTGCATGTGCACCGACGGCGTCTCCATGTACAAGAAGCCGGCGTCAAAACCAGCCATCCGCATGATTGGCTCCATCAGCCCACCCCGGGAGGTCGCGCACCACGATCTTGCCAGAAGCATTGCGGGGCAGTTCGTCAAGGAGCACGACGTCTCGGGGCACCTTGTATCCCGCAAGGCGCGCCTTCACATGGCTGCGGATGACGTCACTGTCCACAGACCCAGCTTGCGCCGGCACGACGTACGCCGCAAGCCGCTGCCCATACTGCTCGTCGTCGACGCCGACCACGACGACCTCGCGGATCGCCTCGAGCTCGCCGATCGCCTTCTCGACCTCGACCGGATAGACATTTTCGCCACCCGAGACGATCATGTCGTCGTCGCGGCCGACCACGAAGAGTCTGCCCTCGGCATCCATCCGACCGACGTCACCGGAGACCATGTAGCCCTCGAGGGACGCCTTGGCATCACCTGAGGTGTAGCCATCAAATTGCGAGGTGCCCTTCACGATGATCCGGCCGACCTCACCCACCGGCACGTCGCGGCCATCGTCATCGACCAGTCGGATCGTCGTACCAGTGACCGGGCGACCGGCGGTGTCTACGGCATGACGCAGATCGCTAGGGGTCGCAACGCTGATCTGGCCGGCCTCGGTGGCGTTGTAGCTGTTGTACACGATGTCGCCGAAGCGATCCATGAAGGCAGTCACGGCCTCGCCGCGCATCCTTGACCCGCTTGCAGTCACGAAGCGCACGCTGTCGAGGCGATAGCGGTCGAGGGTCTTGGCCGGCAGATCCATGATCCGCTCCAACATCACCGGCACCACAGCAATACCCCTAGCCTGGTGTTGGTCGGCGAGAGCAAGGGTGGCTTCGGGGTCGAATTTGCGGCGCAGGATGACGGTGCAGCACATCGTGGCCGCGATCACGACCTGCCCAAACCCCCAGGCGTGGAACAACGGCGCCGCCACGACGACTCGCTCCTCGGCATGCCAGGGGATCCGCTCCAAGACGGCCGCCAACTCCTGCGGCCCACCGCCGCTGCGGTTGGCCCCCTTGGCCGTGCCTGTGGTGCCTGAGGTCAACAACACGACTCGTCCGGGTTTGACGACCTCAGCCTTGCGTCCAGCATTTGCCCGGATCAACTCCTCGGTCGTGGGTCCCGGCCTGGCTTTCGACAAGTCATCAACCCAGCTCAACACCTCGACGAGTCCGAGGATCCGTGATCGAGAGTCGGCGATCACCTCACTGAACTCTTCGTCATAGATGACCAAGCCCGCGCCCTCACGCTCAAGCACCTCAGCGATAGCCGGGCCGGTGAAACCGGTGTTGAGCAGGAGAGCGGGTACGCCGAGCCGCCCCGCCGCCAGCAGGGCGTCGACAAAACCGCGATGGTTGCGACACAGGATCGCCACGGACGTGGGCTTGACGCCATTGGCTGCGATCAACCCGACCGCCAAGGCATCGGCTCGCTCCTGGATCTCACGCCAAGTGAGCTGACCGAGCTCATCGATCAACCCGATCCCGTCAGGGCGACGGTTGGCGGCGAGCGCAAAACCCGTGGTGGCGTGGGGACCGTAGGCACGCAGGATGCGGGTCATCCCGACGTACTTGCCAGGGCTCATCAACGTGATCATCCGAGAGCGGAGCAGATGAGAGGTGGCCCAGAGTTGGGTGCGCACCTTGCCGCGGGGCTTGGGCGTGCTCATCCGAGCACCGGGAATCGTCGCTGCCGGGCCAACTCATCGAGCGCGTCTTGCATTTGGCCGCGCACGATCTTGTCGATCTCGATGATGGCTTCGTCTTGGGCATCTGGGCCGTACTCCGCCGCGATCGCGGGCACATCGACCGGCTCGGTGACCTGGGTGACGATCTTGGTCGGCAGCGGGATGTTGATCGGGAGCCCGAAGCTCAGGCCCCAGGGGAATCCGATCGACACCGGCACATACTCCGAGCGCATGAAATGCTTGATCGGGAGTTTGCGGCCAAGCCAGCCGCCACGAACGATGTGGAATTGGTCTTCTTGGCCGCCGATGCTGGCCACCGGCACGATTGGTACGCCGGCATCGATCGCCGTACGGACATAGCCGGTGCGGCCGTTGAAGTCGATCTTGTTGGCGCCAATCGTGGGGCGCAGGGTGTCATGGTCGCCACCCGGGAAGACCATCGTGACACCGCCAGCGGACAAAATCGCATGGGCATTCTCGCGACTGGCCGGGATCATCCCGAAGGGCTTGAGGAAGCTGCCGAAGATCTTCATGAAGGTGTCGTGGGCCAGGCAATAGACCGTGCGCTCGGTGCCGAAGGCCTCGACGAAGTCGACCAGGAAGATCGGGAGATCCATTGGAGTGAGGCCACCGGAGTGGTTGGAGACCACCAGCGCGCCGCCATCGGGGACGCGCTCGATGTCACGCACTTCGGAGCGGAAATAGCCCTTCATCGCCAAACGCAAGGCGGGCATCACCTTGGCGATTGCCTCGGGGTCTGCGCCGGCAATCAGCTCCTTGCCCAACTCAGTGGGGTCCTTGCTCATGCCGCACCCCCGTCAAAGACATTCCACTTGGCAAGCAGGGCACGCCGCCAACTGAAGTCGTGCCAGTCATCAGGGTCTTGAGCCAAACGGTCAACGACCACGTCGAGCACGAGCGGGCTGGCCACCATGCCGACGTGGCTACTCGGCACGACGACATTCTCCGCACGAGGATGGCTGGTCTCTTCGACTCGGCAACCCCGCCAAGGCACGATGCCGTCGGTCTTCGACCAGACTGCGGTGGTCGGCACTGGCACTGGCCCGCGCATCAGATCAATCATCGGCCGGGCGCGATCTGAGAGCCCATGTTTGCGGCGAGACTGCTCAAACAGGGCCGTGGCTCGAGTCTTCTCCGAATCAGCCCGCCAAGGTGAGCCCAGGCACACGATCTGGCGTACGTCGCCTGGATAGGTGTGCGCCAACCAGCGAGCCAGGACTCCGCCGAAGCTCCAGCCCACCACGCTGACGGGCTCGTCGTACATCTTGCGGATCTCCTCGAAACGATCGATCAACCCATCGATGCGCTTGTCGGTCAGCCCGATATTGGCGCCCTGGGCCCAGCCATGGGCCCTGAAGTCGTGGCGTTTGAGATGGCTGCGCAGACGCCCGGTCATCTTGTCGGTGGCTCGGAAGCCCGGGATCACCAGTACTGGGCGGCGCTCACCCGACGGCCGTCTCGGCGCGACCAGGTCGATGGCCCGAGTGGCGGTGTATTCGCCGGCCACTCGCGGCAGCTCCAAAAACATCAGGGCTCGATGCGGTCCGCTGCTGCTCGCAGCGGTGTTGCCGTCGGCCTCCGAGAAGTCGTACACGCGCCCTACCCTGAATCTAGAATTCGTTCTACTTAGTGAGCATTATGGTGGGCCAACGTGATCCACGCCACCCCGGTAGAGGCCGTCCCGCAGGGTTGGTGGGCTACTTCGGACTCTCAATGGCCGTCTGGGTCGAGCGGCAACGTCAGTGACTCTTGGCTGGGGTGCTGATTGGGGCCGAGATCGGGCATCGGCCCAGTCGCTGTCAGTTGTTGAGGCTTCTGCGCCGGCCTTCGGACTACAGGGGTGTCCTAGACCCCTCAAACGTCCCCACTGCGACGGTCCGCACCCGCGCTGCCGCCAGTGGCCTAATGCAATTGGCGCTCCGTATCTATGAGCCAACGCCGGGACGCTCGCCGCCGGCCGGCTTAGCAACCAGATCACAGCCCTGACAACGCCGCATGCCGACCGCAGCCACCAGGCGGACACTCCCCGTAGCTACACCTGACCGACGTTGACGAGTTCTGCCAGCGGGCCGATGTCACGCCCGTTGTCATAGTGGACGAGCGCGTCGATGTAGGCCCCACGGTCGATGTCCCAATCGAACCGCACGACGTCACCCGTGGCGGCAGCCGCAAGAACCACATCGGCAAGCAGGCGAGTTGCACGACCGTTGCCGTCGACAAACGGATGGATCTGCACCACCGCGACGTGAACGAGTAGCCCCAGCATCTTCGGGTCGAGGTCGTGAACCTCCTCCCACCGATAGCGCAAGTTGTCCATCTCGGAGCGAAGCTGCACAGCGATCTGCTCGGGTGCGATCCCGATGTTCGTCTGAACAAGCCGAAACCTGCCGCCCCACTCCCACAGGTCACCGTAGAGCCGCCTATGAAGCTCGCGAACGAAGAAGTCCGTGAGGATCTCGTCAAGACCAAGCGAGCCTGCTCGGATCTGGTTGATCAAGCCGTCACCGACGTGGTCCTGCAGAGCCTGCTCGACGTCGTACAGATCAGACTTCAGGGGCGGGTCACCCAAGACCGAGAGCGCGTACGGCGTGAGCGCCTCGCGCTCCTCCTCCGAAACCTCGGTCTCGCCGTACCCGGGGTCGAAGGACGACATCAGGCCTTTGCCAGCACCGTGTCCAAGAACTCCTGAACCTTCGCGGAGCGGACGTGGTCAGCCGGAAGTTCGCGGCCTTCGAGACGGGCGGACGCGACGGTGTTCTCGTGCACCATCTGGTGCAGCACCTCGACCGGAATCTCTTGGATCGTCAT
>WBZL01000732.1_pt1 | contig 36548 bp, 42 predicted proteins | sample 5204291 | NCBI WGS metagenome assembly WBZL01 (sample SAMN12344345, study PRJNA552823) | activated sludge metagenome | biome: Activated sludge suspended growth; feature: Nitrification reactor; material: Wastewater; isolation source: activated sludge from nitrification reactor of wastewater... | reverse complement strand
GTGTTGAAGCCGCCCCAGAAAACGACGCCGCCGACAAAGCCGCCCACCAGCAGGGTCAGCAACGAATACTTTGCGCTGGGTTGGCGCAGGGCTTGCCAGCAGCGCCCGATCAAACCTTTGCTTTCCGCCATGTTCGCTCCCTAAATGTTGAACTGCCCGGCTTGTGGCCAGGCAATGTCATCCAAGTATCAGAATAGATTGATATAACTACGTTGAATCATGGCGCGCATGCTGCAGTGCGACATTGATCTAAAGCAAACTTCCAACAAATGCCCCAGAAAATGCAGGGCTATTGCCCGCGGAGGGCACGGCCGGATTTCCCCGCCTTTTTTGCCGCGGAACGTGCCTTGTCGATGCTCTCCGAAAGCATTTGCGCGTCCTCGGAGTCGGCAGGGAGTTGATTGAGCAGGCGCTCCCAATACGTGGCCGCCGCGGCGAAATCATTCCGCTCGTAAGCCGCGGTGCCCGCCAGAACAAGGGCCTCGGGATGATCCGGATTGAGCTTGAGGGCGCGGGCAATGAGTGCGCTTGGCCGCCCCTTGAGCGAGCCGCCGGTGGCGAAAGCCAGGGCTTCCGCATACTCCGCGAGCAGATGCGGGTCTTCATTGACGAGGACCTCTGCCTTGGAGAAAGCGCGGGACGCTTCATCGTAGCGGCCCATGGCCTTGTAGGAGCGACCCAGCATGATCCAGCCATTCGGCTCATCGGGGTTGGCCTCCAAGCGTGCCGCGAGCCTGGCCACCATTTCCTCGATCTGCTGGGCGGTGACCTTGGGCGCTTGCGCGCGCTCGGGCGACAAGGCCGGCAGGTTGCCGAGGCTGAAATACAGCAGGGCGGCTGCGACGGGCAGGGTGATGCCGATCAGCAGGGCGCTGAGGCCCGCCCGCCGTCCTGTGACGGCTGACTGTGCCTCCGAGCCGGCATCCTCGAGCAGGCGACGCTGCAACTCGCGCCGGCCTTCCTCGAAATCGTCCCGGCTCAGGCTGCCCGCGGCCAAATCCGCATCGAGTTCGGCGAACTGGCCACGGTAAATCTCGGCATTGAGCGCCGTGCGCGAGGCGTCCGCGGCTTCCGTCGGCCGGCGCAGCAGCGGCACCAGCAGGAAAGCCAGGGTGACAACGACCAGGACGCCGGCGGCGGCAAGAAATCCCGTCATGGCTTCTGTCTTTCTTCGGTTGTGCCCAGCAGGCCATCGATTTTCTGCTGTTCTTCGGCAGAGAGCGCGGGGAGGGCATCGCCCACGCGCCGGCTGCGCCGGCGCAGATACACCACCAGCACGACGACGCCGACGAGCAGGAGCGCGAACGGGCCGAACCACAGCATCAGGGTCGTACCCTTCAGCGGCGGGCGGTAGCGCACGAAGTCGCCGTAGCGGCCGACCATGAAATCGAGGATCTCCTGATCGCTGCGCCCCTCGTGGATCTGCTCGCGGATTTCCCGGCGCAGATCCTTGGCGAGGTCGGCCTGCGAGCCGGAGAGGGATTCGTTCTGGCAGACCAGGCAGCGCAGTTCCTCGGAGATGGCGACCATACGCTTCTCGACGACGACGTCCTGCGCGGTCGGCGCGGCCTCCCTGGCGGATGCGGCTCCTGCGAGGAGTGCAATCAGCGCCAGGAAAGCGAACGTGAAAATGCGCTTCATGTGTTCAGCTCCGCAACCAGCGGCAGGATTTTCTTTTCCAGGACATCCTGCGTGACCGGGCCGATCTGCTTGAAGCGGATGACGCCGGCCTTGTCGATGACGTAGGTTTCCGGCACGCCGTAGACGCCGTAGTCGATGCCGACACGGCCTTCGATGTCGGCGATGGACAGGGCGTAGGGATCGCCATACTGCTTCAGCCAGCGCAGCGCGTCGGCGCGCTGGTCCTTGTAGTTGAGGCCGTAGATCGGCACCGTGCCCGTCTTGGCGAGATCGACGAGGATGGGGTGCTCCTGTCGGCACGACACGCACCAGGAGGCCCAGACGTTGAGTAGCCAGACCTTCCCCTGCATGTCCTTCGGCGAGAACGTCGCATCCGGCTTGTGCAGTTGCGGCAGCTCGAAGGCGGGCGCCGGCTTGCCGATCAGCGGCGAAGGCACCTCGCGCGGATTCAAATTGAGGCCGACGGCCAGAAAGGCCACCAGCACGATGAAGATGCCCAGCGGCAGAAGAAAACGGTTCATGCCGGAACCCCCTGCGGCATCGCTGCGGAGGCCGCCGCCTTTCTCATGCGGTAGCGCCGGTCGCTGATGGCGACGATGCCGCCGAGCGCCATCAGCAGGCAGCCGCCCCAGATCCAGTCCACGAAGGGCTTGTAGTACACGCGGACGCTCCAGGCGCGCTCGCCGACGGGCTCGCCCAGCGAAACATAGACGTCGCGCAGCAGGCCGGTGTCGATGGCCGCTTCCGTCATGGGCATGGCGGAGGTCAGGTAGGCACGCTTCTCCGGCTTCATGGTGCGCAGCACCTTGCCGTCCTTCGACAGTTCCAGTTCGCCCACCATGGCGCGGTAGTTCGGCCCCATGGCCTCGCGCACGCCGATGAAGCGGAAGCTGTAGCCGCCGACCGCCACGGTGTCGTCCGGCTCCATGCGCACATCCTTTTCCTCCTGATACGACGACACCAGCGTCACGCCGACGACGAAGACCGCGACGCCGACATGCGCCAGGTGCATGCCCCACCAGTGCAGCGGCTGGGCACCCAGCCCGCCGGCGCGCAGGCGCTCGATGATGGCCACCGCGCTGCCGCCGGCGACCCAGGCGGCGAGCAGCACGCCCATGGCGGTCAGCGGCGACCACTTGCCGTAGAGGAGGGGCACGGCGATGGCGACCACGACGGCGGCCGCAAAGGCGAAAGTCAGCCGCCGCAATACGGCGCCCATGTCGGCATGCTTCCAGCGCGCCAGCGGTCCGATCGACATGAGGGCGAGCAGCGGCACCATGAGCGGCACGAACACCGTGTTGAAATAGGGCGGCCCCACGGAGAGCTTGCCCATGCCCAGCGCGTCGATGAGCAGCGGATAGAGCGTGCCGAGCAGCACCGAGCCCGCCGCCACCACCAGCAGGACATTGTTGGCCAGCAGAAGGGTCTCGCGTGACATCAGACCGAAGCTGCCGCCCAGCCCCACCTTCGGGGCGCGCAGGGCGAAGAGGAACAGCGAGGCGCCGATGACGATGGCCAGCAGGATCAGGATGAAGATGCCGCGGCGCGGATCGGTGGCGAAGGCGTGCACCGAAGTGAGCACGCCCGAGCGCACGAGGAAGGTGCCGAGCAGGGACAGCGAGAAGGCGGCGATGGCCAGCAGCACCGTCCAGTTCTTGAAGCAGCCGCGCTTTTCGGTGACCGCCAGCGAATGGATCAGCGCCGTGCCGACCAGCCAGGGCAGGAAGGAGGCGTTCTCCACCGGATCCCAGAACCACCAGCCGCCCCAGCCCAGCTCGTAATAGGCCCACCAGGAACCGAGCGCGATGCCGAGCGTGAGAAAGGCCCAGGCCGTCGTCGTCCACGGCCGCGACCAGCGTGCCCAGGCGGCGTCGAGCTGGCCGGAGAGCAGCGCGGCGATGGCGAAGGCGAAGGCGATCGAGAACCCGACGTAGCCCATATAGAGCATCGGCGGATGGAAGATCAGCCCCGGGTCCTGCAGCAGCGGGTTCAGGTCGCGCCCGTCCTCCGCCGCCGGCAGGAGACGATCGAATGGATTGGAGGTGAGCAGGATGAAGGCGAGGAATCCCACGGCGATCAGCCCGAGCACGCCGAGCACCCGTGCCGTCATCGCATCGGGCAGATGGCGCGACAGCAGGGCGACGGCCACCGTCCAGCCCGAGAGCATCAGCATCCACAGCAGCAGCGAGCCCTCATGGCCGCCCCATACGCCCGCGATGCGGTATTCCAGCGGCAATCTCGAGTTGGAATGCTGCGCCACGTAGACCACCGAGAAGTCGTTGGCGACGAAGGCCCAGGTGAGGCAGGCGAAGGCAAAGGCGACGAGAAGGAACTGTACGCGCGCCGCCGGCCGCGCCAGCGCGATCCAGGCCCGGCCATTGTTGCCGCGATGGGCGCCCGCCAGCGGCAGGGTGCCCTGCACCAGCGAGACGAGGAGCGCGAGGATCAGCGCGAAATGGCCTAATTCTGGAATCATGGCGCCTCCGCCGGGCCGCCCCAAGGAGGCGCCACGTCAATAAAGCGGAAGCCGCGTAGCGGCTGAACCAGCGTCACCCCTCTTCCATGGGAAGGGGGGGCGGGGGGGGTGGGGGCGTAACTCATTGCTTGACCGTCCTGGCGGCTTTATGCGCTTCGTCGACCGCATGCTGTGCTTCCGGCGGCATGTAATTCTCGTCGTGCTTGGCCAGTACCTCGCTGGCGGTGAACAGGCCGTTCTCGCCGAGCTTGCCCTGTGCCACCACGCCTTTGCCCTCGCGGAACAGGTCGGGCAGGATGCCGGTGTAGGCGACGGTGAATTCCTTCGCCGTGTCGGTGACGACGAACTGCACGGTGAGGCCATCGGACTGGCGCTTCAGGCTGCCGTCCTTGACCAGGCCGCCGATGCGGAAGGTCTTGCCCTTCGGCGCCTCCCCTGCGGCGATCTGCGTCGGCGTGAAGAAAAACACCAGGTTGCTCTGGAAGGCGTTGAGCACCAGGGCGGCGGCAATGCCGAGCACGGCCAAGGCACCGCCGATGAGGGCGAAGCGTTTATGACGAGGTTTCATCTTGGGAGTCTTGATTGGCGCGAAGCTCGCGCTTGAGTTCGGTAATGGCCTGGGTTCGACGCTTCCTGGCCAGGATTGGTTCCACGATCATCAGCAGCGCGCAGGCGCCGTAGGAACCCCACACGTATAGCGCGTGTCCGCCCATGGCGAAGAATTCGGATGCGCTGCCCCAGTTCATGATTTGATTTCCGACAATTCTTCCACCCAGCCGGCGTGGCGCTCCCGCTCCAGGATGATGGCGCGCACCCGGGTCAGCGACACGGCGATGGAATACATCCAGAAGGCCAGCGCCATCAGCAGCATGCCCCACAGCATGGTCTGCGCCATCGAGGGCGATTTAGTCAGGCTGACCGAGGCGCCCTGGTGCAGGGTGTTCCACCACTTCACCGAGAAGTAGATGATCGGGATGTTCACCACGCCGACCAGCGCCAGCACGGCGCCGGCCTTGTCGGCGCGGCGCGGATCGTCGATGGCCGACTGCAGGGCGATGAAGCCGATGTAGAGGAAGAACAGGATCAGTTCCGAGGTCAGCCGCGCATCCCACACCCACCAGGTTCCCCACATCGGTTTGCCCCACAAGGCGCCGGTCCACAGTGAGAGGAAGGCCATCAGCGCGCCGGTCGGCGCCAGGGACGAGGCCATCATGCCGGAGAGCCGCGTGTTGAAGCCGAGGCCCAGCGCCGCCCAGAAGGCCATCACCAGATAAATGAACATCGACATCCAGGAGGCCGGCACGTGGATGAAGATGATGCGGTAGCCCTCGCCCTGCTGGGCGTCGGTGGGCGCGACGAAGAAGCCGACGTAGAGCCCGGCGAGGCCGAACGCCGCGGTCAGCGCCCAGAACCAGGGAATCATCTTCCCGGCCAGCGGATAGAAGGTTGCCGGCGAGGCGTAGCCAAACCAGTTGATCAGTCGGGTACTCATTCCAATGCTATTCTCAAAGCCACCGTGGTTGCCCACGGTCCGAAAAAGGCCGCCAGCGCCAGGAAGGCCGCCAGCAGCGACAGGTGCGCGGTCGCACCCAGCCCGGTCAGGTCGGCTTCCACCGCGCCGGCGCCGAAGATCAGCACCGGCACGTAGAGCGGCAGCACCAGCAGCGACACCAGCACGCCGCCGCCGCGCACGCCCAAAGTCAGCGCCGCGCCGACGGCGCCGATCAGGCTCAGCACCGGCGTGCCGATCAGCAGCGACACGACCAGCACGGCCAGCGACCCGGCCGCCAGATCGAACTGCAGGCCCAGCACCGGCGCCAGCAGCGCCAGCGGCAGGCCGGAGAGCAGCCAGTGGGCGATCACCTTGCCCGTCACCAGCACGCCGAGCGGCACGGCCGACAGCGCCATCTGCTCCAGCGTGCCGTCGGCATGGTCCGCGGCGAAGAGGCGGTTCAGCGACAGCATGGTCGCCAGCAGCGCCGCCACCCACAACACGCCCGGGGCAATCTGCCTCAGCATCGCCATCTCCGGCCCGATGCCGAGCGGGAACAGGCTGACGACGATGATGAAGAAGAACAGCGTCGTCAGCACGTCCGACTTGCGCCGCATGGCGAGCAGCAGGTCGCGCCGGATGACTGCGCCCAATGCCGCGAATAATCCCGTTTCGCCCATCAGTCCAGCCGCAGGTGCGCGACGCGGTCCGCCGCCAGCGGCAGATCCTGGTGGCTGGTCAGCATCGCCATGCCGCCTCCGGCGAGATGCGCGTCGATGACGCCGCACAGCGTCGCCACTGCCGCCTTGTCGAGCGCCGTCAGCGGTTCGTCCAGCACCCACAGCCGGCGTTTCTCCAGCAGCAGGCGCGACAGTGCCACGCGCCGCCTTTGCCCCGCGGAGAGCACGCGCGCCGGCAGATCCTCGCGCCCCTTCAGGCCCAGTTGCCGCAAGGCCTGCCGCGCCGCATCGTCATCGACGGGCGCGCCGGCGAGCGTGGCCGAGATGCGCGCGTTTTCCAGCGCCGTCAGGTCGTCCTTCACCGCGCCGGCATGGCCGCAATACAGCAATTCGCCGCGGTAGTCCTCGGCCAGCTTGCGGATCGGCTCGCCGCCCCAGCAAATCTCGCCCTGCGCCGGCTGCGCCAGGCCGCAAATCATGCGCAGCAGGCTGGTCTTGCCGCTGCCGTTGGCGCCCTGCACCATCAGGCAGGCGCCCGCTTCGAGCCGGAACGACAGGCCGCGGAACAGGCTTTTCTCGCCGCGCACGCATTCCAGGTTGCTGGCTTCCAACATCGGGCAATTGTGCACGACCCCGGCGCTGCGGGGCTTGCTCAGGATCAAAGAGGCGATTTTACCTGCTGGAGGGGCCGAGCCGCAGGCGTATTTTGGCCAGCAGGCGGGCAGGATGCAGCATCTCGGGGTCGAGACGGGGGTAATCGACGGCGTCCAGCGTGTTCTTCACCAGCAGGCCCAGATCGGTGTCGCCTTCCATCACCAGCCGGCGGTTGAAGAACAGGGTATCCGGGTCTTCCTCGCGCAGGGCCAGCGCCAGGAAGTCGCGCGCCTTGGCGCTGATCATCAGATCAGGCTTTGAACTGCTCACGGCCGGGCGAAAACCCTTCGGCGTCAGGGTGAATAACAGGGTCAGCCCGCCGTCGGTGACGCGCAGGCAGACCAGCTTGCCGGTCAGGGGTTCGAGGGTTTCGCGCGGCAGGATGCGGTCCAGCGCGAGATTCAGCGCCGCGGTCAGGCCCAGCGTGGGCGGCAGTTGCGGCAGGCGCGCGTTGATGCCGCCGACGAAGCGCGGCAGTTCGAACTGCGGGATGCGCGCGCGGCGCAGGCTTTCGATGAGGTCCATGGGTCGGCAGTCTACCGTTCCCGCCGCTAGGCGGCAATTTGCTCCAGGCCGGCCTTGCCGTGCCAGAAGCCGTTGCAGGGCTCGGCCAGGCCCAGCGCGGCCATTTCATTGCGTGCGGCGTCCGCGGCGAGCGTGCCGTCGATGCGCCGGCGGAAGGCGTCGAGCAACGCCGGGGTGTGCCGTGATTGCGGGCTGATGCGCAGGACCTCGACGCTCATGTCGCGCATGGCGCCCACCTCGCCGATCAGGTTGTAGACCTTCGACGATTGCGTCTGGATGCCGTTGAGCGTGAGGAATTCCTCGCCTTCGCGCGTCCGGATGAGCAGGCCGTCGGGAAACTCCAGGCACTTGAACTGGCAGTCGTCCTTCTGCAGGTTGAAGCGGCGCGCCGTGAAGCAGCGCGCCGAGAAGGCCAGCGGAATGCGGCCATAGGCGAACACTTCCGTTTCCAGCTCTTCCGGGCGGCCCGCCTGCAGATCGGCCAGCGAGGCGGCGGACATTTCCAGCGGCATCAGCCAGCGCACGGCGCCGAGCCGCGCCATCATGGCCAGGGTGGCGCCATTGAAGATGTTGAGAAAGGGGCCGGCGACGAAGGGGCGCTTCTCCGCGGAGAGCAGGCGCACGGCGCCCATGTCGTTGGCCTCGATGAGGAAATCCTTTTCGTCGATGACCCGGCGCAGGGTCTTCAGGTCCGATTCGGATTCGATCAGCGTCTGCGTACCGAGGATGACCTGCTTGCCGGCGGCGGCGAGTTTCTTCGCGATGTCGGCCCAGTCCTGCACGCGCAGCTCATGGCGGCGCGCGCAGACGGTTTCGCCGAGGTAGACGATGTCGACCGGCGTCGCCGCGATGGCCTCGTAGAAATCGAAGACCTGCTGGCGCGGCCAGTAGTACTGCAGCGGTCCGAGCGCGAGTTTCATTCTTGGCGCTTCCGTAGGTCGGCCTTCAGGCCGACACCAGGGGCCAATGTCGGCCTGAAGGCCGACCTACATTCGATGCGTGTCGTCACTTCCATGGGCGGTAGTACGCGCCGAGGGTGTGCATGCTGCCTTCGGAGACCCTGTTCAGTTCCGCCATCCAGGCCTCGCGCACGGCGAAGCCCTGGCGGTTGCGCAGCGCCGAGTCGATCGCCTCGCGCCAGACCTTCGTCACCTGCGCAACGTAGGCGGGGCTCCTCTGACGGCCCTCGATCTTGATGGCCTTGACGCCGATGGCCATGAGCTGCGGCAGCAGCTCGAGGGTGTTCAGGCTGGTCGGCTCCTCGATGGCGTAGTAGGTCTCGTCATTGACTTCGAAGCGGCCCTTGCACAGCGTCGGATAGCCGGTCTTCTCGCCCTCGGCGAAGCGGTCGATGAGCACGCCGTTGAGGCGCGTCTCCATGCCCTCGGGGGTTTGCTCGTAGCGCACCGCCTTGCCCGGCGAGCAGACGCCGACGGTGTTGGGCGAATCGCCCGTGACGTAGGCGGAGAGCGCGCAGCGGCCCTCCACCATGACGCACAGGCCGCCGAAGCCGAACACCTCGATTTCCACCGGCGTGTGCTTCACCACGTGTTCCACCTGCGGCATGGCCAGCACGCGCGGCAGCACGGCGCGCTGGATGCCGAACTGCTCGCGGTAGAAATTGATGGCCTCGTAGCTGGTCGCCGATCCCTGCACGGAAAGGTGCAGGCGCAACTGAGGATGCTTCGTTTTCGCGTATTCCATCAGGCCGGGGTCGGCGAGGATGATGGCGTCCACGCCGAAGTCGGCGGCCTTGTCGACGGCCGCCGTCCAGCGGCTCCAGGTCGCCGTCTGCGGATAGGTGTTGAGGGCCAGAAACACCTTCACCCGGCGGTCGTGGGCGTAGCGGATGCCCTCGCGCAGTTGCGCGTCGTCGAAGTTCAGGCCGGTGAAGTTGCGCGCGTTGGTGTTGTCCTTGAGGCCGGTGTAGACGCAGTCGGCGCCGTTGTCCACGGCGGCCTTCAGGGCGGGCAGGGCGCCGGCCGGGCAGACGAGTTCGAAGGGCTTGTTGCTGAGCATGGGGGGTTGCGCGGCGGCACCCTGGGTGCCGGAGAGTGCAATTTAGGCCCGGCCCCGCCCGGGGGCATTGACCTGGGTCAATGCCTGGCGGAAGGCGATAAGGGCGACGCGGTGGTTTCGAGCAGGGACTTGAGGCGGCGCAGCCGATGCTCGGCGATCATCATATAGTCGTCGAAGCAGAACTCGTCGCAATGTTCCGGCTGCGGGAAGATCAGCTCGAACCCGGTTGACTGGCCAAGTTCGCTCAGGCAGCAATCGATTTCCCATTCACCTTCGCGCAACGAGATGGCGAAATGCACGAAGCGACGATCCGCTCTCGGCACGATGCAGAGGGTTCCGGCACCGTTCGCCGAGCGCGTCAGCCAGCAGCCGTCGGGCAGCGGCTTGATGGATTCGCAAGTCTCGAGCGCCCACTTCGGCCAGTTGGCCGCGCTGGAAATGAAGTCGAACACCTCCTCGGCAGGGCGCTCGATGACGATGTTGCGGGTGGCAATGCGCTGCTGCATCGGATTCCGGGATGCTGAAAGTTTACCAATCCGCGCCAGGTGATGCGGAATTCGGGTGTCGTCGCAGCCGGGGAAAAAACCGACCCGGTCATTGCCGGGCCTTGTGTAAGGGGCGCGATTCTAGAGATAGGCAATTCGGAACACAATCCCCCGGACGACAATTGCACAAAGCAGTTGCCTGGTAGGCAAGGAGGAAAAAAGCCCGCGGCAGGTCGCGGGCTGTGTGGGTGGAAGTCAGCCGCCGTAGTACGGCGGCTGACTTTATGGCCTGCCGTCCACGGCCGCCTTCACCATCTGGATGCCGATCGGATCGTCCAAGGTGGTGAGGTCGCCCGGATCGCGCCCTTCGGCGATGGCCTGGATGGAGCGGCGCAGCACCTTGCCCGAGCGCGTCTTCGGCAACTGGGCAATGAAATGCACCCGCTTCGGCCGGCCGATGGCGCCGAGCAGGCTGTCCACCTTGGCCATGACCTCCTTTTCCAGCGCGGCGCTGAGTTCCGGCGTGGCGACCTTGGCGGCGTCCTTGACGACGGCGAAAGCGAGCGGCATCTGGCCTTTCAGCGGGTCCGCCACGCCGACGACGGCGACTTCGGCGATGGCCGTGTGGGCGCTCACCGCCTCCTCGATCTCGCGCGTGCCGAGGCGATGGCCGGCGACGTTGATGACGTCGTCGGTGCGGCCGAGGATGAAGTAGTAGCCGTCCTCGTCGCGCGTGCCCCAGTCGAAGGTGGTGTAGATCAGCTTGTCCTTGAAACTGGTGAAATAGGTCTGCACGAAGCGCTCGTCCTGGCCCCACACCGTGCTCATGCAGCCCGGCGGCAGCGGCGGCATGACGGCGACGACGCCCTTCTCGTTGGCGGCCACTTCCTCGGCGGTTTCCTCGTGCAGCAGGCGCACGTCGTAGCCGTAGGCGGGGAAGGATGGGCTGCCGAACTTGGTGGCATGCGGCTCCACGCCGGGCAGGCCGGTGAGCAGGGCCCAGCCGGTCTCGGTCTGCCAGTAGTGGTCGTAGATCGGCTTGTCGAGCGCCTCGGCGATCCATTGCGCCGTCGTCTCGTCGAGCGGCTCGCCGGCGAGGAACAGATGGCGCAGCGAGGAGAGGTCGTATTTCTTCAGGAAGGCCGGGTCCTGCTTCTTCAGCACGCGGATGGCGGTCGGCGCGGAGAACATCACCGTGACCTTGTAGTCCTGCACGATCTTCCACCAGATGCCGGCGTCGGGGCGCAGCGGCGTGCCCTCGTAGACCACCGTCGCCATGCCGTTGATGAGCGGGCCGTAGACGATGTAGGAGTGGCCGACCACCCAGCCGATGTCGGAGGTGGCGAAATAGGTTTCGCCCGGATTGGCGGCATAGACATGGCGCATCGAGGCGGCCAGCGCCACGGCGTAGCCGCCGGTGTCGCGCTGCACGCCCTTCGGCTTGCCGGTGGTGCCGGAGGTGTACAGGATGTAGGAAGGATGCGAGGACTCCACCCAGGTGACCGGCACCTTGGTATTCATGTGCTGCGCGCGCAGTGTGGCGTAGTCCACGTCGCGGCCGTTGACCACCGACATGGCCTTGTCGAGGCCGCGATTGACGATCAGCACCTTCTGCGGCGGCGTCTGCGCCAGGCGCAGGGATTCGTCCACCAGGTGCTTGTAGGGCACCGCCTTGCCGCCGCGCATGCCGGCGTCGGCCGTCACCATGACCTTCGGCTGCGCGTCGTCGATGCGGGTGGCGAGCGAGCTGGCGGCGAAGCCGCCGAACACCACGGAGTGGATGGCGCCGATGCGCACGGTGGCAAGCATCGCGAAGATGGCCTCGGCGATCATCGGCATGTAGATGAGCACGCGGTCGCCCTTGCCGACGCCGAGGCTGACGAGCACGGCCGCCATGCGCTGCACTTCGGCGTGCAGCTCGGCGTAGGTGTAGGTCTTCTCCTCGCCGGTCTCGGTCGAGATGTAGATCAGCGCGGGCTGGCTGGCGCGGTCCTTCAGGTGCCGGTCGACGGCGTTGTGGCAGAGATTGGTTTCGCCGCCGACGAACCACTTGGCAAAGGGCGGCTTGTTGTATTCGAGCACCTGGCCGAAGGGCTTGTGCCAATCGACCAGCCGGGCCTGCTCGCTCCAGAACGCATCGCGGTCTTCGATCGAGCGGCGGTGAAACTCCTGATACTTGGTTCCCATCATCCCCTCCTTCTGCCGACTGGTTGTCTGCGCGGAAAGTACCAATTATAGGAGCAGTCTTCCCGGGAAGACTGCCGCTTAAATGACACAGTGGGGATTGCCGGGGTGAAACAGGTTTATGCGGGCAAGCGGCTCAGAGAAACCTCATCGGGTCGATATTCCATTTTTCGGGCGACTCATGACCGACGATGCGGTCGGCGCCGCCCTTGCCCAGGGGGCGGGAAAGATCGACGTCCTCGGGCTTCAGGTGGTAATCGCGCCGGGCGTCGAACATGACCCGCACCAGGGGCTGCAGCATGCTCGATTCGCGCTGCTCGACCACCACCGCCAGCCGCCCGCTTTCCAGGCGCACCAGTGCGCCGACCGGGTAGATGCCGACCACCTTGGCGAAGGCGTGCACCAGTTCCGGGTTGAAGTGGAACTTGCTCCACTCGAACATCTTGCGCAGGGCCTCTGTAGGCGGCATGCCCTTGTGGTACACCCGGTCCGAAGTGATGGCGTCGTAGACGTCGATGATGGCCGCCATCTGGCCGATGCGGGAGATGTCGTCCCCCTTCAGGCGATCGGGATAGCCGCTGCCGTCGTAGCGCTCGTGGTGCTGGGCCGCCACGTGCAGGGCCGTCGGCGGGATGTTGGGCGTGATTTCGAGGATTTCCCGGCTCGCCACGACATGGTGGCGCATGACGACGAACTCATCGTCGGTCAGCTTGCCCGGCTTGTTGAGGATGCGGTCTGGGGTCTGCATCTTGCCGACGTCGTGCACCATGCCGCCGAGGCCGGCATGGCGCAGGATTTCCGCGTCGAGACCGAGCCCGCGGCAGAAGGCGATCAGCAGGGCGGCCACGCTGACCGAATGCTGGAAGGTGTATTCGTCCTTGTTCTTGATCCGCGTGAGGGAGAGCAGAGCGCCGTTGTTGCGCAGGAGCGAGGCCGCCATCTTCTCGACCACCGGTTCCATCACTTCGGCATGCACCTGCCTGCCGAGGCGCACATCGTTCATGATGCCGCGCATGATCAGGTTCGCCTCGGCATGCACCTTGTGGGCGCGTGACAGTTCTTCGCGGGTGGCGGCGCGCGGCGCCGCCGTCTCGGCCTCGTCGGCAATTCCTTGTATTTCCTGGTCGAGTTCCCGCAGGACCTCCGTTGCGGTGGGGGCGTCGTCGACGTCCTCGCCCAGGCCGGTGTCGATGTATACCTCGCGGATGCCGGCCCCCAGGATCTTCTCGATGTCCCGGTCGCTTTCGACCTTGAAGCGGGTCGTGAGAAAGGGATGGTCCATCCAGCCGCAATTGAGATCGTGGATGAACATCCCCGGCCTGAGCCGGGAGGATTGCAACTTCTTGATCATGTGCGGGCGCCGCCGATAAGCCTGACTCGGTTATCGGCGCTCCCGCCAAATAACTTTAGGATTGATTTAAACCGTCTCCGCCTCGACCCGGATCGCCCCGCAGGGGCATTCGGCGACGCAGATGCCGCAGCCCTTGCAGTAGTCGTAGTTGAAACGGAAGCGCTTGCCCGGCCCGAGCTTGATGACGGCGTTGTCGGGGCAGACGCCGTAGCAGTTGTCGCACTCGAAGCAGTTGCCGCAGGACAGGCAGCGGCGCGCCTCGAACAGGGCATTGCCTTCGTCGAGGCCGCCCAGCACCTCCTCGAAGGTGCCCTGGCGGCGGATGATGTCGAGCACCGGCTGCACGGTCTTCGGCGCGTCTGCGTAATACCAGGTGTTGAGCTTGTCGAAGGTGGCGACCTCGTGCTTCGGCGGCGCGGCATGGGTCTCGCCGCGCAGCCAGGCGTCGATGTTGCGCGCCGCCTTCTTGCCGTGGCCGATGGCCACCGTCACGGTGCGCTCGCCCGCCACCATGTCGCCGCCGGCGAAGATGCCGGCATGTCCGGTCATCATGCCGGCATCGACCCGCACCGAACCGTTGTCCAAAGTCAGTCCCGGCACTGCGGCGAGCAGGCCGAGGTCGACGTCCTGGCCCAGCGCCAGCACCAGCGAGTCCGCCTCGATGGTCTCGAATTCGCCCGTCGGCTGCGGAAAGCCGTTTTCGTCGAGGGCCATCTTCTCCACCTTGAAGCTGGCTTCGCCGGCCTCCTTGATGGTGGACAGCCACTTCATCATGACGCCTTCCTGCAGCGCCTCCTCCACCTCGAAATGGTGCGCCGGCATCTTCTCGCGCGTGCGGCGGTAGACGATGATGGACTCCTCCGCGCCGAGCCGCTTGGCCGTGCGCGCCACGTCGATGGCGGTGTTGCCGCCGCCGTAGACCACCACGCGGCGGCCGAGCAGCGGCTTCGCTTCGCCTTCCATGCCGCGCAGCACCGAGACCGCGTCGAGGATCTTGTCGGCGTCGCCGGCGGGGATGTAGGCGCGCTTGGCGAGATGGGCGCCGACGCCGAGGAAACAGGCGTCGAAGCCGCCTTCCTGCATCGTCGCCTGCAGGTCGTCGACCTTGCTGTTCAGCTTCAGCTCGACGCCCAGGTCGAGGATGCGCTGCACGTCGGCGTCGAGCACCTCGCGCGGCAGGCGGTACTTGGGGATGCCGAAGCGCATCATGCCGCCGGAGAGCGGGCCCGCCTCGTGGATCGTCACGGCATGGCCGGCGAGCCGCAAATGCCAGGCGGCGGAGAGGCCGGCCGGGCCGGCGCCCACCACCAGCACGCGCTTGCCGCTGGGCGCGCCGGCTTCGACCTGCCAGCCGCGCTTTGTCGCCTCGTCGCCGAGGAAGCGCTCGACGGCGTGGATGCTCACCGATTCGTCGAGGCTGCCGCGGTTGCAGGCATTCTCGCAGGGGTGGTAGCAGACGCGTCCCATGATGGCGGGCAGCGGATTGTTCTTCACCAGTTCGCGCCAGGCCGCCTCGTAGTCGCCGGACTCGGCATGGAACAGCCAGGCCTGGATGTTCTCGCCGGCAGGGCAGGCGTGGTTGCAGGGCGGCAGGCGGTCGACATACACCGGCCGCGTCGTGCGCCAGGAGCCGGTGTGGTTGGCGAGCGAGGAGCCGGGGTCGAGGGTGATGGCGAAGGGCTTATCCATGGCGGCGTTCGTCCATGAGCCGGAACTTGCGGATGTTGCGGTCGGCCATCTCCTGGATGCGTGCAAGGGTGTCCACGGCCGGCGTCTTGCCGAAGAGATGCGCGAAGCGCTTCTGCGGCCTGAGGTATTCCTCCACCGGCACGCGGTGGCGTATCTTTTGCGAGCTTGTCACCTCGCCATGCTCGGCTTCGAAGAGCGGGAAGATGCCCGTCTCCACGGCAAGGCGCGCCAGTTTGATGGTGTCGTGCGGTGCCGCGCCCCAGCCGAGCGGGCAGGGCACCAGGATGTGGATGTAGCGCGCGCCCCTCACCGTCATGGCGCGGCTGACTTTCGCCTCGAGGTCGCGCAGGTAGGCCACCGAGGCGGTGGCGACATAGGGGATGCCGTGGGCCATGGCGATCAGCGGCACGTTCTTGCCCTGTCCGAAGGCATTGCCGGGCTCCGCCCCGAGCGCCATCGTGGTGGCCGTGCGCGCCGCCGGCGGCGTGGCGGAGGAACGCTGCACGCCGGTGTTCATGTAGGCCTGGTTGTCGTAGCAGAGGTAGAGCACGTCATCGTTGCGCTCGAACATGCCCGACAGGCAGCCGAAGCCGATGTCGGTGGTGCCGCCGTCGCCGCCCTGGGCGATGACGCGCACGTCGCGGCGTCCCTTCACCTTCATCGCCGCCATGACGCCGGTGGCCACCGCCGCGGCATTGCCGAAGAGCGAGTGGATCCACGGAATCTGCCACGAGGTTTCCGGGTAGGGCGTGGAGAACACCTCGAGGCAGCCGGTGGCGTTGCAGGCGATGATCTGGTTGTCCGCCGCGCGCATCGCCGCGTCGATGGCGTAGCGCGCGCCGAGCGCCTCGCCGCAGCCCTGGCAGGCGCGGTGTCCCGAGTTGAGCGAATTGGTGCGCGCCATGTTGGCCTGCACGCTGCGCTGGTCGGCTTCGAGCAGGCGGTTGCCGACGGTGAAGGTGCCGGTCTGGTAGAACTTGACGGGTTGCAGTTCCATGTTCACGCCTCTGCTCTCTGCTCAGCGGCCGCCGGCGGCGGCGATGTCGCGCAGGATGTTCTCCGCGGAGGGGCCGGAGCGCCGCCGCGTCTTCTCGCGTTCGAGTTCGCGCGCCACGGCGCTCTGGTTCAGGTCGAGGAAGGTGAGCGGCTCCAGTTCGTCGCGCAGAGCGCGTTCGAACAGGCTGCGCAGGCTGGATTTGGTGATGGGGCGCCCGCCCAGGCCGGCCACCACCGTGTAGGCGTGCAGCGAGATGCCGGACAGCGCCATGCGCAGGTTGTGCGAGACGATGCCGCCGATGCCCACCGCCAGCGACTTCTCGATCACCACCAGGCGCTTGGCGTGCGACAGCAGCTCGTGCAGTTCGTCGCTCGGGAAGGGGCGGAAGGAGAGGATGGCCGCGGCGCCGATGGCGTAGCCGTCGTCGCGCAGCTCGTCGACGACGTCCTTGATGGTGCCGTTCACCGAACCGAGCGCGACGACGATGGTCTTGGCGTCCTCGGCGCGGTAGGTGCGCATCAGGCCGCCCGATTCGCGCCCGAACACCTCCCTGAATTCCGCCGAGAGCTGCGGGATCAGCTCGAGCGCGCGCATCTGCTTGTGGTGGGCGAGGTAGCGCACCTCCATGAAGGCCTCCGGGCCGACCATGGCGCCGATGGACACCGGTTCGCGCGGATCGAGCACCTGGCGCGGCTCGAAGCGCGGCAGGTAGGCGTCGACCTGTTCCTGCGTCGGGATGTCGAGCCGCTCGTAGGCATGAGTGAGGATGAAACCGTCCACGCAGACCATCACCGGCATGGACAGCTCCTCGGCGAGGCGAAAGGCCTGGATGTGCAGGTCGGCCGCCTCCTGGTTGGTTTCGGCGTAGAGCTGGATCCAGCCGGCGTCGCGCATCGACATGGAGTCGGTGTGGTCGTTCCAGATGTTGATCGGCGCGCCGATGGCGCGGTTGCCGATGGTCATGACGATGGGCAGGCCCAGTCCCGCAGCGTTGTATACCGCTTCGGCCATGAAGAGCAGGCCCTGGCTGGCGGTGGCGGTGTAGGTGCGCGCGCCCGCCGCCGAGGCGCCGATGGCCACCGACAGCGCGGCGAACTCGGATTCGACGTTGATGAACTCGCAGTGCCCCAGTTCGCCCGCCTTCACCATTTCGCCGAGACCCTCGACGATGTGCGTCTGCGGCGTGATCGGGTAGGCACAGATCACCTCGGGCCGGCACAGGGCGACCGATTCGGCGATGGCGTGCGAGCCTTCGGTTTGCTTAAGCATGGTGATTGGCCTCCTCACGCTCCTTCATGACGATCTCGAACGCCTCGCGCGCGGCGGCGACGTTTCCCTCCGCCACCTTGCCGGAGAACTTTGCGCGGATGGCGGCAAGCACCGATTCCAGGTTCACCTGATCGCACACGGCCGCGAAGCCGCCCAGCAGCGCAGCGTTCGGCAGCGGCCGGCCGACGTGCTTCAGCGCCAGTTCGGTGGCCGGCACGGTGCACAGCAGGTCGGGATGGAAGCCCTCGACGAACTCGCCGATGCCAAGATCGGCGAAGCTGCGCGTGGAATTGATGAGGATCAGCCCTTCGGTGGTGACGCCGCTGAAGAGGTCGACCTGGTGCAGCAGCGTGGGGTCCTGGATGATCAGCGCATCGGGATTCATCACCGGCTCGCGCAGCCTGATCTCCTTATTGTCGATGCGGCAGAACGCCATGACCGGTGCGCCCATGCGCTCCGAGCCGAAGCTGGGAAAGGCCTGGGCGTGCTTGTTTTCGAGAAAGGCGGCGACCGAGAGCATTTCCGCCGCCGACACCACCCCTTGGCCGCCGCGGCCGTGGATGCGCACCTGAAACATAGCATTGCCCTTTCGCCTGAGGGATAGCGCGATTATGGGCGGGTATGGGGCGAATGGGCAAATGCGGCTACTCGTCCCCGCCGCGGGAAGGCGACAATTGCGCCAGCTATGCTGCCTGGCTTGCGGGAACTTGGCTGCCGAACAGGTTCAGGAGGTCAAGCCGCGTGACGATGCCGATCAGTTTCCCCGCATCATTGGTGACGGGCACGTGGTTGATGCCGTTGTTGGCAAATGTCGCCAGGAGTTCGGCGACGTGCGCACCCTCATTCAGCGTGATGGCCGGCGAGGTCATGATGTCGGCGGCCGATGTCGGTGCCCTGCGCGGCGACGACAGCAGGCAGCGCAGGCGGCTGCGGCGATTCCAGTTCCAGTCCGTGTTCTTGAGAAAGTCCGAGATCGCTACCACGCCAACGACGCGATGAGTTTCGTCGACGACCGGCACGCCGCGGATGTTGCGCCGGCGCAGCACTTCCCAGACGGCGGACAAGACCGTGCCCGGGGTCACGGAGGTGACGTTGCGGGTCATGATGTCGCGGCAGGCGATGGAGCCCAGGCTGCGCTTCTGGCGGTTGACCGTCGCCAGCAGGTAAATGCGCTCGAGGTCCTCCTCGGATACGTCGATGAAGGTGTCCATGCTCTTGAGCGCCGCGACGATGTCCTCGTGTTCGGGACGCGAGACGCGTCCGTCAGGCTGCGCCGGCGCACCGGGCTCGGCTGTTTTCAGCCGCATCGTCGGATAGCGCCGGCCCGGCAGCAGGTTGTTCAGGATCAGGGCGGGGATCAGGAGGAAGGCGACATTCGCGCCGACCACCGAGAACACATAGCCCCATCCCAGATCCAGGATCGGCTGCCCGCCGAGAACCGCGAACACCGCAGTGGCCCCGGCCGGCGGATGCAGGCAGCGCAGCCAGTGCATGGCAACGACGGCCAGCCCCACCGTGGTTGCCGTGGCCAGCACCGGATTCGGGATGTGGTGCGCACAGAGAACCCCGATCATGGCGGCTATCATGTGGCCGCCGACGAAAGCCCACGGCTGGGAGAGCGGGCTGTGAAAGACGGCGAAGAGCAGCACCGCCGAGGCGCCCATGGAGGAGACCATGTAGGGGCGATGCTCCGCTTGCGCCAGTTGTTGCGTGGTCCAGACCACCAGGGCCATGGCGACGAATGCCGACAGCGCGGAAATGATCTTCTCGCGGTTGCTTATCGCGGCCTGTTCGGGGAACAGGAAAGCGGCCAGGGCGTCGAGGCGCATGGGCATGTCCGTAAGGGGAGGGTGCCCATCATAGCGGCCGCATGCCGCATGGATGAATAGCCTGAAAGGAGTAATCCGAATGGCAGGGGTGGGAAAGAATAGGACAGGGGGTCGGGCTTGCGCCCGACCCCCTGGTGTTTCGTGGTAGGCCGTGGCGGATTCGAACCGCCGACCAACGGATTAAAAGTCCGCTGCTCTACCAGCTGAGCTAACGACCCCCGAAAGAGCCGCGCATTATAGGAGCCGACCCGCGGACTGTCAATTTTCTCTCTGCGATTATGCTTCCCGCATCATGCGCCAGTACTGGACTTTCATGGTTCCCGCGGCGCCGGCGACGATGGCGAGGAAGGTCAGGAAGGAGCCCATGGCCAGGGTCGACACGCCGGTGATGGCCTGGCCGACAGTGCAGCCCATGGCCAGCACGCCGCCGATGCCCATCAGCACGCCGCCGACGGCATGGTTGAAAAAATCGCCGCCGGAGACGAACCATTCGATGCGGAATTTTCCCGAGAGCAGCGCGTAGAGGAAGGAGCCGACGATGACGCCGGTCAGCGCCGCGATGCCGAAATTGATGTTGGCGAAATCGGCCGGGCTCATCAGGTAGCGGACGCTGTCGCCCATCGGACTGATGAAGGTGAAGGACTGAATCTCGACGCGGCTCGGCACGGTGTCGGCGAGTTCCGCCCATTCTTTCCAGGATGCGCCCATCGCGCCGGCGGTGACGTACCAGCCGATCACGACGGCCAGGCCGATGACGAGGCCGCCGAGGATGTTGTCGAAGCTGCCGCGGAAATCCTTCGAGGCGAAGGCGACGCCGGCCAGGATCAGGCCGAGCGCGGCGCCGGTGGCGATCTGCGGTGTCGCGCCGGCGCCGAAGAACTCGCTGACGGCCTGGCTCTGGAAGCCCGACTTGCCGAGATCGATGGTGGTGGCGGAAATCCAGGAGTGGAAGACATCGCCGTAGAAATCGGTCCACAACATGAGATAGGCGCAGATCGAGGCGATCACCAGCACGATGAGCGACTTGATGTTGCCGCCGCCGAGCCGAACCAGCGTCTTGTTGCCGCAACCCGAGGCGAGTGTCATGCCGATGCCGAACATCAGGCCGCCGAGCAGGTAGCGCAGCCAGGCGAACTGGGGCGTGCGGTAGGGCGGGAAAGTGCTGTTGCCGATGTTGGCCATGCCTGCGCCGGTGATCACGGCCACGCCGAGGATCGCCACGGCCATGGCCAGCAGCCAGGCGCGCAGGCGGCCGGTGTCGCCCATGTTGACCCAGTCGGAGACGGCGCCCATGGTGCAGAAGTTGGTCTTGTTCGCCACCGCACCCATGACGATGGCGATGACGAAGACGACCGTCAGCACCTGATTGTGAATCGTGAATTCCATGCTTCCTCCTAGGTGTTATGCCTGCTTATAGTTTTGCAACCTTTGGATTCTAAAGAAACCCCTGACTGCGTGGATTAGTCTTGTTTGGCCTTACATAATCAGCGTGTATTTCAGTTCTCAAGCGGTCCGGTAGCGCGTCGGATCGAGCAATCCGGCCGCCTTGAAGCCGGCGTGGCGCAGGCGGCAGGAGTCGCACAGTCCGCAGGCGGCGCCCGAATCATCGGCCTGATAGCAGGAGACCGTCAGGCCGTAATCGACGCCGAGCGCCGTGCCGCGCCGGATGATCTCTGCCTTGGAGAGCGAGATCAGGGGGGCATGGATGTGCAGCCGGGCGCCTTCGACGGCAGCTTTGGTCGCAAGATTGGCCATGGCCTCGAAGGCGGCGATGTATTCAGGCCTGCAGTCTGGGTAGCCGGAATAGTCGACCGCATTGACGCCGACGAATATGTCGTGGGCGCCGAGCACTTCTGCCCAGGCCAGGGCCAGGGACAGCATGACGGTGTTGCGCGCCGGCACATAGGTGGCGGGTATGCCAGGCTCGACGCCGCGCATGGGCACGGCGATGTTGCGGTCGGTCAGCGCCGAGCCGCCGAACTGGCCGAGGTCGACCTCGACCATGCGGTGCTCGCTCGCGCCCAATGCCATGGCGATGCGGGCCGCGGCTTCCAGTTCGGCCGCGTGACGCTGTCCGTAGGCGACCGAGAGGGCGCGGCAGGCATAGCCTTCGCTGCGCGCAATGGCCAGGGTGGTCGCGGAATCGAGGCCGCCGGAGAGTAGCACGACGGCGCGTTTTTCTTTGGCGGTCATCTGTTTTGATGCGGATCAATTATTTGGAGTGAGGCCAAACATACCATGCGCGCCATGATCGAGGTCGAGGTCCATCTCTACAACAGCTTGGTTCGATATGTGCCGAGGTATGAGCCATTGCGGCTGACCCTGCCCGAGGGCGCGGTACCTGCCGAAGTGGCGCGCCGGCTGGGCATCCCAGAGCGGGAGATCTTCGCCGCATGGCGCAACGGGCACAATATCCTGCAGTCTTTCGGCGGCAGTTTCGAGGAAGGCGTCCGACTCGGTCACGGCGACCGCGTGGCGCTGTCCGGGCCTATCCCCTTCTCGCGGGCCTACGGTGCACCGGTATGTTAGCCGTGCTCAACGGCCGCGTTCCGCACCCCAGATGATCTTGTGCAGTTGCAGTTGCACGCGCACCGGCAGGCGGTCGCGCAGCACCCACTCGGCCAGCAGCTTCGGATCGAGTTTCCCGGCCACCGGGGACAGCAGCACAGGACAGATCGCATCGAGCTTTCTCTCGCCAATGGCCTTGCGCGCCCAGGCGTAATCCGCCTCGTCGGCCAGCACGATCTTGATTTCATCCTGTGCGTTGAGGAGGGACAGGTTGCCCCACAGGTTCTTGTCCGCCTCGCCGGAGGCCGGCGCTTTGAGGTCCATGATGCGCGAGACGCGCGGGTCGACTGCGGAAACATCCAGCGCACCGCTGGTTTCCAGCGATACCGCGTAGCCTGCATCGCACAGCGCGCCGAGCAGCGGCAGGCAGGCCTTCTGCGCCAGCGGCTCGCCGCCGGTGACGCAGACTTGGCGTGCACCATGCCTCGCCACTTCGATCAGCACATCGCCCAAGGTCAGGGTCTCGCCGCCGCTGAAGGCGTACTCGGTGTCGCACCAGGCGCAGCGCAGCGGACAGCCGGTCAGGCGCACGAACACCGTCGGCAGGCCGGCGCGGGTGCTTTCGCCTTGCAGGGAGTGGAAGATTTCGCTGACGCGCAGCCTGGCGGAATGATCTGTCACGCTGCGTGCCTCGCGATTGTCGGAACGGCATCCATGCCGCGATGCCCAGGTCAACCCGCCTGGCCGGTCCGCGCTAGCGCCTCTTGGCGAGCCGCTGCTTGGCCACCGTTGCCGCGGCGCTGGCGGGATACTTGGCCACCAGCGACTCCAGGGTCTTGCGCGCCCCCTTGGCATCGCCTGACTCCTGCTGGCAGTTCGCCTGGCCGAGCAATGCGTCGGGCGCCTTGGCATCGTCAGGCCAGGTCGCGGCCAGCTTGCCGAAGAGTTCCATGGCCTTCTTGTATTCGCCAAGCTGGTAATGCGCGCTGCCGGCCCAGTAATGCGCCGAAGGCAGGAAGGGGCTGGCGGGATAGGCCTTGATGAAGTTGAGGAAGGCGTTCAGCGCGTCCTTGTGCTTGCCGGCCTTGAAGAGGTTCAAGGCGGCCTCGTAGTCGCGGGTCTCCGCCGCCGGATCGGCTGCGGGCCTGGCCTCGCCGGGCCGGGTTTCCGTGCTGACCTGCGGCTCCAGCTTGCGCAGCCGGTTGTCGAGGTCGACGTAGAAGTCCTTCTGCCGTTTTTGCGTGGACTCGATCTCGTGGGTCAATACTTCGACCTGCCCGCGCAGCTTGGCCACCTCGGCTTTGAGCGCCTCAATCTGGTTGGCCAGTTCGATCTGTCCGCGCGAGGCCGCCTCCAGCTTTTCGATGCGCTGGGCCTGCAGATTGACGACCCCCTGCAATTGCTTGAGCTGTTCGCGCGCCTCGTTGTCCGGGAACAGGGCGTGCGCGGGCAGGGCGGCCGCCAGCAGCACAATCGGCAATAGTCGACGGAACACGAATCAGAACTCGCCGGTGTAGAGCATGTCGTCGCGGCGATTCTGCGACCAGCAGGCTTCATTCGCCTCGCTGCAGCGCGGCTTCTCCTCGCCCAGGCTGACGGCCTCGACCTGGTCTTCCTTGGCGCCGAGCAGGGTGAGCATTTTCTTCAGGGCTTCTGCGCGCTTCTGGCCCAGCGCGAGGTTGTACTCGCGGCTGCCGCGCTCGTCGGCGTTGCCCTGGATGAGCATTTTCACTTTCGGGTTGGCGACGAGGAACTGGGCATGCGCCTCGACGAGCGACTTGAACTCGTCCTTGATGACATAACTGTCGTAGTCGAAGAAGACGCTGCGCTTGGCCAGCACGCCCTGCTTGACGGCCGCCAGCGCCGCGCCCATCGGATCGACCGCCGTGACCGGCTTGACTTCGGTGCCTTCGATCTTTCTTGCGCTGCGGTCTTCCACGGCGGCACCGGGCTGCTCCGGTTCGCCGGTCGTGCCGCAGCCTGCGATCAGGGCGGCGCCCAGGATAATCATCAGTTCCTTGCGCATAGTTTTTTCTCCATTTCAGTCAATGTTTCAGGAAGGGGCCCCACGCCGGCTCGCGCACGTCACCCGCCTGCACCGAGAGCCGCTGCTTGACGCGGCCGTCGCTGGAGACGGCCGCGAGCACGCCGCGCCCGCCGATCTCGGAAGCGTAGAGGATCATGCGGCCGTTGGGCGCGAAGCTGGGCGATTCGTCCTTGTCCGAATCGGTGAGGATCTGCGTCTGGCGCGTGGCCAGATCCATCAGGGTGAGTTGGAAGCGCCCGCCGTTGCGCGAGACGTACGCCATGCTCTTGCCGTCTGGCGACAGGCGCGGCGTGACGTTGTAAGCGCCCTCGAAGGTGATGCGCTGCGCCGTCCCGCCGCCCGCCTCGATGCGGTAGGCTTGCGGGCTGCCGCCGCGATCCGAGGTGAAGTAGATGTATTTGCCGTCGGGCGAGAAGAAGGGCTCGGTGTCGATGCCGGCGGACGAAGCCAGGCGCACCACGCCGCTGCCGTCGGCGTTGAGCGAATAGAGCTGGGAGGCACCGTCCTTGGTCAGCACCACCGCCAGCTTGTTGCCGTCCGGCGACCAGGCCGGGGCGGAGTTGGAGCCCTTGAAGTTGGCGGCGACATGGCGCCGGCCGGTGGCGAGCGAATGCACATAGACTACCGGCTTCTTCGATTCGAAGGAGACGTAGGCGAGGCGGGTGCCGTCCGGCGACCAGGCCGGCGAGATGATCGGCTCGCGCGAGGCCAGCGCCGTCTGCGCGTTCATGCCGTCGGCGTCGGCGATCTGCAGCTCGAAGCGGCCGATGCTCTTGACGACATAGGCGATGCGGGTGGAGAAGATGCCCGGCTCGCCGAGCAGCTTTTCATAGACGAAATCGGCGATGCGGTGGCCCGTGGCGCGTCCCTGCTGGGCCGTCATGACGTAGGCCAGGCCGCCCAGCGAGGCCTGCTTCTGCACGTCGTGCAGGCGGAAGCGCACCTCGAAACGGCCGTTGGCGGCCGGCGCGACGCTGCCGACCACGAGGGCGTCGGCGCCGCGCGCTTTCCAGTCGGCGAAATTGACGGCGGCGTTCTCGCCCAGCGGCGCGCCTGCCTCGACCAGCCTGAACAGGCCGCTGCGCTCGAGATCGGCGCGCACCACCATGGCGACGGCGCGCGAGACGCCTTGCTCCCCGGCGAAATCGGCGATCGCGATGGGGATGCGGTTGGCGCCGGCGCCGGTGATCTCGATGGTGAGTTGGGCGCGCGCGGCGAAGGACAGCGCGAAAACGGCAAGGGCGAACAGGACGCGGCTGAGGACGGTCATCATCTCTGGGATGTAGGGGTTGTCGTCGAATTATACATTTTAGCTACGGCGCCACGATAAAGCGCCCTCCGGTGCCGATGAGGCCGGCGTCGGCTTGCTCCGGCAATACGCTTCATTCTTCCTCGAGCGGCCGGAACTTCAGCTCCAGGCTGCGGCTGAAGAGATCGCCCTGTTCCGGCTTGGGCAGCGGGCTCGACTTGAGGATGGCACGCTCTACGGCGCTGTCATAGGCGGCATGGCCGCTGGATTTCCTCAGCTTGACGCTGAGGATCTCGCCGCTCGGCAGTTGTACGACATCGAAGATTGCCTCGGGGTTCCCCTTGATGTCGGGCGGCAGCACGATGTTGCCCTTGATCTTGCCCTTGATCTTGCCGATGTAGTCCGCCGTGGCCTTGCTGCGCGCGGTGGCGGCCTGGCCCGCCTTGATCTGCGCCAGTTCCTGCTCGGCCTTGCGTGCCTCGATTTGCTGCTGCTCGCGCTTCATCGCCTCCGCCATGAGCTGGCGGCTCGCCCTGTCGGGCTCCGGCTTCGGCTCGACTTTCGGTTGAGGCTTGGGCTCGGGCTTGGGTTTGGGCTCCGGTTTCGGCTTTTCCTTGATGGCGATTTCCGGCTTGGGGGGCGCGGGCTTCGGTTCAACTTTTGGTTCCGGCTTGGGCTCGGGCTTGGGCTCAACCTTGGGCGGCGGCGCGGGTTCCGGCATCGGCTGTGCGGCGACGGCGGGCGGCGCGGGCTCGGCGCGCACCAGTTCCACCTCGACTGCCTCGGGCGAACGCGTCTGCCAGCGGATGCCGTAGATCAGCAGGGCCGCGAGGGCGATATGCACGAGCGCGGCGAACGCGGCCGAGACTTTCCTGCCGGGTTCCTCGCGCGGCTCGAAAACGGCGCTCATTGGACAGCCTTCCCCCCGCCCCCTTCCCGCGGAAGGGGGTGACGGTCGCTCGCCAATAACCGGCTCGGGGTTGGCTGCGCCGTCCTTGGGGCGGCCCGGCGGACGGCGCTCATTGCCCCTGCTGCACCAGCAGGCCGACGCGGGCGACCTGCTGCTTTTGCAGCGCGTCCATTACCTGCATGACCGCCTCGTAGCGCACGCTCTTGTCGCCGGCGACGACGACGGCCTGCTGCGGGTTCTTCTTCTGGGCTTCCGTGACGAGCTGCATCAGCTCGTCACGCGTGACGTCGCGCGGCGCATCGTTCGTCCTGGCGCGGAAGGCCAGCGTCTGGTCGGCCTTGACGATCACCTGCAGCGGGTCGGACGGGGCCTGGGAGGCCTTGCCCACCGTCGGCACGTCCACCGTCGCGACCTGGATGAGCGGCGCCGTCACCATGAAGATGACGAGCAGCACCAGCATCACGTCGATATACGGCACGACGTTGATCTGGTTCATGAGGCGGCGCTGGCGCATATTATCTTTGTTGCCGCTGGAGGATGTTGGAGAACTCTTCCATGAAGCTCTCGAAGCGGATGCTGACGCGGTCGATGTCGTGGGCGAAACGGTTGTAGGCGACCACCGCGGGAATGGCGGCGAAGAGGCCGATGGCGGTGGCGACCAGCGCCTCGGCGATGCCCGGCGCGACGTGCGCCAGCGTGGCCGAACTGACGTTGGCGAGGCCGCGGAAGGCATTCATGATGCCCCACACCGTGCCGAACAGTCCGACGTAGGGGCTGACCGAGCCGACCGAGGCGAGGAAGGCCAGGTGTGCCTCGAGGTGATCCATCTCGCGCTGGTAAGTGGCGCGCATGGCGCGCCGCGCGCCGTCCACGACGGTGGCGGGATCCAGGGACTTCTGGCCGCGCAGCTTGGTGAACTCGCGATAGCCGGCCTCGAAGATGCGCTCCAGCGCGCCGGCGCTGTGGCGGTCGTTCACCGCGCTCTGGTAGAGGGAATTGAGATCGCCGCCGCTCCAGAAGTCGCGCTCGAACTGGTCGGTCCTGGCGCGCGCGTCGCGGATGGCGAACCACTTGCGGAAGATCCAGTACCAGGACATGAAGGACACCGCCGCCAGCAGCAGCATGACGCCCTTGACGAGGATGCTGGCGCCGGCGATGAGGGAAAGGATGGACATATCCGTGGTGACGTTCATGATGCTCCCATTTTTTTTCTGATCTCCTCCGGCAAGGCGGCCGGCTTCATTTTCCCGGCGTCGAGGCAGGCGATGCGGACGCTCGCTTCGACCAGCGTCTCGCCTTCGCGTTCAATGCGCTGACTGAGCGTGATCTGGGCGCGTCCGGCCAAAGTCAGCTCCGTCACCACGGCGAGCAGGTCGTCCAGCCGCGCTGGCTTCAGGTATTCGATGCTGAGCGAACGCACGGCGAAGACGATGCCGGCCTCCTGCGCCAGGCGCAGCTGCTCGACGCCCAGCGCTCTCAGCCATTCGGTGCGACCTCTTTCCATGAAGCGCAGGTAGCCGGCGTAATAGACGATGCCCGCCGTGTCGGTGTCTTCGTAATACACGCGCACTGGAAAGGAAAACGCCCCCGGCGCGGATTTGCTGACTGGCGTCATGCCGGCATTTTACCCCAGGGGTGTGTCATGCCCGTTAAACGCCGGCGCAGGCGAAATGGGGTTACTGCCCCCAGAGTTCGCCGCTCCCGCTCTGGCTGGGCGCGGCCAGGCCGAAATGCCGCCAGGTGGAAGCGGTGGCCATGCGCCCGCGCGGCGTGCGCTGCAGGTAGCCTTGCTGGATGAGATAGGGCTCGAGCACGTCCTCGATGGTGTCGCGCGCTTCGCCGATGGCCGCCGCCAGGTTGTCGAGACCGACCGGTCCGCCGCCGAACTTTTCCAGCACGGCGCCGAGCAGCTTGCGGTCCATGATGTCGAGGCCGATGTGGTCGACGTCGAGCATGGTTAGCGCCGCGTCGGCGACCGGCTGCGTGATGTCGCCTTCCGCCCTGACCTCGGCGAAGTCGCGCACGCGGCGCAGCAGGCGGTTGGCGATGCGCGGCGTGCCGCGGGCGCGGCGGGCGATCTCGAAGGCGCCCTCCGCGGCGATCTCCACCTTGAGCAGTTGCGAGGAGCGCGCGACGATGCGGGCCAGTTCCTCCGGCGTGTAGAACTCCAGGCGCGAGACGATGCCGAAGCGGTCGCGCAGCGGGTTGGTCAGCATGCCGGCGCGGGTGGTGGCGCCGACCAGGGTGAAGGGCGGCAGGTCGAGCTTCACCGAGCGCGCCGCTGGCCCCTCGCCGATCATGATGTCGATCTGGAAGTCCTCCAGCGCCGGGTAGAGAATTTCTTCCACCACGGGAGAGAGGCGGTGGATCTCGTCGATGAAGAGGACGTCGTGCGGCTCGAGGTTGGTCAATATCGCCGCGAGATCCCCGGCACGCTCCAGCACCGGCCCCGAGGTGTGGCGCAGATTGACGCCCATCTCGTGGGCGATGATGTGCGCCAGGGTGGTTTTGCCCAGCCCCGGGGGGCCGAAGAGCAGGACATGGTCGAGCGCCTCGCTGCGCTTTTTCGCCGCCTCGATGAAGATGGAGAGCTGGCCGCGGATTTTCTGCTGGCCGACGTATTCCTCCAGTCTGCGCGGTCGCAGGGCGCGCTCGATCTGCGCTTCCTGCGTGGATTCGGGCGCGGCGGAGATGAGGCGGTCGGTCTCGATCATTCTCTTGCCGCCATGTCCCGGACGGATGCCGTCCATTCATTTGCCAGGACGAGGCCGAGCGCCAGCAGCACCGGGCCGATGAAGATGCCGATGAAGCCGAAGGCCAGCACGCCGCCGAAAACGCCCAGCGCGATCAGCAGGATCGGCAGGCTGGCGGTGCGGCTGATGAGCAACGGCTTGACGAAGTTATCGATGCTGCTGATGACGGCCACGCCCCAGATGACCATGAAGACGGCCCAGCCGGTCTGGCCCTGATCATAGAGCCAGTAGGCGGCGCCGCCCCAGATGAGCGGCGGCCCGACCGGAATCATGGAGAGGAAGAAAATCGCCGCAGCCAGCAGCAGGGCGCCCGGCACGCCGGCAATGAGAAAACCGACCAGCGCCACGAACGCCTGCGCCGCTGCCGTGCCGACGATGCCGGCCATGACCCCCATGACCGTGCCGCGGGAGAGGGACAGCATGTGCACGCCCAGATCACCGGCCAGCTTGCGGCTGGCGTTTGCCAGCCGTTCGGCCAGGGCCGTGCCGTCGCGGTAGATGAAGAAGGAGATGAACAAGACCAGAACCAGTTGCAGCAGGCCCTCGCCGGTCAGCGTGACGATCTTCAGCAGCAGCTTGCGCGTCGGGTCATAGAACTGCTTGAGCAGCTTGTTCAATTCCTCCCGGCTCTGCGTCAAACCTTGCCAATAGGCGGCGAGCTGATCGCCGACAAAGGGAATGCCGCTCAGCCAATCGGGCGGGCCGAGGATGGCGCGTTCGAACAGTGCGCGCAGCTTGTCCGCCAGCGGCGGCACGGCGTCGGCCAGCCCTGCGGCGAGCAGGACCATCGGCAGCAGCACCACCAGCATCAGCAGCAGGGACATGAGGGACGAGGCCAGTGCCGGCCGATTGCCCAGCCGCGTCAGCAGCCAGGCGTGCAGGGGCCAGGTGGTGACGCAGATGATGGCGGCGAAGAGGATCGCGGCGACGAAGGGCTGCAGGATGAGGAAGCAGCCGAGCGCCAGCAGGGTCACCAGAACGATGCGGGCGAGTTGTTTGTTGTCCATGCGGTGAGGATTGTACCCCGTCGCCCAGGCGACGAACGCCCGCCCGTTCAGGCTTTCGAGAGCGACTTCAGCGCCTGGCGGATGCCGTCGGAGACGGAAACGTCGGCGGGCAGGGCCTTTAATGCCGCCTGCGCCTCGCGCTCGTTGTAGCCGAGCGTGAGGAGGGCGTTGAGGATGTCGTTCGACGATGAGGCCGCCGGCGCCACCGCCGCGACCCCTTTCATCCTGTCGCGCAGCTCCAGCAGCAGGCGCTCGGCCGTCTTCTTGCCGATGCCGGGAATTTTCGTCAGTCGGCCGGATTCCTGCGCCGCCACCGCCTGGGCGAGTTCGGCCACCGACAGCCCGGAGAGCAGCGCCAGGGCGGTGCGTGCGCCGACGCCAGCCACCTTCAGGAGCTGGCGGAAGGCGGTACGCTCGGCCTCGGTGGCGAAGCCGAACAGCTGATGCGCGTCCTCGCGCACCGCCAGATGGGTGTGCAGCGTCGCCTTCTCTCCGGTGGCGGGCAGATTGTAGAAGGTGCTCATGGGCACGTCGATCTCGTAGCCGACGCCCGCCACGTCGAGCGTGATTTGCGGCGGGTTCTTCTCGACGAGGGTGCCAGTCAGGCGGCCGATCATGGGCGTGTTCCATTGATAGTGTGGGAAGGATTGTAGCGGAGCGGCAAAAAAAAGCGCCCTTGCGGGCGCCTGGCACACGGACGGCGTGTGTGAAAACTTGCAGGGGAGGAAGATCTGTCCTGCAACCGCATTAAACCGAATCCCGGATCTGTGCGCATCATCCGTTTGGGTGATGGCCAAAGTGATAGCGTCCAGAACGCAGCCTAGCGCAGCCGACCCCTGCGCACCGTCATGCCGGCGGTGGGCAGGCTGCCCAGCCCCTGGCCGCCATGGGCGTGGCAGATCGCGCAGGCCAGGGCGTCGGCGGCGTCCGGGCTGGGATCGCCCGGCAGCGCGAGCAGCCGCCGCACCATGTGCTGCACCTGCTCTTTCGCCGCATGGCCGTTGCCGACCACCGACTGCTTGACCTGCAGCGCGGTGTATTCGGCGACCGGCAGGTCGGCATCCACAGCCGCGCAGATGGCCGCGCCGCGCGCCTGGCCGAGCAGCAGGGTGGACTGGGGGTTGACGTTGACGAAGACGATTTCCACCGCGATCTGCTGCGGCTTGTGGACTGCGATCACTTCGCGCAGGCCGTCGAGGATGGTCTTCAGGCGCAGGGGCAGTGCCCCGTCCTGCGGCGTCCTGACGCAGCCGCTGGTCAGATAGGCGAGCTTCGCCCCGGTTTTTTCGATGACCCCGAACCCCGTTATGCGCAGCCCGGGGTCGATGCCGAGGATGCGGATGCCTTCGCTGCTCACGCGTCCATGACTGCGGTTGTATAGACTTCCTGCACGTCGTCGAGCGCGTCGATGGCGTCGAGCAGCTTTTGCATCTTCGCCGCGTCTTCGCCGGCGAGTTCGCTGTCGTTGAGCGGCTTGAAGGTGATGTCGGCGACTTCCGCCTTGAGGCCGGCCGCTTCGAGGCCGGCCTTGACGGCATGGAAATCCTGCGGCGCGCAGATCACCTCGATGCTGCCGTCCTCATTGGTCAGCACGTCCTCGGCGCCGGCTTCCAGCGCCGCCTCCATCGCCTTGTCCTCGCTGGTGCCCGGCGCGAAGATGAACTGGCCGCAATGCTTGAACTGGAAGGCGACGGAGCCCTCCGCGCCGAGGTTGCCGCCGTTCTTGGCGAAGGCGTGGCGCACTTCCGCCACGGTGCGCGTCTTGTTGTCGGTGAGGCAGTCCACCATCACCGCCGCGCCGCCGATGCCGTAGCCCTCGTAGCGGATCTCCTCATAGCTGGCGCCGTCCAGTTCGCCGGCGCCGCGCTTGATGGCACGCTCGACGGTGTCCTTCGGCATGTTGTTGTCGAAGGCCTTGTCCATCGCCAGGCGCAGGCGCGGGTTGGCCCCGGCGTCGCTGCCGCCCATCCTGGCGGCGACGGTGATTTCCTTGATGAGCTTGGTGAAGACCTTGCCGCGCTTGGCGTCCTGGCGCCCCTTGCGGTGCTGGATGTTGGCCCATTTGGAGTGGCCGGCCATGTGGAACCCCTCGTCGAATCGCTGCGATAAAATGCGATTTTACACTCAGGGATGTCTTCCAATGGTCCAGCCGCTCGTCATCGCGAAAACCGGCGAACTCGAATTGGCGCTGCTGCCGGCGCTGGCCAACCGCCACGGCCTCATCACCGGGGCCACCGGCACCGGCAAGACGGTCACCCTGCAGGTGCTGGCCGAGCGCTTCTCCAGCGCCGGCGTGCCGGTGTTCATGGCCGACGTGAAGGGCGACCTGTCCGGCCTGGCGGCCGCTGGCGCGATAACGTCGAAGCTGAAGGAGCGGCTTCAGGCCCACGGCATGGCCGAACCGGCGCCGGCGGCTTTCCCGGCCGTCTTCTGGGACGTGTTCGGCGCGGCCGGCCATCCGGTGCGCGCCACCGTCTCCGACATGGGCCCGCTGCTGCTGGGTCGCCTGCTCAACCTCAACGACACCCAGGCCGGCGTGCTGCAGATCGTCTTCCGCATCGCCGACGACGCCGGCCTGCTGCTGCTCGACCTGAAGGATCTGCGCGCGATGGTGCAGCACGTCGGCGAGAACGCGAAGCAGTTCACCACCGAGTACGGCAACGTCTCGGCCGCTTCCGTCGGCGCCATCCAGCGCGCCCTGCTCGCCATCGAGGAGCAGGGCGGCGGCAGCTTCTTCGGCGAGCCGATGCTCGACATCGCCGACCTGATGCAGACGGACAGCCAAGGCCGGGGCGTCCTGAACGTCCTCGCCGCCGACCGACTGCTCAACGCGCCGCGCCTGTATTCGACCTTCCTGCTCTGGCTGCTGGCCGAGCTGTTCGAGCAGCTGCCCGAGGCGGGCGACCTGGACAAGCCTAAGCTGGTGTTCTTCTTCGACGAGGCGCACCTCCTGTTCAATGAGGCGCCGCCGGCGCTGCTGGAGAAGATCGAGCAGGTCGTGCGCCTGATCCGCTCGAAGGGCGTCGGCGTCTACTTCGTCACGCAGAACCCGCTCGACGTGCCGGAGACGGTGCTCGGCCAGCTCGGCAACCGCGTGCAGCATGCCCTGCGTGCCTTCACGCCGCGCGACCAGAAGGCGGTGAAGACGGCGGCGCAGACGCTGCGGCAGAACCCGAAGCTCGACACCGAGACGGCCATTACCGAGCTCGCCGTGGGCGAGGCGCTGGTGTCGTTCCTCGACGAGAAGGGCCGGCCGAGCGTCGTCGAGCGCGCCTTCATCCTGCCGCCGGCCTCGCGCATCGGCCCGCTCACGCCAGAAGAACGGACGGTTACGATCAAGGCCTCGCTGTTGTTTGGCCACTACGAAAAGGCGGTGGACCGCGAATCCGCCTACGAGAAGCTCAAGGTGCGCGCCGCCCAGGCGGCCGAAGCCGCACCGGTGCCTTCGCCGCCGCAACAGCAGGGCGGGGGTGGCGGCATTCTCGGCACCTTGGGCGATCTCTTTGGCGGCGGCTCACGCGGCGGCCGCCAGTCGGTGGGCGAGGCGGCGGTGAAGAGCGCCGCCCGCGCCATCGGCTCGGAGCTCGGCCGCCAGGTGCTGCGCGGCGTGCTCGGCTCCATCCTGGGCAGCGGCAAGCGGCGCTGATCGCCGTATTGCGCAGACTGACTTTTCTCTGGCGCTACAGACCGAGGCGCTGCCAGATCGTCGACGTCAGCCCGGCCTGGTTGAGGGTGTAGAAATGCAGGCCCGGCGCGCCGTTGGCAAGCAGGCGCTCGCACAGGGCGGTGACGACGTCGAGGCCGAAGGAGCGCACCGACGCCGAATCATCGCCGAATCCCTCGAACTTCTTCCGCATCCAGCGCGGGATTTCCGTGCCGCAGGCATCTGAGAAGCGGGCGATCTTGCTGAAATTGGCGATCGGCATGACGCCCGGCACGATCGGCACCGAAACCCCCAGCGCCTGCGCCTGGTCGACGAACTGCTCGTAGGCGTCGGCGTTGTAGAAATACTGCGTGATGGCCGAGTTGGCGCCTGCTTCCACCTTGCGCCTGAAATTCTCCAGGTCGTCGCGCGGGCTTTTCGCCTGCGGGTGGTATTCCGGATAGGCCGCCACCTCGATGTGGAACCAGTCGCCGGTTTCCTTGCGGATGAACTCCACCAGCTCATTGGCGTAGCGGAACGCGCCCGGGTCGGCCATGCCCGAGGGCAGGTCGCCGCGCAGCGCGACGATGCGGCGGATGCCGGCTGCCCGGTAGCGATCCAGCACGGCGCGCACATTGTCCTGCGTCGAGCCGATGCAGGAGAGATGCGGCGCCGCCGGATGGCCTTCGGCCTGGATCTCCAACACCGTCTCCAGCGTGCGGTCGCGCGTCGAGCCGCCGGCGCCGAAGGTGCAGGAGAAGAACGCCGGTTTCAGCTGGCCCAGCTGGCGCCGCGTGGCGCGCAGCTTCTCGGCGCCCTCGGCTGTCTGTGGCGGGAAGAACTCGAAGGAGATTTCGGGTTTCATGGATAAGTGCTTATTCGAGCGACTGCAGGTGACGCTGCGCGGCTTCGCCCAGGCGCCGGTCCAGCGTGGCGAGCGGCGCCTTGAGCTCGGCCGCGAGCCAGAGATAGGCCGCGTCGTAGGTTGATAGGTCGTAACGAAGGGCCAACGCGACTTGCGCCTGGAGATCAATGGGCCGTTGCCGGATCGGCAGCGCGCCGTAGTCAGCCAGTCCGCAGGCGGCCACCTCGGCCAGGCCCAGGCGCGACTTCTTCAAGGCTACGCTGGCGATCTCGAAGTCGAGCAGATGCGGCGCGAAGAGCTCGCAGCCCGACATGCGGGTTGCCGCATCGTCGCGCTCGGGTTCGTCGAAGAGCACGGCAGCCAGCAGGCTGCAGTCGACCACCAGCGGTGGGCGCAGGCGATAGGTTGCCGGCGGCTCGGCGACGAAAACCGGCTGCTTCATCGCGCATCCCGCTCGGCACGGATGATGTCCACTGCGCGCGGCCCGCTCTTGAAGGGCTTGGGCCAGCGCGCGCGGTGCTCGGCGGCGATCTGCTCGATGCTTTTCTGTCTTCCCGGTTCGGCCGCCGCCGCTTGCGCCGCCGGCGCGTCTACCGCCTGGGCGATGAGCGCCATCAGCTCGCCCTGCAGCGAGCGGTGGTTGCGCGCCGCCCGGCGGCGCAACGCCTCCAGCAGGGGCTCGGGTACGTCCTTGATCGACAGGCTGGGCATGATGATCACCTCCACGGCAGAACCAATATGGTTCCATTATGGTTCTACCTTGGAGTGGCGTCAATACCGGTAGTGCTCGGGCTTGTACGGTCCGTCCTTGGGCAGGTCGAGGTAGGTGGCCTGCTCGTCGGAGAGTTCCGTCAGGTGCGCGCCGATTTTCTTCAGGTGCAGGCGCGCTACCTTTTCGTCGAGGTGCTTGGGCAGCACGTATACCTGCTTGCCGTACTGGCTGCCGCGGGTGAACAGCTCGATCTGCGCCAGCACCTGGTTGGTGAAGGAGTTGCTCATGACGAAGCTCGGGTGCCCGGTGGCGCAGCCGAGGTTCACCAGCCGTCCCTCGGCCAGCACGATGATGCGCTTGCTGGGTTTGCCATCAACTGCGGGAAAGATGACGTGGTCCACCTGCGGCTTGATGTTCTCCCACTGGTACGGGCGCAGCGAGGCGATGTCGATCTCGGAATCAAAGTGGCCGATGTTGCAGACGATGGCATTGTTGCGCATCGCCTTCATGTGCTCGTGATTGATGACGCGCAGGTTGCCGGTGGCGGTGACGAAGATATCGGCGTGCGCCGCCGCCTCGTCCATGGTGACGACGCGGTAGCCTTCCATCGCCGCCTGCAGGGCGCAGATCGGGTCGATCTCGGTCACCCACACGGTGGCGCCGAGGCCGCGCAGGCTCTGCGCGCAGCCCTTGCCGACGTCGCCGTAGCCGGCCACCACGGCGACCTTGCCGGCGACCATCACGTCGGTGGCGCGCTTGATGCCGTCGACCAGCGACTCGCGGCAGCCGTAGAGGTTGTCGAACTTGGACTTCGTCACCGAGTCGTTGACGTTGATGGCCGGGAAGGGCAGCCGGCCCTCGGCCGCCATCTGGTAGAGGCGCTTGACGCCCGTGGTCGTCTCTTCCGTCACGCCCTGGATGCCGGCGAGCTGCTTCGAATACCAGCCGGGGTGACTGGCGATGCGCTTCTTGATCGAGGCGAACAGGGCGGTCTCTTCCTCGTTGGTCGGGTGGGCGATTACCGAGGGATTGCTTTCCGCCTTGGCGCCGAGGATGAGCAGCAGCGTGGCGTCGCCGCCGTCGTCGAGGATCATGTTGGCGCCCTTGCCCGCCGTCTCGTGACCGGGCCACTCGAAGATGCGGTGGGTGTAGTCCCAGTACTCCTCCAGCGTTTCGCCTTTGTAGGCAAACACCGGCGTGCCGCCGGCGGCGATGGCCGCCGCGGCGTGGTCCTGCGTCGAGAAGATGTTGCAGGAGGCCCAACGCACGTCGGCGCCGAGGGCCTTCAGGCTCTCGATCAGCACGGCCGTCTGGATGGTCATGTGCAGGCTGCCGGTGATGCGCGCGCCGCGCAGCGGCTGGGTGGCGGCGAACTCCTCGCGCACCGCCATCAGGCCGGGCATCTCGGTTTCGGCAATGGCGATTTCCTTGCGGCCCCAGTCGGCCAGGTTGATGTCGGCGACCTTGTAGTCGGTAAAGCTCGAAACGGTTTTGGCGACCGTATTCATGGTTGGCTCCTTGTCAAAGCAGCCGGGAGGAATGGGAGAGGGATTTCGCACTCAC
>WBZL01000731.1_pt1 | contig 36561 bp, 36 predicted proteins | sample 5204291 | NCBI WGS metagenome assembly WBZL01 (sample SAMN12344345, study PRJNA552823) | activated sludge metagenome | biome: Activated sludge suspended growth; feature: Nitrification reactor; material: Wastewater; isolation source: activated sludge from nitrification reactor of wastewater... | reverse complement strand
GCCGGCAAATCGACGCACCTCGGCATCCTCGCCGCGCAGCTTCGCCGCTACGCCGGCATGTCGATCTTCGCCTTCGACAAGGGCATGGCGATGTACCCGCTCGCCGCCGCCATCCGCGCCCAGACCCGAGGCACCAGTGGTCTGCACTTCACGGTGGCGGCCGACGACGATCAGCTGGCCTTCTGTCCGCTGCAGTTCCTCGAAACCAAGGGCGATCGCGCCTGGGCGATGGAATGGATCGACACCCTCCTCGCCTTGAACGACCTGCACACCACGCCGGCGCAGCGCAACGAGATCGGCCATGCGATCCTCAGTCTGCACGCCAGCGGTGGCCGCACCCTGTCCGAGTTTTCGGTCACCATCCAGGACGAAGCGATCCGCGACGCGATCCGTCAGTACACCGTCGATGGCGCGATGGGGCACCTGCTGGACGCCGAAGAGGATGGTTTGTCGTTCTCCGACTTCACCGTCTTCGAGATCGACGAATTGATGAACCTCGGCGAGAAGTACGCGCTGCCGGTGCTGCTCTACCTCTTCCGGCGCATCGAGCGAGCGCTGCACGGCCAGCCGGCCGTGATCATGCTGGACGAGGCCTGGTTGATGCTCGGGCACCCGGCCTTTCGCGCCAAGATCAGGGAATGGCTCAAGACCTTGCGCAAGGCCAACTGCCTGGTGCTGATGGCCACGCAGAGTCTTTCCGACGCCGCCAATTCAGGCATTCTGGATGTGATCGTCGAATCGACCGCGACCAAGATCTTCCTGCCCAACCTCTATGCCCGCGACGAGGACACCGCGGCGCTCTACCGTCGCATGGGCCTCAACGCCCGGCAGATCGAGATTCTGGCGACAGCTATTCCCAAGCGCCAGTACTACTACGTCTCGGAGAACGGCCGCCGCCTGTACGACCTCGCCCTCGGGCCACTGGCGCTCGCCTTCGTCGGCGCCTCCGACAAGGAATCGCTGGCCACCATCCAGCATCTGGAAAGCAAGCTGGGCGATGGCTGGGTGCACGAGTGGCTGGCCGGGCGGGGATTGACGCTGGACACCTATGGAGTGACCACATGAACTTCGCAGACCAGATCAACCGCCTGATCGGCCGGAAGCCCGCAGCGGACGCCGATCGCCAACGCACCAATGAACCGACCACCTGGGGGTTCCGCCAGGGCGAAGGCGAGAACCCCTACCTGGCTGCTCGCCGGACCTGGAACGACCATGTCGGCGGCGTCGTGTCGTCGCGCCAGACCTGGCAGGTGATCGGCATCCTGTCGCTGTTGATCGCGCTGGCGGGCGTCGGTGGCATCATCCACATCGGCAGCCAATCGAAGTTCGTACCGTACGTCGTCCAGGTCGACCGGCTCGGACAAGCCGTGGCCGTGGCGCCGGCCGATCGTGCCGCACCGGCCGACGCCCGGGTGATCGAAGCGTCGGTGGCTTCCTTTATCGCCGACGCCCGCCTGGTGACACCGGACGTCGCCCTGCAGCGCAAGGCGGTGTTCCGCGTGTACTCGATGCTGGCACCGAACGACCCGGCCACGGCCAGGATGAACGAATGGCTGAACGGCGCCGAAGAATCCAGCCCGTTCAAGCGGGCCGCCAAGGAGACGGTCAGCATCGAGATCGCCTCGGTGCTGCCGCAAACGCCGGAAACCTGGCAGGTCGACTGGGTCGAGACCAGCCGCGACCGCCAGGGGATCCTGAAGGGTCAGCCCTTCCGCATGCGCGCCCTGGTGACGGTCTATGTCGCCGAACCGACCACCAGCACCAGCGAAGAACAGATCCGCAACAATCCGATCGGCCTGTACGTCCGTGACTTCTCCTGGGCGAAGCAGCTCTAAGAAAGGAGCCCTCATGAAAAAACCGCTCTTCGCCCTGCTCCTTGGCGCCAGTTCCGCAATCGTCCTGGCGGCTCCGGGCGACCACCTGACCGATCTGTATTTCTCGGATAAGAACCCGACCCTGACACCGCAGGAGAAGGCGGCCATTGCCATCGCCGAGAAGTGGAAGAACCCGATGGCCAAGGGCATTGCCCCGGTGACCGGGCCCAACGGCTCGATCAAGTTCCTGTTCGGCGCGCAGCAACCGAGCATCGTCTGTGCGGTGCTCCAGGTGTGCGACGTCGCCCTGCAAGCCGGCGAGCAGGTCAACTCGATCAACCTGGGCGACACGGCCCGCTGGACGGTGGAGCCGGCCGTCACCGGCAGCGGCGCGGGCGAGGTGCAGCACCTGATCATCAAGCCGCTGGATGTTGGCCTGGAAACGTCGATGGTCGTGACCACCAACCGCCGCACGTATCACCTGCGGCTGCGCTCGCATCGCACCCAGTACATGCCGCAGGTGGCCTTCACCTACCCCGAGGAGGCGATGGCGAAGTGGGAAGCGATCAAGGGCCGCGAAGGGAGGGACCGCGAAGACCGGACGATGCCGGGAACCCGCGAGTACATGGGCAACCTGAGCTTCGACTATGAGGTATCGGGCAGCGCGGCCTGGAAGCCGGTGCGGGTCTATAACGATGGTCGCAAGACCATCATCCAGATGCCGTCGACGATGGCCCAGACCGAAGCGCCGGCGCTGCTGGTGGTGCGCAAGGACGGCGGCGTGTTCACCGACGATGAAACCGTGATGGTGAATTACCGCATTCAGGGCGACCGTTACATCGTCGATAGCGTGTTCGACAAGGCGATCCTGATCGCCGGCGTCGGCTCGTCGCAGGACCGCGTGACGATTCAAAGGGGGAAATAGCCATGCGCCAGTTCACCCTTGCAGCGCTCCTGGCGATGGCTCTGGCCGGTTGCGCGTCCACCGCGCCCTACGGCAACTTCGCGACCCATCCGCCGGCCGGCCTCGAGGAAAGGATCGCCGCCGATACGGTGAAGCAGCTGGTCGCACTGTACCCACCAGCAAGAACGCGCTTCCATCTCGGCCAGCCGACGCCGGATGCCTATGGCAGTGCCCTGGTCGAGGTGCTGCGGGCCAAGGGCTACGCCCTCGTGGAGTTCAAGGAAGCCGCCCCAGCGACTGTGCCAGGGCTGAGCCTGCACTACGTGCTCGACGCAGCGGCCAGTCCGAACCTGTACCGCGTTACGGTGACCGTGGGGCAGAAATCGCTCAGCCGCGCCTACCTGGCGCAGAACGACCGCGTGGCACCGGCCGGCGCGTGGGTTCGCAAGGAGTGACCGGCGATGGCTGACCCGTTGACCAACGAACAGATGACCCCCGACGCTTCGCCCGGCACGCTCTCCAGACGATCCGGCGTGCGCCGGGTGAATAACCTGCCGATGTACCTCATCGGCGGCGTCATGACCGTGTTCCTGGCCATCATGGTGCTGGTGGCTGCCGATCGCGCTGCGCAGCAGAACAAGCCCAACGGGGGGCCGAAGGAAAAGGGTGGCAATACCCGCCTGTTCGCCAGCGAGATCGCCGGCGAACAGAAGGATGGAATCATTCCACCGGCGGCCGCGAAGCCGCTGCAAGTCCCCGAACTCTCCCCGCCCGCGACCGCCGACGGCGCTGTGCTGATTGCACGCCCGGACAACCTCGATGCCCCGCCAAAGCCGCCGACCTCGGCCGGCGGTGGCACGCCCCAGAGCGGCTCCCGTGACGAGGAACTGAATCGCATCCGTATGGCGAAGATGCAGCAGCTCGAAGAGGCGGTGAAGGCCAAAACCACGGTGCAGATGGTTGCCCCGCGTAGCGCGGGATCGGCGCCGGGCGCTGCGGGCTATGCCGGCGCACCGGGTAGCCGGGAGGAAACACTGGCGCGCCTGGCAGCCCTACGGCAACAGAGCGAGGCCGCGGTGCACGACGACCCGACGGCAGCCTACAAGGCCCGGCTGGCGACACTGCAGGGTGCCGGCATCGGGGGCGCCGGTAGCGGTGCCGCCTCGTCATCTCCGCAATTGCTGCCATCAGCGGCCGCGGGCGGCAGGAACAACCTTGCGCAATTCGGAAATAGCAGCAGCGGGGGCAGCAGCGGCGACCAGGGCGATCGCTGGAAGCTGGATTCCCGGATGGAAGCGCCGCGCTCGCCGTTTGAACTGCGGGCCGGCTTCGTCATCCCGGGAACGCTGATCTCCGGGATCAACTCCCAACTACCGGGCCAGATCATGGCCCAGGTCGCGCAAAACGTCTACGACACGCCGACCGGCAAACATCTGTTGATCCCGCAAGGCTCGCGCCTGGTCGGCCGATACTCGAGTGATGTCGCCTACGGCCAGGCGCGCGTGCTCGTCGCCTGGCAACGCATTGTCTTCCCGGACGGCAAGGCGATCGATATCGGCGCCATGCCGGGCGCCGATGGTGTCGGCTATGCTGGGCTTACGGACCAGGTGAACAATCATTACCTGCGCCTGTTCGGATCGGCCCTCCTGATGTCTGCCGTGACCGCCGGCATCACCTACAGCCAGGGCCAGAACCAGGGCAACAGCGTCTATGGCACACCAACCGCCAGCAGCGCGATGAGCGAAGCGCTGGGCCAGCAACTCGGCCAGGTCACCGCGCAATTGATCGCCAAGAACATGAACATCGCACCGACGCTTGAGATCCGGCCGGGGTATCGCTTCAACGTCATTGTCGCCAGGGACATGACGTTCTCCAAGCCGTACCAATCGTTTGACTACTGACGCCAAGGAGCAGTGAGCATGAAACTCTTGACCCGCAAACCCACCGCCATGAAGGTAACTGCCACAGGCACCCTGCTTCGGGCCCTGCTTCGGGCCCTGCTTCTGGCCCTGTTCGCCGGCCCGGCAATAACGACGCCGACGCATGCAGCAGGGATCCCGGTCATCGACACCGCGAACCTCTCGCAGACCGTGATCAGCTCGATTGAAGCGGTCGCCCAGACGCTGAAGCAGATTCAGCAGTACCAGACGCAACTGCAGCAGTACGAAAACATGCTGCAGAACACGCTGGCGCCGGCGGCCTACATCTGGGACTCGGCCACCGGCACGATGAACCAGCTGCGCAGTGCGATCGACACGCTGAATTACTACAAGACCAACCTGGGGAGCATCGATGCCTACCTCGGAAAGTTCCAGGATGCGTCCTATTACCGCGGTTCGCCCTGCTTCAGGCAGGGCGGTTGCACCGACGCGGAGTGGGCCGCGATCAAGGAGAACCAGCGCTTCGGCTCCGAAGCACAGAAAAGAGCCAACGATGCACTGTTCAGGGGTCTCGACAAGCAACAGGCCGCCCTGGAAGCGGATGCCAGGACCTTGCAGCGCCTGCAAGGGAGTGCGCAAAGCGCGACTGGCCAGATGCAGGCGATCAGCTACGCAAACCAGCTCGCCAGCCAGCAGGCCAACCAGCTCCTGCAGATTCGCGGGCTGTTGATCGCCCAGCAAAACGCGTTGGCAACGCGCATGCAGGTGGAAGCCGACAGGGAGGCCCAGCAGGCGGCTGCGCATGCCACTTCGACAGAGAGCCGAATCAACACGACCAGCAGCCCCAAGAACTGGCTCGAACTGAACCGCTGACAGGAGGACAACACCATGCACGTCAAGCACATCATACCTGTGGCTGTTGCCATGATCGTGGCGCTTCTGGTTCCCGGGTGCAGTCAGCGCGAGCTTGACTGCAAAAATCCGCGCAGTCAGGAAGAACAGCAACAATGCGACGCCCGTAAGTCATCGACTGAAAGCCGCATCGCGCCAACCGAGAAGCCGAAGAACTGGCTCGAATTGACTGAACCGAAGAAGTGAAGCCATGAAGGGAATCAAAACTGCAGCGCTAATCGGTGCTGCCCTGATGCTGTATTCGGTCGGCGCTGCTGCCCAGCTCACCAATCAGGGCATGCTCGACCAGGTTGTAACGGAGTTCGCCACACGCGCATCGAGTTGGCAATCAGTAGTCATGAACGCGGCCCTGTGGCTATTCTGGACACTCGGCACAATCTCGCTGGTGTGGACTGGCGGCATACTCATTCTCCGCAAGGCTGACATTGGTGAATTCCTCGCGGAGTTTGTCCGGTTCATCATGTTCTTCGGTTTCTTCCTGTGGTTGCTCAGGAACGGACCGGCCTTTGCGTCCTCGATCATCCGATCCTTGCAGAAGCTAGGGGAACAAGCCTCTGGTGTCTCCTCGGTCACGCCGTCGAGCATCGTCGATATCGGGTTCATGATCTGGAAGCAGGCCATCATCAGCCTGTCGCTATGGACGCCGATCGATAGTTTTGTCGGCATCGCCCTGAGCGCGGGAATCATGCTCTTGCTCGCGGCCGTCGCAGTGAACATGCTCCTGCTCTTGGTTGCGGGATGGATCCTGATGTACGCAGGGATCTTCTTCCTCGGATTCGGCGGCTCGCGATGGACTTCGGACCTGGCGATCAACTACTACAAAGCCGTTCTCGGCGTTGCAGTCCAGCTGATGGCGATGGTGCTTCTGATCGGCATTGGCAATGACCTACTGTCGACCTTCTACGCCAAGATGAACAAGGGCGCGCTCAACTTTGAGGAACTTGGCGTGATGCTGGTTTTCTGCTTCGCCCTACTGATGTTGATCAATCGGGTGCCGTCCTTGTTGGCTGGCGTCATCACTGGCAGCGGTTCTGGCGGAGCCGGCAACTTTGGCGCAGGCGCTATTGCTGGGGCGGCAATGGGTGCCGCCGGCATGGCGGCAGCGGCAACCAGTATGGCCGGCGCGGCGGTAATGGGAGGGGTGCAGAACATCGCCGGCGGCGCGCAAGCCCTAATGGCGGCGTGCTCGAAAGCGTCGCAAGACGTGGCCGGTGGTAGCGACATGCTTTCGAACCTGGCCGGCGGCAGTTCGTCGGGTGGTGGTCGATCGTCGGGCGGTAGCGGCGCCAGCCCGCTGGCGGCGGCGATGGACAGCAGTTCAGCCGGTCACGGATCGTCTGGTGGAGGCAGTTCACATTCCGGCCGATCCAACACCCGGCAGGCAACCACAAAGCGTGGCGGAACGCCGGGCCAAGCACAGTCGGGCGACATGGCGTCGGCAGTGGCCAAGGTCGGCAAGGTCGCCGCAGGCACTGCGGCGAATCTGGCGCAAGGCAGCTGGGACGTCGCAAAGGCGAGGGCTGGCGACATCAAAGAGGCCGCGATGGATCGCATCGGCGAGACGACGGGCGGCAAGATCGCTGCGGCCATCAAGGCGAGGAGCGACCAGCAACCCGCATTCGGCAGCGACAGCCTGGCAAAGGCAGACGACCAATCGGTGGACGCAGAAGCGGAAATCGCCGCATTCCGTGACCGCGCCGCCCGATCTTCTTGAAAGGAGCATTCCCGATGAAAAACCACTGCGCTTTCGCTCCGTTCGCCCTGGCGATCGCCGCCGCAAACGCGGCCCCCGCCGGTGCCCAGGAGGTGCTGACCGGCGATACCCGCCTGGCGTGCGAGGCCACCCTGTGCCTGGCGACGAGCACCCGCCCGAGCGAGTGCGCACCGTCGCTCTCGCGCTATTTCAGTATCCATAAACGGAAGTGGTCGGACACCGTGCGAGCACGCGCCAACTTCCTCAGCCTATGCCCGGTGTCGGATCAGACTCCGGAAATGCGCTCGCTGGTGAGCGCCATGGCGAACGGCGCGGGCCGCTGCGACGCGGCTTCACTGAATGTGACGCTTCTCGTGTGGAACAGCTGGGACGCTGACGGTGGCAGGGTGTTGATCAACAACCAGATGCCAGGCTATTGCGTGGCCTACACCGGGCACCAGTACACCGACCTCGGCGACCTGGCTCCCCGCTATGTCGGGACGCCGGAAAGGGGCGGCTATTGGGTCGATGCGCGCGACTATAGCGCTGCCGTGGCTCGGTACAACGATCGGATTGCTGCCGAAGATAGCCAGCGCAGGAATGAAGAGTGGTATCGGTAGGACGCAAGCAGAAAGTTCATGCCTGTTGCCGATCTTCCGCCCCAGCTTCAGGAACGCGTCGTCTGCTCGATCGCGGCCGCCGTGAAGTACCAGGTTCCCGCGAACATCGTGCTTGCAGTGGCGGAGAAGGAAGCCGGCAAGCCGGGCCAGTGGGTGCGCAACACCAACGGCACGCACGACGTGGGGCCGATGCAGTTCAACACGGTGTACCTGCGCGACCTGGCTCGCTACGGCATCACGCCCGCCGACGTAGCGGCAGCCGGTTGCTATGCCTTCGACCTCGCCGCCTGGCGGCTGCGGCAGCACATCAGGAAAGACAGGGGCGACCTCTGGACGCGGGCCGCAAATTATCACTCCCGGACGCCGCAGTACAACGCGGTATACCGGGCCGATCTGCTCGTCAAGGCCGGAAGGTGGGCGGATTGGCTGGAGGCCCGCTTTGTCACGGAGGACGTGACGAAAGTGGGCGCCCTGCCCTCTTCGATGTCTGGGGCGCTGGCAACGGTGCAGCCAGCTCAGGCGCAGACGGCGAAGGCGGCAACGAAGGTCACCGCGACGCCGGCACAAACGCCGGCGGCAACGGTTGCGTGGAATACCTCCGGGTATGTCCCGCGAAAAGTCATCATCGGCGGACAGCCATGAGCAACGCGCTCAAAGTCAGCGGCGAAAGCGATGGCCACGTCTTCCGAAAACAGGCCGCGCCGGCGGCATGGCGATCGGCGCTTGGCCGTCCCTGGAAAGCCAGGCCTCCGCTCAACACGATCAGCGCAAACAACCGCTGGACGCGCATCAGGCAGCCCGCTGGAGCGGCGCGAGCTTGACCGACTGCTCAACGCGTTCGCGCATTTCCTTGCCGGCCTGGAAGTGCGGCACATATTTCGCGGCAACCGCCACGGCTTCTCCGCTTTTCGGATTACGCCCTGTTCGTGCTGGGTGGTAGTTCAAACGGAAGCTTCCGAAACCACGGATTTCGACGCGATCCCCTTGTGCCAGAGCGTTCCCGATGGCGCAGAGGATCTCTTTGACCGCGATCTCGGAATCCTTCGCCACAAGACTGGAGAAGCGCGAGGCAACAACGGCAATGAGGTCGGAGCGTGTCATGGCGCTGATTTTACCTTCTCGGATGCGGAAGGCTATGTGTGGATGATGCCCCGCTCTGGGCAAGACAATGTTGTCTTGCCCAACAGTCATGGCTGACACCGCCGATGATGAAAGCCATGACCGGTTTCTTCCCTTGCACGGCTCATTCCGGCTTTCACGACAGAATCGATCGATGCGCACAAAGCATATCCGCGGACAGGGATTCCCCTCTCGCTCCCTGCCTCTCCAGCAATCGGGGAAATTCGCAAATCTCTGGCGCGACTTTCACGGTAATGAATGCGGGTTGTCGTCATTGCCTATTTTGCCGTTATGATCGAGTTTTTCGACGAACTTGGGATCGCGAGACACTTTGAACCCACGCACCAGATGAGGCTTCAAGCCATTGGCGCGCCAGTGGCGTTAGCCGCTGGCCGCGCTGACGCCCAGTTCGGCGGCCACTCTGCGAGTGCTTAAGTGCGTCGCCGTTGCGGGCGTACTCTGCGTGGTCGGTTCCACCACTCGCGCCACGTCCAGCTTCCGTGGTGGCGCCTATCGGAGTCGCAGGAGCAGGGTGGCGAAACCACTGCCGGGGTACACCGCGCCGGTGGGCGGCCGGTCCGGGATCGGGTCGATGCGGGTCGTGCGCCCGAGGATCTCCTCCATCACCACACGCATCTCCATCCGAGCCAGAGGAGCGCCTGGGCAGACGTGGATTCCCGCCCCATATAGCAGGTTTGCGGTCGGGTCGCGGTCCAGCCGATACGCCTCCGGATCCTCGAAAACACGACCATCGCGGTTGGCAGAAATCCAGATCAGCGAGATCCGTTCGCCGGCGGCGATCTTCCTGCCACCAATCTCTACCGGACGAGTGGTGATGCGGCGGTTGGCGACCAATGGTCCGTAGATCCGGAGAATCTCTTCGGTTGCGACGGGCAGCAGGGAGGGCTGCGTGCGAAGCTGCTGCTGCAGTTCCGGGTGTTGCGAGAGGTAGTGAACCAGGATGCCCAGCGCTGCCGAAATCGTGCCGACCTCACCGACGGTCCAGTTTCGCACGATGCTGACGATTTCTTCATCGCGCAACGGTCGGCCCTGTACCTGTTGCCGAAGCAGTGAACTGGTGATGTCATCACTGGCCTGCGCACCGGCCGCCCGCCGGAGCTGCAGCAACTCGTGGACGTAGCCCTCGAATTCCTTGGCGACCTCCGCCATCGCCGTCCGGTCCTGCGCAAAAGTCGCCTGATGATTCTTCTGCGTCCAGAGACGCAGCGGTTCGCACATTTCGAGCGGCCAACCGAGCGAGGCGGACTGAATCCGTACGGCGAACCAATGGGCGAAGTCGCCGATGAACTCCAGCTCATCGCGCTCCAGCAGCGATTGAAGACGCTTCGCGGCGATCTCGCGACATTGCGGCTCGAACGTGTCCACACGTTCCGGCCGAAAATATTGCGCGATCATCCGTCGGTACTCGGTATGCTCGGGGGGATCCATGCCGTCCGGAACGGAGAGATGTCGGGATGCGGCGTTGCTGAAGGTGTCGGGATCCATCAGCACGCGAACGATATCCTGGTGCCGAAACACGGACCAGCCGAGAAAGTCGCTGTACGCAACCGGACAGCGCTCACGCATCTCGTCGTAGGCAGCTCGCTGATCACGCTGGACGGCGTCGGATTTCGGGTCCCAATCCGGTTGCAAGATATCGTTCACGGTCGTTCCTTCCTCATCGTCTTAGAGTAGCGGTCCCCGCGCTCGACGATGAAAGGCCGGCCGCGCAGCCATTCATTGTTTGCTCGCCAGACGAATCAGTCGATTGGTTTCCACCCCGGGTGCTGGAAGTAACGGCCGTACTGATTCACCGCGCCTACGGTCTGCGCTGCTCCGGCAGCCGGCGTGGCTTTCGACTTGCCCTGCATCGCGTCGGCACCGGTACTGAGTTCGGCGACGATGAGGTGCAGGTTTTCGTCTGCTGCGGGGTCGAGCTTGCACTCGGTGACTATCTTGGCGATGTGCGCCTCGACCAGGCTGCCCAACGCCTTGTACTCGTCTGCCGTCAGCGTTCCGTGGTGGATGGCTGTCGCTTTCGCGACCAGCGCGGTGCGGATGTCGCTCATGTTCCGGCGCAGCGGCTCGTCCGTTGCCCACTTCTTGCCGTGGTCGAGCATCAATTTGGTTGGCGCAGCCGCTGCGTGCTGGTGCGAATTGGTGGCCGAAGCAGGGGTGGCAGAGGCGGGGGCGGCAGAGGCAGGCGCGCCGATGGCGAAGGTGGTGAGCAGGGCGGCTGTGAGCAGGGTGCGGTGGATGTTCATGGGATTCTCCTCAATGTTGAACAACAATGATCTCCGGATCGTCAGCATGCTCGACGAGCAGCGTCCGGACGCGGTCTTGCCATAGTGACTGGAACTGTGCGGTCTGCCCGGCGGTGGCAGTACCGGCGACGCAGCGCGGCATCAGGGAAGTGATGCGCGCATCGCCCGGCAACCGCTCCAGCCGGGCGGAGACAATGGCCGCCGTACCGGTGTCCTGCCGCGTGAAACGCAGCTGGCCGGGGATGTCGGCGCCGAAGGACAGCAGGCAACGGCGATCAAAACGCCCTGCAATTCCCTTGAAGCCGGTATCGTTGCTCGCACCGGTGAGCAGGCTGACGACATTGGCAACGACGCCAGCAACCCCGGTGAGCCGGTCGTCCCGGAGCTCGACGCGGATGCCACCGCGCTCGGGAAAGGCTGCCGGGTAGAGGGCGCGCATGGCTGCGCGGGTCATCAGATAGGCGGAAGCGACGGTCGGGCACGAATGCCCGGCGAGCTTGACCGCGTCGCTGTAAGTGTATTCGATGATGCCGTCCTCCGCCGCCCCGAGGAACCGGGCCAGTGGGTCGCGAACGGTAATTCGTGGTGCAGATTCAAAAAACTCCGGGAAATTCATGAGTTCGTTCTCCTCGGGACAGTCGCGCTTGCCAAACGTACACTACACGCCTAAAATAGTAACCACTTACTTACAGAAATGCAAGCTGACCACCATCATGGATATTCAGGGCAGCGTCCACAAGGCTTCTCGCCAACGTCTGAGCAGCGACGAACGACAGCGCGAGATCGTCGCTGCGGTACTTGCGCTGGCCCGCGAGCGCGGGCCGGATGCGATCACCACGCAGGCCATCGCCGACCGGATCGGCGTCACGCAGGGGGCAATCTTTCGTCACTTCCCGCACAAGGAGGCGATCTGGATGGCGGTCTTTGCCTGGGTCCGGGAATCGCTTGGCACGCTTTTGGCGACCGCTGTGGCGCAGCGCCAGTCGCCGCTGGCGAAGATCGAGGCCGCGTTCTTCGCGCACGTGGCCTTCATCGCGACCAACCCCGGCGTTCCCCGCGTACTGTTCCACGAACTGCAATATCCCGGGGATTCGCCGGTGCGCGCCGAGGTCCAGGCGATGATCGCTGGCTACCGCGAGCGACTGACCGCACTGTTCACCGAGGCCAGGACGGCCGGTGAGCTTCCCGCCGCGCTGGATACCGCGCTGGCGCCGGTGCTGTTCATCGGGGCGGTGCAGGGCCTGGTCATCGAGTCAGCGCTCGCCGGCAACGAGGAGGCAATGATGGCGCGTGCGCAGCAGATGTTCCCGCTGCTCGTGCACGGCTATCGCGGGCCACAAGAAGCATGAACTTGCGATTTTCCGGCAAGGCGGTATTGAGCGCAGTCACCGTCGCCAGTGTACTGTTGCTCGGCTGGCTGGCGACCAGCCAGGGACCGCTGGCGCCAACCAGGGTGACTTTGGCCAAGGTGCAGCTGGGGCCGTTGCTGGAGAGCACCTTCGGCATCGGCACAGTCGAGGCTCGCCGCAGCTATGCTCTGGGTCCGACGACGGCCAGCCGTGTGGCGCGCGTGCTGGTTGACCAAGGCGATGCCGTCGCGGCCGGGCAACTACTTGCCGAACTCCATCCGGTGGACCTCGACGATCGCGTCGCGAGCGGCCGAATCGTCGCACAACGTGCCGCAAGCGCTGTGCGCGCGGCGCAAGCTGAGCTGGTCGCGGCGCAGAGCCGTGCGCTGGTCGCGGTCGCCAGTGCGCGTCGTTCCGCCGAACTACGCGCACGCGGTTTCTTCAGCCAAGAGGCGACCGACGCCAAGCAGCAAGAAGCCAATGCCGCGACGGCGGTAGTGGACGCCACTGCCGCCCAACTGGCGGCGGCGCAGCGCGATCACGAACGCGCGCTGGCCGATGTCGCCGGTGTCGGCAAGCTGCGCGCGCAGGCACTGCTGGTGAGTCCCGTCGATGGCATCGTCAGTGCGCGACTGTTCGAACCGGGATCGACGATCGTTGCCGGGCAGGCGGTGCTGCAGGTGATTGATCCGGCAAGCCTGTGGGTCAGGGCACGCATCGACCAGGGCCAGGCCGGCGGCGTGCGCGTCGGACAGTCAGCCGAGATCGTGCTGCGCTCGGATGCCAGGCGTGTCTACCCGGGCGAAGTCCAGCGCGTCGATTGGCTGAGCGATTCGGTCGCCGAAGAGCGGATCGTCAATGTCGCCTTCGCGGCGATTCCCGACGCACTGTCGATCGGAGATCTGGTCGAGGTGACCATCGGCACCGCTGAACTGCCCGATGCACCCTGGTTGCCGGCGGCGGCGGTGAAGCGTGTGGACCGACAGGACGGCGTGTGGCGCATCAAGGACGGGCGCGTCGCGTTTCATCCGGTGGAGGTCGGCATCTCCACCCTGGATGGCCGCAGCCAGATTCTTGCTGGTCTGGCAGTAGGCGACGAGGTTGTCGTACACAGCGAGCAGGCATTGCAGCCCGACGCGAAAGTCAGGGTCGTCTCCGCCATCGTTGGTGCCAGGCGATGATCAATCTCGCCGGTCGCGACATCCTCAACGGCTGGGGCAAGTTCGTCTTCACCGGCCTCGGGCTCGGCTTGCTGATCGGAGTCACGCTGTCGATGGCCGGGATCTATCGCGGACTGGTCGATGACGGACGCGTCCTGCTGGGCAATGCTGGGGCCGATCTCTGGGTCGTGCAGCGCGACACACTTGGCCCCTACGCCGAGCCGTCGAATGTGCGCGACGACGCCTATCGCGCCTTGCTCGGCGTCAAGGGAGTGGTCGAAGCCGGCAACGTCACCTATCTGACGATGCAGATCGAACACCAGGGCGGCGACGTACGCGTGATGCTTGTCGGCTTCCAGCCAGGGCACCCCGGCGAGCCTGGCTACTTCGTTGCTGGGCGTCCAGTCACGCGTTCGCACTACGAGGCGATCGCCGATATCAAGAGCGGCTTCAGCCTCGGCGAACGCATTCGCATCCGGCGTCATGAGTATACCGTGGTCGGGCTGACCCGCCGCATGGTATCGTCGGGCGGCGACCCGATGGTCTTCGTCCCGCTGCGCGATGCGCAGGAAGTGCAGTTCCTCAAGGACAACGACGCGCTGCTCAACGAGCGCGCGCGCATCGCAGCCAATCCGGCATTCAACCGCCCCGCTGTGCCGGGATTACTCGAGGCGGTGCAGGCCAGCCAAGCCAACAGCCGGACAGTGAATGTGGTCATGCTGCGGCTCGCGCGGCACGCCGACGAAGCGGTCGTGGCCAGCGAAATCAGGCGTTGGAAGCACCTCGAAGCGTATACCCGCGCCGATATGGACGAAATCCTCGTTGCCAAGCTGATCGCCACCTCGGCAAAACAGATCTTTATGTTCCTGGTCATCCTGGCCATCGTCAGTGCGGCCATCGTCGCTTTCATCATCTACACCATGACCCTGAACAAGGTACGCGAGATCGCCGTGCTCAAGCTGATCGGCGCGCGCAACCGGACCATCTCCGCGATGATCCTGCAGCAGGCGCTTGGCCTGGGTGCGATCGGCTTCATCGTCGGCAAGACCGCAGCAACGCTGTGGGCACCGATCTTCCCCAAATATGTCTTGCTGCTCCCGGGCGACGCGCTGCTGGGCGCATTGCTGGTAGTGGTGATTTGTGCGCTGGCGAGCATCGTCGCCATCCGTGCCGCGCTGCGCGTAGACCCGGCGACGGCGATCGGCGGATAGATGGCTGCAGCGATCGAAATCAGCGGCCTGACCAAACGCTACGGCGTTGGCGATGCCGCGGTCGATGCACTGAAGGGCGTGGACATGATCGTCCAGCCCGGCGAGGTCGTCGGGCTGATCGGCCCCAGCGGTTCGGGCAAGAGCACGCTGCTGAAATGCCTGGGCGCGGTGATCGAACCGACCTCGGGCCGTATGGCGCTCGCCGGGGAGGCGATCTACGACAACGGCTGGCGGGTCAGCGATTTGCGCGCGTTGCGGCGCGATCGCATCGGCTTCGTTTTCCAGGCGCCGCATCTGATTCCGTTTCTCGACGTCACCGACAATGTCGCGTTGCTGCCGATGCTGGCCGGCATGTCCAACGCCAGGGCGCGCGACCGGGCGCGCGCGATGCTTGCAGCGCTGGATGTCGGTCATCGCGCCCAGGCGCGGGTGCCGCAGCTTTCCGGTGGTGAGCAGCAGCGGGTGGCGATCGCCCGCGCACTGGTCAACCAGCCGCCGATCATCCTCGCCGATGAGCCGACGGCTCCGCTCGACAGCGAGCGCGCATTGGCCGTGGTTCGTATCCTGAACGAGATGGCGAAGCGCTTTTCGACGGCGATCATCGTCGTCACTCACGACGAAAAGATCATCCCAACCTTCCGGCGGATTTATCACATTCGTGACGGGCGCACCTATGAGGAAGCCGGCGAGGGGCGGGCGGCTTGATCCGCTGCAGACGAGCAAAGGAGACGCCGGCGATTGTCGGCAGCCGGGAATTGCGTTCGCGTGCCGGGGGCCGGCGCCTAAGCCTCGTCGATTCCCCGGCGCGCGCGCATCGCGCGTCCGATGCGAGCGAGATCATCGTCGCTCAACAAGCGCGCCGCCATGGGCAAGAGTTCCTTTTCCTCGCGCTCGATGTGGCGTTCATAGCGAACTGCCAGTGCCTCGACATCGTCAAAAAGCAACGGCACGCGCTCGCCGGCTGCGATCCTTTCGAGGATGGCGCGCAGGTGTCGCCAGCAGGCTGCCAGCGCGCGGTGATCGGCCGTCAGCCCATCGATCATGTCGCGCAGGCAGATCGCGTCCGATCCGGCCATCGACTCGATCAACGCCGGAAAGAGGTCGTCTTCTTCATCGGCATGATGGTGCAGGGCGGATGTGTCGAAGTAGCGTATTATCCTGGTCGCCGCCGCACGCGCTTCTTCGTCGACGCCATGAACCAGCAGGTGTGGAACCAGGCGCCGCAAGGTCGCGCATTGCGTTTCAATTCTGTCATGGCAGGCGGAAAGCATCTCCAGAGGCGCCTCGGTTCCGACGGTCGGTGCGGAGAATCCAGGAATGCTTGTCGTCACTTCAAGGCCCTGTCGCTCGGCTTGTCTTGCGCGGCAGCCGAAGACTGTGCGACTGCCTTGAGGTGGCAGGCGGTACAGTCGCGGCCGATGGCCAGGGAACCGATGATCGTGCCGCTGCCGTCCCTCACCAGGCCGAAGCTCAGTTCCACGTAGAGCTTGCTCCCATCCTTGTGCACCGAGCGAGTTGTGAGTACCTGGTTCCGGTACTTGGTCTGGCCGCTGTCAACCGCTTTGTGAAAGCCTTCCCAGTGTGCTTTCCGGAGGCGTTCCGGAATGATCACGTCGAGGCTTTCGCCGAGGACTTCGGCGGCGGAATGGCCGAACACGGTTTCAGCGCCATGATTCCAGACGCGGATCGCTCCCTCGCAATCGGCGAAAATGATCACATCCGGGGCCTGATCCACGATCGCCTGATAGAGATCGGAATCTGTATCCGCACACGCGGCAGTTGCCTGCATCCTGGAACTCCTTTCCACTTGGTCGAATGAGACAAGCGCTCGCCGTCGTTGCTATTTGCGGCCGAGCGTGGTTAGGTCGGGCACCGTGAATGTTCCCTGCAAGGACAGGAGCTCACGGCGATGAAGGCCAGCCAGTTGCTCAACGCATTCGTTGCCTTTTCTTGTCAGTTGCACGTCCACCTGCCGCCGGTCGCTGCTGCTGACGCTACGCTGTACTAGTCCGGCCGCCTCGCACCGAGAAATCAGCGACACGACCCCATGATGCTTCGCCTGCAGGCGTTCGGCGAGTTCGCCGACGTTGGCCGATTCCCGTCCGGGAAAGCCTTTGATCTGGAGCATCAACAGATACTGCAAGGGGGTTATCCCGGCCCGCTGCGTCAGATCTTCGCTGAAGCGCAGGTAGCGGCGCAGCTGGTAGCGGAAGTGGGCAAGCGTTTCGAAATCGGCCTTGGACATTTGCTGCTCGGACATTTCTGCAGGGAACCTTCCCGTAAGTTTGTATCACAGTATGATATGGTTGGCTGGATGCAATGGCAAGTTGCCTGGGCGCGGTGTTTCGCAAACTTCTCCTGGCAATAAAGTCCTTATCCCGAGGTATCCACAGGCAAAGACGACTCAACTAAACCCGATGACTATCGACCCACATACCCACGGCCTGTCAACACTCTGCATTCACGCCGGCACGCATCTGGACCAGGCCACCGGCGGCGCGTGCAGCCCCATCTTCACTTCCACGGCCTACGCGTTCCCGAATCCGGCCAACGCGAACATCTACCCGCGTTACTTCAATACGCCCAACCAGCAGGTCATCAACCGCAAGCTGGCAGCGCTCGAAAAGGGCGAGGGGGCGCTTGTCTTCGGCTCGGGCATGGCGGCGATCTCCACCTTGCTCCTTGCTAATCTCAAACCTGGCGATCACGCCATCTTCCAGAACGATCTCTACGGCGGCAGTATGCGGCTGATCAGCAGCGAACTGCCGCGGCTCGGCGTGCAGCTTTCCTGGGGGGCGAACGTGGCGGACTTCGCCGCTGCCTTGCGACCGGAGACGCGGCTGATCTACGTCGAATCTCCGTCGAATCCGCTGCTGCATTGCGTTGATCTGGCCGAAATGGCTGCGCTTGGGAAACGCCACGGCGTTTTGACCGTCATCGACAACACTTTTGCCACGCCGATCAATCAGAACCCGCTTCCGCTGGGTATCGATGCGGTCATCCACAGTGCTACCAAGTACCTCAACGGCCACAGCGACGTAAACGCGGGCGTGGTCGTTGCCTCCGCTGAAATCGTCAGCCGCGTGACGGGGAGTGCCGTCAACTTCGGCGGAATGCTCGATGCGCACGCCTGTTCTCAACTGGAACGTGGACTGAAGACACTGGCCCTGCGCGTGCAACGGCACAATGAGAATGCGGAGACGCTGGCACGTTTCCTTGCCTCGCATCCGGCGGTGTCCAAAGTCAATTATCCCGGCCTGCCCGAACATCCCGACCACGCCATCGCGGCACGCCAGATGCGCGGGTTTGGCGGCATGCTGTCGTTCGAGCTGCGTCAACCAGAGCAGCTGGATCGCTTGTTGAGCCGGCTGCGTATCGTCATGCCGGCCCTGAGTCTGGGCGGCGTGGAAAGCCTGATTTGCGTTCCCAGCCGCAGTACACACCGCACCATGACGCCTGCCGAGCGACGGCGTGCCGGCATCAGCGATGGCCTGTTACGCGTCTCTGCAGGCATCGAGGATGTGCAAGACCTGATCAACGACTTCACCGACGCACTGGCCGGGGATGATCGTCGTTCCCCGGCCTCCACGAGGGAATCTCCCTTATGAGCAGCACTGACAACACGCAGCCCGCCCCATTGATGATCGTCGGCGAAGTGGCGTCGTCGGGCCTTGCCCACGGACCCGCCATGCTGTGCGATTGCGCCCGAACGCAGACAGCCGTTCCGCTCCGGCAGGTGAGCGCGGCGGAGGTGCAAGCTGAGGTCGAGCGTTTCGATGCCGCGGTGCTTGCCGCCGAGGGCAAGCTGCGGGAAGTTCAGGAGAGCGTCCGGCGGACTTTGGGGAAGGACGAGGCGGAGATTTTCGAAGCGCAAGTCCTCCTCCTGCGCGACGTGCAACTGCGCGATGCGGTGCGTGCGCTTTGCCTCGAAAAGCGGATGAATGTGGAGGCGGCGGTCGAAGAAGCGATCAAGCAATTGATGGACTTGTTCGGCCGCCTCGAAGATCCCTACTTCCGCGAGCGTGCCACCGATCTGTACGACGTCGGCAGACGCCTCCTCGATCACCTGGCGGAAAGCGGACTGCCAGATGTTCCGGTTGTCCACGAGGGATGCGTGATCGTCACCAGCGAAATTCTCGCCTCCGTCGTTGCTCGCCTGGAAGGCCAGGGCGTGCGTGGCTTGATTGTAGAGAAAGGCGGCCTCACGGCGCACGCCACCATCCTTGCCCGCTCGCTCGGCATCCCCACGCTCGTACAGGTGCCGGAAGCAACCGCGAAGATCCGTGCGGGCGATCTGGTGATCGTCGATGCTTTGGCCGGACGCGCCTTCATCAATCCTCAGGCCGATATCCTGAGGAAGTACGATCAGGTGGACGCCAACCTGAAAGCTCACCAGGGCGTCCTGAAGGGCTTGATTGGCCTGCCGACGGTCACACACGATGGCGTCGAAATCAAGCTCTGTGCCAACATCGGCCAGACTGCCGACGCGCTGGCAGCGGCGAATGTCAAGGCTGATGGGGTTGGACTGTATCGCACGGAGTTCGTCTTCCTGGTCCAGGATCATTTCCCGTCGGAAGACGAGCAGTACCAGTTCTACCGCGCCACGGCGGAGCACCTGCAACCGGCGGAAACGGTGATCCGCGTTCTCGATGTCGGCAGTGACAAACCGCTGAGCTATTTCCCGCTGCCGCGCGAAGCCAATCCGGCCATGGGCTTTCGGGGCATCAGGCTGCTGCTCGCGCATCCCACCCTGCTGCACACGCAACTGCGGGCCATCCTTCGCCTGAGTGCCTCGCATCCGGTCGCCATTCTTCTGCCGATGATCGACGGCATAGACGAGTTGCGTGCGGCGAAAGCGGCGATCGAACATGCGAAGGAGGAACTCGCCGCAGCCGGCCAGTCGTTCGCTCCGCTGATCCCGGTCGGGGCGATGATCGAGACGCCTTCAGCGGCGATCCTCATCGAGCACCTGGCCGACGAGGTCGACTTCTTCAGTGTCGGCAGCAACGACCTCGTCCAGTTTCTGCTGGCTGCCGACCGGATTCGTGGTGAAATGAAGTCCACCTACGATCCCTTGCATCCGGCAGTCATCCAGGTGCTCGCCAAGCTGGCGACGGTGGCCAGGAGAAAAGGAACACCAATCTCCTTGTGCGGCGAAATTGCCAGTGACCCCACCTACACCAACCTCTTGATCGGCCTCGGATTTCGAAGTTTCAGTGTCAGCCCGGGACGGCTGCTGGACATCAAGCACGCCATTCGCTCGACCGACCTGCAACAGGCTGAAAAGCTCGCCGAGCAGGTTCTGTCGGTGCACTCGACGCGCGACATCCGGGCGCAGGTGCAGGACGACTGGAACCGGCGTCGCCCGGTTGCTTCGCCCGAGTTCAACGGCCCAACAGGCCCCGTCGGCACCTCGCTCGCGGTGAGACACAACGTTGCTCGTCAGCGCTTCGAGGCGCAGGCAGGGGAAAGCGCCCCGGCGTTTCTGAGCTACCGCGCCGAAGGCGAGCGCGTCATTCTGAAGCACACCTTCGTGCCGGACGCGCTTCGCGGCCAGGGAATCGCCGCTGATCTGGTTCGTGTCGCCCTCGAGGAGGCGCGGCAACGGCACTGGAAAATCGTCCCGCACTGTTCGTATGTCGCCGGCTTTATTGAACGCCACCCCGAATTTTGCGACCTTGTCGACCGGCAGGAAGGAAACCTGGACTGAAGCAAGTGCCTCGGGCTGGGGTGCGTTGAAGCCGGGTCCATGGAGTCGTTGCGGCGGGGTTCACGAGGGCTGTTTTTCCCGAAAATGCCGGCTCACAAAGAACGGCGGACTGCGTGAACGAGATCATTTCGCAACTGCTTGCGGAGCATCGAAATCTGGGAAAACTGGTCGGACCACTTTAGATTGTCTGAGCCATTCACCCGGCTCATTCGGGCGGAACGGCTCCTCCGCAGGTTGCGCCGCGAACTTGTTGGGGCCGTGTTAGCGTCCCCGTTTAGCCGCCATGAGCGGCTCACATGCCGACCGTCCCCGGCGCTGCCGCGGAATGGTCGCCTTGTCAGGGGAGTATTGCCATGGCACTGTCACACGCCAAGTCGGGCGATCTGGTGAACACCATCAATGCCAGCGCCACGCTTGCCGGCAACACTTCGGCGACGCTGGTGCGCGATGATCATATCGAGATCCTCCGCCTCGTCCTGGGCGCCGGAACCCATATGCAGGAGCACAGCGCTGCCGGTGCCATGACCTTGCAGTGTCTGAGCGGCGAAGTCGACCTCAGCTGTCACGGTAAAACCCACACGCTGCAGCCCGGCGACCTTATCTACCTGAACGATGCAGAGCCGCACGCATTACATTGCAAACAGCAAGCCATCCTTCTTGTCACCCTGATCTTGCATCGAAAATGACTTGGGTGTGGATCTTTTCGGCCACGAGGGATCGCTTGCGGATCAAGGGCATGATTTATCGGTGGGTTGTCAAAGATGCCTCGGAGGTGGTAGGTAACGGCTTTCAAGCTGATTACCTATGCCCAGGAGACCCCTTGAGATGCCAGGAGAGACCAAAGATGCCTGTATTGACGAGTATGTGGCGGCTCGCGAGCAGTTCGAGAAACTGATGGGTGAACTGCGATCGGAGTCGTCGCGAATCCTGGAGCATGGGGAGGTCGAATCCCTGATCGCGCGCGAGGGGAATGAGTTGTTGCGGCGCTTGATGCAGGGGTACCTAAATCAACGAACGGCAGCCGAAGAAAGGCATGAAGGAGTGACCGGGGCGGACGGAGAGGAGCGGCGGCATTGCCGAGCCAGAAGCCGCTCCCTGGTGACGCTGTTCGGCGAAGTGACGGTAAGGCGCATGGGGTACAGCGGAGCCCGGCCGGAGAGCGTTTTCCCGTTGGATGCCACGCTGAATCTGCCGCCGAACAAATACTCCCAAGGGGTGCGGCGCAAAGTGGGTTTGGAAGTGGCCAAGGGGTCGTTCGAAGAGGCGGTGAAGGCGATCCAGGAAGGTACGGGTGCGGAAGTGCCGAAGCGACAAGCCGAAGAACTGTCACGGGCGATCAGTGCGGATTTTGAGGAGTTTTACGCCCGTCCGCCGGTGGAGGACGCTCGTCGGCCGGAAGAGGAAGCCAGTGCGCCGGAGGAGGAAGCCCGTACGCCGGAAGGGAGCAGCAGCGATCTGCTGGTGATGAGTACTGATGGCAAGGGCATTGTCGTGCGTCAGCAAGACCTGCGAGAAGCGACGCGCAAGAAGGCGGAAGCGACGACGCACAAACTCAAGGCCCGTCTGAGTAAAGGCGAGAAGCGCAATCGCAAGCGGATGGCCACGGTTGCTTCGGTGTACGAGGTGGCCCCGCATGTGCGGACAGCCGGGCAGATCATGGGGCAGGACGAGTCGTCCACGCCGAAGCGGCCCAAAGTACGGAACAAACGGGTATGGGCCAGCCTGCGTCAGACCCCGGCGGAAGTGATCGAGGAGATGTTCGCCGAAGCCGAGCGTCGTGACCCCAAGCAGGAGAGAACGTGGTTGGTGCTGGTCGATGGCCAGGAAGCTCAACAGCGGGAAGTCGAAGCGGCGATTGCGCGCCACCGAGCGGACGTGGTGGTCATTCAGGATTTCGTGCATGTCCTCGAATACCTGTGTAAAGCCGCTTACTGCTTCCACGCAGAGGGCACGCAGGAAGCCGAAACCTGGGTGCTGGAGCGCGCCTACGCCCTACTCCAGGGCAAAGTCAGCGAGGTGGCCGCGGGGATGCGCCGCAGCGCCACCCGCCAAGGCCTCTCACAAGAGGCGCGGGCACCGGTCGACAAGTGTGCCGACTACCTGCTCAAGAACAAGGAACGTTTCGACTATGCCACCGCACTGGCCAACGGCTGGCCGATCGCCACCGGAATCATCGAGGGGGCTTGTCGTCACCTGGTCAAGGACCGCATGGACCTCACCGGCGCCCGCTGGAGTCTGGACGGTGCGGAAGGGGTACTCCGCTTGCGCTCCCTTCGTGCCAGCGGTGACTTCGAAAAGTACATGGCCTTTCACCATCGCCAAGAGCGCCGGCGCAACTACGTGTCCGCACCGCAGAACAATGACGTCAAATTGGCTGCGTGACCGCAGGAAAACCGTGGCTCAAAAGAGCCGCACCCAAATGACTTAAGGATAGGAGATCCAACGCCACTTCCGCAACTGTGTTCCAGGCTCTGAGCTCTGATAGGCCCTGACAGCAGTCGTGATTCGGGGAAAGCGTGCCGACGGAGCCTGAAAACCTCGCCGGAATCGCAGCACGAGGATGGCCATGGGCCGCCGCGGCGACCCATGGTGCAAGCGGTCCCTGACGAGCCCGATCGGATCGTCTTCGTGCGGCCTTTACCAGGCGATGCGCTGATCGAATGGGTAGTCCGGTGCCGGTTGAGCTGGCGGGTCGAACTCGCCCTGCTCGGCATCGGTCATCTCCCACAGCGGCGGGCCCCGGGCCGGCGCGATAGGCGGCGGTGACGTCGGCTCGCCCAAGTGCGAGAGGATCTCGCGCACGGCGCAGGCGTCGGTGATGAAGGCGATGATTCGCATCTCGCCGCCGCAGCGTGGGCAGACGAGCGGAAAGACCTCATAGATCCGCGCGAGCAGCAGCGCCCAGGCGTAACGGGCGGCGCGACGGAGGATCGCTTCCACTTCCCCCGGTGCTTCCTCTGTCCCCTCGGACGACCGGTTTGGCGTGACGCTTGGCGCAGCGCTCGCGGCGATTGACTCGGTCTGGGCTGCCGCCGGCGTACCGTCTGGCACGCCGGCGAGCGCAATGACCTGCCACCGCAGCGGCGCGTTCGGCGCCAGCACCCCGTAGTACCGATGCCGATGACGGCGCGGCGGCGGAATCAGCGCCGCCAGACGCTCGATCAGTTCGAGCGGTGTGAGCATCAGGCTGATGCTGCCGCCGGGACCCGCCTTGATGCTCTCGTAGACCAAGTGTTCGGCGTCGACTTCACGCCAGCGCTCCAGCGCGAAGGCCGGGCGAGCGCAATACCGCAGCAGCCGTTCCAGGCCCGGGCGGTCGGCGCCTTCGATGCGCACGCTGGCGTCGAGCGAGAAGCCGCCACCATGCGCCCAGTTTGCCATCGTCTCGGCGTCTTCCGGCTCAAGCACACCGCGTCGGGTCAGCGCGCGCAGCAGACGGCGGCGGACCTTGGCGTGGACTTCGTCGAGCCGCTTCTGGTCGGGGGCACGGCTTTCATGAAAGGTCGCGGCTCCCGAGGTGTCAGCCTCGAAAACGCCCTCGCTGACGAGGCAGTGGAAGTGCTCATGCGGATTGAGCAGCGCGCCAAAGCGGTGGATGAAGGCCACCGCGCCGATCCGGGAATCGGGGCCCGCAGCCGGGCAGGCGCGGCGCAAGGCTTGTTCCACGACGCTCAGAAAAATGCGCAGCGCCAGCGTTTCGATCGCCGGATCGTGTTCGAGGTGATAACGCAGCCGCTTCGGAACCGACAACACCCACTGGCGGACCGGCAGTCGCGGGAAAACGTGGTCGGCCAGATGGGCGGCGGTTTCGACCATTCGCCGGGTGTTGCAAGCCGGACAGACACCACGGCCCTTGCACGACCAGGCAATGAGAAAATCGTGACCGCACTCGGCGCATCGCGCGCGGGCAAAGCCATGCGCGAGGATCCCGCATTCGAGATAGCGGCGGAACTCGCGTTCGACATGGGCTGGGCCGGAAGCGCCCTGGCGGCTATCGCAGGAGAGTTCGAGCCAGGTGGCGAGGTGGGTTTGCACGGTGCGATAGAGCACGGTACGTTCGGGCCGGCGACGGCGATAGACGGCAGTGCGAGCAGGGGCACAGGCGGCAGACATGGGGATACGAGTCGGGCAATCGAGAGGCCACAACTGTACGTCCATACAGTTGTGGCATCAATGCCTGCTGGCTGCGGGACGCGCGCCCTGGTCATGGGCGCAACCCTTTACCCCGAGCCTTCTGAAGGATAAGGATAAGAAATCCCCTGAATTGGGGTCGCCAAGCCCCATAGAGGGGAACAAGCCTTGCCCACAGTGAGCGCGCTGATCCCCAGATCAGGTACCATAGTACCCATTATGGGGAATAAAGACTCTGTGTCGATTTCAGATGTGCTTTTCTCTGGAGGCCAGCAGCGGGTGCTTGGTCTGTTATTTGGTCAACCGGACCGATCTTTCTACGCCAACGAAATTGCAAAGCTTGCCTTGACCGGGCGCGGCGCGCTGCAGCGTGAACTGGAACGAATGACCTCCTCCGGTCTGATCACCATGACTCCCATCGGCCGACAGAAACACTACCAGGCCAACCGGAAATCGCCGATCTTCACGGAACTCCGGGGGATCGTCTTCAAGACCTTCGGGCTGGCCGATGTCCTGCGTGCCGCCTTGTCCGAGTGTGCCGATCTTGTTCGTTGCGCCTTCATCTATGGTTCCGTGGCCAAGGGCACGGATACGGCGGCGAGTGACATCGACGTCATGGTCATCGCCAAGGGCTTGAGCTACAGTCATCTCTTCGAAGTGCTGGCCAAGGCCGAGGAGGTGCTGGGTCGCAAGGTGAACCCAACCCTCTACGCAGCGGAAGATTTCTCGAAGAAGCTACGTAGCGACAACCACTTCTTGACCCGCATCGTCCAGCAACCAAAGATCATGCTCATCGGCGACGACAATGACCTCCCCACGGGAAACTCTGCAGAATCTGGCGAAGATCGGCAAGCTCAAGGCTGAACCCCCTGATCAGGCCGAGTTCGACGGACTGCTCCGATCCGCCAGGAATAAACTGCCGGACGCACAGAACCCTGGATTGAACCTAGATTCCTCAGTTGAAGCCAGGAATGGCAGCTAAGTTGCTATGAAGATTGGATTTTTCGAATGTCTCCAGGACACCCAAAAGGAACTGTGGCGCAGTTGCTAAAATCGGCCGCAAAGCCCTGCCAAATCTGGCTTTCATCAAATCTGGTCAAGGCTTAACAGAGGAATCTAGGTTGAACGCCGAAAGCCGCTTCAGCCTAGCCTACGACGCAGCACACAGTCTCGCCTTGGCGGCTCTGCGCTGGCATGGGTATCGATCGGAGAACCGCCATATCGTCTTCCAGATTCTCGGCAGCACCGTGTCCTTGCCTGCAGCCAAGTGGCGTTTCCTCGACAACTGCCACCAGAAGCGTAACCGTGCCCTCTACGATGGCGACTATGAGGAAGACGAGCCGTTGATCCGGGAACTGATTGCGGTTGCCAAGGAACTTCAGGCTGCGGTGGAGGCGCTGGGCCCAGTTGAAGCCTGATTGTTTCTGGCTGCTGCACGAGCCAGAAACAAGGAAATGGGCCCGGCTCGATTCATTGAAGTACAACAGCCGCAACGATCATCCGACCTTCGCCACCCGACGCGCCGCCTGCTCCTGCCTTGGCCCACGCTGCAGATCCTCGACACTCAGCCCCTGCTGCCGTTCGAGCACATCCTCAACCACCGACCGAACCTGCCGCGCAATACCTTCCTGTCCGAGCACACTCCTGGTAGCCAGGTCATTGAAGTCGGTGAAGCCCTTCGGGTTCGAGGCCTGCTCGCCGGGCGCGAAGATCGGCAGCAGCAGCTTGCCGCCGACCGCCCGAGCGGCTTCTTCGGCCTTGCGGCGGCCGGGGTTCACGCCCTGAGTGGCTTCCAGGTGCTTGTCGTCGTCGCCGGCGATCACGATCGGTTTGTCCGGGTACTTCTCGTGCAGGGCCTTGGCGACGGGCATCAGGTTCCCCGAGTCGAAGGCGGCGACGGTCGCAAAGCCCAGCGTCTGCGACAGGCTACCGGCGGTGGCGTAGCCTTCGCCGATGACCAGGACCGGCGCCTTGGCCAGCGCGTCCAGGCCGCCGATCACATGGAAACAGACCTCCTTGCGGCTGTTCTTGGCGAAGCGCTTGCTGCCATCCTCCCGGATGTACTGCATCGTCCATTGCTTGCCGTCGACGTCGGTGGCCGGGATGTAGGTCTTCTGGCCTTCGCGGTCGGTGAAGACGCCGGGTTGTGGCTCGATGCCCTTGGCTTTCATGTACGCGGTCGGCTCGGTGACGGGCAGCAGCTTCGTCATCTGCTGGACGACACGCTGTGCGGTCTGCTCGTGCAGCCGCTCTTGCTCGGTGGTTCGGGCCTGCAGCTTCTCGGCGGCCTCGGCGAGCATCCTGGCTTTCTGCTCGGGGTCGAAGGCGTAGCCCTTCGACTTCCACTTCAGGTCGATGCCGGTCTTGTTGTTCTTGATGTAGCCGGCCGGGTGGCCATCCAGGTGGCCGACATAGAAGCCCGAACCGGCTTTCTCGCTGTGCTTCTCGCCTTCGACGCTGATGCGGTGCTTGTGGCCGTCCATGATCGGGTGCTCGCCGCTCACGACGCAGCCGATCGAGCGCAGTGCCTCGGCGAACTCGTCCTTCGGCGTCATCGCCGGGCCCTGCTGAGCGGGCACGTTCTCGGGCTTCCAGCGCTTGAGCTTCGTCATGTCGGCTTTCGGCCCCGCGTACCAGGACTTCGCGGCTTTGTCCCACACGGCGCCGGCCGCCTTGGCGGCGACGCGTTCGCCGTAGGGAACGGCGAGATACTGGCGCGGCGGGGTGGCTGGCGACTGCTTGGGCCAGACCCGGGGAGTGGTCGCCGGCGTCCATCGGGCAAAGGGGGCTGGATCGACACTGGCCGGGACATACCAGGACTGTTCCTGACGATCCCAGCGCGCACCCAGCGCTTTCGCCTCGTCCTTCTGCGGGTAGGGAACGTCGATCCAGATCTTGCTGAACTGGCTGGACTGGCTGATCGGGTCTACCTGACCGGCCTGGGTAGTCTGCTGCTCGCGTTCGTGTTCAGCGATCTGCCGTTGCAGGTCCTTGTCGTTGAGGAGCGCGGCGACGTCGGCCGACTTGCGCGCTTCTCGGGCTGCGGCAATGTCCTCGTCGGTGCTGTTGGGGTCGCGGCGCACCCGCTCTTCCTCGATTCGCGCCAGCCGGGCCACTTGCTCGTGCGGGTTCATCGGGTCGATGCGGGGGTCGGCAACTGCCGCTTCGCCATCGATTGAGTTGAGCGCCGCGCTCGCGAGCACGGGGGTCTGCGTGAAGCTCTTCATGGCCGCCTCCTGGTTCTCTGTGTTGTCGTGGTTCTCTGCGCTACCCTGATTCTGTGCGCTGTCCTGGGTCTGTGCCTGCTGGCTGCTCTGTTCTTGAACCTGCTGCTGTTCGAGGGCCAGCACGTAGCCGTGGATCTTCTCGGCGTCGGCCGCGGCCCGAAAAATCTCCAGTGGATCGTCCCGCAGGACATTGATCCACGTGCCGACGTACGCCGCGTGCTGGCCGGGGTCGTGGCCGATTCCGAGTTCGTCACCCAGGATCATGCTGGCGATTTCGGCCCGCAGCTCTTCCTTCGCGTAACCCTCGCTGCCGAAAGGATGCGCCAGGTCGCGGCCCAGGCGCGATGGGTGGCCGGTCCAGTGCCCGAGTTCGTGCAGTGCGATCGCGTAATAGTTGTCGGCGCTGGGAAACTGGCCCTTGTCGGGAAGGTGGATGCTGTCGGTCCGTAAGCGGTAGAAGGCACGGTTCTGCCCCCCGTGCTGGATCACGGCGCCGGACGCCAGCAGGATGGCTTCGGCGCGCTCGACGGCGTCCCAGGTCTGTTCCCTGCGTTGCATCGGCGGCAGGCCGTCGATCTGCTCGGCGTTGAAGACGGTGGCGAAGAACACCCGCGGCCGCTCCAGCCGCACTTCCGCTTTGACCGGCTGGCCCTGGGCATCGAGGACAGGCTTGCCGCTCTCGTCGGTGCGGATGTGTTCCTCGCTGAACTTCCAGTACTGGATGGCCGTACCGTGCTCGCCCTTGCGCACCTGCGCGCCGGCAGCGGCGGCCTGCTTGTAGGTCAGCCAGCGTTGATCGACACGGCCCTGGCTCATCAACTGGATGGTGTTGATGCCGCGATAGCGCTTGCCGGTAGTCGGGTTGATCGGGAGCAGGGAAGCCGCCTCGCCCGCTTCCCACGGCCGCTGCCAGGGCGCGGTGCCCTGCCGCAGTTGCTCGATCAGCTTCTCGGCCACCTGTTCGTGAAAGGCTTTCTTGGTGTCGGCCATCGTCCTCACCTTCTCGCCTTGGTGGTGGTCGTGGCGGCCGGCGCAGTGGCGTCCACCAGATCGATGTCGCTCTCGGCGGCGTCCTGCTCGCTCAAGGCGTCCTCGATGAAGGCGCCGGCCTGTTCGGCCTCGTCGGGGTCGAACTCGGCCTGATAGCCGGGCGTCATCGCGTCGAGCAGCTTCTCGCGCAGCGCGCCGGCGGCGTTGGCTCGATCGTCGGCCTGCTCGGCGAAGGTCACGTCGTTCTTGGGAAGGGGGTTTCGGTCATTCATCGCCTTTCTCCTTGCGGTTGCTGTCAGTGGGGTTGCCAACTCGCTACCAGGTCAAAACTGCGCGGATCACGCCCTTGATCTGCGAACGGTGGATCGGGCCGAAGTAGCGGCCATCGAAGGACGTGCCGCTGACATCCGACATCAGCAGCAGCTCCGAACCGCCCAGCGTGAAGCGCTCGGCCGGAAAGCGCGGCAGCGGCCGACCGTTCCTGTCGGCCTGGATCGGGGCACTGTGCGGCAGCAGTTCGCCGTTCACGCGCACGCCTTCGTCGGTAATGGTCACGGCGTCGTCCTTGGCGGCCAGGACGCGCTTCATCAGGTAGCCGTAGCCGCCCGGGCAGAAGCCGGCCCCGAGGTAGCCCCTGGCCCTGGCCTCCTCGAAGACGCCGATGGGCGGTGGGCAGAACATCACGTAAGCGCCCTTCCCCACCGGCTCGCTGCTCAGCCAGTACAGGCCGACCGGAATGCTCCTGGTGCTGTTGATGCGGGCACCGCTGGCACAGGCGAGCGCGCCCAGCACCAGGATAGCGGCGCCGGCGATGGCAGTACCCGTGGCAAGGCGTCGCCGCAGGCGGTTCATAAGGTGATGCCCTCCCCTGCCGGCACGTCGTGGACGTGGATCAGCTTGTCGCTGTCCTTCGGTGCCGGGATCGCGGCGCGGGCCTGGAAGATCGGGTCCTTGAAGTAGAGCGGTTGCTTGCCGTAGATGGCCGGATAGCCGGCCACGTACACAACCATATCGCCGGCCTCGTCGATGTCGCCGCTGGCGTTCTTGATCGGGCCCGGCATGCGCAGGCACTCGTCGGGGGTCAGCAGGGGGCGCTGCACCTCCTGGATGGTGCGCGACACCTGCCCCAACAAGGCGCTCGCGCGCCGGCCGCTGGTGGTGATCTGTTCCTTGGCGACGGTGGTTTGCCCGGTCAGCTTGGAAAGGTGCTCGGCGGTCTCCACCCGGTTCGGCGGGTAGGCATTTTGCACGTGGCAGTTCGAGGTGATGCTTTCGTCGTGGCCGTAGCCGGTCTCGCGGCTCTTGAGCTGGTTGATGTCCTGGCAGACCAGGTAGCACTTGATGCCGTAGCCGGCGACGAAGGCCAGCGACTCCTGCAGGATTTCGAGTTTCCCGAGGCTGGGGAACTCGTCGAGCATCATCAGGAGGCGGTGCCGGTAGTGGGCGACTGGCCGGCCGTTCTCGAAGTGCAGCTTGTCGGCCAGGAGGTGCACGATCATGCTGACCATGACGCGCACCAGCGGCCGCAGACGGGTCTTGTCGTTCGGCTGCGTGAGGATGTACAGACTGACCGGCTGTTCATGGTGCATCAGGTCCCGGATCCTGAATTCGGACTTGCTGACGTTGCGCGCGACGACGGGATCGCGGTACACCGCCAGGTATGACTTGGCCGTGGACAGGACCGACCCGGCTTCTTCGTCGGGGCGATCCATCATGTCGCGGGCGGCCGATCCGACGGCCGGATGGTTCTGGCCGTCAAGGTGGCCGTAGGTGCGCATCTCCATCCAGAGCTCGGCCACATCGCGCTCGGGATCGGCCAGCAGGGCATCGACCGCCGGCAAGGTGGCCGCCGTGCCCTCGTTGGCGGCCTTGTAGAGCGCGTGCAGGATGACGCCGACCAGCAGCGCCTGGCTGGTTTTCTGCCAGTGCGATTCCAGACCGCGGCCGTCCGGGTCGACGATCAGCGTGGCGAGGTTCTGCACGTCGCCAACCTCGTGTTCGGTGCCGATCCGGATTTCGTCCAGGGGGTTCCAGCAGACGCTGCCGCTGGCCGCAGCGGGCTCGAAGCGCAGCACCTGGTTTTTCGCATGCTGCCGGCGCCAGCCGGCGGTCAAGGCCCAGAGCTCGCCTTTCAGGTCGGTGATGACGGCGCTCTCGCCCCACGACAGGAGGGTCGGCACCACCAGGCCGACCCCCTTGCCGGAACGGGTCGGCGCGTAGCACAGGACATGCTCCGGACCGTTGTGGCGCAGGTAATGCGAATGACCCCGCGCGTCCAGCCAGGCACCGACATAGACGCCGGCGCTCGCCGCCGGCCGGGCGCCGGTGAGCGCCTGCCAGAACGTTCGCGGCCGGGGCAGCAGGCCAGACGCCTGGATGTCCTTCAGGTTGGCCCAGCGGGCCGAACCGTGCAGGTAAGGGTTCAGCCGGGACGAGTTGGCCAGGACCATCCGGGTGACCGCCAGGCCGAGCAGGCCCAGGGTGGTGACGATCATGCCGACACTGCCGGCGCGCATGATCGCGTCCGGGTACTGCCGGTACCACTGGCCAGCCCATTGCAGGATCGACCACGGCACATACACGTGCTCGAAGTGACGGCCCAGTGCCGCCTGGTAGCGGAAGTCGTGCGCGAAGAACTGGGTGGCGGACTGCAAGCCGGCCGCCAGAGAAACCACGACCAACGCCGGGATGAGCTTGCCAGCTTTCGGCGCCGATCCTCGCACCTGTGGTCCGACGGCGTTGTTGAACTGGTCTTTCATCGGCTCCTTCCTGGCATCTTGATGGAACCTTTGGTGACAGTGACCGGATCACCAAGGGCAAGACGCTTCATCCGTCGGGCGCTCGCTTCGTCAATCGGCAGCACGATGACTTCCTCGCCGCGCTTCAGGAGGGCCAGCGAGTGGCCATCGATCTGACGGCTGCCGGCGTAGATTGCAGCGCCCGAGTCATCTTCATTATATCGCCTATGTTTCGGTATATCGAATATTTTAAGGCGCTTTTCTTCGCGTTCGGCGATGTACTTGTCGACTGCTTCTAGCGCTGACGAGGCTGGGGCTAGTCCTGCTCTTCCGACTACCGCCGCTACTCCTGGCCGAGCAAGGCCCCGTCGCAAGCCGTCATCTGGTTGGGCTCCTGGGTGCTCCAGGTGATCAGGAACATGACCCGGCAATAGCACTTCACTTCCGCTGGCGATGCGAACCAGACCGAGTTGGGACAGACTTCGCAGACGGTTCTGAGCTTCGGGCGGCGGCTGGCGTCCAACCCGGCCAACGTTGGGCTTTCGGGTAATTCCGGTAGCAGCGGCGCTGCCGACGCGTCGGCCGGCGCCGGTGGGGTGGGTTGCGTTTGATCCAGAGCGGCTAGTGCGGCTTTGATCTGTTCGTCCTCGGTCAGTGCGTGCGCTTGCGTCATGGCGGTTCTCCTTCGTCGTGAATTCGTTCAATAGGGTCTGACGGCGTTGCTCCAGGGCGGCGTCGTCAAAGGTGATGGCCAGGTCCGCGGTCGCTGCGGTGTGGGCGATGCTCTCCTTGAATTCGGCGCTGCCCTTGACCGTGATGCGGTTGCCGTAGCGCGCCATGGCCATGCGCAAGGCGGCTTCCAGACCGTCTTGCGTGGCGCCACGGGACACCTGCAGCTTGTCGCCATCGTCCCGGATGGCGGATGCGCCGACGCGGTAGATGAGGGTGCCCTTCTTGGTGACGCCGTCCTGCTGCGCTTCGACGCCCTGCCCGCTCTGCTGACCGCCGTTGCCGGTGACGGTGTTCCCCTGGAGGCCGCCGAGGGCTGCGCCGCGTGCACGCAGGGCCGCGAGCGCTTCGCTGTCGCCTTCGGTCGCCTGGCGGCGCAGCCAATCGGCCCACGCCTGGCGCCGGCACTTCTCGTGGATGGCTTGCCGTTCTTTGCGGTACTGCTGGTTGATCTTGTTGATTTCGTCCTTCAGCGTCCTGCTGGTAAGGGTGTAGAGCGCCTTCCTGCTCAAAGCCGGGCTACCCATCAGTTTGATGGCGGCCCGCTTCAGGCGCCCGCTGCGCTTGGCGGCTTCGATCAGGCGGCTTTTGCGGTCACGAGCCTGTGTCCACTGGACCGTGCGCGCAGCACCGTGGCCTTGCTGCTCGGCTCGGTACCTGGCGTAAAGCTCGACCGTGTCGGCGCGCGTTCGGACAGGGCGAGGCTCGTACTGCCGGGTCGGCTGGTCGGCCTGGGTCGCCAGCCGCTCGGGCGATGGCTCGAAGCGGCCGAGGCGGGCTTCCAGCTTGGCCCTGGACAGTTCGCGGGCGACGGAGCTCGCCTTGACCATCGTGCCGGCCGCGTCGCTGATCACCAGACCGTTGCCCCACTCGCGGATTTCGAGGCCGTTGTCACGCAGAACCTGCTGCATCTCGGCCCAGCTTCGCGCGCCGTGGATCTGTTCCAGACATTCGCGCTGGATCCAGCCAAGCAGGCTTTCGATGCCCGCGTGCCGCTCCATGTCGTCGGCCCGGTTCTCGGCCCCGCGCTTCTGTGTCTGGTGGTTGTCGCGCTGCAGCCCGTATTCGCCTTCCAGCTTCTCGCAGAGCTCACCCAGCGTCTTGTGGTCGCGATACGGGTCGTGAATCGTGTAGCGGGTCGGGTGAATCTTGTTGATGGCGATGTGCAGGTGCAGGTTGTCGGTGTCGTGGTGCACGGTACTGACGCGCTGATGCTCGCCGTAGCCCAGTCCGTCGCAGATTCGCCGCTCGATCGCCTGCAGGGTTGCCGCGTCGGGTTGCTCGCCGGCGCGAAAGCTGACGATCAGGTGATAGGTCTTGTCGGACTCGGCGCGCCTGTTCTGCGCCTGGGTATTGAGCACTTCGAGGATCGCCGCATCGGGCCGCTCGGCGTGGCAGTTAGTGACCGAGACGCCAGTCACCCGCTCGCGCTTCTGCTGCTCATCGATGAGGTACTTCACCAGGCCGGCGAAGTCACTCTTCCTGACCGACTTCATGGGGACGTGCTTGGCGATCATCGCGCACCCCTTGAAATTTCAGCGGCTAAAGTTTTCATCGGTCGGATCTTGGTCTGACCACGTTCTGCATGACGCTGATCATCTGGCCCTGCGTCGCCTCGATCCGGGAGAGCACCGCCCGGATGGTGGACTCGCCGAACTGCGCCGTGCGGGCGTCGTTGGTCAGCCAGAGCTTCAGGAGTCCGCCCAGGCGGCCGAGGTCGCCGTTGATCCGTGCCAGTTCCTCCACCTGCTTGTTATCCACGATGCCGCGCACCTGGTAGCCGACACCCACGTTCAGCAGGTAATTGGACAGGCTCAGGCCGACGGCCCTGGCGTTCGCCACGACCTGTTGCCGTTCTTCAGGAAGGCAATACACCTTGATCGGTGGGCTGCCTTTGCGGGTGATCTTGTCGGTTGTCTCCATCGTTTTCCCCTTGCTTGCGACGGCGGCAGCCGTCTGGCCTCGCAGAGCAGGACGCCCGTTGAGCACGCAGTGCGAATAAGGCGCCGTGAAGAAGGACAAGCCGCTTGCGGGTGGGCCTACTTCACCTATCCTGCCCCGATATATGCCTTTCGTACGCCAAGGGTAGCATGTCTCTGCCCTTGCTTGTAACATTTTATTCGTTATATCCTTTGTTTTGTAAAGGCAGGAACGGGCTGGCAACGATCAAACAACGGTGGAGAACAGGTAAGCCTGCTGCAGCGAGGACGAAACAATGGCGGAACAACGGCAACAGCAACGCCGGGGGATCGATGGCAAAGAGCTTGTCGGCACGCATCGCTGAACGGATCGCGCGGAAGAAGCCGGTCGGCAATGTGCGCAACCGGGCGGCTTTCCTGGCTCTGCGTGGCGAGGTGAAGCAGGCCATCGATGATGGCTGGCCGGTCAAGACGATCTGGGAAACGCTCCACGATGAAGAGAAGGTCGCCTTCAGCTACCAGGCGTTTCGCGGCTACGTGAATCGCCTGATTCTGTCGCCGCCAGCGAACGGAGAAGCGACGCCGGCGTCGGTGGTGGCCGATCAGCCCAGGCAGGCGGCCCCGAGGTTGGCCCCGCAGTCAGCGAAACAGCCGTCTGAATGGAAACCCGAGAAGCCAACCGCGACCGGCTTCACATTCAACCGAACACCGAAGAAGGAGGATTTACTCTGATGGCGAAGATTCACATGGTTCTGCAAGGCAAGGGCGGCGTCGGCAAATCGTTCATCGCGACGGTGATTGCGCAGTACAAGATCAGCAAGGGGCAACAACCCCAGTGCATCGACACCGACCCGGTGAACGCCACCTTCCACGGCTTCAAGGCGCTGAATGTCCGGCTCCTGGAAATCATGCAGGGCGACGAGATCCAGACCCGCAACTTCGACACCCTGGTCGAACTCATCGCCCCGTCGAAGGACGACGTGATCATCGACAACGGCGCCAGTTCCTTCGTACCACTGACGCACTACCTGATCAGCAACCAGGTGCCGGCGCTGCTGCAGGAGATGGGGCACGAAATGGTCGTGCATACCGTCATCACGGGCAGCCAGGCCCTCCTCGACACGGTCAGCGGCTTCGCCCAGCTTGCCAGCCAGTTCCCGGCCGAAGCCCTGTTCGTGGTCTGGCTCAATCCGTTCTGGGGGTCGATCGAGCACGAGGGCAAGAGCTTCGAGCAGATGAAGGCCTACACGGCCAACAAGGCGCGAGTGTCGGCGATCGTCAACATCCCGGCCCTCAAGGAAGATACCTACGGCCGCGATCTGAGCGACATGCTGCAGGAACGCCTGACCTTCGATGAAGCGCTGGCGATGGACTCCCTGACGATCATGACGCGGCAGCGGGTCAAGATCGTGAAAGCGCAACTGTTCAGCCAACTGGATAGCGCGGCGGTGTTGTGATGACCGACCCGATCGACGAACTGATCAGGGAAATCGCGGCCAAGCACGGCATAGCCGTCAGCCGCGACGACCCAATCCTGATTCTGCAAACGATCAACACCCGATTGCTGCAGGACAGCGCCAAGGCCCAGCAAATCATGCTGGATCAGTACAAGGAAGAGCTGGAAGCCTTGGCGCTGCGCTGGGGTAATGATGCCAGGGACAAGGCGGAGAGGATCCTGAATGCGTCGCTGGTGGCGAGCAAAGGGGCGATGGCGAAGGTCATGCAGGAGGGAGCGAGGGAAGCGGCGGCCTCGGTGCGTGGGGAAGTCGATGCGGCGCTGGGACGGGTCGCCGGCGCGATGCGTGATGCTCGCCGGGTCGGTGCGTTGAATGTGGTGGCATCGTGCATTGCGTGCCTGGCGGCAGCGGTTGCGCTGTGGGCTACGGTGCATTGAAGAGGGGCTGGCCAAGCCGCCAACCACCCAGAAATTGAGGGTTGAAAGACCAAACCGCCGGCTACGCCTGGAGTCATTGCCACGCCCGTAACGTGAATGCGATCTCCTGAGGGATCTTCTGACAGCCGACAAACAGTGTGGGGATCTTTGCCATAGAGACAATCGTCTATCTGAAGTTTAGACACTCGCGATCGCCAGCGGATGCCGAAGACATTCCGGCGCCGTAGAAAAATTTTTCGAAGAAATGCAAAAAAGACTTGACATGACGTGGGGATCGTGAGGTCGCCGCGCGCTGCT
>WBZL01000730.1_pt1 | contig 36598 bp, 36 predicted proteins | sample 5204291 | NCBI WGS metagenome assembly WBZL01 (sample SAMN12344345, study PRJNA552823) | activated sludge metagenome | biome: Activated sludge suspended growth; feature: Nitrification reactor; material: Wastewater; isolation source: activated sludge from nitrification reactor of wastewater... | reverse complement strand
GGCAGGCGCAAATCCTCGATGCGGGTGGCGCCATCCAGTTGAGTCAGGCGCATCGCCGCGCGCTTGAGGATGTCCGGTGGCAGACGTCGAGACTTGCCGCTGGCGAAGAAACGCCCCGTTTCGGAACAAGCGAAGCTGCGAATCATGGAAGTAACATAAACATATTGTTTATTGTGGTCAAGCGACCCATGTCCTGAGTGGATGATGAGGCGATCGTGGGTCGCCTATGCCTATCTCCCCGTCGTCTCTCTCACGCCTGATAAACTCTTCGCCAGTCCATCACTGGCCTTTGATCATGTCCATCGCCACCCTGGAACAACTTGCCGCCGCCGTGAAGGAATTCGGCCGGGAGCGGGACTGGCACCAGTACCACGATCCCAAGAACCTGACCGCCGCGCTGATCGTCGAAGCGGCGGAATTGCTGGAGCCTTTTCAGTGGCTGACCCCGGAGGAAAGCCTGAACCTGCCGGCACCCAAGCGGGAGGCGGTACGCCAGGAAATGGCCGACGTGCTGATCTACCTGGTGAGCCTGGCCAACTGCCTGGGCATCGATTTGTTGAGGGCCGCCGAGGACAAGCTGGCCATCAACGCGGCCAAGTACCCGGTGGAAAAGGCCAGGGGCTCCTGCGCTAAATCCCATGAACTCTGAATCGACCATGAGCCACTTCAAGCACCACCTGTTTTTCTGCCTCAACGTGCGCGATGACGGCGAGCCCTGCTGCACCGACCACAACGCCGAGGCCATGTTCGAGCGCGCCAAGAAGAAGGCCAAGAAGCTGGGCCTGCACGGCAAAGGCGGCGACTGCCGGGTAAACCGGGCCGGCTGCTTCGACCGCTGCGCCGAAGGGCCGGTGTGCGTGGTCTATCCCGACGCGGTCTGGTACACCTACGTGGACGAGGCAGACATCGACGAGATCGTCGAATCCCACCTGCGCGACGGCAAGGTGGTGGAACGGCTGAAGATTTGAACATCACCGCGACGCCCCTCCCCAGCCCTCCCCTCGAGCGGGGAGGGGGTGATCACCTCCCCCGCGGGCGGGGGAGGCTGGGAGGGGGAGGGGATCCGCCCTGGCCGTGAAGAAACACAAACTCCGCATCAGGGGCCCCGCCGGCGCCATCGAAACGGTGATCGAGGAGCCGGCGGGGGATCCGCGCGGCCTGGCCCTGGTTGCCCATCCCCATCCCCTGCGCGGCGGCAGCCTGGACAACAAGGTGGCCTGGACCCTGGCCCGTGCGGCATTGACGTGTGGTCTGGTGGCGATCCGCCCCAACTTCCGAGGCGTGGGCAACAGCGAGGGGGAGTTCGACCACGGCGTGGGCGAGACCGAGGACCTGCTGGCCGTGGCCCGGGCCGCGGAAGCCCATTACGGGACTCTGCCCTGGACGCTCATGGGCTTTTCCTTCGGCGCCTACGTGCAGCAGCGGGTAGCCAAGTCCATGCATGCCCAGCGCCTGATCATGGTGGGTCCGGCAGTGTCCATGTATGAGTTCGAACCCACCTCCATACCTTCCACCATCATCCACGGCGACCAGGATGAAGTGATCCCCTTCGCCGCCGCCCGGGACTACGCCTCGGCCCACGATATACCGCTGATCGTGGTGGAAGGCTGCGGCCATTTCTTCCATGGCCGACTGCGGGAATTGCAGAGCCATGTGGAGGCGCTGTGTCACCCGTGAAGCCACCACTGAGCCTGCGTGGCCTCAGCAAAAGCTACGGTGGCCAGCTGGTCGTGGACGGCTTCGACCTGGAACTTGAGCCGGGCCGCTGCCATGGCCTGCTGGGTCCCAACGGCGCCGGCAAGACCACCACCCTGCGCCTGGCCCTGGGACTGATCGGCGCCGACGCCGGCACGGTGGAACTGCTCGGCTACCCCATGCCGGATCAGGCCAGGCTGGCGCGCCGCAAGGTCGGCGTGGTGCCCCAGGTGGACAGCCTGGACCCGGATTTCACCGTCGGCGAGAACCTGCAAACCTACGGCCGCTATTTCGGCCTGTCCGGCAAAGTCATCGCAGAACGCATCCCCAGCCTGCTGGATTTCGCCGGCCTCGCCGGCAAGGCCGACGCCCCCATCCTCACCCTGTCCGGCGGCATGAAGCGGCGCCTCACCCTGGCCCGCGCCCTGGTCAACGACCCGGACCTGATCTTCCTGGACGAGCCCACCACCGGCCTCGACCCCCAGGCGCGCCACCTGATCTGGCAGGGCCTGCGCCGGCTCATCGCCCAGGGCAAGACCCTGCTGCTCACCACCCACTTCATGGACGAGGCGGAACGCCTGTGCGACGTCATCAGCGTCATGGACAAAGGCCGGATCATCGTGCGCGGCAGCCCGCGCGAGCTGATCGCCGGCCACATCGAGCCTCACGTGGTGGAAATCTACGGTGACGGCCTTGGCGAGTGGAGTGCGTGCGCTTCCAGTTTCTGCCGGCGCTGCGAGCAGGCCGGCGAAACCCTGTTCTGCTACACGGACGATCCGGAAAAGCTGGTCGCGGAACTGGAAGCCAGCCAGGGCCTGCGTTATTTGCACCGGCCGGCGAATCTGGAAGACGTGTTCCTCAAGCTGACCGGAAGGGATCTGCGTGACTGAAACCGCTATCTCCATCTCGTCACCCCGGCGCAAGCCGGGGTCCAGGGCATTGGGCTTCCTGGATTCCGGCCTGCGCCGGAATGGCGGCGAAGACTGGAAGTGTCAGCCATGAGTTGGTACCCCGTCTGGCGTCGCAACTTCCTGGTCTGGAAGAAGCTGGCCGGCCCTTCCCTGCTGGGCAACCTGGCCGATCCCATGCTCTACATGCTGGGCCTGGGCTACGGCCTGGGCGGGCTGCTGCCGGCGGTGGACGGGGTGCCCTACCTGAACTTCCTCGCCGCCGGCACCCTGGCCTACAGCGTCATGAACAGCGCCACCTTCGAGACGCTCTATTCCGCCTTCTCGCGCATGCACGTGCAGAAGACCTGGGACGCCATCCTCAACACGCCCCTGGGCCTGAAGGACATCCTGCTGGGCGAATTGTTCTGGGCCACCTCCAAGAGCCTGCTGTCCGGCATCGCCATCCTGCTGGTGGTGTGGGTGCTGGGCCTGTACGCGGATCTGGGCATGACCCTGGCCCTGCTGCCGGTGGCGCTGCTCACCGGGTTCTGTTTCGCCGGGCTGGGCCTGGCCATCAACGCGGTGTCGCCCAACTACGATTTCTTCCTCTACTACTTCACCCTGGCCATCACCCCCATGATCCTGCTGGGCGGCGTGTTCTACCCGCCCACCGCCCTGCCCGCCTGGCTGGCGGGCATCGCCGCCTGGCTGCCGTTGACCCACGCCATCGAACTGGCGCGGCCGCTGATCCTGGGGAACTGGCCGTCGGGGGTCTGGCTGCACGTCCTGGCCTTGATGGGATATGGCCTGGCGGGATTCGCGGCGGCCCTGGCGCTGACAAGGCGCCGTTTGCTGAGGTAGGGCGCCGTCAGACCCGTTACCCGGGTTTCCCGGGCTTCTCGCAGCGGGAATCCTTGTAGGGGCCACCCACCAGTTCCCAGCCGGGCCCCGGGGGAGTCTGGGCGCAGTAGTGTCGGCCGTTCAGCTGGCTGCGCCAGAGATGCCAGGGCGCCGGCGCCGCGAATAGCGACGCGCTGAAGACGGACAGCAGCGCGATTGCCGCGAATTTCGCCTTCATGCCGGCCGTCCTGTCACGTAGTGCCCCGGAACCGGATCAGGCCTGCGAATGGCCGTGGTTTCGATGCGCGTCACGCGAGCCATCCCGCCGGAAATCCAGATGCCCGTCAATCAGGGTGTATTGCACCCGCCCCTGCATTTCCAGGCCCAGATAGGGACTGTTCTTGCCCAGGCTGGCCAGGTTGGAGGGGCTGACGATCCAGGCGGCGTCCGGGTCGAACAGGCACAGGTCGGCGGGCCGGCCGGCGGCGATGACGCCGGCATCCACCCCCAGGATGCGGGCCGGATGCTGGGTGAGGTAGGCCAGGGCCTTGACCAGGGGCAGGCCGGTCTCCCGCGCCCATTTCAGGGTCAGGGGCAGCAGCAGTTCCACGCCGGTGGCGCCGGGGTCGGCTTCCTGGAACGGCAATTCCTTGGCGTCGTCGTCCACCGGGGCATGGTCGGAGCAGATGGCGTCGATGGTGCCGTCCTCCAGGCCGTGGCGGATGGCGTCCCGGTCGCGCTGGCTGCGCAGGGGCGGGATCAGGTGGCAGTTGGCATTGAAGTCGGCGGTATCCATTTCCGACAGGTGGACGTGATGCACGCCCACGTCGCAGGTGATGGGCAGGCCGTCGTGCTTGGCGCGGCGCACCATTTCGATGCCGGCCCGGCTGGACAGGCGGGCCAGGTGCACGCGGGCGCGGGTTTCCCGCACCAGCAGCAGGATGGTGGACAGGGCCACGGTCTCCGCCGGTACCGGGATGGTGGGGAAGCCCAGGCGGGCGGCGATGACGCCGTCATGGGCGACGCCTTCCCGGGCCAGGTGGGGATCCTGGGGGCGCAGCCAGAGGGGCAGTTCGAAGGTTTTCGCGTACTCCATGGCGCGCAGCAATACCTGGGTATCCACCATCGGCGCGTCGGCCTGGCTGAAGGCCATGCAGCCGGCCTCGTTGAGCTCCGCCATTTCCGTGAGGCGCTCGCCCGCGAGTTGCCGGGTCAGGGCGCCGATGGGATAGACCCTCGGGCCGGGCATGTGCTTGGCGCGGAACTTGAGCATTTCCACCAGGCCGGGCTCGTCCAGGGGCGGATCCGTGTCGGGGGGGCAGGCCAGGGACGTGATGCCGCCCACGGCGCAGGCGTGCATCTCGGATTCCAGGGTGGCCCGGTATTCCAGGCCCGGCTCCCGCAGGCGCACCGACAGGTCCACCAGGCCGGGGCAGACGACCAGTCCGCCGGCATCGATGACCTGGTTGGCGTGGAAGTCCGAGGGACCCTGGCCGACGCCGACGATGTGGCCGGCGGCGACGAAGACATCCCGTACCGCGTCCAGGCCGGAAGCGGGGTCGACGACGCGGCCGTTCCTGATCAGGATTTTCATGATTGCGCTCCCGTGGCGCCCGAACCCGCGAGCAGGCTCATCACCGCCATGCGCACGGCGATGCCGAAGGTGACCTGGGACAGGATGACGGACTGCATGCCGTCCGCCACCGCCGAGTCGATCTCCACACCCCGGTTCATGGGGCCCGGGTGCATGACGATGGCGTCGGGTTTGGCCAGCTTGAGTTTGTCCGGGGTCAGGCCCCAGTGCTTGTAGTACTCGCCGGCGCTGGGCAGGCGCGAGCCGCGCATGCGTTCGTTCTGCAGGCGCAGCATGAGCACCGCGTCCACGTCCCTGATGCCTTCGCTCATCTTGTGAAACACGTGCACGCCCAGGTTTTCCACGTCCCGGGGCAGCAGGGTCTTGGGGGCCACCACGCGTACTTCCGGGCAGCCCAGGGTGGTCAGGGCGTGGATCTGGGAACGGGCGACGCGGGAATGCAGCACGTCGCCGACGATGGCCACGCGCAGGTTGTGGAAGGCGCCCTTGTAGTGGCGCAGGGTGAACATGTCGAGCAGGCCCTGGGTGGGGTGGGCGCAGCGGCCGTCGCCGGCGTTGATGACGTGGATGTGGGGCGCCACGTGGCGGGCGATGAGGTGGCTGGCGCCTGCGGCGGCGTGGCGCACGATAAACATGTCCGCCTGCATGGCCGACAGGTTGGCCACGGTATCCAGCAGGGTTTCGCCCTTGCTTTGCGACGAGGCGTTGATGTTCAGGTTGACCACGTCCGCCGACAGCCGCTTGGCGGCGATCTCGAAGGTGGTGCGGGTGCGAGTGGAGTTCTCGAAGAAGATGTTGAAGATGGCCTTGCCGCGCAGCAGGGGCACCTTCTTCACGTCCCGCTCGGCCTCCGAGACCGTGAGGAAGGACGCGGCGGTGTCCAGGATCTGGGTCAGGATGCGCGCCGGCAGGCCATCCAGGGTGAGCAGGTGGCGCAGGCGGCCGTCGTCGGTGAGTTGCGGGTTGGCGCTCATGGCTTCCTCATGTCCTCCGCTTCATGACGAAATGCAGGCCTTGGGCTTCGTTCTTCTCCAGGGAGATGTGCTCGTCCGCCGGCAGGTCGAGTCGGGTGCCGACGAAGTCCGCGCACACCGGCAATTCCCGGCCGCCGCGATCCACCAGCACCGCCAGGCGGATGGTGGCCGGACGGCCATAGTCGAACAGCAGGTTCATGGCGGCGCGGATGGTGCGGCCGGTGAACAGCACATCGTCCAGCAGCAGGATGCGCCGGTCCTCCACCTCGAAGGGGATGTGGGAGGGCTTGGTTTCCGGGTGCAGGCCGATGCGGGAGAAATCGTCCCGGTAGAAGGCGATATCCAGCACGGCGCGGGGAATGTCGTGGCCCAGGCGTTCGGCCAGGGCGTCCATGATCCAGACGCCGCCGGTGTGGATGCCCACCAGGGCGCAGTCGGGGGTGATCTGGGGCGCGATCTGCTCGGCCAGGGCATCGATCAGTCGTTCAGGCGGGGGAAGGGTCGTGGGCATGGGCTTGCTCGAAGTAGTCCTGGAGTATCCGCTGGGCCGCCACCGCGTCGTCCAGGCCCTTGCGGTCGCGGCCCTTCACGCCGGCCTCGCGCAGGCGCAGGTCGGCGTCGTAGGAGGTGAGGCGCTCGTCCACCGGGGCCACCGGCAGGCCGAAGCGGCCGTTGAGCTGGTTGGCGAAGCGGCGGGCGCGGCGGGTGAGGTCGTGTTCCGTGCCATCCATGTGGAAAGGCAGTCCGACTACAAGCTCGCGCGGCTTCCACTCGTCGATGAGGGCGGCGATGCGGCCGAAGCGCTGGTCGTTGGCTTCGCCGGAGATGGTCTCCAGGGGGTGGGCCAGGCGGGTTTCCCAGTCGCCCACGGCCACGCCGATGCGGCGCAGGCCGAAGTCGAAGGCCAGGACGCCGCCGGAACGCAGCGCCATCAGGCGTGGCCCGCCTCTTCCGACAGCATGGACAGGTCGATGCCCAGCAGCTTCATGGCCGCCGGGATGCGGTCCTGGGCGGGCAAGGCGAAGATCACCTCCGGATCGGCCGGCACGGTGAGCCAGGCGTTCTGCTTGATCTCGTCCTCCAGTTGCCCCGGGCCCCAGCCGGCGTAGCCCAGGGTGACCAGGATCTCCGCCGGGCCCTCCTGGCGGGCGGTGGCTTCCAGGATGTCCTTGGAGGTGGTCAGGCCGATGCGGTCGTTGACCGCCAGGGTGGAGCCCCACTGGCCCACCGGCCGGTGCAGCACGAAGCCCCGCTCCACCTGCACCGGGCCGCCGTAATAGACCGGCTCGCCGCGCAGGTGGGCGTCGGTCAGGTCCAGGCCGATCTGGCTGAACAGGGATTCCATGTTCAGGTCGATGGGGCGGTTCACCACCACGCCCAGGGCGCCCTGCTCCCCGTGATCGCAGATATAGGTCAGCGTGCCGGAGAAATTCGGATCCAGCATGTTGGGCATGGCGATGAGGAAGTGGTCGGTGAAATTGGCGTTGTCCATGACGGGCACCCGGTTGGCTTGCGGGCATTGTAACGCCACCCGCCACCCCCCAATATCTCCTCCATGGATACCGCCCTGATCTGGTTCCGGCGCGATTTGCGCCTGCACGACAACGCCGCGCTATACCACGCACTGCAGGCCGCCCGGCGGGTGCGGGCGGCATTCGTGTTCGACACGGATATCCTCGACGGCCTGGAAGACCGGGCGGATCGGCGGGTGGAATTCATCTGGCGCGGGGTGGCCGAGCTGAAAGCCGCCCTGGAGGCCCACGGCGGCACCCTGCATGTCCTGCGCGGTTCCGCCCGGGAACGCATCCCGGCCTTCGCCGCCGAGTGCGGCGCCGGGGCGGTCTATGCGGCGCGGGACTACGAGCCCTTCGCCATCGCCCGCGACGCCGCCGTGGCGACGGCGCTGGCGGCGGACGGGCGCGGGCTGGAGCTGGTGAAGGACCAGGTCGTGTTCGACACCGACGAGGTGCTGACCGCCGCCGGCCGGCCCTTCCACGTCTTCACCCCCTACAAGCGGGCCTGGCTGGCGCGGCTGCAACGCGGAGACATCGCCGCCTGGCCGGTGGAGGACGGTCTGGAGCGCCTGGCCATCGAGCCGGCGGCGGCGCTGCCCGACCTCGATGCGCTGTGCTTCCGGGCCACCGATCTCTCGGGCCTGAAGCTCGTCCCCGGCGAGGCGGGCGCCCGGGCCGCGCTGAACGACTTCCGGGCGCGCATGGAGCGTTACCGGGCCCAGCGCGATTTTCCCGCCGTCAAGGGGCCCTCCTACCTGTCCGCGCATCTGCGCTTCGGCACCCTCTCCATCCGGGAAGCGGTGCGGGCCGCCCTGGAGACGGGCGGCGAGGGCGCGGAAACCTGGCTGTCGGAACTGATCTGGCGCGAGTTCTACCAGATGCTGCTGTGGCACTACCCGGAGACCGTGGAACACGCCTTCCAGCGCAAATACGAGGCCATCGCCTGGCCCGATCCGCCGGGGCATTTCCAGGCCTGGGCCGAGGCCCGCACCGGCTATCCCATCGTCGACGCGGCCATGCGCCAGCTGGAGCAAAGCGGCTACATGCACAACCGCCTGCGCATGATCGCCGCCTCCTTCCTGGTGAAGGACCTGCATGTGGACTGGCGCCTGGGCGAGCGCCACTTCGCCCGCAAGCTCATCGACTACGACCAAGCCGCCAACGTCGGCGGCTGGCAGTGGTCGGCCGGCATCGGCACCGACGCCCAGCCCTGGTTCCGCATCTTCAACCCGGTCACCCAGTCGGAGAAATTTGATCCGGAGGGGCGGTTCATCCGTCGCTACCTGCCGGAACTGGCGGCCGTGCCCGACCGCTTCATCCATGCCCCCTGGAAGATGACACCCGAGCAGCAGGCCGGCGGCGGCGTCATCGTCGGCCGCGACTACCCCCTGCCGCGGGTGGACCATGGGGCGGCCCGGGCGCGGACCCTGGCGCTTTACCGGGCGGCGGCGCCGGCGGAAGATCCGGGACACGGCGAAGCGTCGTGACAGTTCGCCGATCAACCAGACCCATTCCCGAGGAGACAACATGAACAACCATCCTGAAAACACGGGCCATTTTGGCCGTCGCGAGTTCCTCGCCGCTTCCGCCGGCATTGCCGCCACCCTGGCGCTGGGCGGGCTCTCCCGCGGCGCGTGGGCGGCTCCCCATGCCCTGCCCGCCCTGCCCTACGCCGATTCCGCCCTGGCTCCGGTCATCTCCGCCCATACCCTGGGCTTCCATTACGGCAAGCACCACAAGGCCTACGTCGACAACCTGAACAAGCTGGCCGCGGGCACGGAATATGCCGACCTGCCACTGGAGAAGGTCATCGCCGCCACCGCCGGCCGCGCCGACAAGGCCGGCCTGTTCAACAACGCCGCCCAGACCTGGAACCACACCTTCTACTGGAAGAGCCTGCGCCCCAACGGCGGCGGCGAACCGCCGGCCGCCCTGAAGCAGCGCATCGAGGCGGCCTTCGGTTCGGTGGAAGCCTGCAAGAAGGAACTGGCCGCCGCCGCCATGGGCCAGTTCGGCAGCGGCTGGGCCTGGCTGGCGCTGGATGGCGACAGGCTCAGGGTGGTCAAGACCGGCAACGCCGACCTGCCCCTGACCTCGGGCATGAAGCCGCTGCTCACCCTCGACGTCTGGGAGCACGCCTATTACCTGGATTACCAGAACCGGCGCGGGGATTACGTCAACGCCGTGCTGGACAAGCTCATCAACTGGGAATTCGCCCTGCGGAACCTGGGCTGAGTGAAAGTACGCGGGCCTGGGCCGACCCCGCCCGCCGGGCGCCGCGCGCCCCGCGCCTGCGGGGCCGCGGCGGGTTCATGCTGGCCGGCGGGACGATGCGGCTGCCGTCGCGGCTGAATTAGCCCCGCTCAGGGCAGCAATCCCTGGCGCACCGTCGGATACCTGAGGCGGAATCCCAGTTCCCGTTTCGCCCGCGCGTTGGACAGCCGGCGGGACTCGGTGAGGAAGGTGCGCATGGCCGGCGTCACCGCCGCGATGACTTCCGCCCGCGACAGGCGCGGCGGTCGGGGCAGGCCCAGGTGGTCGGCCACCACGTCGAACCAGTCGCCCATCTTCAGGCCGCTGTCGTCCACGGCGTTGTAGACCCGGTTGGGGCCGCCCCGGAACAGCACGGCCAGGGCCAGGCGGGCCAGGTCCTCGGCGTGGATGTGGTTGGTGTGCACGTCGTCCCCGGCGACGATGGCGGGCAGGCCCTTCCTCACCCGCTCGGCCGGCATGCGGTCCTGGGCGTAGATGCCGGGGGCGCGCAGGATGCCCACCCGGTTGCCGCGCCGGCCCCAGGCGCGCAGCCGGGCCTCGGCGTCGGCGCGGCGCCTGGCGCGGGTGTTGTTGGGCCGGGCCGGCCGGGTTTCCGCCACCACCGCGCCGGCGCAGTCGCCATAGACGCCGCTGGTGCTGATGTAGACCAGCGCGGAGCGAGGCTTATGGGAAGAGGAGGAACGCCGGGACAGGGCGGCCAGCAGGTTGCGGGTGCGGGGGTCGCGCTCCCCCTCGCCGGGGGGCGGGGCGAAGTGCAGGATGGCGTCGGCCAGGCCGGCCAGGCGTTTCAGGCTGGCCCGGTCATCCAGATCGCCGGGAATGGGGGTGACGCCGGCCGCCCGCAGCGCGGCGTGGCGTTCCGGCGAGTGGCTCAAGGCATAGAGCCGGGCGCGCCCCGAAAACATGCGGGCCACGCGCAGGCCCACGTCACCGCATCCGACAATTAGAATCCGCATATTCATCCAAGAGGAATTGATCGTGTCTCACCAGGTCACCATCCAGCCCAGCGGCCACCAGTTTACCGTCAAGCCCGGCGAAACCCTGCTGTCCGCCGCCCTGAACGCGGGCTTTTCCCTGCCCTACGGCTGTCGCAACGGCGCCTGCGGCGCCTGCAAGGGCAAGATCCTGGCCGGCGCCGTGGACTACGGCGTGTTCCAGGAAGGCGCCCTGAGCCAGGAGGACAAGGCCCAGGGACTGGCCCTGTTCTGCTGCGCCAAGGCCGAGACCGACCTGGTCATCGAAGTGAAGGAGGTGGGGGCGGCCAAGGACATCCCCATCAAGACCCTGCCCTGCCGCATCGAGAAGATGGAGAAGCTGGCCGAGGACGTGATGGCCCTCTGGCTCAAGCTGCCCTCCAACGAGCGGCTCCAGTTCCTGCCCGGCCAGTACATCGATTTCCTGCTCAAGGACGGCAAGCGCCGCAGCTTCTCCCTGGCCAACTCGCCGGAGGAGGACGCCCTGCTGGAACTGCACATCCGCCACGTGCCCGGCGGCCAGTTCACCGACCACGTGTTCGGCGCCATGAAGGTGAAGGACATCATGCGCATCTCCGGCCCCTACGGCAGCTTCTTCCTGCGGGAGTCGGACAAGCCGGCCATCTTCGTGGCCGGCGGCACGGGTTTCGCGCCCATCAAGAGCATTCTGGGCCACGCCTTCCATCACGAGATCGACCGCCAGTTCGTGCTGTACTGGGGCGCCAAGACCCTGGCGGACCTCTACCAGGCCGCGCTTCCCGGCCAGTGGCAGCAGACGCGGAAGAACTTCAGCTTCATCCCGGTGCTGTCCGAGCCCGGGGCGGCGGACCACTGGCCGGGCCGCGCCGGTTTCGTGCACACGGCGGTGCTGGCGGACTTCGCCGACCTGTCCGGCTACGAGGTCTATGCCTGCGGCGCGCCGCCCATGGTGGCCGCGGCGAAGCGGGATTTCACCGCCCGGGGTCTGCCCGAGGACGCCTTCTTCTCCGATTCCTTCGAGTTCCAGGCCGGAAGCTAATCCGGCGGGGGATTTTGCTGGGAACCCGGCGGTAAATCCGGCGTGGGATTCGACGCGGGATTCGACGCGGGATTCGGTGTGGAATTCGGCGCGGGCGCCGCGGCGGGCCTGGCGCCCCCGGCCAGCCGCCTGGCCAGGTCCGGCGCCAGGCAGTGCTCGCCGGCTTTCGCGGCCAACTGGCGGGCCCGTTCCCCGTCCCCGTCCAGATGGGCGCGCAGGGCGTCCAGCAGCAAGCCGTCGGCCTTGTCGCGACGGCGCTTTTCCCGCCAGGCCCGCAGGTCGCCCGACAGGTTGAGGGCGATGCCGCCCAGTCGCAACGCGGCATAGGCCAGGGCCATCAGTCCCGCCAGCAGCAGCAGCGCCAGCATGAAGGACAGTTCCAGGCGCCAGGGGGGGTAGACCACGATGACGTAGCCCTGGTCCAGGCGGGCCGTGAGGGTAAAGGCCACGGCGATGGCGAACAGGGCCAGCAGCCACAGGGCGATGCGCATCATCCTGGAAACCTCAGTTGAACGCGTCCGAGTGTGCGGTTTTCGAGTTGGCGGGCAAGGCGCGAGGACGCAGTGGGCCGGGGCCCGCAAGGATGAGCAACGCAGCCAGACGGCTCGAAAACCGTGCAATCGGACGCGTAGCGGGCTTCACCCGAATGGTGAGCCCTATCGAAGGCGCTAACGCTAGCATCCATGCGGCCTCACCAAGACTGAGGAGCGTTCAACTGAGGTTTCCAGGATCATGGCCCCTTCCTGGCCGCCCGCAGGGCCTGGAGGCTGGCGTCGATACCGGCGTCCTTCAGGGCCACCGGCGCGCGCAGCAACTCGTCCAGGCTGGCGGCGAAGGCCTTGCCGCCGGCGTCCTGGCGGTTGAAATAGCGTTCGATCCAGCCCCGGGCCGCGCCCAGGTCGGCGCGGAAGCCGGCCTCATCCCGCTGCAGCAGGGCCAGGCGGGCGGCAAGCAGGCGCAGTTTCAGGTTCTCGCGCAGGAAATAGGTTTGCGACGGGGTCAGCAGGGGCAGGTCCGGATGATCCAGGCGGCGGATACGGACCAGGCCCTTGAACTCTTCCCAGAACTCCCTGGACAGGCGCGCCAGGGTGTCGGCCGGCCCCGGCTTGGGCGCGGCCACGGCCTGGGCGGGCGGTTCGGCCTCCGACTCGGGCTTCAATCGGTCGACGTTCTGGATCAGGGCTTCCAGGCGGGCGCCGATGCCCTCGACATCCGCCGCCGGCAACAGCTTGAGTCGCTCCAGGTCCCTGGCGATGGCGGCGCGCAGGGCGGCGAACTGGGGCTTGCCGAGCTGGGCGAGCCGGGTTTCCGCCGCCTCCAGGGCGATCAGCGCGGCGCGCACGTTGCCCGCCAGTTGCAATTGTTGCTGGGCCAGCAGCAGGGTCTGTTCCAGGTCGGCGATGACCCGCTCGTCCTGGCTGCGGGCCAGGTCCTGGTACATGGCGGTCAGCGCCAGTTGCTGGTCCTGGGTTTCCTGGGCGCGGTTTTCCAGGGCCACCAGGCGGTTCTGCAGGTCGGCCAGGGCGTCGTTGGCGGCCTTGGCGGCGACGCGCGCTTCCCGGCTGGCGGCATCGAACTCGCCGATGCGGCGGGCCAGCTGGACCTCCAGCTGGGCCATGCGGTCGTAGCCGATCCAGGCGAATCCCAGGCCGGCGACCAGGGCGGCCAGCGCCAGGATCAGGGCGGTCACGCCGACGGCCGGCGATGACCAGAAGGAGCGGGGGGGCGTCTCAGACATGGGCGAAGTATTCCACAAGCCCGGCGATCAGGCCGGATTCGCCGGGGGCCGTGGCGCGGGCCGTGGCGAAACCCCGCGCGCGGGCATGGGCGGCGATGCGGGCATGGGGGGCGAACAGGGGAACGGGGAACAGGGCCGGCGCGGCCTCGCCCATCAGGTCCAGCAGGTTGTCCAGGGTCTCGCCGCTGAACACGGTGATGGCCTGGAGCCCGCCATCGGCCAGGGCCGCCAGCACCGGCGCCGGGTTGGCCTCGGGCCGGCCGCGCCGGTAGCATTCGGCGTAGTCCACCCGGGCGCCCCGAGCCCCCAGGCTATCGGCCAGCGCTTCCCGGCCGCCCTCGCCGCGGAAGATGAGGATGCGCTTGCCCGCCACATTTTCCAGCGCCGGAAGGGCCAGCAGGTGCTCGCTGTCGGCACCCGCGTCGGGGACGATTACTCCGGCGATGCCCCGGTCTGCCAGGGCCTGGGCCGTGCCGCCGCCGACGGCGGCGACCGCCATGCCGGCGGGCCAGGCTCCGACGCCGGCCAGCCCCCATTCCGCCGCCGAGGGGCTGATGAAGATGGCCAGGTCATAGCCCTCGAGCCCGGCCAGGACGGATCGCAAGGCGTCCGGACGGGCGGTGGGCAGGATGGCCAGGGCGGGAAAGGACAACGGGCTCGCGCCCAGGTCGCGCAGCCGGGCGACGAACCCGACGGCCTGGGCGAGGGGGCGGGTGACCAGCACCCCCACGTTCGCGAGGGGCCGGGCCGGGCTCATGGGTTGCGGTGGACGAGTTCCGCCAGCAGTCGGTCGGCGCCTTGCCTGATCAGGTCCTCGGCGGCGGCCAGGCCGACTTGCTCGGGGGCGTCCAGGGGGCCTTCCGCCGTGGCGTGGAAGAAGCGTATGCCTTCCAGGTCGGCGACGAAGGCGCGCAGATGCAGCCTGTCGTCGCGCACCACGGCGTAGCCGCCGATGGGAGCCTGGCAACCGCCCTGCAACCGGCGGCTCATGGCCCGCTCGGCGAGCACGCAGGCGGCGGTATGGGGGTCGTTGAGGGGGGCCAGCAGGGCGGCCAGTTCCGGATTGCCCGAGCGGATCTCGATGCCCAGGGCGCCCTGGCCCACGGCGGGCAGGCTTTGCTCTGGCTCCAGGACGGCGGTGATGCGCGCATCGAAGCCCAGGCGCTTGAGGCCGGCGGCGGCCAGCAGGATGGCGTCGTACTGGCCCTCGTCCAGCTTGCGCAGGCGGGTGTTGACGTTGCCGCGCAGGGTGTCCACGTCCAGGTGCGGCAGCCGGGCGCGCAACTGGGCCTGGCGGCGCAGGCTGGAGGTGCCGACCCGGGCGCCGGCCGGCAGGGCTTCCAGGTTGGGGTATTTATTGGAGACGAAGGCGTCGCGGGGATCTTCGCGCCTGGAGATGGCGGTCAGCTCGAAGCCTTGCGGCAGGTCCATGGGCACGTCCTTGATGGAGTGCACCGCCAGGTCGGCGCGGCCCTCCGCCATGGCCACTTCCAGTTCCTTGACGAACAGGCCCTTGCCGCCGATGCGGGACAGGGGAGAATCCAGGATCTGGTCGCCCTGGGTGGTCATGCCCAGGAGTTCCACTTCCAGGCCGGGATGCAGCGCCATCAGGCGCGCCTTGACGTGTTCGGCCTGCCAGAGCGCGAGTTGGCTTTCCCGGGTGGCGATGACGATTTTCTTGGGCATGTTTGAACTGTTTGAACTATTTCTATAGGCCGCGCCCTGTCTCTACAATGGCCCGGCGGATGCGAGGAAAACGACGATGAAACAAGCGGTTGTGGTATTGCTGGCGATTGTAGCATGGGGCCTGGGCCCGGCCCGGGCCGAGGAAGGCGTGCCCTACGCCGCCGATTTGCGGAAAGATGCCCAGGCCGCCCGGGAAAAGAACGGCGTCGTGCTGGTGATGTTTTCCGGCGCCGCCTGCTCCTACTGCGAGCGGGTGCTCAACGAATTCCTCATTCCCATGAGCCGCAACGCCGAGTACCAGTCGAAGCTCGTGTTTCGCAAGGTGGAGACTTTCAGCGCCCGGGAACTGACGGATTTCCAGGGCCGCAAGATGTCCCACGGCAAATTCGCCGGCAAGAGCGGCGTGCGCATGGTGCCGTCGGTGATGGTTCTGGATGGCGAGGGTCGGCGCCTGGCCAAGCCCCTGGTGGGCCTGACCACGGTGGATTACTACGGCTATTACCTGGATCAGGCCATCAACCAGGGACTGGAGAAGGCGCGCGCCACCACCGTGGGGTCGGCCCTGCCGCCCTGAGACCGGCCAGGGCGGTCCGATACCCGGAACTCAGCCGCCGGCGACGAAATCCCTCGCCACGTGGGCCTGGCGGCGCGACACCGGCAGGCGCTCCGGCCAGTCCCGCAGCACCGCCAGCCAGTGACCCTCGCCCTCGTCGACCTGGCGCGCGAAGCCGACCAGGTGCCGGCGCGCCACCAGGCAATTGCGGTGCACCCGCAGGAAGTCCTCGGCGAACTCCTCCTCCAGCCTCACCAGGGATTCATCCAGCAGGTATTCCCGTTCCCGGGTGCGGGCGGTGACGTAGCGCAGCTCGGCCCGCAGATACAGGACGTCGGCCACCGGCACGCGCCACAGCCGGCCCGGTTCCAGCACCGAGAAATGGTCGCGCCGGGGCGCCAGGGCCCGGGCGTCCTCCCGGGACAGGGGGCGGATGCGGGACAGGGCTTCCTTCAGGCGGGCCAGGCGCACCGGCTTGAGCAGGTAATCCACGGCGCGCAACTCGAAGGCGCGCAGGGCGTGCTCGTCGTAGGCGGTAACGAAGATGATGGCCGGCGGGTCGGGCAGGTTGGCGATGTGGCGGGCCGCTTCCAGCCCGGTCATGCCCGGCATCTGGATGTCCAGCAGGATCACGTCGGCGGGCGTGTCCGCCGCCCGGGCCAGGGCGGCGTCGCCGCTAGAGGCCTCCGCCACCACCTCCACCGGCATTTCCCCGGCGATGTCGGCCAGCAGGCTGGCCAGGCGCGCCCGGGCCAGGGCCTCGTCGTCGGCGAGAATGGCGCGCAGGGCCCGGGTCATGGCCGTGGGGGCGCCCCGGCGCCCCGGACGGGTCTGGACAGCAGCGGGATGACCATCTGCACCACGAACTCGTCGCCCACCCGGTGGGCCGACAGGCGGGCCTCGGCGTCGAAGTGCAGGGCCAGGCGTTCGCGGATGTTGGACAGGGCCATGCGGTTGCCCCGGCGGCTGGGGGCTTGCCGCGGTGCCGCCTCGGGCCGGCAGGGGTTGCGCACCACTACGTTCAGGAGGCCTTCCCGGGCGAAAATGTCCACGCCGATGCGGCCGCTTTCGGCGTGGGGCTCGATGCCGTGGCAGACCGCGTTTTCCAGCAGGGGTTGCAGCACCAGAGCGGGCAGGCTCGCCTCGCCGGGGGCGTTGTCCACGCGCCAGTCCACGTTGAGGCGCTCGCCCAGGCGCAGGGTTTCCAGGTCCAGATAGGCCCGCGCCAGTTCCAGCTCCCGGCCCAGGGTGGAGAGCTGGCGGTTGTCCGCCATGAGGCCGCGATACAACTCGGCCAGGTTTTCCAGGGCGGCTTCGGCCCGGCCCGGATCGGAACGCATCAGGGACAGCACGCTGTTGAGGGTGTTGAACAGGAAATGGGGCCGGATGCGGGCCTGCAGGGCCTGGAGCCGCGCCTCCGCCAGGGCGGGGGAGAGCCGGCGGGCGCGCCAGTCGAGCCAGGCCAGGATCGCCCCGGCGGCCAGGCCGGCCAGCAGGATGGCGCGCGGCAGTCCACCGTCGGAAAGATCCGGGTACTGCCTCAGGAAGAACGCCTGCCAGAGCCCGGTGACGATCATGGCCACGGCCAGGCAGGCGGCGATGGCCCGGGGGCGGTGCATGGCCGCCAGCCTGGGGGACGCCAGGAAAAGGATCAGCAGGCTGGCCAGCAAGGGCGGTTCCAGGTGGGCGGCATGAGCGAGAAACGCGCCGACGGTCCCGCCCAGCCCCGGGGCGGAAACCAGCGCCGCCGCCAGGCCCATGACCTGGGCGGCCAGGGCCACGCGCAACAGGATGCCGAGATTGCGGAAATCCGGCAGGGCGGTCGGGTTCTCCTTTGTCATAATTCGCACCTTACCGAAACTCCCCGGCCTCTCGCCATCCCCCCATGAGCCAAAGCGACACCCCCACCTCCGCCGCCTGGTCCGGCCGCTTTTCCGAGCCGGTTTCCGAACGGGTGAAGCGCTATACCGCCTCCATCCCCTTCGACTGGCGCCTGACCCCCTTCGACATCCAGGGCTCCCTGGCCCATGCCGCCATGCTGCGCGAGGTGGGCGTGCTGACCGACCAGGATCTGGCCGACATCCGCCGGGGCCTGGGGGAAATCCTGGCCGACTTCGAGGCCGGCCGCTTCACCTGGAACCTGGACGACGAGGACATCCACTTCAACATCGAGCGGGCCCTGACCCGGAAAGTCGGCGATGCCGGCAAGCGCCTGCACACAGGCCGTTCCCGCAACGACCAGGTGGCCACCGACGTGCGCCTGTGGCTGCGCCACGCCATCGACCGCCTGCAAGAGTTGATCCGCGCTGCCCGTATCGCCCTGCTGAACCAGGCCGAAGCCCATGCCGACACCGTCATGCCCGGCTTCACCCATCTCCAGGCGGCCCAGCCGGTGACCTTCGGCCACCATCTCATGGCCTGGCAGGAAATGCTCACCCGCGACGCGGAACGCCTGGCCGACTGCCGCAAGCGGGTCAACCGCCTGCCCCTGGGCGCGGCGGCCCTGGCCGGCACCAGCTACCCCATCGACCGGGAATTCGTGGCCCGGGAACTGGGCTTCGACGGCGTCTGCGAGAACTCCCTGGATGCCGTGTCGGATCGGGACTTCGCCATCGAATTCCTGGCCGCCGGCGCCTTGATCATGACCCATCTGTCGCGCATGTCCGAAGAGTTGGTGATCTGGATGACGCCGCGTTTCGGCTTCATCGACCTGCCGGACCGCTTCTGCACCGGCTCCAGCATCATGCCCCAGAAGAAGAACCCGGACGTGCCGGAATTGATGCGCGGCAAGACCGGCCGCATGAACGGCCACCTCATCGCCCTACTCACCCTGATGAAGGGCCAGCCCCTGGCCTACAACAAGGACAACCAGGAAGACAAGGAACCCCTGTTCGACGCCGTGGACACCCTGGCGGATTCCCTCGCCATCTTCGCCGAGATGGTGCCCGGCATCGTCGTGCGCGCCGAGCGCATGCGCCAGGCCGCCGTGGAAGGCTTCGCCACCGCCACCGACCTGGCCGACTACCTGGTCAAGAAGGGCCTGCCCTTCCGCGAGGCCCACGAAGCCGTGGCGAGGGCCGTGCGGGCGGCGGAACAGCAGGGCTGCGACCTGGCCGACCTGCCCCTGGACGCGTTGCGCGCCTTCTCCGATCTGATCACCGAGGATGTCTACGCCGTGCTGACCCTGGAAGGTTCGATCCAGGCCCGCAACCACATCGGCGGCACCGCCCCGGCCCAGGTGCGCGCGGCGGTGGCGCGGGTAAGGGCACGGCTGGGCTAAGTACTGATTTTCTCGAAAGTAATGCCATATGCCGTCTTGCTGGCAATCTTCTCCCCACCCCAACCCTCCCCGCCAGCGGGGAGGGGGCCAACTCCTCCCCCGCATGCGGGGGAGGTTGGGAGGGGGAGGAATGTGGTTTTACTTTCGCAAAGCTTAGTAAAACCCCGGCAAGACCACACCATCCCCCTCGCCCACCGGGGGAGGGGCAAGGGGAGAGGGAGCCCGCGTGGATGACTGTGCCACCGCATGCTTCGCCCTCAACTCCCGCATCCTTGCCTGATCCCCTGTCCGCACCGGGTGACCGCTTCGACCTCATCCCGTGCCACCGTCCACATGCTCAAACCCTACCGGTATCGTTGCTCACGCCCCCCCAAGGGCAGGAATCCGAGAACCGTAGTCACCTGGACATAGGCAAGGATTGCCTCATATTCTTACGAGCGCTACCATTCCTTTCAAATTTATAAATGTATAAAGGTAAGGAATATGCTTGCCACGATGACATCCAAAGGCCAGATCACCATCCCCAAGCAGGCGCGTGATGCCTTGCAGTTGCATCCCGGCGATCGGGTCGAGTTCGTTTTCGGCGACGACGGGCGCTTGTTTCTGCTCTCGGCAACTCGGCCGATCGGAAGCCTGAAAGGCATGCTGCCCAAGCCGGCTCGCCCCGTCTCGCTGGAAGAAATGGATGCGGCCATTGCCGCATCCGCTCGCACATGATCGGGCTCGACACCAATGTGCTGGTGCGCTTTCTCACGCAGGACGATCCTGTGCAATCGGCGCAGGCCAATGCCTTCATCGAGCGCCAGCTTTCCCCCGCCGAGCCGGGCATCATCGGCCATATTGTCCTGTGCGAAGTAGGCTGGGTGCTGTCGCGAGCCTACGGCTATAGCCGCGAGCAGGTTGCCGATGCCTTGGGCGCCCTATTGACCTGCCGCGAGTTCCAGATCGAATCGCCCGATCTTGGCATTCTCGCCTTGCAGGACTATCGGCACGGCACGGCGGACTTCTCGGATTATCTCCTGGGTCGCGCCCATCAGCGCCTGGGCGCTCGGTATACGGCCACGTTCGACCGCAAGGCGGCTCAAGCGTCGCAGTTCACGCTGCTGGCTTGATGGGCTGTGCCGGCTTAGCGTCGGTCCGCTCCATATTGTCCGTGCCCGTAATCCTCAAAGTCTGCCGAGTCCGATGTGCTTCTGTAGACCGTCCTGGAGTTTTGTCGGTAGACCGGTCCCTCGAACGATTGCTTGTGCGAATAGTGACCAGCGCCTTCTGGCCGGCTGCTGCCTGAGAATCTTCAATTCCTCATCGACAACTGGCATGCCATCCTCCAGGATGCCCAGTTCTGGTGGGAGGTTGGGGTGCTGCTGCTGGCCGCCGCCGGCGCCGCGCTGGTACATCAGGTACTCGGCCAGAACCTGGCCGATCTCTCGGCCCAGAACGCGGAATCCAACGTCCGCTACCTGGCGCTGAAGACCGTGCAGCGCATCCTCTTCCCCATCAGCATGCTGCTGGGCGTCGTGGCGGGACGGGCGATGCTGGAACACGAGGGCACCCGGTCGGCCTGCTCAACCTCGCCGTGCCGCTGCTGACCTCGCTGGCCAGCATCCGCATCGCCGTCTACTTCCTGCGCAAGACCTTCCAGCCCGGGCCGGCGGTGAAGGCCTGGGAAAACCTCATCGCCACCTCGATCTGGATCCTCGTCGCCCTGCACCTGCTCGGCTGGCTCGGCGCGGTGCTGGAAGGGCTCGACGGCATGGCCGTACAGATGGGCGACAACCGCGTCTCGATCCTCACCGTCGGCAAGCTGATCCTGGCGGTAGCCCTCTTGTGGGTGCTGGCGCTGTGGCTGGCGCGGCTGATCGAAAGCCGCATCGGCCAGGCCGAATACGTCAACGCCAGCATGAAGGTGGCCCTGGTCAAGTTGAGCAAGTTCGTGCTGCTCGTCGTCGCCTTCCTGCTGGCGCTCAACATGGTCGGCATCGACCTCACCGCCCTGGCGGTGTTCGGCGGCGCGGTGGGTGTCGGCCTCGGCTTCGGCCTGCAACGCATCGCCAGCAACTTCATCAGCGGCTTCATCGTCCTGTTCGACCGCTCGATCCGCCCCGGCGACGTCATCACCATCGGCGACAAGTTCGGCTGGGTGCAGGAACTGCACGCCCGCTACGTGGTGGTGAAGGACCGCGACGGGGTGGAGCGGCTGATTCCCAACGAGACCCTGATCACCAACGAAGTGATCAACTGGAGCTACAGCGACCGCAACGTGCGCCTGAAAATCCCGGTCTCGATCAGCTATGACAACGACCCGGAACAGGCGCTCGCCCTGCTCATGGAAGCGGCCAGGGCCAACCCGCGGGTGCTCGCCGACCCGGTGCCCGCCACCCGGCTGATGGCCTTCGGCGACAACGGCATCGAACTGGAATTGCGAATCTGGATCCAGGATCCGGAGGCCGGCCTCGCCAACGTCCGCTCGGACATCAACCTGGCGATTTGGCGCTCGTTCAAGGCGGCCGGCATTGCCATTCCCTACCCGCAGCGCGATGTGCATATTCGCGGCGGCCTGGTGATGTTGAAGACCTGAGCGTCGCGCCGCCGTCCAGCGGCGGCCGGGCTAAGCTTGGGGCATAGGAAAAAACCATGCGCCACGCCTCCATATCGCCGAGTTCCAGCCCAGTCCGGACGGCTCCGCCGGAAAAGGCGGAGACCGACGCGGTGCTGGCATGGTGGTGCGAGTCCGATTACGTTCCCCTGGCCGCCTACCTGGCCGCCAGGCGGGAAACGGGGCGGGCTCTGCCGTTACGCCTGGGCTTTCTCGACGAAGTCCTCAGCGGGCCTTGCGGTGAGTCGCCGCCGGCCTACGTCGAGCGCAGCTTCCGCAGCTATCTCGAATGCGGCATCCTCGTCCACGGCTTTGCCCGCGCCTGGCCGTGCGGCAGTGGGTGCTGGCGGTGCCCAAACGCTTGCGCTACTTCCTGCAAGAGGATGCCGACCTGCAGGGGGCGGTGCTGCGCATCTTTCTAAGAGGAATAAAGGAGGAATAAAGGGAGGAATAAAGGGTGCCTCTATCTCCCAAGGACATTCGAGCGGCTGCACTACTCTGAAACTTGCCGGATACCCAAGACGTGCTGATCGGTCTAACCGGCTACATCGGTAAGTGTCGGTCAACAATATGGCGTTTACCTGCCGCTCACTTCTTCTACTCAGTATGGAGTTTGTTGAGGTGTTTCATTCTTGCCGCGCGCGGGCCGTCCCCAGCCGAAGGTCCGCAGCCACGACATGGGCCAGTCCCAGACTCATAGCCCAGGCGAACCAGAGCGACCACAGAGTGTGCGAGAGGAAATGCGCCCCCTGGGCCATTCGTGCAATACCCAATACGCCCCCCAGCAACAGCCCCGCCAACAGCCCTAGCCGCGCCATGCCACGGCCCGCGGGTCGCAACGCCACCCCCCAAACGATCCACAGGAGGCCGGTCGATGCATGACCGGCCGGAAAGCAGACGCCCGCCTTGATTGTCGGCGGCGGCGCATCGAGCAGGTGGAGATAGGGCGCATAGCCGCCGAAATCCACTATGTCCCACGGGCAGTGGCGGCTGATCAAGTGCTTTAGGGTCGTGATGCCCAGCGGAATCAGCAGCATCCCGAGTGCGGCCAGCAGTGCGTTGCGCGGCGGCAGCCATTCGAGTGCGCCGCGATAGCCGAGGTAGCAGACGTACAAAGATGCCGCCACTGCGAGATAGGTCACCTGCTTTGCACTGTGGTGCAGCAGGTCCTCGAACAGCCAGGTGCGCCGCAGCGGGAACACCCTTTGCTGCTCGTCGAAGAACAGGTGCGCGATCTGGCGGTCGATGTCTGTTGTCTGGAACACCCACAGCAAAACCCCGGCGACCATCAGCAGCCACAGCGCCTGCATCGCCATCCAGGAGGGCGCGGTTGAAAACGGGCGGACAGGCGCCGAGGTGGCTGGTGTGTCGGACATATGCGATCAGCTCCGGCAGGTTGCCGACAGATACATGGATGGATCTAGCCCGGATGTTTCATGAATTTGCCCGATGATCGCGCAGAGACTTGTTCGTAATGGGGATTTTGAGAAGGAGCGGCGTAGTGATTCATACGCCCGACTGAACAAAACTCCCCAGTACGGGCAAGGATCAAGCGAGGGCGGGCAAGCATTCATGAAACATCCGGGCTAGCACCCCGGTGCGCACGTCGAGCAGGCCGAGTATCGAGTGACACGTTGTCGTGCGACGCCGGTTGCCGGGCGCGCAGACGCAGGCAGCGACAGCGACGCAGATGGTGCGTTGCCGTACATTTGCGGTGAGCGGTTCAGCCACGCGGCGCCACACGCATGCATTGTTAGCGGGAAGCGACGCTACCTGCGGTGTTGTCGATCAGGCTGCGCGTCGCAGTCTGGATGTATGCATCCAGCTCGGCTTTGAGTGCGCCGCTGACCCCGTCGTCATGAGTAACGACTGCCGTCATCGTGGGACCCAGCCGGTAGTCGTAAAGTTTTACTTCCTTGGTCTTGGATGCGACGAGAATCCGGCTGCCCTTGATCAGGGCCACGGTCTGGTCGCTGCCGGAGGGCTTGATGACGCCAAACCCCGTGTCGTCCGCAGGCAGGTTAAGCAAGTCGCGGCCCCAGCATTGATGCCGCAGCTTGCCACCCAGCCGTCCCATGATCGTCGGCACGATATCGACCTGGGTGCCCACCGTGTCGCGTTGCGCACCGAAGGCCTGGCGGATGCCGGGCGCCATTAGCAGCAGCGGAATATGGAAGCGCGCCAGATTGATTTCCGTGTGCTGTTCTCCGCTGCTGAAGCCGTGGTCGCCGACGATGACGAACAGCGTGTCCTTGAAGTAGGGAGACTGCCGCGCCTTCTCGAAGAACTGGCCGAGAGCCCAGTCGGAATAGCGCATCGCGGTCAGGTGCTCGTCGAGCGCACCGAAACCCGTTACCCGCTCCATCGGCAGTTTCGGCGGCAAGGGATAGGGCGTGTGATTCGAGAGAGTTTGCAGCAAGGCATAGAACGGTTTGTCGCGGGGTTTCTTCGCCAGTTCGGCGGCCGCCCGCTCGAACATGTCCTGGTCGGATACACCCCAGGTCGGATCCGACACCACCGGATTCACATAATCGAAGCGCCCGATGAAGTTCCTGACGCCCTGCTTGCCAAAGAAACCGGACTGGTTGTCCCAGGCGAAGTCGCCGTTATAGACATACAGGTTGTCGTAGTTGCGGGCCGCAAGAAGCTGGGGCAGCCCGGAAAAATGGTTGCTGCTTTCCTGCTGCTGCATCAGGTACTCGAAACCCGGCAGGTTGGGGAAACAGGCGAAGCTGGCGAACATGCCCTGATGGGTGTGGGTACCGTTGGAAAAGAAGCGGTTGAACAGCACGCCTTCCTCGGCGAGCTTGTCGAAATAAGGCGTGATGTTCCCAGGCGCGCCCAGCGCGCCCACATGCCGGCCGGAGAAACTTTCCATCAGGATCACGACCACGTTGCGCACCGCCAGCGCCTTGTCGGTGGGCGGGACGTAATCGCGGCGCACTGCCGCACGGTCGGCATCTACCAGGCTGTCCTGAGCCGTGAGGAGCAGCCGGCGCAGGTGGCCGGTTGCCTCGGCCTGCGGCAGGGTGGATTTCCAGATGTTGGCTCTGTGGCTGGACATCTGGGCCATGGCCGCGGCGGCGAATGACAGGGTGCCATTCAGCCCGAGCTGGTTGGCGAACATCGAGTCAGTGGTGAACGCATCGCCCCAGCGCAGGGGAGGACCCTGCCGCAGCGTGCCGCGGGCGGCCATGATGGTCAATGCCAGACAGACCAGCAGCACCGGTCCCCGCACACGCCAGGCAGTTGGGCGGCGCCCCGCGCTATCAGCCGCCGATAGCGGCACCACCCGGCACGTCATCCGGTCAAGCTTGCGTAGCAGATAAGCCATCAGCCAGGTGGCGAGCGCCCAGGCCAACAGGTAACGCAGCACCGGGAAGCCGAACCAGAGCATGCTCAGTACCGTCTTCGGGTCTTCTTTCATGTACTGGAAGACCAGACCATTGAGGCGCTGGTTGAACTCACGATAGAAATCGAGCTCGACGACGCCGAGGAAGAGCGACAGGCTGGCCCAGGCCAGGAGCCAGGCGTGCATCCAGCGGCGGGCGTTCATCAGCTTCGCGCTGGCCATCGCCAGAACCAGCGGCAGGCAAAGCAAGGCGACCAGGCGCAGGTCGAAACGCAATCCGTTGAAGAAGGCCTCGGCCAGGTCGGCCCCCATGGTCGCCCCGACCTGCTCGCTGTTGTATAGCAGCAGCGCCAGACGCAGCAACGCATGCATGGCCAGCAGGAGCAGTGCGGCGAGAAGCGTGTACGCAATGTGTTGCGGCAGGCCGACGCGAACCTGGCTGGATGGGATCAAGGGCGTTGCGGACATGTCATGGCTTACCTGAAGGATTACGGCTGATTTCGAGGATGCGCCTGCGCCCCTGCTTGGCCACGAGCAGCAGGCCGGGCGCTACGGACAGGATGGTCTGCCCGGAACGCAGATGTTCGTGGATAACCCGCAACGTGCCGTTCGCATCGGCGTGCAGGAGTCGCGCACCGTGAGTGGCGTCCTCGGTAACACCCACAGCAAAACCCCGGCGACCATCAGCAGCCACAGCGCCTGCATCGCCATCCAGGAGGGCGCGGTTGAAAACGGGCGGACAGGTGCCGAGGTGGCTGGTGTGTCGGACATTTGCGATCAGCTCCGGCAGGTTGCCGACAGATCCATGGATGGATCCCGCACCCCGGTGCGCACGTCGAGCAGGCCGAGTATCGAGTGGAACACGTTGTCATGTGACGCCGGTTGTCGGGCGCGCCGTTGCAGGCAGGCGAGATCGAGTCCGAAGCTTTTCGCATATCCCGGCGAGAACCACATCACCATCGGTACTTTTGTCTGTTCGCTGGGTGCGATGGCATAGGGCATGCCATGCAGAAACAATCCCTTCTCGCCGAGCGACTCACCGTGATCGGAGACGTACAGCAAGGCAGTGTCGTAATGCGCCTGCTGCGATTTCAGCATATCGATGGTTCTGGCCAACACATGGTCGGTATAGAGCACCGCGTTGTCGTAGCTATTGGCGATTTCCTCACGCGAGCAACGGCTGAGATCGTCAGTGTCGCAGGTTGGGGTGAAGCGGCGAAACTCCACCGGGTAGCGCTTGTAGTAAGCCGGGCCATGGTTGCCCAACTGGTGCAGCACCAGTACCAGGTTGCCGTGGGTGTCGCGCAGCAAGCCTTCTGCACCCTGCAGCAGGGCTTCGTCCAGGCAGCGATCGCCATCGCACAGGGCTGGGCTCGCCGCCGGATCGGGCCGCTGTACTTCCAGGCCGTCGCATACGCCTTTGCAGCCAGACTGGTTGTCGCGCCAGACCACTTTCAGGCCGGCGCGCTGCAGGACGTGCAAAAGGGATTCACTGCCCCGGATTGCGTCCTCGTCGTAGTTGCGCCGCCCTTGCATCGAGAACAGGCAGGGGACGGAGACTTCAGTGTTGGTGCCACAACTGTCCACATCGGCAAAGTTGATCACATCGCGCTGCGCCAGTTCAGGGGTGGTCGGATGCGGGCTGTGTTCGTTCAGCCCCCAGTTCGCCGCGCGGACACTCTCGCCCACAACCAGCACGAACAGCACCGGCTTGTCTCGCTGCTGCCAGTTCGGTGCGAGCACGGCATCGGTGCCGATCGGGCGTCGCGGCTGCGGCGCGCCCTTCGCATCCTTGACCAGTACCCGGCCGAGCGAATATACGGCGTTGGTCGGCGTGATCAGGTAACGAATTTCCTTGTGATTGCGCATCTGCGCGGCAAAGTCTTTGAACACCAGCGCCAGCGCGCCGGTACCGATCATTGCCGCAAGAAGGATCGCCCCGCTGCGCAGCAAGATGCCGCGGCCGAGGCTGCGCCGGCGCCGGCGCAGGCGATGCAGGATGGCCAGCGGCAGCACGGCGAACAGCAGCAGATGCTGCAGGAGATCGAGGGTGAGTAGCTCGCGCGCTTCGGCGACGTCGGTGCGCAGCACGTTGCGCAGCATCTCGGGGTTGAGGTAGATGCCGAATTTGTCCATGTAGAAGCTGGCGAAAGCGGATATCACGATCAGCAGGCCGAGCAGCGGCTTCGCCGTCCAGCGGTTCAGGAACAGGGCGAAGATGATGAACTGCAGCGCGGCAATTCCGGCCCCCACTGCCAGCGCATAGCCCCAGCTGGTCGCATCGGCCAGGGAGCGGTCGGCCAGGAGGGCTTTCCAGAAGGGGGAGTTGCCGGTGAAAATAAAAAACAGCAGCACAGCCACCAACAGCGCTTCCTGGCTGATCTCCGGCCGCCAGCCACAGCAAGCCCGCCACAGTCTGGTGGTCACCGAATCCAGGATTTTGGACAGCGGTTGACAGCATGTGCCGTTGCCGAGGGCTGGGGTCAGTGCGAGTCTGGATTCCTTCATTGCGGTGCTTGTTTGCGGATGACCTCCGCAATCTAGGCTTGCCGCCGTGAGGAATCAGTGAGCGAAAAGTGAGGAAATTGTGATGCCGGGGCGCGAATATCGCCCCGGGAAACGGCCGTCAGGGATTGACGGCCGCGCCGAAGTCCACTTCGACGGAAGCGCCGCCGCCAGGTCGGTTGAATGCCCGCACCGACCAACCACAAGCCGCGCAGATGTGCTTGACGAGCGCGAGGCCGAGGCCGTGACCCGGCTTCTGGCCGCGACGATGGAAGCGTTGGAAAATCCGATCCGGGTCGCCTTCCGGGAGGCCGGGGCCGCGATCCTGCACGGACAGCCGGCTGCCCTCCAGCACGCAGCTCACCCCCAGCCCCTCGCCGTGCCGCAACGCGTTCGCCAGCAAATTGCGCAGAACTATTTGCAAAAGCGCTGAATCTGCCTGCAACACCGCCGACTCCGGTATCTGAAGTTCGAGCTTGACCGGTTTGGTCGACTGGCTTTGGATGACGCCCCAGGCGCGGCGAGCCGCATCGGCCACGTTCACCGCATCCAGCAGCTGCGGGCGCGCCTCGCGGGCCAGCAGCAATAGTGTTTCGGCCAACTGCGTCGTATTGTCGGTGGCGGTAATGATCCTTGCCGCGCGCCGCCGCACGCCGTCGGGCAAGGCTTCGTTGGTAGCGAGCATTTCGGCATCGCTGCGAATGCCGGCCAGAGGAGTGCGTAGTTCGTGCGACAGGTTGGCGCTGAAGTCACGCTCACGCGCCAGCAACTCGGTCTGGCGCATTTCGGCGGCGTCCAGCGCCTGCGCCACGGCAAGCAGTTCAGACTCCATGTCTGGCTGCACGAACGGCGTGTCACCACGTCCCTTCACGACCCGGGAGGCCAGGGTTTTGAGCCCCAGTGTCAGGCGACCGGCAATGGCGTACATCAGAATCACCGCCAATACACACAGGCTGAGCGCGCTGACAATCACCACCGTGCTGAACGCAGCTTCCCGGGCTTCAGTCTCCGACCAGTCGTAGAGCAGAATGTAGCGCGATCCATTTGCTTCGCGGATCGCGACCTGATATTCGCGATCGCCATCGCGAAATTCGTGATTGCCGACCGGAAAGTCCGCGAGCGCAGGTGGTAATGCAGCGGGCAGGGGTGCGCCAGACACCAGCCGGTAAAGTTTCATGGCCGGCGTATTGGGAAGGGCCAGTTCGGGGGAATCGCGGGAAATCTCGATGCTGTAGGCAAGCTGGCCGCCGAGAATTTCGTCGATGAAGTCCTGCTCCATTTCTTCATACGTCATCAGGAGAGCGATGGCCTGGCCGAGTATCAGCAACAGCAAGGCGGCAGATATCGATACGGCAATGCGCATCCGCATGCTTGATGGCAACCACCGACGGGAAGCCGGGCGCAGGCCCGCTCTAACGGCAGATGAGCTTGTATCCGATGCCATGGATATTCACCACTTCAATGCCGACGCCTTCGCCAATGGCACGCCGCAGCGTGTACAGGACGCTGCGCAGATTGTCGTTGGACTCCTGCTCGTGGCCCCAGATCGCGATCTCCAGCTCGCGCCGCGAGAACACCCGGTTGGGCTGCGACAACAGTTCCGCGACCAGCCGCAGCGCTTTCGGCGGCAGTTGCAGCGCCCGACCGGCGAAACGCACCGCCTTGGCCGCGCTGTCATATTCCAGCGCGCCCAGGCGCAGGATGCCGTCCGTCTTGCGCGCGCCGCTGCGTCTTGCCAGCGCCGCTAGACGAGCTTCCACCTCCTGCAGGGCAAAGGGCTTGACCAGGTAGTCGTCCCCCCCGGCATCGAAGCCAAGCAGTTTGTCTTCCAGGGTATCGCGCGCAGTCAGGATCAACAGAGGCAGGGGATTGCCTTTGGCTCGCAGACGGCGTGCCAGGGCAAGGCCGTCGCCGTCAGGCAGGTTGCGGTCGAGCACCGCGGCTTCGAACACCTGCTCGTCAAGCAGCCGCGAGGCGGTCGCCAGGCAGTCCGCGTAGTCACACTGATGGCCACGCGACTCGAGGTACTCGTAGAGGTTCTCCGCAATGGTGCGGTCGTCTTCGATGATCAGCAGGTGCATGGTTCGATCATATTAGCCCGAATGTTTCATGAATCCTCACGCGCCCTCGCTTGCCCCTTGTCCGTACAGGAAATCCCGCTCAGTCGGGCGTATGAATCACTACGCCGCTCCTTCTCAAAATCCCCATTACGAACAAGTCTCTGCGCGATCATCGGGCAAATTCATGAAACATCCGGGCTAGAAACCTCAGTTGACCGCTCCTTGGCCCTCGTGAAGTCGCACGGTGGCTGTCGTTTGCACCTCCGTTGGCGCTCACCCATTGGGTGGGGCCACTACGCACCCGATTGCACGGTTTTCGCGTCGCCTGGCGGCGTTGCTCCTCCTTGCGGGGCCAGCCCCGCTGCGTCGTCACGCCTTGCTAGACAACGCGAAAACCGCACACTCGGGTGCGTCCAACTGAGGTTTCTAGTGTCTCAACCCATAAGTTTGCGTGCATGCCGAGACGCGCATCCGCGCGCCGAGTGCGCGAAGCGAACCGCAGCCATAGCCGTAGCTATGGCGAGGATGAGCGACAAAGCAATCGGCGATGCGGGGCGCGTCGAACATAGCGAAACTTATGGGTTGAGACACTAGGTTAAAGGCCGATGCTGCCCGCGAGGTTGCCCGCCTCTGCCGAACATGAAATTCAACCCCCGCGCACCATGTTCATGATCTGGCCCATGTCCAGATTGCCGGCCTTCTGGCGAATCTGGGGCAGGTACTGCTCCTGCATGGCCTTGGCCGGGCCGAGCAGGTTCTGGAAGCTGTCGCGCAGGAGCTGGGCGTTCATCTGGCGGCCGCCGGCGTAGTAGCGCTTGGCCACCTGGCCCAGGGCGTAGGTGGTGGCGAAGGAGAAGGCCACGCCGGTGGCGCCGCCGCCGATCTTGCCGGCCCACTTTCCGGCCGCCTTGCCGAGCAGGCCGCCCAGCAGCTTGCGGCCGAACTGTTCCAGGTATTGGGAGGTGAGGCCCACGCCTAGGGTGGCCAGCAGTTCGCGGATATGGCCCTGGTCCAGTTCGTGGCCGTGGGCCTTGCCGATGCCGTACACCATCTTGATCTGGAGCGGGATGATGGCCATGGAGGCCCAGGATTGGGGCAGCAGTTCCAGGGCGCCGTTGAGGATGGCGTGGTTGAGGATGGATTTGTCCAGTTCGCTGTCCGGCACGTTGGGCACCGAGGCCACCACCGGTCCGGGCGTGGTGGCGGCGATGGTGGTGGAGAGGGTGGTGGAGATGCGGGGCGCGGCCGATTCCGCCAGATCGGCCATGGCCTCGGCTTCGGCGCGCAGGGGGTCGGTGACGGCGGCTTCCAGCCCCAGGGCGGCGGCGAGTTCGGCCAGGAAGCGGCGTTCCGCTTCGATGGCGTGGCCGTCAGCGTCGCACACGCCCACCGCCATCTCATAGGCCAGTTGCCGCAGCGACGGGTCGGTCAGGGCGGCGGCGCTGTCCGCCAGGCTGGTTTGCTTCAGCAGCACCTTCTGGTACAGGGCGGGCAGATCGGGCGCGCCTTCGGTTTCGCCCAGGGATTCGGCCAGACGGCGGATCTGTTCGCGCTCCCGTTCGGCGTTGGCGCCGTCGGCAAAGGCGGCGAGCAGGGCGATGGTGAGGATGGCTTGTTGTTGTTCGGGGTGCATCAGGCGTTCCTTTCCGGGCTGGGGTGAACCGGATTAGTCCGCGTTGCGCTCAAGTCGTTCACTTGAGGCGGAGTCGCGCCAGACTCGCCGAACGCCGATGGCGTGGCGCGCTTTTATTGACGGCGAGTCAGGGCGCGTGCCGCAACGCCGCTTCCAGAGTGTTCTGCAGCAGCGTGGCCACGGTCATGGGACCGACGCCGCCGGGGACGGGGGTGATCCAGGACGCCCGCTCGGATGCCGCGGCGAATTCCACGTCGCCCGCCAGCTTGCCGCTGTCCAGGCGATTGATGCCGATGTCGATGACGATGGCGCCTTCCCTGATCCAGGCGCCCTTCACCATTTCCGGCTTGCCCACGGCGGCCACCACCAGGTCGGCCTGGGCCACGTGGCCGGGCAGGTCGCGGGTGGCGGAGTGGCAGACGGTGACGGTGCAGCCGGCCAGCAGGAGTTCCAGGGCCATGGGACGGCCCACGTGGTTGGAGGCGCCCACCACCACGGCGTGCTTGCCGCGCGGGGGTTCGCCGGTGGCTTCCAGCAGCTTCATCACGCCGTAGGGCGTGCAGGAGCGCAGCATGGGCTCGCGCACGGCCAGGCGGCCGATGTTGCAGGGGTGGAAGCCATCCACGTCCTTGTCCACGCGAATGGCTTCCACCACGGCCTTGTCGTCGATGTGGGCCGGCAGGGGGGCCTGGACCAGGATGCCATCCACGGTGGGGTCGTCGTTCAACTGGCCGATCAGGGCCAGCAGTTCGGCCTGGGTGGTGCTGGCCGGCAGGTCGTGGGAAATGGACAGAACCCCGGACGTTTCGCAGGCCCGGCGCTTGTTGCGCACGTAAATGCTGGAGGCCGGGTCGCCGCCCAGCAGGATCACCGCCAGGCCGGGAATGCGCAGTCCGGCGGCGGCCCGTTCCGCAACCTGGCGTTTGATGTCCTGGAGCAGGGCGTCGGCGATGGATTTTCCGTCGAGGATGCGTGCGGTCATGGCGGCGTAAGGGGCGTTGGCGAAGCGGGTTATTCTAGCCAAGGCCATTGTTCCAGCGTTGCTTTTTAACGGGGGGCTGGTTACATTCCCCGGCCCCAGTCGGGGTGTAGCGCAGCCCGGTAGCGCGCTTGCTTTGGGAGCAAGATGTCGGAGGTTCGAATCCTCTCACCCCGACCACGATCATGATCCTGGTCACCGCCGCGATCCCTTCCCAGCCTCGGCCTTCCGATCGACCGGGACCCCGATCTGCCCGTAGCTCAATTGGATAGAGCACCAGCCTTCTAAGCTGGGGGTTACAGGTTCGATCCCTGTCGGGCAGGCCAACCAAGCTGGGGATTTCAGCCTGAACTCGGCGGTTGGAAGCCGGTCAGGAAGCCTCGCTCCCCCACCCCCGCGCCATCGCCCGAGCCATCACCCGCTTCATCGGCGACCCCATCGGCCGCCCCCGATGGCGCGAAACGCGGGATCATGGCGCTTCCGCACATCCCATGCAGGAGACGGACCATGGATCCGGCGCTCGCCTACCACCAGCATTCCAAACACCATCCCCAGCGCTATGCCCCCGGGCCGGGGGGATTGGACTGGGCCAGCCAGCCTGACCCCTTCCGCCGCTTCGCCGGGGCGCCACGGGTGGAATTGCCCCTGCTGGCGGGCGAGACCGCCGCCCGCTGGGACGACCTTTTCCGGCCGGACGGGGTGCCGGCCCGGCGCTTCGACCTGGAAACCCTGGGGCCGCTGCTGCAACTGTCCCTGGGACTGGCGGCCTGGAAGTCCCAGGGCGGCAGCCGCTGGGCCCTGCGCTGCAACCCTTCCAGCGGCAACCTGCACCCCACCGAGGCCTACCTGATCTGCCCCGACCTGCCCGGGCTGGCGGCGGGGGTCTATCACTACCGGCCCGAGGACCACAGCCTGGAGCGCCGGGCGGCGGCGCCCCTGGCCTGGTCCGGCGGGGTCCTGCTGGCCCTGACCGGCATCCACTGGCGCGAGGCCTGGAAGTACGGCATGCGCGCCTTCCGCTATTGCCAGCACGATTGCGGCCATGCCCTGGCGGCCATCGCCTATGCCGCCGCCGCCCTGGGCTGGCCGGTCAGGCGGCTGGACGACTGGGGGGACGATCAGGTGGCGGCCCTCACCGGCGTGGACCGGGACGCGGATTTCCCGGGGGCCGAGGCGGAAGCGGTGGAAGCCCTGGTCTGGGTAGGCCCGGGGCACCCGCCCGCCGCCGGGGCGGTGCTGGCCATGATGCGAGGCGTCGAATGGCGCGGTCAGGCCAACAGCCTCAGCCGGGATCACCGGGACTGGCCCGACATCCCCGAGGTGGCGGCGGCCACTCGTCGCCCCGCCGGCGTGGAATCGCTCCTTGAAGCGTCGGCCGACGCGCGGGCCATGCCGCCGCCCCTGGCGCCGGTTTGCCAGGAACCGGCTTCGGTCCTGATCCGCCACCGGCGTTCCGCCCAGGCCTTCGATGGCGTCACCGGCCTGGATGCGGCGGCCTTCTATCGGCTGCTGGATGCCCTGCTGCCCCGGCCCGGCCAGCCGCCCTGGTCCCTGTCAGCCACCCCGCCCCGGGTGCATCCGGTGTTGTTCGCGCACCGGGTGACGGGCCTGGAGGCGGGCGTCTATTGCCTGGTCCGCGATCCGGAACAGCGCCCGGCCCTGGCCGCCGCCATGCGCCCGGACTGGCTCTGGGTTCGTCCTCCCGGCTGTCCGGAACATCTGCCGCTGTATCTGCTGGCGCCCCTGGATACGCGCCAGTTCGCCGCCTTCGTCGCCTGCCGACAGGACATCGCCGGCGATTCCGCCTTTTCCCTGGCCATGCTGGCCGACTTCAACAAGATCACGCCGCGGCGGCCCTGGCTGTATCGCCAGCGCTTTTGGGAAGCGGGCATGTTGGGCCACGCCCTTTACCTGGAGGCCGAGGCCGCCGGGCTCCAGGGCACGGGTATCGGCTGCTATTTCGACGACGTGGCCCATGACGCCCTCGGCATCGCCACGGGGCAGGAGGACATGCCCCGCTTCCAGGACATCTACCACTTCACCGTGGGCGGCGCCCTGGTGGACGGGCGCCTGGCCGGCGAGCCCGCCTACGCCCACCTCGCGGAGCGGCCCCCGGCGGTTATTTGACGGCGAAGCGCAGGGTGGCGGGCGCCTTGCCGGGGAGCTGGATCACCGCCACCGCCTTGGCGCCCTTGCCCGACGCGAGGGCGGTTTTCGCGCCCAGGGCGCTGTCGGAGACCGGTTGCAGGACCAGTTCCTCCTTCTTGCCGCCGGCCAGCAGGGTGAGTTTGCCGCTGGCGCCCTGGCTGGGCAGCATGTCCGCGTGCAGGCTCAGGTAGATCTTGGCCTGGCCGCCCTTGATCACCAGTTCGGCCTGGAAATCGCCGGCGTCGGCCACCACGCCGCCCCACTGGGGTTTGCCGTGGGCGTCGTGGGCAAGCACCGGCTGGGCCAGCAGGGCGGCGAGGAGGAGGGGAAAAAGCGGGAGAGAAAAAAGCGCGCGTTTCATGGAGTGACTCCTTCGTGGTGGATCGGTGGTGAGGTCAATAAGCGTCGGCGCCGGCCTTCTCGGCCAGCAGGCGGCGCAGGGGTTTCTCGCCAAACAGCCAGAACATCACCGGCGTCAGCAGGGTGTCGAGCAGGGTGGAGCTGATCAGGCCGCCGAAGATCACCACCGCCACCGGGTGCAGCACCTCCTTGCCGGGGGCGTCGGCGGACAGCAGCAGGGGCGCCAGGGCGAAAGCGGCCACCAGGGCGGTCATCAACACCGGGGTCAGGCGTTCCAGGGAGCCGCGCACGATCATGTCCTGGCCGAAACGTTCGCCTTCCCGGGCGCACAGGTTGATGTAGTGGCTGATCTTCAGGATGCCGTTGCGGGTGGCGATGCCGGTGAGGGTGATGAAGCCCACCAGGGCCGCCACCGACAGGGGCTGGCCGGAAATCCACAGGGCGACGACGCTGCCCACCAGGGCCAGGGGGATGTTGCCCATGATGATCAGGGTGAGCACGGCGGAGCGGTAGCGGCTGTAGAGCACCAGGAAAATCATGGCGAGGGACACCAGGGCCAGCACGGCGATCAGCCGGGCGGCCTGCTCCTGGGCCTGGAACTGGCCCTCCAGGGCGGTGAAATAGCCTTGCGGCAGCGGCGTGGCGGCGAGCAGGGCGCGCAGGTCGGCGACCACCCGGGACAGGTCGCCGCCGTCGCTGTTGGCGGAAATCACGATGCGGCGGCGGGCGTTTTCCCGGCCGATCTGGTTCGGCCCCTCCCCCTCCTCGATGCGGGCCAGCCGCGACAGGGGCACATGGCCGAGCGGGGTCTCGATGAGCAGGCCTTCCAGGGCGCGGATGTCGCGTTCGCCCTCCGGTAGCCGCAGCACCAGGTCGAAGCGGCGGGAGCCGCCCTCGCCGCCCTCGACGATCTCGGTGATGCGCTCGCCCTCGATCATTTGTTCCAGGGCGCGCAGCAGGGCGCCCGGGGCCACGCCGTGGCGGGCGGCGGCCTCGTAATCCAGGTGGATCTTGATCTGGGGAATCAGCACCTGCTTTTCCACCTGCAGGTCAGTCAGGCCGGGGATGGTCGCCAGCCGCTCGCGCAGGTCGCCGGCCAGGCCGCGCAGGGTGCCCAGGTCGTCGCCGTAGATCTTCAGGGCGATCTGGGCGCGCACGCCGGAGAGCAGGTGATCCAGGCGGTGGGAGATGGGCTGGCCGATGCTCACCGCCGCCGGCAGGGTGGAGAGCCGGGCGCGGATGTCCTGGATGACCGCCTCCCGGTCCCGCTCGGATTCCCGCAGATCCACGTCGATCTCGCCGTAGTGGACGCCCTCGGCGTGCTCGTCCAGTTCCGCCCGGCCGGTGCGACGGCCCACCTGGGTCACCTCGGGCACCGCCGCGATCAGGCGCTCGGCCAGGGCGCCGACGCGGTTGGATTCGGACAGGGCGGTGCCCGGGTTGAGCAGGAGGTTGATGGTCAGGGTGCCCTCGTTGAAGGGCGGCAGGAAGGCGCGGGGGAAGAAGGGCACGCTGGCGGCGGCGAGCGTCACCACCACCAGGGCCGAGGCCAGCAGGGCGCGGCCGTGGCGGAAGGACCAGCGCAGCAGGCGGGTGTCCCAGGCCTTGAGCCGCGCAACCAGGGGGCTGTCGCCGTTGTGTAGGTGCTTCATCCTGGGCAGCAGGTAATAGGCCATGACCGGCGTCAGGGTCAGGGACACCAGCATGCTGGCCAGGATGGACACGATGTAGGCCACGCCCAGGGGGGTGAACAGGCGGCCCTCGATGCCCGGCAGGGCGAACAGGGGCACGAACACCAGGACGATGATGAAGGTGGCGTAGACGATGGCGGAACGCACCTCCAGGGTGGCGGCGGCGATGACCTCCAGCACCGGTCGCGGCGCCGCCGCCCCCGCCCCCCGGTTCTGCTTGAGCCGGCGCAGGACGTTCTCGACC
>WBZL01000729.1_pt1 | contig 36605 bp, 34 predicted proteins | sample 5204291 | NCBI WGS metagenome assembly WBZL01 (sample SAMN12344345, study PRJNA552823) | activated sludge metagenome | biome: Activated sludge suspended growth; feature: Nitrification reactor; material: Wastewater; isolation source: activated sludge from nitrification reactor of wastewater... | reverse complement strand
TGCGGCGACCACGGCTACATCGCCACCGCCGGCCAGCTCTGGGCGTGGTTCTGCGTCACCAACGCCTTGGCGGGAGCGCTGGGGCTCCACCCCTTCAAGGACGTGTTCCGCACCGACCCCGAGGTGGCGGGAGCCACCGGCGAGGCCGAGGCCCTGCTCTCGGCGCTCTCCACCGGACCCGTGGGCCTGGGCGACCGGGTCGGCCGCTTCGACGCCGCCCTGGGCCGGGCCACCTGCCGGGCCGACGGCATCCTGGTGAAGCCGCACACGCCGATCGCCGCCACCGGCACGTCCATGCTGGCCAACGCCGCCTTCACGCCGGCGGTGCTGGTGGCGTCGTGCCGGTCCGAGCACGCGGCCGGCCACTGGACCTACCTGGTGGCGCTCCACCCCCACCCCACCACCGATCCGCTCACCGGGTCCGTCGATCTGGCCGACCTGGGCCTGGACCGGCCGCGAGGCGACGTGGTCCTGTGGGACTGGTCGGCGCACACCGCCGAGCGGGTGGGGCCCGACCACCGCTTCGACGTGACGCTGGACCGGGAGGGCCACCGCTTCTGGGTGGCGGCCCCGGTGCTCACCGGCGACGTGGCCGTGATCGGCGACGTCGACCGCTTCGTCACGGCCGGCGACGCCCGCATCGAGGTGGCCGCCCCGGACGCCGAGGGTCGGATCCTGATCACCGTGAAGGGAGCGGGCGAGGGGGTCACCGTCACCGGCTGGGCCGCCGCCGCACCCGACGTCGCGGGCGAACATGTGGTGGGCGACGGGTCGGCCTTCGACGCGGTCCCGGGGATCTGGACGGTCACGGTCGCCGTGCCGGCGCGGGGCTGGACCACCGTTTCGGTGGCGCCGTGACCGAGTGGACCACGGGAGCCACCGGCCCGACCGGGCCGGGGGGCGAGCGCCGCCCCCTCGAACCGCACGCCGACCGGCTCCTACCGGCCGACCCCTCGGTGCGGGCCGTGGCCCGTGAGCTGTACGACCACGTGCGCGCCCTGCCGATCGTGTCGCCCCACGGCCACGTCGACCCGGCGATCCTGCGCCACGACCGGCCCTGGCGCGACCCGGCGGAGCTGTTCGTGACCCCCGACCACTACGTGACCCGCCTGCTGCACGCCGACGGTGTGCCCCTCGATCGCCTCGGGGTGGGCCAGGGCCCGCTGGAGGAGGCGGCGGCTCGACGGGTGTGGCACGAGCTGTGCGCCCGTTGGGGCGTGCTGGCCGGCACGCCCACCCGGTTGTGGCTCGAGGACGGGTTGGCCGGGGTCTTCGACATCGACGTCACCCCGTCCGCCGCCACCGCCGACTCGATCTACGACCGGATCGCCGAACGCCTCGCCCAGCCTGGGTACCGGCCCCGGGCGCTGTACGAACGGTTCGGGATCTCGGTGCTGGCCACCACCGACGACCCGTGCGACCCGCTGGAGCACCATGCCGCCCTGGCCGACGACCCCAGCTGGAGCGGGCGGGTGATCCCCACCTTCCGACCGGACCGGTACCTGGAACCGGGCCGGTCCGACTTCGGCGCTCTGCTGGCCGACCTCGCGGTCGCCGCCGACGTGGACACCGGCTCCCACCGGGGTCACGTGGAGGCGCTGGCCGCCCGTCGCAGGTACTTCGTCGACCACGGGGCCACGTCGGCCGACCACAGCCACGCCGACGCCCGCACCGACCCGCTCGAGCCCGCCGAGGCCGAGCGCATCCATCGGGCCGCCCTCGCCGGTACCGCCACCCCGTCGGAGGCCGATGCCCTGCGCCGGCACCTGGTGGGCGAGATGGCCCGGCTGTCCTGCGACGACGGGCTGGTGATGACGCTGCACCCCGGCGTCCGCCGCAACCACCACCGTCCCACCTTCGACCGGTTCGGACCCGATGCCGGCCACGACATCCCGACCCGGGTGGAGTTCACCGACGCCCTCCGCCCGCTGCTGGACCGCTACGGCACCACCCCCGGCTTCCACCTGGTGGTGTTCACCCTCGACGAGACCACCTGGGGACGCGAGCTGGCGCCCCTGGCCGGGTTCTACCCGTCGCTCTACGTGGGCGCGCCGTGGTGGTTCCTCGACGCGCCATCGGCCATCCGCCGGTTCCGGTCGGTCGTCACTGAGGTGATCGGTCTCTCCCGCACGTCGGGGTTCGTGGACGACACCCGGGCGTTCTGCTCGATCCCCGCCCGCCACGACATGGCCCGGCGCCTGGAGGCCGGGTTCCTCGCCGACCTGGTGGCCGACCACCGCCTGGAGCGCACCGAGGCCCTGGCCCTGGCCGAGGACGTGGTGGTGGGTCAGCCCACCCGGGTGTTCAAGCTCGCCGACCGATGACCGGCAAGCTACCCAGGCTGGGTCGTGTGGGGGCGGGCCGGTCCGCCACCCCGCCGCCGGTGCGGATCGTCCACCTCGGGCTGGGCGCCTTCCACCGGGCGCACGCCGCCTGGTTCACCGACCGGGCCGAGGACGGCGAGGCGTGGGGCATCGCCGCGTTCGGCGGCCGGGTCGACGGTGCCGGGTCGGCCCTGATCGACCGGCTCGCCGACCAGGACGGGATGTACACCGTCGTCACCCGGGGCCCGGACGGCGACCGGTTCGAGCCGGTGGGCGCGCTGGCGGCGGTGCACCACGGCGGAGACCTGGATGCCTGGTGCGCCCTGCTGGCCGCCCCGTCGACCGCGCTGGTCACGCTCACCGTGACCGAGGCCGGGTACCTGGTGGGCCCCGACGGACACCCGGACCCTGGCCACCCGGCGGTGGCGGCCGACGTGGCGGCCCTCCGGGCCGGACGACCAGCCGAGCTCACCACCGTGGGCGGTCGCCTGGTGGCCGGGCTGGCGGCCCGGGCCCGGGCCGGCCACCCCCCGCTGGCCCTGGTGCCGTGCGACAACCGGCCCGCCAACGGTGAGGTGGTTCGCAACCTCGTGGTCGACGTGGCCGGCGCAGTCGATGTCGGGCTGGGCCGCGACATCGCCGGCGCGTTCGAGGCCGTGTCCACCGTGGTCGACCGCATCACCCCCGGGTTCGACCCGGCCGCCGTCGATCTGGTGTCGGCGACCTGCGGCTGGAGCGACGAGGCCCCGGTGGTCACCGAGCCCTGGGCCGAGTGGGTACTGGCCGGGACGTTCCCCGGCGGCCGGCCCAACTGGGAGGTGACCCGCCCGCTCCCGGGAACGACGGCCGGGCCCGTCAACGATGCAGCCGCGGTGACCGTGCTGGCCGACCCGGTGTCCATCACCGGGTACGAGGCCCGCAAGTTGTTCCTCCTCAACGGGGCCCACAGCCTGCTCGCCTACCTGGGGTCGATCCGCGGCCACGCCACCGTGGCTCAGGCCTTCGCCGACCCGGCGGTGCGATCGGTGGTGGACGGCTGGTGGGCCGAAGCGGCCCCGGCCACCGGTCAGTCGCCCGAGGCGGTGCAGGCCTACACCGCCACCCTGGCGGCCCGGTTCGCCAACCCGGCGATGCTGCACCGACTCGCCCAGATCGCCGCCGACGGATCGGCGAAGGTGCCGATCCGGGTGCTGCCGGTGGTCGCCGCAGCCCGGGCCGCGGAGCGGCTACCCGAGGCCGGGGTCGAGGTCCTTGCCGCGTGGATCGCCCACCTGCGCGGCGCGGGTGCAGCGACGGCCCCGGTCGACGACCCGAGGGCCGACGACCTGGTGCGGGCCGCCGACGGATCCGACGTCCACCGGTCGGTGCGCGCCGTGCTGGATCTGGTCACCGACCGACCGGCCGACCGCCCCGACCCCGACGCTGGTCCCGACCGCGAGGCCGAGGCCAGCCTGGCCGATGACGACACGCTGGTGGCTGCGATCGCCGAGCGGATCGCTCGCCTGGAACGATCTCCGCGACGACCCGGCGACCGGCCCTGACCGACCGGTGGCCGCCGGAGCTCCGGCCCAACCCACCCCCCGCCGACCGCACCGCGCTGACCGGCCGATATCGTTGCGTGCTCAACGATTCGTACGAGGAGACCTCAGATGGCCGACGACGCAGGCGCGATGAACGACTGGAACGCACAGATCATCGCCGAGTTCCGGGAGAACGACGGCAAGGTGGGCGGGCCGTTCGAGGGGGCGCCCATGGTGCTCGTGCACCACAAGGGAGCCAAGACGGGCACCGAACGGGTCACCCCGCTCATGGCCCAGGTCGACGGCGAGCGCATCTACGTGTTCGCCTCCAAGGCCGGTGCCCCCGACAACCCGGACTGGTACCACAACCTCACGGCCCACCCCGAGACCACCATCGAGTACGGCGCCGACCGGGATGTCCCGGTGCTCGCGCTGGAGCTCGCCGGTGAGGACCGCGACCGGGTGTGGGACCGCCAGAAGACAGAGTGGCCCCAGTTCGCGGGCTACGAGGCCGCCACCGACCGCACCATCCCGGTGCTCGAGCTGCAGCGCCGCTGACGCCCCGCCACCACCACCGGGTGGGGTCCGGTCGTGGTGGGATCAGTTCGAGCGATCACGTGGGTCGCGGTCGGCGAGGAAGGCAACCGGCGCGAGCGGGTCAGGGGTCCTCGGTGGCGGTGGCCGACGTCCCGGGTTGCCGGGTGGGCAGACCGTTCGTGAGGAACACGGCCAGGACGGCCACCACCGCCAGCAGGGCGAGCGCTGACCGCAGGCCGGCGAGTCGGGCATCCTCGTTGGCCGCGACGATCGCGTCGACCGCGGCCGTGTCCACCTGGGCCTCGACGAGCGCCGAACGCATGGCGTCGTCGGACATGAACGGCACACCCGATGCCAGCTCGACCTTGGCTGCCGACGACAGGTCGTCGGGCACGGCCGGGTTGGCGTCGACCCCGCTGAAGAACGAGGCGGTCAGCGCCGACACCAACACGGCACCGGCGAGCGCGGTCCCGAGGGACGCCCCGAGGTAGACGAGGGTGTTCTGGACCCCGCCCACCTCCGCGCTCTGCTCGTCGGGGACCGCGGACACCGTGACGCTCCCGAGCTGGGAGGCCAACGCACCCATGCCCAACCCCGCGATCAACATGGGGAGCGACACCACCTCGGGCCCGACGCCGAGCTCGAGCGAGGCGGCCAACGACAAGATGCCGGCGAGCAGGCCGAGGAACCCCACCTGCACGATGCGGCGCGGCGAGGTGTGGGGGAAGAACTTGGGCACGCCGACCGCGGTGACCAGGAGGGCCAACGACAGCGGCAGGAGCCGTACGCCGGTTCCCACCGCCGACAGCCCGAGGGCCACCGACAGGAACAGTGGCACGGTGAAGAACAGGCCCGACTGCAGCAGGTACTGGAAGGTGAACGAGGTCAGGCCCGCACGCAGCTGGCGATTGGACAGCAGCACCGGGTCGAACAGCGCCGAGTGGCCGAGCGCGATCCGCCGGCGCTCCCAGGCGAGGAACCCGTACAGGACCACCCCGCCGGCGACGACGAGCCACACCACGGGTGAGATGCCCATCCACGACGGCGCGCCCGGCTTGGGGTTGACGAACCCCCACGACCCCGCCCGGAGGACACCGAACACGACCAGCCCGAGGCCCAGGGCCGAGAACCCGGTGCCGGCCAGGTCCAGGTGGGTGCTGCGGTCCGGGGGCTCGCTCGTCATGCGCTTGGCGAGGGCCAGGATCGCGATCACGATCACCACCTCACCGGCGAACACCCAGCGCCACGATGCGTAGGTGGTCAGCAGTCCACCGATCAGCGGGCCCACCGCCACCGCGATCGCCCCGGATGCGGCCACCAGGCCGTAGGCGCGGGGACGGTCCCCTGGGCCGAAGTTCGATGCGACCAGGGCCACGATCGCCGGCAGGATGAGCGCAGCGCCGATGCCCTCGAACAGCGACCACCCGATGAGCAGCACCGTCAGGTTGGGCGCCAGCGCGGTGGTGAACGACCCGAGCCCGTACACCACGCACCCCACTGCGAAGACGCGTTGCCGGCCGTAGATCTGGCCGAGCTTGCCGCCGGTGATCATGAGGGCCGCCATCACCAGGGTGTAGAGCGTGATCGCGGTCTGGATGCCCGTGACGGTGGTGCCCAGGTCGCTGGCCACCGTGGAGATCGACACGTTCATGACCGAGCTGTCCAGGGTCATGAGGAACTGCGCCGCCGCGAGCGTCAGCAGGACCGTTCCCGCCGCGGCCGTAGCTCGCGAGGGCGGTGCATTCACGTTGGCGCTCATGGGCGTTCTCTGTGGCTCACGGTCGACGGAACTCGAATCGGCGGGAACGGACACTACCTGGGGCAGCGGAGCCGCCCCGCCGGCACCGCGTCACGTGCGTTCGACGATGTCCCGGCCGTGGGCGGTCAGTGCCCAGATCACCGCGATGGCGATGGCGACCAGGGTGATGCCCCACATCGGGAAGTACGGCATCCAGGCGAAGCCGGCGAGCAGGCTCAGCCCCGCGAGGACGACGCCGACCGCACGGGCCGCCACCGCGCCGGTGTAGAGGTAGACGCCGGCGACCGCGACGACGATGCCGAGGATCAGGTGGATCCATCCCCACCCCGTCGAGTCGAGTTCGAAGACGTACTTGCGCGTCACCACGTAGAACTCGTCGTCGATGATCGCAACCAGGCCGACCATCGCATGGAGGGCGCCGGCGATGATCATCATGGTGGCGGCGAAGACGGTCCAGCCGACCGCCCAGCCGCTGACTTCGTCGGAACCGGTGGAATCAGCCATGGGTGGTTTCTTCCTTCTTCGGTGGGCGCCACACCCGGTCGGGTCCGGCGCGACGGTCCGGGCGTCGGCTGCCCTGCGCTCAGGCGTCCAGGGCCGCCTTCATCCGGTCGAACTCGGCCTGGCTCACCACGCCCCGGTCGTGGAGGTCCACCAGGGTCCCGAGGTCGTCGCGAGTGACCGCGGCGGTGACCGCCGTGCGGATGGTGGAGTGCGTCGCGGCGTTTCGAGCCGCCTCGTCCTGCTGCAGGTGCTCGCCGATGCTGTCGCCTCGGGCGATCAGGTACGCCAACACCCCCACCACCGGCAGGTACATCACGAAGATGGTCCAGGCCGCCTTGGCCACGCCGGACAGGTCCCGGCTCCGGAAGACGTCTCGAAGCACGTACACGACGGTGTAGATCCACATGAAGAACAGGGTGAACCACAGCATCGACCAGACGAACTGCCCGACCTGCCACGTTGCGAGCACCATGACCGCTCCCTTCATCACTGACCGGGACCGAACCGACCCACAGTCTCACGGGCCGACGATGTCGCCCGGGTCGATCATCACCCTCCTCGGCCTCCGGGGGGATCACCCGGTTCGGGTGATCCCCGTGCCGGGCCGATCCCGTCCGCCAGCTGCCGGAGGGAGATCAGTTCGATGGCGAGCTCGCCGAACCGGGCGATGATCGACTGGAGGGCGGTCGGATCTGCCACCCGGCCGCGGAAGCACGTGACACCCGACGGGGACGGACGGACCTCGAGCTCGGCGAAGGCCCGGGTTATCGGACCACTGAGGCCACCGCGCACCACGATCTCGTAGTCCCGTCCCGCTGCGCCGCGGTGTGCACTGTTCACCTGGTCCTGCGATCGTTCGCGGCTACCGGTCACCTGGACCCCCGGGGGCGCCGGGACGAGACGGGATGCCTCACCCCCACCCCATGTTCCGCTCGTCGGGCCAAGCCATCCTCACCCCATCGGGATGGTTCGGCCGGTCCGGACTGCGCCAGGGTCCGACTTCACCCGGCCGGGGTGATGAAGCTCAGCACCCTCAGGGCGAGAGTCGGGGGAAGACGAAGACGGACGACGCCAGACCCTGACGCGCGGAGGACACCGATGCTCATGCTCATCACCCGCACTGCGGACGCCCGGAGCGGCGCGGCCGAGCGATGAGCGGCGCCGACTACGAGATCTGGATCACGGGCGGGGTCGGGGCGGCGGCCGTGCGCTCGCTCTGCGACCTCGAGGTCCGACCCGAGCGACCGGATGCGACGTGCATCCGAGGTCGGATGGCAGACCAGGCGGCGCTCCATGGGGTGCTGCAGCGGCTCCACGACCTCGGCGTGGAGGTGGTGTCGATCCACCAGCTTCCCGACGACTGCTGACCGACCGGCCGGACCTGGTCCGTGTGCTCCGGGCGGACGCGCATCCTCACCTCAGGCCAGACCGAGCTGTTCGGCCCGCCTCGCCGCGGCACGACGATCCGACACCTCCAGCTTGCGGTAGATGCTGCTCACGTGGGACTTGAGCGTGTTCTGGGAGATGTACAGCCCGGCGGCGATCTGGGTGCTGGACAGCGAGGTGGGGAGGTAGCGCACCACGTCGAGCTCGCGCTGGCTGAGACCGGCGGGGCTGGTGACCGCTTCCCCTCGTGCCGCCATCGCGTCGGCGATGCGTTCGACGGCCGTCGACGGCGCAACCCGGGCCACGACGCGCACGAGTCGAGCGACGGGCCCACCGAGGTCGAGGACCAATCGACGGTGCCCGTCGGCCTCGGCTCGCTCGAGGGCGGGGCCGGCGATCCGGATGGCGTCGCTCTGGGACCCTTCTTCCAGGGCCAGTACGGCCGTCCACAGATCGTGCTCCAGGGTCGAGCGGGTGTCGAGCGCCCAGGAGGCCCACTCGTCCAGCCGAAGACGAGCCGCGTCGAGATCTCCTCGCACCACGGCCAGCTGCACGGCCACCGCGCCGAGCTCCGGCGGCAGCGGCACCGGCACCGGACCCCCCTCCGGCGAGACGAGCTGCTCGGCCTGATCGAGCTCGCCGCCGGCGAGGAGCAGGCGGGCCTCCACCGCGCGCCGCCGGAGCGAGATGACCGCCGGGGGCGGCACCTCCCCCTTCCGCTGGTCGGCGCGCACGACGGCGAGGCCCGCATCCGGATGCCCGGCCGCCAGGTGGCAGAGCGCCCTCTCGATGACCACGATCGTCTCGGCCACCGGCCGACGAAACGCCGTCAAGACGGCCTGGGCCTGGTCGAGGAGGGCCTCGGCCCGCACCAGATCACCGCGCTGGCGGTACACGTGGGCCAGGCCCGCTGAAGCATCGACCGATGCGGGGTGACCCTCCAGTCCGTTGGCCTGGGCGACCCGGAGCGCGTGCCGCCCGTGCTCCTCCGCGTCGCCCAGGTCGCCCGACCAGGCCTCGATGAGCGACAACGTGCCGAGGGCGTGGGCCTGCCAGGCGGGATAGATGTCCGACCTGGCTGCGAGGGCGAGGAAGGAGCTCCGGCTGCCGGCCAGGTCCCGCGCGTACCAGAGGGCCCGCGCCCGCGAGCCGGTCAATATCGTCCAGAGGCTGTCGGCCGAGGTCAGGCCGAGCAGGTCGGGGATCTGCGAGGCATCGGCGTCGGCCAGCGCGGCCAGGGCCGGATCCGCCACCTCCACCACCTCGGCCCCGGAGGCATCGGTGTAGATCCACACCGCCCGAAGGGCATCGGCCACGATCCGTTCGCCGACGGACAGGCCGACGTCTCCGATCTCTCGGAGCACCTCCTCGGCGGCCCTCGACGACCCGAGCATGGTCAGGACGTACGCCCGCCGGAGGCCGACCCGGCGCCGCAGTGCTGTGATCGTCACCGGAACCGCCTCCAGCCAGCGCAGCAGCTCCGCGGCGCGGCCACACTCGAAGAGGGCTCGCCCGTGCCGGTCGGCCAGATCGATCAGCTCGTCCCATCTCTCAGCGGCGACGAGGTGGCGGGCCGCCCGCTCGACCTCGTCGGTGGTCGCCCACCACTGCGCTGCTCTGGCTTGGAGCGGTCCTTCGACCTCGGGCTCGCTGCAGCTCAGTTCGGAGCAGAGGAACTCGCGGAACAGGGCGTGGTGGACGAACCGCTCGTCAGCCGGCGACACCCGACGGATGAAGCCGCAATCGGCCTCGAGGAACTGCAGGATCTCGGCGGCGGCGGGGTCGTCCGAGACGGCGATGCACGACGCCGGTGTCAACACGTCGAGCAGGGACGTCCGCCGGAGGAAGCGGTGGAACCGATCCGGGTAGCGATCGAGCACCTCCGTCTCGAAGTAGGCCGCGAGGTGACGGTGATCTCCCCGAAGACCCTGGATGACCACGTCAGGGTCGAGGGCGCGCCGGATGGCCAGCGCCGCGACCGTCACGGCCAACGGCCAGCCCCCGGTGCGCCTGTGGAGCTCCTCGTTCTGCGGTCCATCGAGGCGGCGGCCGATCACCCGGGCGACGACCTCGGCCGTCTCCTCCACCGAGAACGCCAGGTCCGACTCCTCGATCACCACGGCCGCCACGGGCTCGCCCGTGGCCAGGGTCGGGAGCGGCCGCCTACCACGACGCACCAGCACCAGGTGCACGTTCGGCGGGAGCAGGACGACCAGGTCGTCGAGCTCGTCGCCGAGGGTGACGCCAGGCGACGCGTGCGCGGTGCTCACGACGAGCACCGCCTCGCCCACCGGCCCGAGCGACCGGGCGAAGGCCGCCACCGCCGCCCGGCGGACCCCCTGCCCATCACCCGACACCACGCTCGCGGCGTCGGTCGTGTCGGTCGTGTCGGTCGTGTCGGTCGTGTCGGTCGTGTCGGTCGTGTCGGTCGTGGCCACGCCGAGGGTGGCAGCGGCCTCGGCGAGGCGGGCCGCGAAGCGCGCCGGGTCGTCGGCGGCATCGAACTCGATCTGGACCACCGGCGACCCGTGGTGGCCGGCCGCCCACTGGTCGAGCAGGACGCGCTTGCCGTACCCGGCGGGAGCGGCCAGGACGGTCAGCGGACCGGCGACGCCGGCCCGGAGCCTCTCCACGAGGCGCGCTCGTGCCAGCAGAGGCGAGGTCCATTCGCCACCAAGGGAGCTCTCACCGGCGGGCGCCGGCTGGCACATCTGGTTCATGGTCTCGATGATGGCAGGGGCCCGCGCAAGGGCAAGGGTCCACGTTCCCCACCCACCCGGTGGCTACAGCAGGTGCAGCCGCTCGGCCTCCTCGATCGCCTCGCCCCGATCGGCGACCCCCAGCTTCCGATACAGGTGCTTCAGGTGGGTCTTGACCGTGTTGAGCGACACCCCGAGCACGCTGGCGATCTCGGCGTTCGGCAGTCGGGTGGGCAGCAGCCGGAGCAGCTCGTACTCCCGCTCGGTGAGCTGCTCGTCCAGTCCCTTCACCGGACCTCGTTGGCTCACAACCAGCGGCTGATTGACCACCCTACGGAGGAAGGGCGAGGGCGCCGTCCGGTACAGCGCGCGAGCCGGCCCCAGGACGTGACGGGTCCGAAAGAGGCCGAGGTGCTCCTCGGCCAGGGCGTCGGCGAGAAGGGCCGCCAGCTCCTCACTCGCAGCTCTCGGCTCACCTTCCAGGTCCAGCAGGATCGAGCGCCACAGCCGGCGCTCGCGCCCAGCTCGGGGCTCGGGCCGGTCCGGCCACCCATCCACCACCGCACGCGCCCCCCGCAGGTCGCCACGTTCGATCGCCAGCACGACCCGAGCGCCCGCGACCGGCAGGGTCTCGACCGGAGCCAGTTCAAGGGCGCGGATAGAGGCGTCGAGGTCACCCGACAGGATCAGCAGGCGGGCCTCCACCGACCGCCGCCAGGCCTCGATCCGCCTGGGCAGCGCCGGATGATCCTTCGACTGGTGGGCCTGGAGGGTGGCGAGGACGGTGAGGCCTGACACGGGTTGTCCCTCGGCGAGGGCGAGGGCCGCCTCCTCGGTGGCCAGGATCGTGTCGGTGAGGTTGCTCGGCTCGGCCCGAGACCGGTTCCGGGCACCCTCCAGCAACGAGCGGGCCCGTGCGAGGTCATCGCGTTCCCGGCTGACGTCGACCAGCGCCAGGTGGGCGTCGACCGTGGCGGGCGCATCGGCGAGGCCACACTGCGCGGCCAACGTGAGGGCCCAGCCCGCCGCCTCTTCCGCCTCGGTCAGTCGACCGGACCAGGCCAGGGCCAGCGCGAGCCCACCCGTGGCCTGCACCTGGAAGAGCGCCGGCCCGCCATCGGGGATCGACCCGAACGCGTCCAGGGCCTCCACGACGCGCCCCTCGCGAAGCAGCGAGGTGGCGCGGAGGACCCGAAGGGCCACCAGGGCGCTGCGGTTGCTGTTCGTGAGACCGAGGAGCTTCGGGAGGTCGCGATCGACGACACCGTCCAGGAGGAGGAGCGTGGCGTCGGCCGTGGCGATCGCATCGCTGGTCCGGCCCAGCACGTGGAACGCATGGGTGAGCACGACCCCCGCCGCCACCTGCTCGCCGGCGCTGGGTGAACCGACGGCACCCGGGGCCGGGGAGGTGAGCATCCGGACCGCGCCGTCGGCATCTCCGCCCATGGCCGACGCGGCGGCTTCGAGGAGCCGGACGTGCACACGCTGTCCATGATCGGTGGACGGCACCGATCGGAGCCATCGGGCCAGACCAGCGGCCTGGCCTGCCGTTCGCATCTCCGAGCCGTAGGCGACGGCCACCGCCAGGACCTCGGTCCACAGCCCGGCGTCGGCGTAGTAGCCCACCGCCGCGTCGGGATCGTCGTGGTCGAGGTGCCAATCCGCGGCGCGGCGCAACAGGTCACGTTCGAGTGCCGGATCCCGGTCATGGAGGTGGTGGCGGAGGAAGGCACGGAAGTGACGGTGGTAGCGATACCACCCGCCGGCACCATCGATCGGCGCGATGAACATCGAGTGGCGGTGGAGGCGATCGAGCATGGCCTGACCCGATGACTGCTGCAGGACGGCGTCGAGCAGCGCCCCGCACATCCTGGTGAGGACCGACGAGGAGAGCAGGAACTGGCAGACGTCTTCAGGCTGACGCCGGAGGACCTGTTCGGTGAGGTAGTCGGCCACGTGGCGATCGTCTACGGCGAAGGAGTCCACGAACTAGTCGACGTCGCTGCGACCCCGGATGGAGAGCCCGGCGAGCTGCAGCCCCGCGGCCCACCCCTCCGTGCGGCGCATGACCTGGTCCACCTGGGTCTGACTGAGGTCGGCCTCGGCCACCCGCCGCAGCAACAACGTGGCTTCCTCGCTGGTGAACTCCAGGTCCTGCTGGCGGATCTCCACGAGCGCGTCGTCGACGCCCAGGCGATAGAAGCGGCGGGGCAGATCGACGCGGGTGGCGATGATGACCCGGAGCGCCGGGTGGGCGTGGTCGATCAGGGTCGCGAGGTCGTCCACCACCGCCTGATCGGTGAGTTCCTGGAAGTCGTCGATGACGAGTGTGGTGGGAGGCATGCGTTCGAACCCCGAGAGCATCGACCTGAGGAGCGGTGTCCGCCCAGCCCGAGCCGACCCGGAACGAGCGGGCGCGATCGATCCCTCCGACGCCAGGGGGAGCTCCAGCACGCCAGCCAGGTCGTCCATGAACGAGGCCGACACATCCCCTTCCGTTCCCAGTTGCATCCAACGGATGCGCTGCCGGGGGTGGGCGTCGGCCCACTCCGCGATCAGCGTCGTCTTGCCGTAGCCCGGCGGTGCCACCACGATGGCCAGGCGTTGGTGGGAGGCCAGATCGAGCAGGGCGGTGAGCCTCTGGCGGGGCACGGCGAACGCAGGAACCTGGGGACGTGGGAAGGACCGATCGGCCGCACCGTCAGCGGCACCGACTCGGATCAGCAGCTCCTGCTCGGACCCCTCGTCGGCGTGGTCGGTCCCAGCCATCGTCCCGACGATACCGACGGAACCGTGACCGGAATGGCCCGCTCACCCGCTGCCTTCGGGGCCGGTAGCTTGGCCGCATCCCGACGAGCACCCACCCCGATCCAGGAGACGGCCATGATCCACGGTGATTTCGCGCAGTACAAGGAAGACGAGGCGGGGGATCCGTTCCACCTCGAGAACAAGAAGCTCCTCAAGGTGAGCCTCCAGTACGGGCCGGTCATGGCCCGGGCCGGCGCCATGGTCGCCTACCAGGGCAACGCCAGCTTCACGAAGCCGAGCTCGGGCGGACTCGCCAAGATGATCAAGAAGGCCGTCACCAACGAGGGGGTGGTGGCCATGGAGATGACCGGTGACGGTCAGGTCTTCCTGGCCAACCAGGGCATGGACATCCAGGTGATGTACCTGGAGAACGACCAGGTGCTCTGCAACGGTGCCTCGGTGCTGGCCTACAGCGGCTCGATCGAGGCCGACATCGAGCGAGTGGGCGCCGGTGGCGGCGGGCTTCGCGCCATGGCGGGTGGCATGGCCGGTGGCTTCTGGCAGGTGAGCCTGCGCGGCACCGGCTACGTGGCGGTCACCAGCGACGGTCCGCCCGTGGTGCTCGACGTGGCCCAGACCCAGACCGTCGCCGACGCCGATGCCGTGGTGCTGTGGACCCAGGGCGTCACCATGCAACCTCGGATCGACACCGGCGGCCTCAAGTCCATGATGCGCGGCGGCACCGGCGAGATGATCCAGCTGGTCTTCGGCGGCCAGGGCTGGGTGATGGTCCAGCCCTCCGAAGGCGTCATCCAGGGCACGGGCCAGCAGCAGGCCAGCGGCGGCGGCGGCCTGGGCGGTCTGCTCGGCGGCTGACGCCTACGGCTCGAACCGGTAGCCCATGCCCGGTTCGGTGATGAAGTGGGCCGGGGCGGCGGGGTCGACCTCGAGCTTGCGTCGGATGCGGGCGAAGTAGACGCGCAGGTAGTTGGTCTCGGTGGCGAACTCCGGTCCCCACACCTCCTGGAGCAGCTGCCGCTGCGTCACCAGCTTCCCGCTGTTGCGGACCAGCAGTTCCACCAGGTGCCACTCGGTCGGGGTGAGCCGTACGTCGTGGCCGTCTCGACTCAGGCGCCGCGCCGCCAGGTCGATGACGAGGTGGTCGGTGGTCACCACCGGCACCTCGTCGGGGGGCGGGGTGGAACGCCGGACCGAGGCCCGCACCCGCGCCAGCAGTTCGTCGATGCCGAAGGGCTTGGTGACGTAGTCGTCCGCGCCGGCGTCGAGGGCGGCCACCTTGGCCGCCTCCGACTCGCGCACCGACAACACGATGATCGGCACGTCGGTCCAGCCCCGCAGGCCGGTGATCACCTGCAGGCCGTCGATGCCGGGCAGGCCGAGGTCCAGCACCACCACGTCGGGACGGCGCTCCCCCGCCATGCGCAGGGCGTCCTCCCCCGTGGCCGCCAGGTCCACCTCGTAGCCCCGGATCTCCAGGTTGGTGGCCAGGGCGCGACGGATCTGGGGCTCGTCGTCGACCACGAGCACCCGGGTCATGCGGCCGGCATCCGGATCACCATGGTCAGGCCTCCCCCGGGGGTCTCCTCGGCCTCGAGGTCGCCGCCCAAGGCTTCCACGAACCCGCGGGAGACGGCCAGACCCAGACCGACGCCGTCCGGGGAGTGGTCGTCGAGCCGTTGGAAGGGCCGGAACAGCTGCTCGCGCCGGGCGGGGGGCACGCCGGGACCGGTGTCGATCACCCGAAGGTCGACCCGGTCGGCCACCGTGCCGGCCACGATGCGGATGCTCCGGTCGGCAGGGGTGTGGTGGAGCGCGTTGGCGACCAGGTTGGCGACCGAGCGTTCGAGCAGCACCGGATCGGCCAGGATCGGCGGGAGCGACTCCGGCACCGACACCTCGACCCGGTCGGTGCGCTCCGAGAGGCTGGAGAGCGCCGCCGCCACCACCTCGTCCCAGCCGACCGCCACCGGCCTGGCCTCCAGGACGCCCGCCTCGAGCCGGCTCATGTCGAGCAGGTTGCCCACCAGGGTGTTGAGTCGGTCGGTCTCGTGGTCGATGGTCCGGAGGAACTCGTCGGTGGCCTCGGGCGGCCAGGCCACGTCTCGTTGCAGGAGGCTGCTCACCGAGGCCTTGATCGACGCCAGCGGCGTCCGCAGGTCGTGGGACACGGAGCGCAGCAGCGCCGTGCGCAGCGCGTCGGATTCGGCGCTCACGATGGCCGATGCCGCCTCGGCCCGGAGCTGTCGCTGCCGCAGCGCCGTGGCCAGCTGGGCCACGAAGGCGTGGAGCACGCGCTGGTCCTCGGCGGTCATCGCCGGCCCGTGCAGCACCAGGCGGGCGTGGCCGTTGATCTCCAGCGTCTCGGTGCGGAGGCCGGAGGCGGGAGCGACGAGCCCATCGGCCGCAGGGGACGCCGCCGGTGGGAGCACCCCGCTGCCCGCCGTCTCGGTCCACTCCCCCGTGGCCTCGTCGAGCTCCTCCACGGCCACCCGATCGAGCGCGAACGTCGAGCGGAGCCGGTCGACCAGGCTCGGCAGCGGGTCGTCGTCGCCCAGGAGTCCGGCCGCCACCCGCGCCAGGGCCTCGGCCTCGGCCGCAGCCCGCCGACTGGCCAGGGTGCGCCGGGCGGCCTGGGTGACGAGGAAGGCCACCACCCCGCCCACCACCACGAACCCGAGCAGGGCCGCCACGTTCTCGCGGTCGGCGATGGTGAGCTGGTGGAGGGGCTCGGTGAAGTACCAGTTGAGCGCGAGCGAGCCGGCGGCGGCCGCGGTGAGGCCCGGCCCCACCCCACCCACGGCGGCGGCGAGGACCACGAGCATGAGGTACGCCATGAGGCTGGTGGACAGACCCACGTCGTCGCGCACGGGCACCAGGGCGGCGGTGAGGAGCGGGGTGCCCAGCACGGTCACCAGCCAGCCGGCGGCCCGGCGCCGGGCCGACAGGGCAACGGTCCGCTCCCGCCGGCGCGGGAGGGCACGGCCGTCGTCTTCGGACTCCTCGGCGATGACGTGCACGTCGAACGAGCGAGCCTGCCGCGTGACCGCGTTGATGACCGAGCCCCGGGTCACCTCGGCCCACCGGTTGCGACGAGACGCCCCGAGCACGAGCTGCGTGGCCCGCTCGGCCGAGGCGAACGTGGTGAGCGCGCTGGCCACGTCGGTGCCCACGACCTCGTGGTAGGTGCCGCCGAGATCCTCGACCAGCTGCCGGTGGGCATCGAGCAGTTCGGGGGGCGCGTCGGCGAGGCCGTCGCTGGCCCGGACGTGGACCCCGAGCAGCTCGCCCTTGGCCCGGGTGGCCATGCGGGCCGCCCGCCTGATCAGTCGCTCGCCGCTGGGCGAGCCGGTGACGGCCACGACCACCCGCTCCCGGGTCTCCCAGGAGCCCTCGATGCCGTGGACGTCCATGTAGTCCTGCAGCGACTCGTCGACCCGGTCGGTGATCCACAGCAGGGCGAGCTCCCGCAGGGCGGTGAGGTTGCCCACCCGGAAGTAGTTGCCCAGGGCGGCGTCGACCTTCTCGGGCGCGTAGATGTTGCCGTGGGCCATCCGCCGGCGGAGCGCCTCGGGGTCCATGTCGACCAGCTCCACCTGATCGGCGGACCGGACCACCGCGTCCGGGACCGTCTCGAGCTGGGCGATCCCGGTGATCTTCTCCACCACGTCGTTGACCGACTCGAGGTGTTGCACGTTGAGGGTGGTGACCACGTCGATGCCGGCGGCGAGCAGGTCCTGGACGTCGGCGATGCGCTTGTCGTGCTCGGACCCGGGCACGTTGGTGTGGGCCAGTTCGTCGACGAGCACAACCTGCGGAGCCCGGGCGAGCACGGCGGGCAGGTCCATCTCCTCGAAGGTCTGACCCCGGTAGACGATCTGTCGACGGGGCACGACCTCCAGATCTCGGAGTTGGGCGGCGGTGTTGGGCCGCCCGTGGGTCTCCACGTAGCCCACCACCACGTCGGTGCCCCGCCGGGCCCGCCGCCAGCCCTCGTCCAGCATGGCGAAGGTCTTGCCCACACCGGGCGCGGCACCGAGGTAGATGCGCAACCGGCCCCGCCCCCGGGGGGCCGCGTCCCGGTCGGGCCCGCTCCGATCCTGCTCAGCCACGATCCGACCCTACGGCGGACCGGGTCGGCCCGGCCGGGCCGGGCGGCCGACGGGGTGCAGCGACCGTCCCATCACCGCGAGGCCGCATCGACGGCGAGGTTCAGCTCGAGGACGTTGACCCCGGGCTCGCCCAGGAAGCCGAGTGAGCGACCCTCGGTGTGGCGGTCGACGAGCTCGAGCACCGCCTCCACGGCCAGGTTGCGCTCACGGGCGACCCGTGGGGCCTGGAGCCGGGCGTTGGCCACCGAGATGTGGGGATCGACCCCCGACCCTGAGCCGGTCACGGCGTCCACCGGGACCTCGGCGTCTTCGGCGAGGCCGTTGAGCGTGCGGTACGCCGCGGCGCGCTCGTCGACGGCCGCGAGCAGCTCGGGGTTGGTGGGCCCGAGGTTCGACGACCCCGAGGCGTTGTTGGCCACGTCGGACACGTCGGCGGGCGCCAGCACCGGCTGGCCGTCGGCTCCCGTCACCTCGTTGCCGTCGGCATCGGTCTCGGCGACCAGTGAACCCGAGGCGCCGGCCCCGGCCGAGGACGGACGGGGGTGGAACCACTCCGGAGCGGTGAACGCCTGGCCCATGAGCCGAGAGCCGACCAACTCGTCGCCCCGTCGGACGAGCGACCCTTCGGCCTGGTCCCGGAAGCCGAGCTGGACGAGGCCGGTGACGGCCAGCGGGTAGATGATCCCGCACACGAGGGTGAGGGCGAGGAGCATGCGGAGGGCGGGTGCGAGTTGGCGGCGCATGTCAGTTGACCCCCAGGGTCGTGATGATCAGGTCGATGAGCTTGATGCCCACGAACGGGGCGATCAGGCCGCCCACGCCGTAGACGAGGAGGTTGCGACGGAGGATCTCGGCGGCGCCGCCGGCCCGGAACTTCACGCCGCGGAGGGCGATCGGGATCAGGGCCACGATGATCAGGGCGTTGAAGATGACCGCGGCGAGGATCGCCGAGTTGGCCGAGCCCAGCCGCATGATGTTGAGCGTGTCCAGGTCGGGGTAGCGGGCCACGAACATGGCCGGGAGGATGGCGAAGTACTTGGCCACGTCGTTGGCGATCGAGAACGTGGTGAGCGCGCCCCGGGTGATGAGGAGCTGCTTGCCGATCTCGACGACGTCGATGAGCTTGGTCGGGTCCGAGTCGAGATCGACCATGTTCCCGGCCTCCTTGGCGGCCTGGGTACCGGAGTTCATGGCCACGCCGACGTCGGCCAGGGCGAGGGCGGGGGCGTCATTGGTGCCGTCGCCGGTCATGGCCACGAGCTTGCCCCCGGCCTGCTCGGCCCGGATGCGAGCCATCTTGTCCTCGGGGGTGGCCTCGGCGAGGAAGTCGTCCACGCCGGCCTCGGCCGCGATGGCCCGGGCGGTGAGCGGGTTGTCACCGGTGATCATCACCGTCTTGATGCCCAGCGCCCGAAGCTCGGCGAAGCGCTCGACCATGCCCTCCTTCACGGTGTCCTTCAGGTGGATGACACCGAGCACGCGGGCGCCGTCGGCCACGGCGAGGGGCGTGCCGCCGTCGGTGGCGATGGTCTCCACGATGGGCGCGAGGTCCGCGGGGACCGAACCGCCGCCCTCGGTGACCCAGCGGGCCAGCGAGTCGGTGGCCCCCTTGCGGATGCTGCGGGTCCGGCCCTGGTCGGTGAAGTCGACGCCCGACATGCGGGTCTGGGCGGTGAACGGCACCAGCACCGCGTCGTCGAGGAGCCGGTCGCGGTCGAGACCGTGGCGGCTCTCGGCCAGGTCCACGATGGACCGCCCTTCGGGGGTCTCGTCGGCCAGGCTGGACAGGAGCACCGCCTCGGCCAGCTCCGCGTCGGTCACCCCACCGACCGGGAGGAAGGCGGCGGCCATGCGGTTGCCGTAGGTGATGGTGCCGGTCTTGTCGAGCAGCAGGGTGGACACGTCGCCGGCGGCCTCGACGGCTCGTCCGGACATGGCCAACACGTTGCGTTGCACCATCCGGTCCATGCCGGCGATGCCGATGGCGGAGAGGAGCCCGCCGATGGTGGTGGGGATGAGGCACACCAGCAGGGCGACGAGCACCACGATCTGCTGTTCGGCGCCGGAGTAGATGGCCAGGGGCTGCAGGGTGACCGTGGCCAGCAGGAAGATGAGGGTGAGACCCGACAACAAGATGTTGAGGGCCACCTCGTTGGGGGTCTTCTGGCGCTCGGCCCCCTCCACCAGGGCGATCATCCGGTCGATGAACCCCTCCCCCGGCTTCTGGGTGATCTTCACCACGATGCGGTCCGACAGCACCCGCGTGCCGCCGGTGACGGCCGACCGGTCGCCACCGGATTCACGGATCACCGGGGCCGACTCGCCCGTGATGGCCGACTCGTCGACGGTGGCGATGCCCTCGACGATCTCGCCGTCACCGGGGATCAGGTCGCCGGGCTCGACCACGCACAGGTCCCCCACCGTGAGTTGGCTCGATGGCGTCTCCACGATGGACAGGTCCGGCTGGCGCACCTTGGCCAGGGTCTCCGACCGGGTCTTGCGCAGCGTGTCGGCCTGGGCCTTGCCCCGGCCCTCGGCCACCGCTTCGGCGAAGTTGGCGAACAGGACCGTGAACCACAGCCAGCCCGCCACCAGCCCCACGAAGACGTGGTCCACGTCGGCGTCGCCGAGGTCCCGGAAGAACAGCAGCGTGGTGAGCACGCTGCCGATCTCCACGATGAACATCACCGGGTTGCGCATCATCGTGCGGGGGTGGAGCTTGGTGAAGCTCTCGCCCACGGCCCGCCGGACGATGGCGGGCTGGAACAGCGAGGTCCGCTTCGGTTCGGGACGGTGGTGACGGTGCGGTGCTCCGGCCTCCGTCGGTCGATCGATCGGGCCCTCAGCCAGGGTTGAGGCAGCGGTCACGGACGGCTCCTTGCTCACGACAGTCCTAGGTGCTCGACGATGGGGCCGAGCGCCAGTGCGGGGAAGTAGGTCAGGCCGACGACGATGAGGATCACGCCGGTCAGCAGTCCGGCGAACAACGGGGTGCCGGTGGGGAAGGTGCCCGAGGAGGCCGGCACCCGCTGCTTGCGGGCGAGGGATCCGGCGATGGCCAGCGCCGGCACGATCAGCAGGAAGCGGCCGATCAGCATCGTCAGGCCGAGCGTGACGTTGTACCAGTCGGTGTTGCCGGTGAGCCCGCCGAAGGCGCTCCCGTTGTTGTTGCCCGCCGAGGTGTAGGCGTAGGTGACCTCGGTGAGCCCGTGGGGTCCGGGGTTGAGGATCGATGCCACGTTCCCGGAGGTGACCAACGACGCGGCGGTGAACCCCAGCACGGCGATCGGCACAGCCAGGATGTACAGCACCACCAGCTTCATCTCGGCCGCCTGGATCTTCTTGCCGAGGTACTCGGGGGTCCGCCCCACCATCAGACCGGCGATGAACACGGCGAGCAGGGCGAAGACCAAGATCCCGTACAGGCCGGCACCCACCCCACCGGGGCTCACCTCCCCGAGCATCATCCCGGCGAGGGGGGCCATGCCGCCGAGAGGCGTCATCGAGTCATGGGAGCAGTTGACCGCCCCGGTCGACGTGCCGGTGGTGCTCGCCGAGAAGAGCCCGCACGCCGCCGATCCGAAGCGGACCTCCTTGCCCTCCAGGTTGCCGCCGCCCTGGGCGCTGGTGACCGACTGGCTCACCCCCGACGCCCGCAGCTCGGGGTTGCCGTTCACCTCCATGCCGGTGGCGAGGGCCACCGCCCCCAGCCACAGGACCATCATCGTGGCGAACAACACCCACCCCTGCCGGCGGTCCTTCACCATCTTCCCGTAGGCGTGGGTCAGGGCGAACGGGATGAGCAGCAGCGAGAAGACCTGCAGCAGGTTGGTGAACCCGGTCGGGTTCGACAACGGGTGCATCGAGTTGGCGTTGAGGGTGCCACCGCCGTTGGTGCCCACCATCTTCACCGCCTCCTGGCTGGCCAGGGGACCCCCGGGGATGGCCTGGGCGGCGCCCTCGAGGGTGCGGGCATCGGTGAACCCGTGGAAGTTCTGGATGGCGCCCTGGCTCACCAGGACCAGTGCCACCAGGACCGTGAGGGGCAACATGACCCGGAGCGTGCCCCGCACCAGGTCCACCCAGAAGTTGCCGACGGTGCCGGCCCGCCGACGGGCGAGGCCCCGCACCAGGGCCATGGCCACGCAGAGCCCGACGACCGGTGACACGAAGTTCTGCACCGCCAGCCCGGTCATCTGGGTGAGCTGGCTCATCGTGTTCTCAGGGGCGTAGTTCTGCCAGTTGGTGTTGGTGACGAAGCTCACCGCGGTGTTCCACGCCAACGGCGCCGGAACCGCCCCGATCCCGTCGGGGTTGAGCGGCAGTGCCCCCTGCACCCGCATGAGGGCGAACAGGGCGAGGACCGACACCAGGCTGAAGGCCAGCACCGAGAGCGCGTAGATGTTCCAGCGCTGCTCGCGGCGCTCGTCGATGCCGCACACCCGGTAGATGACGCGCTCGACCGGGCCGAAGACCCGGTCGGCCCGCGAGGGCGAGCCGTCGTAGACGTGGGCCAGGTAGGGCCCGAGCAGCCGGGCACCGGCCGCCACCAACCCCACGATCGCCACCAGTTGGAACCACGATGCTGCGGTCATCAGAACTTCTCCGGGAACACGAGGGTGAGCACCAGGTAGCCCGCCACGAGAACGGCGACCACCAGGGCGATGAGGTTGTCGATGGTCATCGGATCGCTCCCGAGGTGGGCTCGGCGCCGGACCCGGCCGGGACGAGGGCGGGAGGCGCCGACGGCTGCCCTGCACCGGACCCATCGCCCGGTGGGTCATCGGTGTCACCGACGCCGCTCGCGTCGGCGTGGTCGGAGTCGGGTCCGATCACGCGATCGCACACCGAGACGAACCCGGCAGCGGCAGCGAAGAACGCGACCGTGATGACGAGGAACAGGAGATCGGCCATGCGTCCTTCCTACGCCGCCCGCCGGCCCCCTGGAACCCCGTTGACACAACATTGACGCGAAGCAGGCAGATGTTGTCGGCCCGTTAGCGACAGGTTCCGCGACATGGGCGTACAACTGAGATGTGCGACCGAAACTGTCAGATGCAGAGTTGATGGGCATGGCGATCGGCGGCCTGCTCGCCATCGCCGCCGCCGGGCTCCTCGGGGCGGTCCGGGGCGACATCAGTCAGGCCAACGCCGCGCTGGCGCTGGTGTTGATCGTGGTCCTCGCCGCCTTCACCGGCGGGCGGTGGGCCGGCGTCTCCACCGGGATCGTCGCCGCGGTCGCCTTCGACTTCTTCCTCACCGAGCCGTACCAGTCACTGGCCATCAAGAGCTCCGACGACATCGTCACCACCGTCCTCCTCGTCACCGTCGGGCTCGGCGTGGGCCACATCGCCGCAACCCGTTGGGCGGCCAAGGCCGAGGGGCGCGACGCCCACGACGAGCTCGTCGCCATCCAGCGCCTGGTCGAACTGGCGGTCGAGGGGACCGACCGGGCGACCCAGGTCGCCGCCACCGAGGCCGAGGTGGCCAAGGTCCTCCACCTGGGTGGTTGCCGGTTCGACGTGCTCCCCCACGACCCGCCGCTGCCCGAGCTCCAGCCCTCCGGAAGCGTCGATGCGCCGTACGTGTACCTCGGCGAGGGGTTCGTGTTGCCGGCCGACGGGTTGACGATCGCCGTTCGATCGCCGGGTGCCGTGCACGGGTGGCTCACCTGCCGTCCGGCCGACCAGGAGACGGGCATCTCTCCCGACCGCCGCCGGACCGCGCTCATCCTCGCCGACCACCTCGGCCTGGTGCTGGCGGCCGAGCCCGCCGGGCCCCTCGGGCGGGCCTGACCCCAGAGCGCACTCGGCCAACAAGCCGTCCACCTGGGTCAGCGGAACAGCGCGGTCGATCAGTCGCCGACGGCGGCGGCCGAGGACGCCGGGCTAGGCGAGCGGATCGCACCGGGCCTGACCCCGGACCGGACCGGCCCCGGACGTCGGCGTAGCCCGGCGGTCGATCAGTCGGCCACCGCGGCCGCCGAGGTCGGGGGCTGCCGGCGGGCCTGCTGGCGGGGGTTGGGGCCGGCCACCACCACGCGGGTGGGATCGTCGGGGTCGAGGTACGGCGTGCCCTCGGGGAACATGCTGCGCAGGGCCCCCCGCCGGATGGCCGGGTGCAGGGCCCGGAACGTGGCGCACACCGCGGCGAACGTGGCCCGGTCGGCGTGGTTCCAGGAGAACCCGAACCGCCGTCGCACCACGTCGGGCAGGTTGCCGTACACCATCACCCGCAACACGTCGGACGCCCGGGCCGTGGCGAACCCGCTCAAGGGGGCGAACAGACCGGGCAGGCGGATCGGCGCGGCCCCGCTGGCGGCGTTGGCCTCGGGGTCCAACACCCACTGCACCGCGGGGGTTAGCTCGAGCTCGTGGCGGCAGATGTGGTCGAACCGGTCTCGGAAGGCGTCGTAGGTGGGCGGCACCGGGCGCTCGCTCACGCCGTAGCGGCGGTACCAGGTGACGGTCTCGGCGTAGAGCTGGTCTCGCTGGGCCCGGTTGAGCGGCCGGGGGAAGTACAGCTCCCGGGCCCGGAAGAACTCCCACGTGAAGGTGGCGTGGGCCCACCAGTACACGTCGGGGTCGAGGGCGTGGTAGCGCTCGCCCCGGTGGTCGGTGCCCTTGATGTCGGGGTGGAAGTCGCGGATCTGGCGGCCCCGGGCCGCGCCCTCCTCGTCGTCGGCGGCGAAGATGCTCCCCCAGATGAATGGGATCGAGCGGAAGATCCGGTCGTAGGGGTCGTCGAAGAAGTTGGAGTGGTCGGTTACGCCGGCCCCCAGGCCGGGCAGCATGAGCTGCATGATCCCGGCCCCGGTGCCGGGGATGAGGCTGCGGGGGTCGCCGGCGGTCTCCCACAGCAGCGACCCGGGTCCCACCGGGGCCCCGACGGCCTTGGTCGACGTGGACGTGGGGCCCGACGGGGAGCTGGATCCGGCGCTCATGCCTGCACCGCCAGCACGGTGCGCACGTGTTCCTCGACCTGGGCGCGGGACACGGGACTGGGGCCCGAGGCCGCCACCACCGCGAAGCCGAACATGGCGGCGGCGATGGCACCGGCCCGGGGCTGGTCGGCCCCGAACGACCCGATCAGCGCCACGATCCCGAGGTCGTCGACCGAGCGACCCCGGCGGGCCAGCACCAGCCGCACCTCCAACATGCCGAGGAACTCCCGGGCCCGGGTGGTGACCAGGTCGTGCACCACGTCGGTGCACACGTCGACCAGCGACCCCTCACCGGCGAGTGTCCGCTCGGCCAGGCTCCGCAGCCGCTCGTCGAACGCCCGCAGGTAGTCGGCGGCGGCCGAGAGCAGGAGGTCGTCGACCGTGGGGAAGTGGTAGGCGACCCGAGCCACCGACACACCCGCCTCGGCCGCCACCGAGCGGTGGGTGAGGGTGGCGACCCCGTCGGCGACGATCAGCCGGGTGGCGGCGTCGAGGATCTGACGCCGGCTGGCATCGCCCCGGCGACGGCGACCGTCGGGGTCGGCCACGCCGACGGGTGCGGGAGCTGGTTCGGTGAGGGTGGAGGCCATACCTGAACAAATGTACCGATAGTTTGCCCATGGTGCGAACCGAGACCGGCGCCGGGGCATGATCGGGTGGTGGACGGGCACGAGACAGGACCGCACGGCGAGGCGCCCAGTGCAGCGGGCTCCCCCGCATCCCCCGCATCCCCCGCATCCCCCGCATCCCCCGACTCCGACGCCGCCGAGCCCGGGCCGGCGGCCCCCGACGGCACCGGGCCGCTGCGGCTCCTGTTGCTCGGGTTCGTGCTGTTGGTCGTCGGGCTCGGGCTGCGCTGGGCCCAGGATGTCGCGGCGCCCTACCTCAACGTCGGCGAGGCCGACCTGGCTTCGCCCATCACCTTCGACGCCGGGGGCGGTACCTACCGCGTCGTCACCTCGGGGCCGAACCGACCGTTCATCCACGCCACGGTGTGCGAGGCCCGCCTGGCGGATGGTGACACGGTCCGGTTCAGGGGCACCGAGGGCGTCGACGGCGGCCAGGAGCGCTTTGGCGTGACCCGGGTGGGGCAGTTCGATGCGGTGGCGGGCCCAACCGAGGTCAGCTGCGGCCGATTCGCTCCCGACCGAGGCGAGGGCCTGGGCCGGTTCCAGGTGGTTCCGGCCGACGGCCCCGTCTCGCTGGCGGTCACCGCTCTGGTGGTGGTGGGCGTCGCCAGCCTGGCGGCTGCCGTCGGCTGGTGGCTGCTCGCGCTCCGCCGCGCCGACACCTGATCCCGCCCGCCGCCGAGATCGCCCGTGCACCACGGTCGCCACCAGCAACCCCGGCGCACACACGACCCCGCCCGCGTCACCCGTGCACCCGGGCCGCCACCAGCGACCCTCATGCACACACGTCGCCACCGCCCAGATCGCCCGTGCACCACGGTCGCTACCAGCAGTCCCCCTGCACACGCGTTCGAGTGTGCCGGCGGGATGTGGTGGCGGAACGTCGAACGTCAGGAGCCGTCCCAGACCATGCGGGTGTCGTCGGCGGCGCCGCGGAGGAGCTCGATCGGGTCGTGCTTGTCGATGTGACCGATGAGGCCGTGGTAGGTGCCGTACCCGCACAGGCGGGCCAGGCGGGTGCTGAACCCGGCGGCGACGTCCCGCGGGATGCCGAGCTGCTGGTTCTCCTGCTGGCGGATGTAGCCGGCGCAGTAGTTGTTGGCGATCCCAGTGCGCCGCTCGGCGGTGGTGTTGGCGCCACCGCCGTGCCACAGGCTCCCGTGCCAGACCAGCACGCTGCCCCTGGGCATCTCGGCCGCGATGGTGTCGTGGTCGGTGGTGAGGTCGGGTGAGTCGAGCAGGTGGCTGCCGGGCACCAGGCGGGTGGCGCCGTTGGCCTCGGTGAAGTCGGTGAGCGCCCACATGGTGTTGCAGACCACGGGCGGGTGGGGCTTGGGCAGCGGGATGAGCTGGTCGTCGGCGTGGATGGGCTGAGCGGTCTCACCACCGTCGATGGCGATCGACGACAGCGACGAGAGCAGGCACCCTCGGTCCAGCACGCCCTCCACCACCGGCAGCACGGCCGGGTGGACGGGGACCCGGGCGAACACGTCGCCGTGCACGAGCAGGTTGTAGATGCGGACCGTGTTGCGACCCTCGAAGGTGTTGTTCGCGGGCACCACCGCGAGGTCGCGTTCCAGCCGGGCGAGGGTCTCGTTCAGCTCGTCGATCAGGTCGGGCTCGATGACCCCTTCGAGCACTGTGTAGCCCTGCTCGGCGATGCGGTCGACGTGGCCGGCGACCTCGTGGTCGGTGAGCGTCCCCATGGCCGGGACGGTAGTTCGCACCGTCACGGCGCACCCGGGATCGGACGGGTACGCTCCGCGCTGCGATCAATGGCCGGGAGGATCGAATGGCGGCATCGAGCGGACCAGGCGGAGGCAGTGGACCCGTTCGGGTCACCTACACCGTCGGCGACAAGACACAGCCCATCCAGTGCGAACTGCTGGTGGTCGCCTGCGACCCACGGGCGCTCCTGGGGTCGGTCATGACGGCGACGCCACAGGAGACGGAGGCCTTCTCCGACCTCACCGACTTCACGTTCCACACCACGATCGTCACCGCCAAGGTGCCGAAGGACCGGCCGCCGAGGTACGGCGCCGTGCTCGATCCCGACGCGGTCGAGGCCATGGACGGGAGGGTGTGCGGCTTCCGCAACGAATCGGCCAAGCAGCACTCCCTGGAGCGGGCCAACGGCCTCGACCAGAACCACCTGGTCGTGTACCAGCTCCGGGACGACCAGAAGGGCGTGTGGACGCCCGAGCAGTTCGAGGCCCGCCTGCACGAGGAGCTCCCCACCCTCGACTGGTGGCCCTTCGGCCGCGACTACGTGCTCGAGGGCTCGTTCCTGAACACCACGTACTTCAGCCACTTCACCGCCGCCGGCCTCCAGGCCGGGCGTCCCTGGCAGGTGCTCGACCTCCAGGGTGACCACCACACCGTCTACGTGCCCGCCAGCACCTGCTTCGAGTCGGTGCTGCACTGCTGGCAGTACCAACAGCTCCTCCTCGGCCCCGAGGACCCGAGCGACCCGGAGGGGCCTCCACGCATCGAACTGCCTCCTGATACCGGTGCATCGATCGTGATCGTCGGTGCCGGTGTCAGCGGCCTCCTCTTCGCCAACGCGCTCCGCCAGCGCGGCTACACCAACGTGGTGCTGCTGGAGAAGGCGGTCCAGCACGTGGGCGGCAAGACCGACACGGTCGTACTCCACGAGCCGTTCCCACCAGAGCATCCAGAGCCCACCGTGTGCGAGCTCGGCACCTGCTACCTGTCACCCGCCTACCACGCGCTCGCCACGGCGCTCCGGCCCTTCACCGAGAACAAGGGCGGGATCGACGTCAACGAGCGGCGGGGCTTCGAGACCAGACCCGGCATCCACGGCGACTTCCGCGGCATGGTGATGACCGGGTCAGACGGCACCCGCCGGGTGGTCTCCTACGACGACTACGTGGTGGCACGGGCGCTGCAGCCCTTCGGTGGCGAGCCGCCGTTCACGAAGGACGAGAAGGAAGCGGTCTTCGCCACCATCGCCTTCTTGCTCGACCAGTACTCAGAGTTGGCCGTCGCCGAGATGACACCGGTCCTCCCGATGCCCATCGAGCCGCCGGCCATCGCCGCCCGGGGCATCACCTACCAGGAGTGGATCGAGGAGAACAAGCTCCAGCCGCTCACGGGCGTGCTCGAGTACGCCTACTCCGTCCAGGGGTACGGGCCACTCAGCCAGATCCCGGCCTACTACGGGCTGGTGTGGATCTCCTCGGACCTCACCCCCCGGCTCGTCTCTGACGCCTTGAAGCCCAAACCCGAGGTGACGTTCTGGAGCAAGGGCTGGGGCCACGTGTGGGAGCGGGTGTCGGCCGGCATGCACATCGTCCACGGTGCGCAGGTCGAGTCGATCAAGCGCCCGGGGACCGATCCGCCGTGACCACGCCGTGAGCGGCCACGTCATGATCGGCCCCATCGTGATGGCTCCACTCTGATGGCCACGTCACGCAGCACCGCCACGCCGCGCATGGCGCGCAAGGAGGTCACGATCGTGGCCGCCGACCTGGTGGGCTACTCGCGGATGATGGCCCACGACGAGGAGGGGGTGATCGAACGGCTCCGGGAGGCCCGGGCGGCGATCATCGACCCGGCCATCACCGCCGAGCGGGGGCGGATCATCAAGACCATGGGCGACGGGCTGCTCCTGGAGTTCGCCTCCCCCGGCGACGCCGTACGGGCTGCACTCGCCGTGCAACGGGCCATGGCCCAGCGGGCCGCCGCCGGGCTCCACGCCGAACCCCTCCGGCTGCGGATCGGCATCAACCACGGCGAGGTGGTGATCGACGGGGACGACGTGCTCGGCGACGTGGTGAACATCGCCGCACGGTTGGAGAGCCTCGCGCCCGCAGGCGGCGTGTGCGTCTCTCGCGCCGTGCAGGAGCAGGTGGCCGGCATCGCCGACGTGTCGCTCACCCCGTTGGGTCCCCAGTTCGTGAAGAACATCCCCGCGCCGGTGGAGGCATGGCGGATCGAGATCGAGGGGGTGACGGCCGAGTTGCCCACGGCGGTGGCTCGCAAGGAACGCCCGTCAGTGGCCGTGCTCGCGTTCGAGAACCGCTCGGCTGACCCCGAGCAGGGCTTCCTGGCCGACGGCATCGCGGAAGACGTCACGACCCAACTTGCGCGCTTCCGCTCGCTGTTCGTGGTCGCCCGAAACTCGAGCTTCGCCTATCGCGGCGAGAGCCACGACGTTCGACGCGTGGCCCGCGAGCTGGGGGTGCGCTACGTGGTCACCGGGTCGGTGCGCCGGGGTGGCAACCGCGTGCGGGTCGGGGCCCAGCTGGTCGAGGGCGAGACGGGCGTCCAGGTGTGGACCGGCCGTTGGGACCGCGACCTGAGCGACCTGTTCGACCTCCAGGACGAGCTCACCCATTCGATCATCACCGGCCTGGCGCCCGAGTTGGGGGCGAACGAACGACGCCTGGCCCGCCGGAAGCCCACCGACAACCTGAACGCCTGGGAGCTCGCCCAGCGCGGGTTGTCGGAGTTCTACACCTACACGCCCGTCGGCTACCTCACGGCCTACGAGCTCTTCCACCAGGCCGCCGCCACCGACCCGGGGTTCGCCTTGCCTCGCGCCCTGCTCGGGCGGTGGCACGCCATCTTGATCTTCTCGGGGAGGAGCCCCGACCCGACCACCGACGCCGAGGCCGGGCTGGAGCACGCGCTGGCCGCCAAGGCCCTCGACGACCGCCTCGAGGACGTCGACGTGGCCCTGGCCATGGTGTACGCGGCCATGGGGCGGACCGACGATGCCCGTGACGCCATCGCCCGGGCGAACGCGCTGAACGACAACCACCCCGGGGTGTACCAGGCCGAGCAGTTTCGCCAGCTGTTCAGCCCCGAGCCCGATCCGGCCGCCATGGAGCACGCGGCCTGGCAGTCGCTCGCCATCAGCCCGAGCGAGCCGCTCACCTGGTCGTTCCACTGGATGGTGGCGGTGGCCCGGTGGATCCGCGACGGCGATCTCAGCGGCGACGCCCGCGAGCCGCTCGAGGCCGCGTGCCGGCACCCCCAGGCCGAGTTCTTCGTGTTGATGTCGGGCGCGGTGGTGAGCCATCGGGCCGGCGAGGTGGACGAGGCAAGGCGGTTGTTGGCGCGGGCCTTGGAGAAGAACCCGTTCCTGTCCAAGCAGCTGCTCATCGACTCGTTCCACTTCCCGCTCTGGCCTGAGCTCGCCCGAACCGTCGACCGCGACCTCGACGCCCTCGCCGACCTCGGCCTGCCTGCCGGCTGATCCGGACGATCCTGCTGATCCGGCTGATCCCGGCGCCGCCACCCACCCGGCGGACCCGGTGCAAGGAAGCGACGAGGTCGGCAGACTGGCCGCCATGTCCAACCTCGAGACCATCAAGGCCGAAGCCGCCCGACTGTCGCCCTGGGCCCACCTCGCCACCGTGGGGGCCGACGGCAAGCCCGACGTCTCGCCGGTCCACCCGGCCTGGGAGGGCGACACGCTCTGGGTGATGAGCTTCGGCGACAGCGTGAAGGCCCGCAACATCGCCACCAACGCGAGCGTGGCCCTGCACTGGCAGGTCACCGCGGCGGGTGACGGCGTGGAGGTGTGGGGCACGGCCAGTGTGCACGACGACCTCGACACCAAGCGCCGGCTGTGGACCGGGGTGTTCGACTACGACCTGGACCTCTTCTCCCCCGGTGGACCCGACGGCTCACCCAACACGGTGTTCCTCGCAGTGCAGCCCGAGCGGGCGCTGCTGCTCAAGGCCTACGGCCTGGGCGGCCGCGAGGTCTGGACCGCCTGAGCCGACGCCACCCCTGGGCGCCGAGGCCGGTCGTCAGCCCGCTGCGGCCCACGCGACTGCCAGCCAGGCCACCACCTCGTCGTCCACATCGTCGGGCCGCCACAGCTCCAGGTGGTGCATGAAGCGACCGGGGCGGACCTCGACCACCTCCTTCCACCGGGGCGACGGGTCCCGGTGATCCAAGCCCACGCTCACCACCAGCGGCGCCCGCCCCTCGCCGAGGTACTGCCCCGGCGCCCACACCCAGGCGAACGCCGCCCGGTGGCGAAAGGCGATCTGGCTCTTGGTGAGCCGCTCGGCCACCGGATCGGTACCGGCTCGGGACAGCGCGCACCGCACCGCATCGAGGAGGGCCACCGAATCGGGGTGGTCGTGCAGGTAGCCCTCGAAGGTGTTGGTGTTGGTCATGACCCCGTCGCCCGACTTCCTCGGTGGCCGTCAGCGGTGGAAGGAGACGTGGAACCGGGCCTCGGGGCCCAGCTCCACGTGGTGGGGCTCGTCGGGCGGGATCACCAGGGTGTCGCCAGCAGACAGGGACACCGGCGACGACGGGCGGTCCTCCCAGACGAAGGTCATCGATCCGGCCAGCACCTCGACCTCGCCCCACACCTCGGGGGCCACCCGGTGGGCCCGCAGGAGCCCGGCGGGCACGGTGGCGGCGTCGAACTCGGGTGTGGTCCGCTGGCGCTCGACCCCGGGCGGTAGCTCTCCGTGTCGCACGGTCCCGTGCTACCAGGTCGGTGCCACCCGGTGGGCCCCGGCATCCCCGCCGCCGACCGAGCGAGCGAGCCATCGCTAGGGTCGGTCTACGACGGTCAGGCCTCGGTCGCCGCCCCACCCGGGTGCTCGCCGATCCGCTGGCCACGGACACCCACGGGAGGTTCGTTCGATGGAACCGATGGAACCGATGGACCCCATGCCCGATCCCCCCGGCCCGCTGTACGGCCCGGGCGCCCGGGATCTCCAGGAGCGGTTCGATTCGCGCCGGCTGGCCGACCGGTTGGTCGAACTGACGCTCCACGAGGCGCTCGACGACGGCGACATCGCCCTGGTGCGCGACCAGTCCGCCGTGTGGGTGGCCACCGTGGACGCCGACGGCTGGCCCGACGTGTCCTACAAGGGCGGCGACCGGGGCTTCGTGCAGGTCGTGAGCCCGCACGAGCTCCGGGTGCCGTTCTTCAACGGCAACGGAATGTGGCGCACGCTCGGCAACGTGCAGGATCACGGTCGGGTGGCCTTGCTGTTCGTGGACCAGCAGCGACCCTGGCGGATGCGGGTCCACGGGCACGGCACCGTCCTGACCGACCAGGCGTCCACGGCGTCGTTCGTCGGGGCCGAGGCGGTCCTGTCGGTCCGGGTCGCCCGGGTCTTCCCCAACTGCGGTCGCTACATCCACCAGGGCGACGAGATCTCGCCGTACGTGCCGACCGCCGACCGCCCCGCCCCGATCCCCGAGTGGAAGCGGATCCCGGTGCTGAGCGACGTCCTCCCCGCCGACGACCCGGCCCGCACCGACCCGGCGTGAGCCACCGGGCATGAGACCCGCCCGGCCATCACAGCCGAGACCTTGGCCTTTTGCCGGACCCCGGCAACGGGCTCACCATGGACCGGGCAGGGCGGAGGGGCAGTTCGAGCGACCCGGGAGGTCGACCATGAAGGCACTCGTGTACCACGGACCGGATCAAGGACATCGCCATCACCATGGGTCTGGTGAGCGCCACCACCACCCCCATGCTCTTGAAGCTGGTTGAACAGGACAAGCTGCCGGCGGCGCGGTTCGCCACGCACCACTTCGGCCTCGACCAGATGATGGAGGCCTACGACACGTTCGGCCGGGCCGCCGACACCAAGGCACTCAAGGTGGTCATCGCCCGCTGAACGCGCCATTCAGCGCATGGCCGGTCTGCGGGTTCGGGCGCATGCTCGATCCCACCGGTCACCAACGTGTCGCGGACGCGGGCGGCGGCTGTGGGTCGGGAACCAGGGGCACGAGGTCGTGCTCCACCAGGGGCGGGCCCAGGTGGCCGCCGTCGGGCTCGTGTATGCGGAGCGAGCCCGCGGTGGTGGCGAGCAGGAGTCGGCCGCGGTGGTCCCAGTCGGCCCACTGGACATCGAGGGCCACCACCTCCCCGTCCGTCTCCAGCTCGTAGGTGGTCGTCGGGTCGTACGGCCGGTTGTCCCGGAACGCTGCGAACCGACCGGCGGCGCGGAGCGCCGTGGCCGGTGAGCCGGGCCGGGCGCGGGACACGGTGACGGAGCGGTTCTCGTCCCAGGGCCCGCCGGCCTCGCGCGGTGGGGAGTCGTCGGACTCGACCCAGCCTCGATCGAGCTCCACCGCGAACTGCCGCGGCCGACGGTGGACGAGGCCGTACCGCTCCAGCAGCGTAACGACGGTTCCCACGTCGGGCTCGCGCAGGGCATGGGCCGCCGGGTCGTCCACGAATCGCAGCCCCTGGGCGTACGTGGTGCCCTCGTCCCACGCCGCCAGCGCCGTCCACCACGGCAGGTGGGAGATGGCGTCGTAGACCTCATCGCCGGGCCATCCGGCCCTGTGCGCGAGGTACGCCAGCCAGCGCCCGTCTGGCGACAGGTCGCAGCGCTGGGGGAACACCCGGGCATGGAGCCACCCACCACGTTCGAGCGCGCCGGTGGCGAGGTCCCACTTCGACAGGTGCGCCCATTCAGTGGGGCCTCGCCGGATCACCGCGGCGACCGGGGCGTGCGTGGCCACGATGCCGAAGATCCTCGGAGGCACGTACCTGGCCACCCCTCCAAACCTACGACGCCAGCCGGTTCGGGAGCGGTCCCCCGCTCCCGGGCAGCCGGGAGCCACCGGCGGTACCGTTCCCCCATGACACGACGCTCGGCGGTCGCCTCCTCACTGGCCGTGTTGGCGATGGTGCTGGCGGCGGCGTGCGTGCCGGCCGGCAACCCCGACGGCACGGCGACGGTGCCCGTGGAGGCCCAGGCCGTGAACACGTCGAGCCCGACCCGGGTGATCGGCACCGGCACGCCGGCGAGCTGCACCTCGGCCGCGGTGGTGAACGCCGTGGCGCTGGGCGGGATCATCACCTTCAACTGCGGGCCGGACCCGATCACCATCCCCATGACCCAGACGGCCAAGGTCGTCAACAACACGGGGCCCGAGATCGTGATCGACGGCGGCGGCAAGGTCACCCTGTCCGGTCAGGGTCAGCGGCGGATCCTCTACATGAACACCTGCGATCCGGCCCAGGTGTGGACCACCCCGCACTGCCAGAACCAGGACCACCCGCGCCTCACCATCCAGAACCTCACCTTCCAGGCCGGCAACGCCACCGGTGAGACCTTCGACGGCGGCGGAGGCGGCGCCGTGTTCGTGCGGGGCGGGCGGGTGAAGATCGTGAACTCCCGGTTCTTCCAGAACCGCTGCGACACCACCGGTCCCGACGTGGGTGGCGGCGCCCTGCGGGTGCTGAGCCAGTACGACAACCAGCCCGTGTACGTCACCAACAGCACGTTCGGCGGCAGCGAGGCCCTGGGCAACGAGTGCTCCAACGGCGGCGCCATCAGCAGCATCGGGGTGTCGTGGGTGATCCTCAACAGCGTGATCAGCTGGAACGACGCCGTCGGCAACGGCGCCAACCCGGCCCGGGCCGGCACGCCGGGCGGCGGCAGCGGCGGGGGCATCTACCTCGACGGCAACCTGTTCACCTTGCGCCTGGCCGGGTCGATCGTGCAGGACAACCGGGCCAACGAGGGCGGCGGGGCCATCTTCTTCGTGAGCAACAACCGCACCGGCACCCTGCGCATCGAGGACTCCACCCTGCGCCGCAACCCCAACGCCGGCTTCTTCACCGCCGGCTACCCCGGCATCTTCTACCTGGGCAACGGCACCCCGGTCGTGGTCAACTCCACCATCGCCCCCTGATCCGCCGAGGCCGGTCGCGCCCGCCAGCCACGAACCCCGCGCTGGCACATCCTCGGTCCGGCCGTGTCACCATGGGCGGCATGCGTGAGCCCGTCGTCCTCGGCCCCGGTGAAGGTCGTCCGTACGCCATGGGCACCATCCACGCCGTGTTCAAAGCCGATGGCGAGGAGACCGCTGGCCGTTACAACGTGTCTGAGTGGTGGCTGGAGCCCCACACCCACGGCCCCGGGGCCCACGCCCACGACGAGGACGACGCCTTCTACGTGATCGATGGCACCCTCGACTTCCTGGTGGGCGACACGTGGACCGCCGCCCCCAAGGGGACGTTCGTGCTGGTGCCGGGCGGCGTCACCCACGACTTCCGGAACTCGGGCGACGTGCGCGCCGGGGCCCTCAACATCGGGGCACCCGGCGGGTTCGAGCAGGAGATGCCGGCGATCGTCGACTACTTCGCCGAGCACCCACCGGGCCCGGCCTGACGATCCCCCGATCGGCCCACCGTTCGCAGGGCAGCCGCCTCGTCACTCACTCGATGGGCCTGGGAGCCGCCGGTTCAGGCTGCGGGGCCTCCTTGCGCACCGCGACCAGACGACCCGCGCCACCGAGCGACAACGTCACCACCAGGTCCTCGGACCGGCTGGCGTAGCCCTCCAGACCGGGGTGCAGGATCCCCAGCAGGACCACGTCGATGACCGCCACGGCCATCGACCCCACGCCGAACTCCATGGCCAGCGTCAGGGCCGGGCCGTCCCAGTCGAGCAGGACCGCGAGCACCACCAAGACCGCGCCACCGAGGGCGAGTCCGAGCAGTAGGAGGGCCCGGGCCACCGTGGGCCGGGCCGGGCGCCCAGGGTGACCGCCCCGGCGAACCAGAGGGCGGCACCGGCTTCCACCCCGAACGCCCCGACGGCTTCGCTCCCCGCCCGATCCTCGGCGATGGCGCCTACCACCGCGAGCGTGATGCCACCTACAGCCAGCACCCACAACAGCGCGGTGGCCACCGACGCCGAGCGCCCCCGCACCGCCCCGTCGTCCACGGTGACCTGGGCGAGCACCCGACCATCGATGCTGGAGGGGAACGCCACCCGGAACGGCGAGCGGGCGCGCCAACTCCCGCCCGGGGCGGCCGAGGGCGACATGACGGTGGAGACCCGGCCGTGGGTGACCGGGCGGTCAGACCACGTAGCGGAGGAGCGCGGCGGCCGGGCCCTCGGCGGGGAGGTCGCCGGCCCGCACGGCTAGCACGTTGCCGCCGGTGAGCAGCACGCGCCGGGCGATCTCGTCGAGGATGCCGTAGTTCACGGCGTCGTCGGCGTCGTCGAACGTGACGACACCGGCCTCGTCGATGGAGCCGGGCACCGAGGCGTCGATGTCGACCAGCACGGTGTCCACCGCGCCCAAGGTGGCCAGGCGGGCGATGTCGGAGAGGTCGACCGCGGTGCGGCCCTGCGAGCGGTACTCGTCGAACTCGGTGGCCAGCGCCCGGAGCTGGTCGGCGTAGTACCCGTCGAGGATCGCCCGGGCCGCGTCGGCGAGCTCGGCGTCGGAGGTGGTGTCGGGGCTGCCGTGCTCCCGCTCGGCCACCAGGTGCGGGTAGGTGTTCACCGACCGGTACAGCGCGGCCATCGGCTGCGACGCCGCCAGGATCAGGGGCAGGTTTGACCCGGTGAGCACGCCGCGCAGCGCAGTGTCGACCTTGCGGGCGTAGGCGGCTTCGCGGGCCCGGTGGACCTTGTTGCCCGACGACTCCCAGGCGTCCTTGGGCA
>WBZL01000728.1_pt1 | contig 36677 bp, 41 predicted proteins | sample 5204291 | NCBI WGS metagenome assembly WBZL01 (sample SAMN12344345, study PRJNA552823) | activated sludge metagenome | biome: Activated sludge suspended growth; feature: Nitrification reactor; material: Wastewater; isolation source: activated sludge from nitrification reactor of wastewater... | reverse complement strand
GGGCGCGTCGGCGAACAGCCGGCGCGGCATGAAGTCCTCGGGGAAGAATCGTTCCAGCACCATGCCGTACAGGGCCGAGGATCCCCCCGCGCCGGTTCCGATGAACGGCACGTGGCGTGTAACGCGGGCCTGGCTGCGATCCTCGATTTCCTCCCAGCAACGGCCGGCATCGGACAGGGTGGCCCGCTCGGCGGGATCGGGCAATGGGCGCGCCAGGGTTGTCTCCGGGTAGAGGCCGCGCAGCCCGGGCGACGCCTTGCCCTTCTCGATGAACAAGACTCGCATGCCGGCCTTCGCCAGGGCGTGGCCGACGGTGCCGCCCCCCATGCCTGTTCCGATGACGATGGCATCCCAGGTCCGACTAGAGGGTTCTGTCCGCGTTTCCATGCCGGGCTCCAGGTAGGTCTTCCAGGATGTTCGCAAGCTCTTTTGCCGGATCGAGCCGGCGTACCGCTTCCCCAAGGCGTCCGGCTTTGGCCCGCATCGAGACGGAATCCAGCCCGCGTTGGGCGGCGGCGCGAATCTGTTCACGCGATGCGCCGTGGGAGCGAAGCAGGATGCCGGCGCCGGCGGCATCGATCAGGCTCATATTGAGATATTGGTCGAGATTGCTGGCCAGACCGATGACGGGAATGCCGGCGGCCAGCCCCTGGTAACTTGTTGGGCTGCCGCCGTTGCAGATGACTAGGTCGGCAACCCGGGCGGCCTGGTCGCCGGGGAGAAAATCGGTCAGCCGCGCATTGTCGGGAACCGCTTCACGCGGCGGGTGACCCGCGTGGGCGGCGATCACGGTCACGGGTAGCGTCGCGAGCGCCCGCAGGATATCGGGCAAGCGCGTGGCCTGGCCGGAGCTTCCCAGGGTGACGTAGACGATGGGCTTGTCATCGGGCAACTCCGGCCACCAGTCCGGCAAGGCGACCTGGGGAGACCAGGGGATGGGCCCGAGAAAATGGTGGTTGATCGGCAGCGCGCGGGTCGGCACCAACTCGGGCACGTCGGCATAAAGCACGTGGTCGGCCTCGGTATAAACGTGGCGGAGGTCGGCGGGCAGGGGCGGCAAGCCGTAATGCCCGCGGGCCTGATTCATGGGCCGGGCATGCAGGGCGAAAGCCGCGGGGCGGGCGAGATCGAAAAGTCGTTGGGCCAATGCCACGCCGGCGAAGCGAGCCAGGGGAATATCCGGTACCGGGTAACGCAGATGGGCGTAAGGGCTCCAGTACGCATTGCCAATATTTAGATAGGGAACGCCCGCCAGCCGGGCGCTGATCCCAAGCGACAGGCGGAAATCGCCGATGACCGCGTCGGGCCGACATTCCCGTATCAGTGCCAGGTCCGCCTCGACGTAATCGATCAGGGCGGCCTTGTCATAGATCGGGGTCCCGTTGGCGATGGCCCGGAAGAAGCGAAGCGCGGGGATGGTGGTGATCTCCCGGCAAGGAAATGGGAGCTCGCCCAACAAGGCGTTGTAGCGCGGGTCGCAGGCCAGGCTGACCTCGAAGCGATCGGAGTCGAGCCCGACCGCCAGGGCGCTGGCCCGCGCGACGTGGGCCAGGGTCACGGATTCCGCGATGAAAAGAATCTTGCGTTTGCTGGTGGCCATGGGCCTGCTGATCTTCAATCGGACCGCTAGCTTACCGAGTTCCCGCCTTCCGCGCCGCGCGCCCCATACAAGCGGCGGCACGGCGGGATTTCGGCGCCTGCCGCCCGCCACCGCCAAGATCCATGGGGCTTAACCGCCACCCAAGGGCTAGGCCAGCGGCATACGACTGGCCATGCCATTCAAGCTCCTCGATACAGCAATGCCGCCACCGACCTGCGCGTGGACCTGGCTCGGGGAATGGGGCCGGTGCCGATGCGCCCCAGGAAGAAAACGCCATCCACCGATGCCTGGCGGAGGACTCCGGCGAATTGCCGATTCAACTGGTCGATTTGCCCGTACGCGCGGGGCGTGCTGGTAAATACCCGTTTACTTCGCCAATAGCGGGTAAAGATCACCGGCGTCATTTCGGGCTGAATCAACAAGCCGAGCTGGGCCGCCTTGAGCCAGAAGCGCTGCATGACGCGGCCGGCGGCGACAAAATCGTCGACGGACTCCAGCTTGCCGGAAGCTTGCAGGGCGAAATGGCCGGCACAAAACACCCCCGGCAGAAGGTCGAGCTGGATGCGCGGCAACAGGTGGCCGAGCAGATAGGTGTTGAAAAAATGTACGCGCCGCCAACTGGCCATGGCCCAGCGCATGAAACGAGCGGTCATGGCATCGACGCCGACCGCCTGTTCGGGAATCTTGTCCTCGCTGAAGCGCGCGCCCCATTCGATCACGGCTTTGTGCACTTCGTAGGCTTCCGGAATGGTGAGTCGCACCTTGGCATTGGCGAAAAGGAAGCGCGCCATTTGCCAGCGGCGCGCCAGGCGCTCTAACCAGACAACCTGATGACCCTCCGCGAGAACAGCGCCCAATTGGGCTTTTTGCTCATCCGATAGCGGACGCGTGGACATGGGTCTGCGTTGGACGACACGCGTTTGGATGCACCCCGCCAGGGGATCAACGGGCACGGAAGCGTCCTGGATGAAAAGGACATCGAACAGCGTATGGGTCTCGGACGTGTCCTCGCGACGGAGGATTTCACAGCGGCGGCCCTGGGTCGTGGCCGCGATGACCAGGGTTTCCAGCAGCGCCCCCACTGCCAGCTGGCTGGCGTGGCCATCGAGATCGTAGACCACGTGGTCGCGGGTATCGAAGCCATGCACCAGCAGGTGTTCATCCCCGAGCACCTCGAAGCGCCAGGGCTGGGTGTTGTCGCCGCTCGGCGCCCAGCGGGCGAGATCGAGAATGCGGTAGAGATGGTCTGGCAGGCCCCGGGTCATGTCAGACACCCAGCTGGTGTTTGGCGAGGGCAATGGCAATGCGGTTGATGGGGTTGCGATTGCCGCCCGGCCGCCAGGTGTGGGCCAGCTTGTTGCGGTAGGCGTCGAACTGGATGCCATGGGGGGCGGCCCAGACCTTGCCGCGCCCCAGGAGGATCTTGAGCGCCTCGCTGGCGGCCACGCCGGCGCATAGTTGGCAGGCCATGACGGTGGACGGGCCCTTGCGGGCCTTGAGATCGACCCGACCCGGGTCGGCCAGATAGTGGCGATGCAGCAGGGCCGGCGCCAGGCCCACCAGGAAGCGAATGGCCTTGTCCAGATCCGCTCGGTCACCCCACTGGAAATAGTCCTCGAAGCTCATGCCGCCGGGCAGGAAATTCAGCAGGGCCGCGCTCATGCCCAGGGGTGCGACGGTGATGGCCGGGATGCCATGGGCATGGCAATGGGCGAACACCATCCGCCTGGCCTGGAAAGCGAAGAAATCCAGGCCGTCCACGTAGAGATCCACGCCCTGGAAAAAGCGGTTCTGATTGTCCGCGTCGACCCCATCCGGAAAGATCTCGATTTCACATCGCGGGTTGATCTGAAGGGCCATCTCGGCCAATACCTCGGCCTTGTGCCGGCCGATGGCATCCATGCTCGCACCCGCCTGCCGGTTGAAATTGGCAAGTTCGAAGATATCCAGATCGGCGATGTTAAATTTCTCGACACCCAGGCGAACCAGGGTCAGCAGATGAAATCCCCCCACCCCGCCCATGCCGGCGATGGCGACCCGTCTGGTTTCCAGGCTGGCCTGCTCGGCCTCGGTGACCCAGCCGATGTTGCGGGAGAAGGCGACCTGATAATCAAACTCGGGCAAGGTCATCCTCGGCCACCCAATGGCTCATGACTGCATGAGCCGCTTGATGATCTCTTCCTCTTCCTCCGGCGGCAGGAAGTAGGGGTAGAGCGTCTTTTCCTGTCGGGAAAGATTGGCTTGACCGCCGAATTCCCCAATCATGCGCCGGGCCAGACCGGCATCCAGACGGAGCAGCACCGCCGGCGCGCCGACCCGGACACACATGCGCTCTTCGCCACAGACTTCGAAGCCCAGCATGCGTTGATAGAAACTGACATGGCTGGGATTCACCTCGATCAGGATATCGGTGTATCCCCAGATACGGTGGGCGTAGAGGAACGCGATATGGAACAGGCCGGCCATCATGCGCTTGGACGCGCGCTTGGTGTCGATGGCCAGCTTGGTGAATTCGCAGACCAGACTGCCCGGATGCTGCCGGAAGACATCCACCTCCGCCTTGTACAACTCGTCGGCGAACAGGCCCGCGCCGGTGTCGAAGCCGACGGTCAGGGTGCCCACGACATCCTCATCCTTGTAGGTGGCCAGGGTGATGCGCTCCGGGCACACGGGGTGTCCATTTCCCTTGGCGACAGCGTAGCCCTTCTCCCCGTAACGCTTCTCGACCAGGAAACGAGCGTCCCGGGTTCTCGCCTCGTCGTGGGCCAGACGAATCTTGAAGGCATCCCGACGCACGGTCGCCGCGGCGGCATCGGATACAAAACTGCTTTGCGGGGTGGTAAGCCCGGCATTTTTCAGCCGCGACGACTCCACCTCCGCGATGGTCTTCGCCCACTGTCGGCTGCCCAAACGCAGCTTTTCAAAAATACCCACTCAATCCTCTCTATTCCATCGCTCTGACAAACTGACATCAAGATCCGTCGAGCCCGGCAACGAAGATACCGCATCCATCGAAATGACCATGACAAAAATAAAAAAGCGCAACTTCATGCGCCTCTCCTGTACCACCGTGTCATTTCTTGTCCACATCCACAATCTAAGTTTAGCCCACCCTCCATTACAATCCCGGCGATGAAGATCGAACTGATTTCCTCCGAGGACCGGGGTCGCTATCTGGTCAGCCATTCGCGGGATATCCACCGTTATCTGCGCGAAGTCATGGACGGCAAGGCCATCGTCGCCATCTACGGCGAGAATGGCAAGGATTTCGTGCTTTCCACCATTCTGGCCGTGGACGAGGACAAGGATCACCTGCTTCTGGAACAGGGCGTCGACGCGGCGATGAACGCCAGGCTGCAGGCCAGCGCCCATTGCACCGTCGCCACCACCCTGGACCAGGTCCACATCCAGTTTTCCTGTGGTCCCATGCAGGCGGTCGATCTGGGCAAGGAAGCCGCTTTCAAGGTTGCCATGCCGCGGGAACTGTTGCGGCTGCAGCGACGGGAATACTACCGGCTGGTCACTTCCGTGCTCAACCCCGTGAAATGCCTGATCAACACCAGCGCCGGCCTGCTGGAAACCGTGGTGGTGGACATCAGCATCGGCGGCGTCGGCGTTCTGGCCTACCAGAATGACGTCCTGCTGAAAGCGGGGGAAGCCTATCATGGTTGTCGCATCGCCCTGCCGGGAACGGGGGAATTCGCCCTGAGCCTCGCGGTACAGAACACTTTCGACATCACCTTGAAGAATGGCCGCCTGACCCACCGGGCCTGTTGTCAGTTCATCGACCTGCCGGCCAGCGTGGAAACCGCCATCCAGCGCTACATCATCCGCGTGGAACGGGAACGCAGGGCGCGGTACGTGTGAGTCATACCTAACCTCCCCGCATGCGGGGAGGGAGAAATCCCGGGAGGTGCTTACTTCTCCGCCAGCCAGCGCGCGGCATCCAGGGCGAAGTAGGTCAGCACCGCGTCGGCTCCGGCGCGTTTGAAACCCAGCAGGCTTTCCAGCACGCAGGCTTTCTCGTCCAGCCAGCCGTTTTGCGCGGCGGCCTTGAGCATGGCGTACTCGCCGCTGACCTGATAGACCATGGTGGGCGCCTGGTAGGTGTCCTTCACGCGCCGGACGATGTCCAAGTAGGGCATGCCCGGCTTGATCATGACCATGTCGGCGCCCTCCTGCAGGTCCAGACCCACTTCCCAGAGGGCTTCGTCGGAATTGGCCGGATCCATCTGGTAAGTGTACTTGTTGCCCTTGCCCAGGTTGGCGGCGGAACCAACGGCATCGCGGAAGGGGCCGTAGAAACTGGAGGCGTACTTGGCGGAATAGGCCAGGATGCGGGTGTGAATGTAGCCGGCGGCATCCAGGGCCTCGCGCACGGCGTGGATGCGGCCGTCCATCATGTCCGAGGGGGCCACCACGTCGGCGCCGGCGTGAGCGTGGCATTCCGCCTGGCGCGTGAGCACGGCGATGGTCTCGTCGTTGAGCACGTAGCCGCGTGGGTCATTGGGATCGATGAGTCCATCCTGGCCATGGCTGGTGTAGGGATCCAGGGCGATGTCGGTGATCACGCCCAATTCCGGGAAGCGGGCCTTGAGGCCGGCCACGGCGCGGGGCACCAGGCCTTTCGGGTTGTAGGCCTCGGCGGCGTCCAGGCTCTTGAACTCGGCGTCCACCACCGGGAACAGGGCCATGGCCGGCACGCCCAGCTTCATGCATTCCTCGGCCACGCCATAGAGCCGGTCCAGGCTCATGCGCCGCACGCCGGGCATGGAGGCCACATCCTCGACCCGGTTTTCCCCGTCCAGCACGAAAACCGGCAGGATCAGGTCGGCGGCGGTCAGGGTGTTTTCCCGCATCAGGCGGCGGGAGAACTCGTCCCGGCGCATGCGGCGCATGCGCTTGCGGGGGAAGCTGGACAAATCAAACATGACGACGGTCTCCTGAAACAAAAATACCAATACCACAGTGCCCCGCTCGGGAACCAAGTTCGCGGCGGGCATCTCTATCGGGCAGACGAGTCGCTTCGTCTCCCGCTTCTCCTCCCTGAGCGGGTGCCTTAATGCAACATTAAGGCGATATTTGCCCGGCTCCCTCCCCTTGAGCCGGGTTTTTTTTGGGCGGTTTTCCGCTCACGCCCAACCAGGCCCGCAAGACGCCTTCCGCCTCGTCCGCGCCATCGCGCTTCAGGCTGGAAAACAATTGCACGGTGGCATTCATGCCCATTTCAGCCAACTCGGCTCGCACCTGGCGCAGGGTCTGCTGGGCCGGCCCGCGCGACAACTTGTCGGATTTGGAGAGCAGCACATGCACCGGCTTGCCGGAGGGGCGAAACCATTCCAGCAGGGAACGATCCAGCTCGGTGAGGGGATGGCGGCTGTCCATGATCAGCACCAGTCCGGCCAGTTGCGGGCGCTTGGCCAGATAGCCGCCGATCAGGGCCTGCCAGACATGCTTCTGGTCCTTGGGCGCGCGGGCGAAGCCGTAGCCCGGCAGATCCACCAGGAAACGCCCGTCCTCCACCCGGAAGAAGTTCAGGTGCTGGGTGCGGCCGGGCATCTTGCTCACGAACGCCAGCCGCTTGTGGTTGCACAGGGTGTTGATGGCGCTGGACTTGCCGGCGTTGGAGCGACCGGCGAAGGCGACTTCGGCGAGGCTATCCACGGGCAGATCGCGAATCTGGGCGACGGTGATGTGGAAGGTGGCGTTGAGCATGGCGGAGGGCGCGGGGTTGGCCGTGAGTGGGGGCCGTGATTGTTGGCCGTGAACGGGGCCGTGACTCGGCCTGGAATAGACCTGTTCGAAAGGCTGGCACTATAACAAACGGGCCGTTAAAATGCCGCGATTTCCCTAGCTGCCACCCCGGATTTAAGGAGCTTTACATGAAATCCTTCGCCTTGTTGACCGGTCTTCTGTTCGCTGCGGGCGTTGCCACTTCCGCCCTGGCCAACCCTGCCCCGGCCGCCGCCAGCAAGGGCGATCCGGCCAAGGCACAGAAACTCGTGAACGATGTCTGCGGCGCCTGCCACGGCGCGGATGGCAACAGCACTTCCCCCGCTTATCCCAACCTGGCCGGCCAGCATCCCGAATACATCGCCAAACAGCTTTCCGAATTCAAGTCCGGCGCCCGCAAGAACGCCATCATGGCCCCCAACGCCGCCAAGCTGACGGACGAGGACATGCGCAACCTGGCCGCCTACTACTCGGCCCAGCAGCCCAAGCCCAAGCAGGCCAAGGATGCGGCCCTGGTGGCGGAAGGCCTGAAGCTCTACAAGGGCGGCAACGCCGGCAGCGGCGTGCCCGCCTGCGCCTCCTGTCATGGCCCGGCCGGTTTCGGCATCCCGGTCCAGTTCCCCCGCCTGGCCGGCCAGCATTCCAAGTATGTGCTGTCCCAGTTGAAGAACTTTCGCAGCGGCGACCGCGCCAACGACGGCGGCAAGATGATGCAGGTCATCGCCCGCAAGATGACCGACCAGGAAATGAAGGCCGCCGCCGAGTACATCTCCGGCCTGCGCTGAGATTTCAAGCCCTTCTGAATGGCCCGCCTCGCGCGGGCCATTTCTTTTCCGGCCTGTTTACCGCTCCCCATGCTCGCCGACCTCAACCCGCAACAACGCGAAGCCTTGAAATATCTGGACGGCCCTCTGCTGGTGCTGGCCGGAGCCGGTTCGGGCAAGACCCGGGTGATCACGCGCAAGATCGCCTACCTGGCCACCCAGTGCGGCATCGAGGCCCGGCATATCGCCGCCATCACCTTCACCAACAAGGCGGCGCGGGAGATGCGGGAACGGGTCGGCGAGTTGCTGCCCGGGAAGCTGGGCCACGGCCTCACCGTATCCACCTTCCACTCCCTGGGTTTGCACATCCTGCGCGCCGAGGCCCGGCGGCTGGGCTACAAACCTCGCTTCTCCATCCTGGACGCCACCGACACCCAGCAGATCCTGTCCGATATCCTCAAGAGCCCGGACAAGGCCAGCCTGCGCCTGGCCGCCGCCCTCATCTCCAACTGGAAGAATGCCTTGCTCACGCCCGACGCCGCGCGGGAAGCCGCCGCGGACGAGGGCCAGCGCCAAGTCGCCATCGCCTATCTGGCCTACCAGGAAACCCTGCGCGCCTATCAGGCCATGGATTTCGACGACCTGATCCGCCTGCCAGTCCGGCTTTTCCGGGAGCATCCGGACGCCCTGGAAACCTGGCAGGGCCGGCTGCGCTACCTGCTCATTGACGAATACCAGGACACCAACGGCGCCCAGTACGAGGTATTGAAGCTGCTGGCCGGCCCCATGGGGCGCTTCACCGCCGTGGGCGACGACGACCAGGCCATCTACGCCTGGCGCGGCGCCGACGTGGAGAACCTGCGCCGGCTCAAGGAAGACTATCCGCGCCTGAAAATCATCCCCCTCACCCAGAACTACCGTTCCAGCCAGCGCATCCTGCGCGCCGCCAACAGCGTCATCGCCAACAACCCGCGCCTGCACGAAAAGAATCTGTGGAGCGAACTGGGCCTGGGCGACCACGTGGAGCTGGTGGAATGCCGCGACGACCGCCATGAAGCGGAGACCGTGGTCATGCGCATTTCCGCCCACAAGTTCGAGCACCGCACCCGTTTCGCCGACTACGCCATCCTCTATCGCGGCAACCACCAGGCCCGGCTGTTCGAGGAAGCCCTGCGCGAAGCCAAGATGCCCTACCAGCTCTCCGGCGGCCAGTCGTTCTTCGACAAGGCGGAAATCAAGGACCTGATCGCCTATCTGCGCCTGATCGCCAACCAGGACGACGACCCCGCCTTCATCCGCGCCACCACCACGCCGCGCCGGGGTATCGGCGCCGCCACCCTGGAACGTCTCGGCGACCACGCCGGCCAGCGCCACGTCAGCCTGTTCGAGGCCGCCCATGAATCCGGCTTCCAGGCCCACCTGCCCGCCCGGCAACTGGAACCGCTGATGGAGTTCTGCGACTTCATCAACCGCATCGCCTTCCGCGCCGAAAAGGAACCCGCCGGCCGCCTGCTGGAGGAACTCCTGGCCGCCATCCGCTACGAGGAATGGCTCTACGACTCGGAGGACGACCGGGCCGCCAAGGCCAAATGGGAGAACGTGCGCGACTTCGTCGACTGGCTGGCAAAAAAGGGCGAGGAAGACGAGAAGACCCTGATCGAGCTGAACCAGACCCTAAGCCTGATGAGCCTGCTGGAAGGCCGCGAGGACGCGGAACCCGACGCCGTGCGCCTCTCCACCCTGCATGCCGCCAAGGGTCTGGAGTATCCCCACGTCTATCTGGTGGGCGTGGAGGAGGAGATCCTGCCCCATCGGGAGTGCCTGGAAGGTCCGCGCCTGGAGGAGGAACGCCGGCTCATGTACGTGGGCATCACCCGCGCCCGCCGGGGCTTGACCATCACCTGGTGCGGCAAACGCAAGCGGGGCGGCGATCTGGTGATCTGCGAGCCTTCCCGCTTCCTGCTGGAACTGGATCCGGCCGAGGTGAAACGGGCTGGGACACAGAAGGAAAGCGAGCACACCCGGGAAGATGGCCGCAAGAAGCTGTCCGCCCTGAAGGCCATGCTGGGCGGGCACGCCAAATAGAAACGCGGCCCGCGGGCCGCGTTTCAGCGAAGCGGACCGGCTTACTTGCCGGCCGGCTGGGTTGCCGGCTGGGTTGCCAGTTTCGCCGCTTGCTTGACGGGCTGCCTGGCCGCCGCCTCGATGGCCGCCCTGGCTTCCGCCACCATGTAATCCACCGCCACCCGGGTATCGGCATCGGACAGTTTCTCGTTGCCGCCCTTGGCCGGACCGCCGAAGCTGCCGTTGATGGCCGCGTTGTAGAGGTATTCCTTGCCTTCCTTGATCAGGGGAATCCAGGCCTTGGCATCGGTCAGCTTCTGGGCACCGGTCACGCCGGTGTCGTGGCAGCCGGCGCAATTGTCGGCATAGACCGCCTTGCCCCGGGCCAGGTCGGCGGCGGTCGGCTCGGGTTCCTTCTTCAAAAAGGCTTCGAATCTCGCGCCGGCCGCGTTGGTCATGTACACGACACCCCGCGCCACTTCCAGGTCGGAGAGGTCGGGATCGCCGCCCCGGGCCGGCATTTTGTTGAAGCCCTTGAGGGCATGGGTCAGCAGGACTTCATAGCCCTGGCCATTGCGCTTACCCCAGTCCGCCGCCTCCTTGAACTTGGGGGAACCCAGGGCGCCGGAGGCGTGGCAACCGGAACAGACCTCGTTGTAGACCTGCTCGCCGGTGCGCTCCACCTTGGGCGCGTTGGGGTCCATGGCCAGGGACTGGCCGAAGGGCTGGATACGCGCCCGCACCGCCTTGTCGGACAGGGGCGCCGCGTCGGGCTGCCCCATGCCGCCCTGGATGCCGAGAAACAGCATGACGATCAGGAAAATCGCCAGACCCGGCGCGAACAGGCCGCCCAGCGTGGCATAGATGAAATCCTTCGGGGTCGTCTTCGTCATTTCGAGGTGATCGGCCATGATGCGGTCCCTGGAGGCTGGAGTTGGTAAACCGGCGGATTATAAGGGTTTTACGCTGCCAGCCGGAAGCGGCCTGTGCTATCCTGCGCACCCCCACGCGCCCGTAGCTCAGCTGGATAGAGTACTGCCCTCCGAAGGCAGGGGTCGCACGTTCGAATCGTGTCGGGCGCGCCAATAAATCAAGGACTTGGCGCTCATCGCAACAGGGGCCAGGTTTCACGGTAAGCACATGGTAAGCGGGCCTTACCACGGTAAGCGGTCCTCCTTCATCCCCGCAAAGGCGAAAAAAACCCAGCCACCAGGGCCGGGTCAGAAAACCGCCGTTGCGGCGGTCAGGGAGATGCAGGAAAGGTTGCCGGCCGCGCCAGGGGGAGACCGCAAGGGAACCTGGCCGCCGGCTGTCGGGGTTTTGCTTGTCGAGGCACTGGCCGACGAATCCTCGTCCACCGACGGCTTGCGCCCCCGGGCGGCCCGGGCTTCCCACCCCTTCCGCCGGTTTCCCGGCGGCGGGGGTGATTACGGGGCGGCGGGGGTGGCGAGTCGAGCGGCGCCGGAATGTCGGAAGATCGGAATGATCGCCGCCTCGCCCCGGATCGTGCGCTTGTTGACTTTGAAGTCGTCCCCGGAGAAGCCGATCTGCACGTTCAGATCCTGGGAGAACCCAAGCTCGATGTGCCGGCTGTCCAGAATCAGCGCCTCACCTTCGTCCACACCTGGACTGAAAACGACCCGGCAGCCGTGGACAACCAGGGGCTGATCGGCCAGATAGCTCCCACTCAGATAGTCACCCTGCAGGTTCTTGGCCAGCACCAGGCCAAGGAACTCCATGGGGTTCAGGACCACCACGTCCGGCCGGAGGCCATAGGCGCGCATGACGGCCACGCACTCCGCGATGGTGTCCGCCATGCCGGTGTAGGCGGAGGGGTAGGCGGTCGCCAGGTCTTTCAGGCCCGCGAAGGGCCATTCCGGCTCGGCCGTTCCACCCACCAGGACGCCATCGATTCCGATCATCACTTGATCGGCCAGGAAGGTGTTCACGACCGATTCCAGCTCGCCGGCAGTTCGCAGGGCCTGTTCGGTAATCGGGCACCATCCGGCGACGGTGATGGCGTTCTGCGCGATCGGCGAGAAATCGGGGGAGATTTCTGCCTTCGCCGCGCCTTCGCCAGCCTGAACGCCGATGTTTCCGCTGTTCGACGTGTAGCGGCTGTAATGCGCCGTGCTCACGCCCTGGAGCGGGCGGTTCTGCAGGGCGCCAATCAGCATGGTGTCGGTGGGACGCGTGGTGTATGCCAGCCCTTCCACCTGCTGGTGGCTCTGGACATTGGAGAGGCTGACCAATGCTTTCATGCTCAACGGCACCTTGAAGGCCAGGCTGCGCTGTTTTTCGTAGATCTCGATGTTCTTCCGGAACTGCGCCTCAACGCTAGCTCCAAGATTGACGCCACCGCGGTTCGGATTGTCCATGGGCGACACGGCGCCGCGCTGCTTGAGTTGGAGGATTTCGTCGGACAGCTCGCGGGTTCGTTGTTCGGTGCGGGTGGCATAGTCAGAAATCTTGGTTTCGATGCCCTGGACGGCGGCCATTACGTGGTCGAACGACATTTCGTACTCCTTTCAAGTGGTGGAGCACCCAGCCTAGAGGCCGATCGCGACAGCGTTTTACGACAATTTTCTTGCGGCTTTGACGTCCCGCTCTGCCGTGCGGCGGGACACGCCGAAGCGCTGGCGGATGGCTTCGGCCGCGTCCGGGCCGCTCCTGCCGTGTGCCAGCATGTGGTGGGCCGCCCGGACGCGGCGGGTGGCCTTGGAGCCGGCGGGCAGGTATACCGTACAGCCTTCGTACGGTATCAGGGCGGCGGCCAGGCGCAAGCGGGCCTCGGGGCTTGGCATAGCGGCCATCAGGTGGTCGACGAATGTCTCGCCGGGGGAGCCGCTCACCGCTTCCCGTCTCCGAATTTTTGCGCGGCGGCAGCTTGGGCTTCCTTGCGGCTCCAGCCCTGGCCGCGAAGGAAGCGCTCGTATTCACGCTTGCGCTGGGCCAGCCGGTAGGCGGGCAGCAGAGGCTTCAGGATCCCTGGGATACCCATGTCAGTGTCTCGGGGCGGTGGGGTCGGGGACAGGCAGCCGGGCCAGCTCCAGGGCGCTGCCGTCCTCCAGGCGGATCAGGAGGTGTACCGCTGGCGGCTCGACGGTAACGCGGGCCTCCAGGGCGCCGGCACCGCTTTCCACCAGGTGCACGGCCTTCAGGTACATCTCGGGTTCAGCTTGGCGCATGCGCGCCACCACGGCGGCGGCCAGGCCCAGCAGGCCGCCAAACATGGACTCCAGGTGCAATCCGGTCTCAGTGATGTTCATGGGTGTATCTCCTCATTCGGGTGCGGCGGCCAACAAGACGCGCATGCGGGCCTCGGCACGTTCAATTTCCGACACGATGTTGTTGGCCTCGGAAGCTATTACCAGGCCCGTCCCGAGACGTAACTGAATGGCCATGGCTTCCAGCTTTGCAAGGTGGTTGTTCAGTCGGCCGATCTCCTTCTCCGCTGCCCGTCGACACCCTGTCGAGCAATAGGATCGGGGCCGGCCGGTCAACGGCTGGTCGATTGGGCTTCCGCACTTGATGCAGTGCATGGGGTGCTCATTCATGACTTTCTCCATACCCCCTCCCCTGTCTATTTCGCGGTTGTGCAAAGAAAGGTAGGGGAGCGGTCGTGGGCCATGAGGCTGGGGACTTTCCAACCCCCCCATCCCCCAAAACCCCCGCACGTAAAGATTTAGGAGAGGGTCCGGTCCCGGCGATGGGGGGGTGGGGACTTTCCGCCCCCCCCACCAGAACCTCCGGTTCCAATTTGTATGGACGAAATAAACGAAAATGACGAAAGAGCCCGTGGATACTGGCTTCCGGCTTAATTCGTAAGTACGAAATAAACGAAAGAAGAAAAAAAGTATTGAACTTAATTCGTACTTCCTTCGTTCCTTTTTCGTACTTCCTTCGTTTTGCCGTGCCTTGCTGGTGGCCTTTCTTCGTCATATTGGCCTTCTTTCGTTTATCGACTGTTCGGGTTTCGGGGTGCGCACCAGCAGGCGGATACGGTCCCCGCGTCGTAGCGGCCTCATGGGCGGGCCTCCGGCGCGGCGTAGGGGTGGTATTCGATGGCGGCCCGGCCAGCGGTGGGGCGCTTCCTGGCTTCCACCAGGGGCGGGGCCATGCCCACCAGGTTCTCCAGCGCGCGCTTGATCTCGTTCCTGGATTTGTTGCGGTGGAACACCCCTGACAGTTCGGTGGCGGTGATGCCAGGCTTAGCGCGGATGGCTTCGAACACTTGCAGCGTGAAGGGGTCCATCTCCCCGTCCTCATCCGCCATGCGGTAGATGTAGTCCACGGACTGGCGCCAGTAGTCCACCCAGGCCAGGGCCGCGCGCAGGTCGCAGGGCTCGATCTCGCGGCGGCCGTCCATCAGGCAGAAGATCATGGCCAGCATTCGGGCATAGACCTCGGCACGGGCCATGAGAGAGCCGCCCTTGCCCTCCCGGTCCCGGCTAAGTTGCGGGTACTGCTCGCACCAGAATTCCCGCGCTTCCTCGCCCAAGCGAATCTCGGTCTTGTTGTTGGCGTGGTAGTTGCCATCGGTGGCGGCCTCGATAGCGGCGGCCATGCGTTCGGCCAGGTGGCGGATGCGGACCTCGGGGGTGGGCTCGGGCAGGGGGACCAGCTTGGGCCGGTGCACGAACACGGTGATGAAGCGGTTCAACAAGCCGTTGGCGGCGTCGGTCTCGGTGGACTTCTCCCGCAGTTCGAAGCCGGTGATATGGCCCGTGATGACCACGTGGGGCCGCGTGGCGCGTTCGCCGGACTTCTGGCCTGACTTGCTCATGGGTTCCAGATCGCGGCCGTCCCATAGGTTCCTGATCGTCGCTGAGAGGGTGTTCCCTTCCCGCTTGACGTGGGCCAGTACGTTGTCGAACTCGGGTTCCACCACCAGCAGGCGCTTGTCGTTCACGCCGGCATCCTCCTTGCCTTCGTCGGCGTCGCGGATGGCGTAGACCAGGCCCTCCCCCGTGGACAGGCCGCCGGCATGGATACGCAGGCGGTCGGCGGTTTTCAGGCGCTCGCGCAGGATTTCGTCGGCGGTGCGGAAGATGCGCAGCGGGGTGTGCTCGGCGGTGCCCTTCCTGGCCTTGCCGCTTTTGCCGACGATCAGGATGAACAGCCGGGCATGCAGGGCGGCGTCGCCGATGAACTGGACCAGGCCGCGCCCCACCATGGCGCAGAACATGGTCAAGACGTTGGCAGCCACGGCCACCGGATGGGCTTCGCTGGTAGCGCAGGCGGTGTCCACGATGGCCTTGAGCAACGGCGGGAATCCCTCCTCCGCCATGGTGGGCGGGCTCAGTGGATCCATGTTGCCGGCACGTTCCGGCGCCGCCGGGGTGGCGGCGGCCACCTGGAGGCGGACAGCCTCGGGGCCGGCCTCGTTGGCCAGGTCGTTGAAGTCGGTGCGCTCGGGCATCATGGCCTTTCGTCGAAGTGGGGGGCGGCCACCCAGCCATGCACGGCGCGGGCCGCTTCGAAGGCATGGGTGATGCCGGGATTGCCGGGGGTCTGGCTGTCGTTGTCGGCACAGACGACGATGCGCAGGGCCGGGAACTTGTCCCGCAGGGCGCGCGCCACGGGCGCCAGGTTGCCAGCGTTGAAGGCGCAGGCGGTGGCGTGGCCGGTGGCCTCGTAGACCGTGGCGGCGGTGGCGAAGCCCTCCGCCAGCAGCAGGGTATCGGCGGGCCGGCCGATGGCGCAGTAACAGCCGGTGATGCGGCCGCCCGTGAGGAACCGCTTCGACCCGTCCGGGCCGATGAATTGCAGGGTGTGCAAGGTGCCGGCGGCGTCGCGGGCGGGGATCATCAGCATGTTGTTCAGCTGGCGCGCGCCCCATGCCTTGATCCGCTTGCACACCAGGTAGGCGTGGTCCGATTGCGCGGGCCTGGCCAGCTTCCAGAGCCGTTCAGCCTTCGCCCTGGCTGTCTCGCGCATGCGCTTGGCTTCCTCCGCCCGCGCCGCGCTCGCTTCGGCCATCTGGCGGCGGTGCTGGGCGCGTTCGGCCGGTGATATGGCTCGGTCCATCGTTGCGCGCCAGGTGTGGACGTGGCCAGGGTCTTTCCAGGTGCCGAAGGCGCCGGCCGGGATCGGACTGGAATACAGGACGTACCAGAGATTCTTGCTCCCGGCCTTGTCACCCTCCGCCCGTGCCCGGTGAAGCTGTCCATCCGCCACCGGAACATCCTTGAGCGGCGTCAGGCCGGCGGCGGTCATGGCGGCCAGGAAGTCGGATTCGGGGCTCATAGCGGCACCCGCAACCACAAGCCGCGCACCAGGTCGCGCCGGGTCAGGCCGTCGTTACGCCGGCAGGTCTCGCAAACGCGCGCGACGAGGAGCCCCCCACCCTTCAGGCGGCGAACCATCAGCCAGGTAAGGCCGCGCATGATGTGTCCACAGTTCGGGCAGCGGCGCTTCCCCGGCCCCAGCGTGGCGGGGTGGAAAAATTCGGCGCCGGTTTTGACTATGAACCGCCCTCGGCCGGCGATATGATCCGGCTTGATGTAGACGTCCCAGGAAGCCGCGCCCGTGCCTGCCAGCCCGCGCGGCTTCGTTTTTTTTGAGTGGGGCATCAATCATCCTCCCCGGCCTCGAAGCGCAACGCCTTGGCGGCGGTTTGAGTCACCAAGGCGAGACCGATGTCGAGCCCCGTGCCGGCTTCGGAATAATTGATGTTCCCCAGCACATCCAGCACGGACGCCACCAGACTGCAGGTATCGGCCACGTTGCAGCCGATCATGGGATTGAACTTGCTGGCCGCTTCACGAGTGGTATTCATGCCTCCCTCCGCTCGTAGGTGTGGCGAGGCACGGACAGCTTGCGTTCTGCCCAGGCGTCCAGGTCGGTGGACAGGTAGACGGCCCGGTGGCCGAAACGGCGGTATACAGGCCCCCCACCAACAGTCACCAGTTTTTGAAGGGTGGTCTTGGAGATTTTCAGGCCGCGCTCGGTTAGGTAATCGGCGGCCTCGGCTCGATCAAGGAAACGATCTTCAGGCATTTTCCGCTCCGGTAAGTTACCGGCTATGCCTAGCGGCTGGCCGGATGGAGCGGAAGTTACTTACTTGCGCTTACTGCGTATTCCCGCGAGTTTTTGAGATTTCGCGATACTGACAGCGCTTGGAAAACCAAGCTTGTGGATGGCCTCGTAGTACAGCCTCTCTGAACGAGTGGCCCCAAGCGCCAGCCGCTTTCCGTCCTGGACAACCTGACTCAGTTGTTTACCGACAAGCTCAAAAAGTCCTCGGTCGATCGGTGTGGTTGGATCGCGCTGGATTGCGGCTACAACAGCGTTCCAGACCAACACACGCCCTATTCGATCTTCCCGCGTTCGGAGTAGCTGCTTGCCCTTTGGATATGGCTTTCCAAATGACGACGGATCGTCCCAACTATCTACGTCGCAGCCCACCACAGCGTCATAGCGCCGTGTGAAGGCATAGGCCAGCCATTCAGGGGCCACGAGTCCATGGGTTACACAATCGCGAATACAGGCAAGCACTGCAAAACCATTACCACCATCAACTTCCGCCCGGTGTGCATTCACCCTCTGAGCGGCGGCAAACTGAAAAATCGGTCCTGTTGGACTCATGTCACCTTCGCCAATGACTGCTTGAGCCGATCGCGCCTCATCGAGAGATGCCTTCCATGGATTAAAGGTCATTTCCGCCTCCGCAAAGGGACCACTTCTGCAGATTCCGTCTTCCCTTCCAGCCCGGCCACGGCCACGGCGGCGGCCCGTTCGGCCAGGGTGGAGCGGGCTGCTTCGGCGTAGTGGACATATCGCAAACTCGTTTTCGGGTCGGAGTGCCCAAGCTGCGCCATGACTTCCACTAGGGACGCGCCACTCATCGCCAAGTGAGAGCCGACGGAATGACGCAGGCCATGTAGACCGATGTCATCCGGCAGGCCGGCTTCCTCCCGCACTTGTCGCCAGGGCTTGGACAGGGCCAGAGGGCCGATACCCTTGGATGGCCGGAAGACGTACTCGTCGGGCTTGCCCTGGGGCTGGCGCGCCAGGATTACCTGGGCTTGGGCAGGTAGGGCGATGGTCTTCGGCTTGCCGCTGCGGTGCCCGGTCTTGTGGGCCTGTGGGGGCAGGACTACCTGCCCGGCTTTCAAATCGACATAGCTCCAGCGCAGGCCCGTGACTTCGCTACGGCGGGTGCCTGTCAGCGCAATGAAGCGGATGGCATCGGCGACGGCATCGCGGATGCGCTTCTCGTTCTGCATCGTGTCCAGGGTGCGGAACAGCCGGCCGTAGGCATCGGCGTCTTCGATGATGGTCTCGCGCATCCCGTCCCGAGCCATCTTGATGTTTGACCAATCGACGGCGGCGCCGGCCGGGGTGCCATCCTTGGTCGACCACTTGCAGATGGTCCGCAACAGGGTGACGGCCTTCTTCGCGGTGCCCTCGCCGCCACCGACACGGGCCAGCCCTCGCGCCTTGGTCTTGACCGTGGCGGCGGTCTTGCCTTCGTTGATGGCGCGGTGAGCCTTCTTGACCTCGCCGGTCGTCAGCTTGTCAGCAAACACAGTGCCCAGCAGCGGGCGCAGGTGGTGATTGATGCGGCCGGTATCCACGCCACGGGTGGACTCGGCTTTTTCCTTGAAGGCGTCGGACGCCAGATAGTCATCGAAGACTTTCGCCAGGGTGGGCGCTTCCCGCCGTGCCTGCTTCTCGCCCTGGGGATCTCGACCATTCAGGACGTCCCGATGTCTGTCCTTCGCAATCTGGCGGGCCTGTTCCACCGTCAGACTGTCGGACAGCTTGCCGATGGTGAACCTTTTCGACGTGCCCTCGGGGGTGCGGTACTGGAAGACGAAGGTCTTCGCGCCTGTCGGGAAAATCTTGACGCCGAAACCCTTCAACTCGGTATCCCAAACGAACCTTTGGTCGGTGCCAGGTTGCTCGTTCTCGACAAGTTTTTTCGACAGCTTGGGCATATCCATTCCTCCCACGGTAAGCACACGGTAAGCAGACTGAGGTAAAAAAAGGTAAAAAACAGTCTGACCACTGGCACGGATGGTAAGGCTTAGATATAGCGTTTACAAGGGATTAGAGTGATTCAGTAATTTCCGGTAAACACGGGAAACCCCATTGTCCTTGTTCTCCGAAGGCAGGGGTCGCACGTTCGAATCGTGTCGGGCGCGCCAAACAGTTCAGTCGTTCAGTTCGATCCCGAAATGGGCACCCATCCGGTGCCCATTTTCATTTCAATTTCAGTTCCAGACTTATTTGCCGGGTTTTCGGTTGCCGCCCGCCACCAGCCGATATTCGAAAAAGCGGCATTCCAGGGGCCCGTTGAACAAGGGCGTGCGCCGGTTGGAACTGAGGCCGATGAGCTTGGGAAATTCCGGGTCGGCGGAAATCATGAACGCGGTCCAGCCGGGGAAATGCTGTTTCAGGTTGTCGCCGATCTCCCGATAGAAAGTGGGCATGTCGTCGGTGGACAGGCGCACGCCGTAGGGCGGATTGGTGACGATGATGCCGCCTGGCGTGGGTGGGTTCACATTGAGGAAATCCGCCTCCATGATGCGCACGCAATCCAGCAGCCCGGCCGCCTTGAGGTTGAGGCCGGCGGCCCGGACCATCAGCGGATCGATGTCGGAGCCGAAGATGGGCAGGGGCTCGGGATCGCGCCGGGCGCCCTCGGCATCCTTGCGCAGGCGCTGCCATTCGATGCGGTCGAAGTTCTTGAAATGCTCGAAGGCGAAATGGCGTTTCAGGCCGGGAGCGATGTTCAGCGCCATCAGGCCCGCCTCCAGCAGGATGGTGCCGCCGCCCATCATCGGGTCGTACAGGGGTGTGCCCGGCGTCCAGCCGGCCAGTTTCAGCAGCCCCGCCGCCAAGTTCTCGTTGAGGGGCGCGGCGGCGGCCTCGACCCTATAGCCACGCCGGTTGAGGGGTTCGCCGGTCAGGTCCAGATAGAGGGAAAAGCGCTCGTCGGTCAGGTAGAGCAGCAGGGGCACGTCGGGGTTGTGGGTCTCCACGCTGGGCCGCTCGCCGATCTCGGCGCGGAAGCGGTCGCAGATGCCGTCCTTGATCTTGAGGCTGGCGAAGTTGAGGCTTTTCAGGGGGCTGTTGCGGCCCACGGTGGTGACCGCGATGGTGCGCGACACCTCGAACCAGGACGGCCAGTCCAGGGCCAGGGCGGCGCGGTACAGGTCGTCCTCGTCGCGGTAGCGGCCTTCGGCCACGCGCCACAGGACGCGGATGGCCAGGCGGCTCCACAGGTTGACCTTCCAGCCCAGGATGATGTCGCCCTTGAAGGCCACGCCGCCGGGGGCGGGAATGCCGCCCGGAGCGCCCAGTTCGTCGAGTTCCTTGACCAGCTCGCCTTCCAGGCCGCGCGGGCAGGGGACGAAGAAGTGGTGGGTCACCGGAGCCTGGGGCCGGGCGGCGTATTTCTTCCAGGCATCCGGGCCGGTATTGGGATGGTCATGGGAGCGCCCCCGATCGGTTCGCGCCTGGCGCGTTTCATTACGCGTTTCATCGCGCGTTTCGGCCTGGTCGCCGGCACCTTCCGGGCGCGGGGGCTTGCGGCGCCGGGGCTGGTCGGCGGTGGACGGCTTGGCGGGCCGCTCGGGGCGGCTCTCCGCCTTGGGCTGGCTGGGGGCTTGGGTGGCCCCGGCCGCCTTGGTCGCCAGGCTCGGGCGCTTGTGCGCCTGGTGGCGGCCGCGCACGGGCGGGCGCCCGGCCTGGGCTTGCTTCTCCCCCCCCGCATCGGGTTTGATGGTGAGAATGCTGCGTTTGGGTTTGTCCGATGACGACACGGGAATTCCTCAAGAAACTGCAACCCAGCCCGGTCACAGCGATCCTGATCGGACTGATCGTTTACCTCTGGTTCCGGCCGCCGGCCTTCGTGGACGAAGTGGCCCAACCGGCACCGGCGGTGCCCACGCTGCCCGGCCAAACCCTGGCCGACCTGCGCGGCAAGGTGGTGCTGGTCAACTTCTGGGCCACCTGGTGCCCCTACTGCCGCCACGAAATGCCGGCCATGGAGGCGTTCTATCGGGACAACCGGGCCAGAGGATTCGAGATTGTCGCCTACAGCCTGGATAAAACCCAGGCCGAGGCCGACGCCTATCTTCGCGAGGCGGGTTACAGCTTCCCCGCCCCGCTCATGTCAGCCCAGGTTTCCCAGGCTTTCGGCGGGGTGGATCGGATTCCCCTGTCCTTCGTCATCGATCGCGACGGGGTGATCCGCCACAGGATCGCCGGCCAGGTTCACGCCGGCCGGCTGGACGACCTGATCACACCGCTGCTGGCGACATCCGCGAGTGTTGGGCCCCGTTGAGCAGGCGCTCCATCTCCCGTCGGTAATAGACGAAATCCATTTCCGGGCAGGGCGCGCCCAGGCGCGTGGCGACGGCGGAAACCTGCCCCCGATGATGGGCATAGTGGGTAAACAGATGGGTCAGCGCATCCCGCACCCACATGGTTCTGGTCTTGCCATCGCTGCCGGCGAAGCTGATCCGGGTATCGAGAAATTCCGCCGGCTGGGCCTCCAGCCAGGACTGCAACCGGCGGGTTTCCCGACGCAGGGCGATCTTCAACTCGCGCCAGTCGGGGTGGTTGATGACCCGGTGGTTCACCGCCAGGCTGTCGCCCTGGAGCCGGGCCAGCCAGGACTGGCCGACCAGGAGCATATGGTCCACGGTGTGGTGAACGCTCTTGAAATACAAGCCCTCGTCACCGCCCAGGGCTTCGGGCTGCAAATGATCCAGGGCGGAGAACAGCACCTCGTTGGCCCAATGCTGATAATCGGCCTGCACCACGAAATAACTCTTCCACGAATACATGATCCATTGGCTCCAGTCGTTGCTCCAGGGCGAGCAGGCAAGGCGGATGATCGAAAACTATACCAAGCGCGGCTATTCGCTCACCTCAGCCGTCGGAAGGTTCTTTTCCCAGCTTAAACGGTCGTTCATCTCCCGCGTCACCGTGATCCCGCCGTCGGCGGCCACCACCAGCGCCAGGCGGATCCCCATGCGCCCGGCCATGGCGCGCCACGCCCCGGGACCGGCGATGAACAGGGGCTTGCTGGCCACATCCGACAGGGTACCCGCGTGTTCCCCGCGCGCGATCACGGTCACCGCCTGGGTGTGATCCACCGGCCAGCCGGTGCGCGGGTCGATCAGGTGGCAATAGCGTTTGCCCTCCACCTCGAAGAAGCGCTGGTAATCACCGGAGGTGCCGATGGCCTCGCCGTCCTTGAGATCCAGGGTAGCCAGGGCCCCGGCCCGGCGCGGATGCTGGATGCCCACCCGCCAGGGCGTCCCGTTCTTGTCGCCCAGGGCCATGATGTTGCCGCCGATGTTGATCAGCGCGTTGTTCACGCCCTGGCTTTTCAGGTAGGCCGCCGCCAGGTCCAGGGCATGGCCCTTGGCGTAGCCGCCCAGATCCAGGCGCGCGGCCGGGTTCGTGCCGGTCAGCATGAGGCCGTCGATGCGGAGATCGGTCATGCGCGGCCTGGCCTTCACCAGGCGCCCGATTTCCCCGGGGTCCGGCAGGCGGGCTTCGAAGGTATCCGAATGAAAGCCCCATAACCGCACCAGGTTACCGATGGCCGGGTTGAACAGCCCCTCGGATTGCTCCGACAGCCGGGTGGCATCTTGCAGAATGGCGGCCAGCCCGGGCGTCAGCGCCGTCCTGGCCGGCGCGTCGGGCCTGGCCAGGGCCAGGATGCCGTTGATGCGCTCCAGGGTGCCCGGCTGCCAGGCATGCAGGGTCTGGTGCATCTGGTCGAAATCCTTCAGCACCTGGTCGGCCACCCCCCTGGCCTTGCCCTCCGGTTCGCCATAGACCGTGACTTCCACCAGGGTGCCGAAGACGTAGGACTGCTGGCGGTGGAGTTTTTCCCCGCAGCCGGCCAGCAATAACAGCGCGACGACCGCCAATAGGCTGCGCCACACCCACCCTTTTCCCTTCACCCTTCCCCCTTGACGGCCAGTTCCAGGGCATCGACAAACATTCCCGCCACGTTGAACCCGGTCTGGTCGGTGATTTCCCGGAAGCAGGTGGGGCTGGTGACGTTCACCTCGGTTAGGCAATCGCCGATCACGTCCAGGCCCACCAGCAGCAGGCCGGCGGCTTTCAGTTCCGGCCCCAGGGCGGAGGCGATTTCCCGATCTCGTTCCGACAGGGGCCGGGCCACGCCTCTGCCGCCGGCGGCCAGGTTGCCCCGGGTCTCGCCTTCCATCGGGATGCGGGCCAGGCAATAAGGCACGGCCTCGCCGTCGATGACCAGGATGCGCTTGTCGCCATCCCTGATCTCCGGCAGGTAGCGCTGGGCCATGACGGTTTCCGCGCCGTCGCGGGTGACGGTTTCCAGGATCGCGCCTAGATTCGGGTCTTCCGGGCGCAGGCGGAAGATGCCGGCGCCGCCCATGGCGTTGAGGGGCTTGACGATGATGTCGCCTTGCTCGGCCAGGAATTCCCGGATGAGCGCCGCCTCGCCGGTCACCAGGGTCGGCGCGATGAAGCGGGGAAAACGGGCGATGGCCAGCTTCTCGTTGAAATCGCGCAGGGATTGGGGCCGATTGAACACCCGGGCACCATGGCGCTCGGCCATTTCCAGCAGCCAGGTGGCGTAGAGGTAAGCCTGGTCGAAGGGCGGATCCCGGCGCATGAGCACGGCGTCGAAATCCGCCAGGTCGCGCCATTCGTCCTCGCCGCGCGTAAACCAGTCCTTGCCTGTCCCCCCAGGGGGGAGAAGCACCTGGAATGTCTTGCCACTCACTCGGCCGTCCTTCCAGGCCAGGTCCTCGCTGACCATGGCCCACAGTTCATGGCCGCGCCGCTCGGCCTCCACCATCATGGCGTAGGTGGAGTCCTTGTGGATCTTGAAGGACTCCAGGGGATCGGCGACGAACAGCAGCCTCACGGCTCGGTCCGTTCCAGTTCGATGGCCGCCGCCAGGGCCGCCAGGCGGGCCAGCACGCCATAGGTGTAGAAACGGTTCACCGGCGCGTCCGGGCGGGCGCCGCAGTCGCAGTAGCTGCAACTGGTATCGAAGGCCAGGGGCACGAAGTGCATGCCCGGGGAATTGAGGTTCTCGTCGGCGCCCCGGCCGGTATGGACCCGGTAGAAACCGCCGATAACGAAGTGGTCGATCATGTACACCACGGGTTCGGCCACCGCCTGGTTGATGCTCTCGAAGGTGTGCACGCCTTCCTGCACCAGCACGTCGCTGACTTCCAGGCCCTCCTTCACCACCGCCATCTTGTTGCGCTGCTTGCGGTTCAGGTCGCGCACGTCGTCGGGGGATTTCACGGTCATGATGCCCATGCCGTAGGTACCGGCGTCGGCCTTGACGATGACGAAGGGCTCCCGGTCGATGCCGTGCTCGGCGTACTTGGCGCGGATCTTCTTCAGCACTTCCTCCACGTGGAAGGCCAGGCATTCCTCACCCTCCCGGGCCTGGAAATCCACCTCGCCGCAGTTGGCGTGATAGGGATTGATGAACCAGGGGTCCATGCCGATGAGGCCGCAGAAATCGTGGGCCACCTGGTCGTAGGCGGCGAAATGCTTGGACTTGCGCCGGGTGGACCAGCCGGCGTGCAGGGGCGGCAGCATGCTCTGGGCCGGATTGAGTCCCTTGAGGATGTCAGGCACGCCGGCGGACAGGTCGTTGTTGAGCAGGATGGCGCAGGGATCGAAGCTGGTCCCGGACGTCGATCCGGGATCCAGTTTGATGCGATCGCCCTCGCGCCTGACGGGCTCCAGGGTGAGCTGGCCGCCCTCCGGCAGGTCCAGCACCAGGGGCGCCTCCAGACCGGGGATCAGGCTGCCGAAGCGCACCGTCAGGCCGATCTTGCGGATGATGTCGGCCAGGGCCGCCACGTTCTGCAGGTAGAACAGGTTGCGCGTGTGGTTCTCGGGAATGATCAGGAAGCGCCGCGCGTCGACGCACATCTTCTCCACCGCCATCTGGGCCGCCTGCACGGCCAGGGGCAGGAAATCCCGGTTCAGGTTGTTGAAGCCGCCGGGGAACAGGTTGGTGTCCACCGGGGCCAGCTTGAAACCGGAATTGCGCAGGTCCACCGAGCTGTAGAAGGGCGCGTTGTGCTCCATCCACTGCCGGCGAAACCAGTGCTCGATGTCGGGCTGGGCCTCGATGACCTGTTTTTCCAGTTGCAGCAGGGGACCGGCGAGGGCGGTGGTGAGATGGGGAACCATGGCGGGAAGGTAATGGGATGGCGCGGGGGGTTCAATGGGAGACGACGGTAGATTTCGCCTTGAATCTTAGCCGCTCCGCCGGACTTCACCTGTCCTGGCCCCGGTAAATCACCGAAAATCATGCGCCATGTTCGACATCGTCCTGTTCCAGCCGGAAATTCCGCCCAACACCGGCAACGTCATCCGCCTGTCCGCCAACTCCGGCTGCCGCCTGCACCTGGTCAAGCCCCTGGGCTTCGACATCACCGACAAGCAGCTGCGCCGGGCGGGTCTGGATTACCACGAGTACGCCGATCTGGCGGTGCACGAGACCTGGGCCGATCTGAAGGCCAATCTGGCCGGACGCCGGCTGTTCGCCTTCACCACCAAGGGTGCCGGCGATTTCAGCCGGACCCGCTTCCAGCCCGGCGACGTCTTCGTGTTCGGCCCGGAAACCCGGGGCCTGCCGGCCGAGATGCTGGACGAGTTCCCGCCGGAACGGCGTCTGCGCCTGCCCATGCTGCCCACCCAGCGCAGCCTCAACCTGTCCAACGCCGTCGCCGTGGCGGTGTATGAAGCCTGGCGCCAGAACGGTTTTGCGGGAAGCCGGTGAACTTGGTTTTCCGAGGAATGTCCCCATGCTTCTACCACAACTTTTCACCGACCCGGCCAGGCACTCCCCCTCCCAACCTCCCCCGCAAGCGGGGGAGGGGTTTTTCTCCCTCCCCACGTGTGGGGAGGGTCGGGGTGGGGAGGGACCTGGCACACTGAAAGCCCGCACATGAGCGCCCTGGAAACCTTCGAGAAACTCCTGGCCCAAGGCAAGGACAACGCCCTGCTGCGTTACTCCCTGGGCAACGAATGCCTGAAGCTGGGCCGGGTGGACGAGGCCGTTGCCCATCTGAAAGCGGCCCTGGCCTTCGATCCCCGCTATTCCGCCGCCTGGAAGACCCTGGGCAAGGCGCAACACGAATCCGGCGCCCTGGCCGAAGCCCTGGAAACCTACCGCCAGGGCATCGCCCACGCCGAGGCCAAGGGCGACATCCAGGCCGCCAAGGAAATGAGCGTATTTGCCAGGCGCATCGACAAGCAACTGGCCGGCGGGTGACCCCGAGCCCCCCATCGGCTACCATCACCCCCCATTGGATTCACCGACTCAGGAGCAAGACATGGCACGTATGGTGCACTGCGTAAAACTCGGCCGCGAGGCCGAAGGCATGGACTTTCCGCCGCTGCCCGGTGAACTCGGCAGGCGCGTGTTCGAGAACATTTCCAAGGAAGCCTGGCAAGGTTGGATCAAGCTCCAGACCATGATCATCAACGAGAACCGCCTTAACCTGGCCGACGCCCAGCACCGCAAATACCTGATGGAACAGGCCGAGAAGTACTTCTTCGGCGAGGGCGTCGGCGCTCCCGAAGGCTTCCGTCCCCATTGAGCGATCGGTGATGGGGCGGTGGTCAACACCGACCGCCCCAATCACCGATCACCCATCACCGATAACCGCCTTCCCCCATGTCCGACAAGCAAACCCACTTCGGCTTCAAGACCGTCGCCGAGGAAGAAAAGGCCCGCAAGGTGGCCGAGGTGTTCCATTCCGTGGCGAACCGCTACGACGTGATGAACGACCTCATGTCCATGGGTCTGCACCGGGTCTGGAAGCGTTTCCTGGCCCTGCACGCGCGCCTGCGCCCGGGCAACAAGGTGCTGGACATCGCCGGCGGCACCGGCGACATCGCCCGCCTGCTGGCGGAGGAGACCGGCCCCACCGGCGAGGTCTGGCTCACCGACATCAACGGCTCCATGCTGGGCGTGGGCCGCGACCGCATGCTGGACAAGGGCCTGATGCTGCCCGTGGCCCAGTGTGACGCGGAGAAGCTGCCCTTCCCCGGTGATTACTTCGATCTGGTCACCGTCGCCTTCGGCCTGCGCAACATGACCCACAAGGAACTGGCCCTGGCCGAGATGCGGCGGGTGCTCAAGCCCGGCGGCAAGTTGATGGTGCTGGAGTTCTCCAAGGTCTGGAAGCCGTTACAGCCCCTGTACGACCTCTATTCCTTCCAGATGCTGCCGCGCATGGGCGACCTGGTCACCAAGGACGCGGAAAGCTACCGCTACCTGGCCGAATCCATCCGCATGCACCCGGATCAGGAAACCCTCAAGGGCATGATGGAGTCGGTGGGCTTCCAGAAGGTGGACTACTTCAACATGACCGTCGGGGTGGTGGCGCTGCATGTGGGGTACAAGATTTAGCTTATCGACTGCGACCACACAGGGACGAGAAGGGGCCGACAAGACGGCCCCTTTCCATTTGTTCATGCAGTCATGCCTTGAAACATGCCAGCCCCGGGAATGATCGTTGTTTTTTGATTATCAATGCATCAATATGCGGTGATGATTCTCCGTAAACTCGATATCGCCACCGCCTTGAGCCGTTTTCCCGTGGTGGCGCTGCTGGGCGCGCGCCAGGTGGGCAAGACCACGCTGGCCAAGCAGGCGGCCGCGACCCTGGAAGCGGCAGGACGCGCCACCCTGTACCTGGACTTGGAACGTCCATCCGATCTGGCTCGTTTGCAGGATGCGGAACTGTTCCTCCAGGCCCAGACCGACAAACTGGTGGTGATCGACGAGGTACAGCGCCGTCCCGACCTGTTTCCCCTGCTGCGCGCCCTGGTGGACGCGGACCGCGGGCCAGGACGATTCCTGATCCTGGGCTCGGCGGCGCCGGAACTGCTGCGCCAGTCCTCCGAAAGCCTGGCTGGTCGCATCACCTACCTGGAACTGGGGCCCTTCACCCTGGACGAAGTGGGTGCCACCCCGGAAAACCAGCGCCGGCTCTGGCTGCGCGGCGGCTTTCCGGACAGTTTCCTGGCCACCGACGACGACGCCTCCCTGGCCTGGCGCGAAGCCTTCATCCGCACCTACTTGGAGCGTGATCTGCCGCAACTGGGCTTTCGCCTGGCCGCCACGGAATTGCGGCGTTTTTGGCAGATGCTCGCCCATCACCACGGCCAGCTCTGGAACGGTAGCCAGTTGGCGGGCAGCCTGGGGGTGAACCACACCACCGTGCGCCGCTGGCTGGATGTCCTGGAAGCCACCTACATGGCCCGGGTGTTGCCGCCCCTGCATGCCAACCTGAAGAAGCGCCTGACCAAATCCCCCAAGGTTTACCTGCGCGACAGCGGCCTGCTCCACGCCCTGCTGGGCATACGCGGCCAGGGCGACCTGTTCGCCCACCCGGTCGCCGGCGCCTCCTGGGAGGGGTTCGCCCTGGAACAGATATTGGCCGCGCGGCCGGGCGGAAACGCGACCTTCTACCGCACCACCGTCGGCGCGGAAATCGACCTGGTGCTGGAACAGGGCGCCCGGCGCCAGGCCTGGGAATTCAAGCTGGGTCTGGCTCCCAAGCCGGCAAGGGGGTTCTGGCAGGGGCTGGAGGATCTGGAGATCGCGGAGGCCACGATCGTCTATCCCGGCGATGCGGCTTATCCGTTGAAGGAATCGGTCTGGGTCAGGCCATTGGCGGAGTGTGTCTCGGCTAACTGATCTGCCCGCCCGCAATTTCCCGGTGCTTACTTCTTCTTCGCGCGCGGATGCGCCTGGTCATAGACCCGGGCCAGATGCTGGAAATCCAGGTGCGTGTACACCTGGGTGGTGGACAGGCTGGCATGGCCCAGCATCTCCTGCACCGCCCTCAAGTCCCCCGACGATTGCAGCACGTGGCTAGCGAAGGCGTGGCGCAGGGCGTGGGGATGCACATGGGCGGTGATTTCCTGGCGTCGGGCGAGTTGTTTCAGGGCCAGGGTCAGGACGCCGGGGGCAATGCGCGCGCCGCGGGCGCCCACGAACAGGGCGGCCGGGTCCCGCGCCACCGTGTCGCGCACGGCAAGCCAGCGTTCCACGGCCGCCAGGGCCCGGCTGCCGACCGGCACGATGCGCGACCTGGAACCCTTGCCGGTGACCTTCACTTCCGCCCCGCTCAAATCCAGCCCGCCGACATCCAGGCCGATCAGTTCCGCCCGGCGCAGGCCGGAGGAATACATCAGCTCGAACATGGCCACGTCCCGTATGGCCCAGACGTCGTCGCCGGGGGCTTCCAGCAGGTGGGCCATTTCGTCCACCGAGAGGGCGTTGGGTAGTTTCTTCTCGCCCTTGGGCGGTCGCAGGCCAAGGCAGGGATTGGCTTCCAGCACACCCTGGCGCGCCAGATAGTGGAAGAAGCTGCGCCAGGCCGACAGGGTGCGGGCCAGGGTCTTGGCCTTGAGGCCGTGGCCATGGAGGCCCGCCAGGGCGCGGCGGATGTCGTGGGAGACCAGGGTCTCCGGCGCTGTCTCACCCACTCGCTCCAGCAGGTGGCGCAGGTCGAAGGCGTAGGTGGAAACGGTAGCCGGGCTGTAGTGGCGCGCCGTCAGGGCGGCGAGGAAGGCGGCGATATGCGCGGAAAGGGCGCCTTCAGCCATGCCTGCCGCGCCTCGCGCGCTTGCCCAAGGCTCCACCCCTTTGGAAAAGGGGGGGAGTGAAAGCGTTCGCGCAAGGTGACTGTAGCAACACCTGTTTCACAAAAACCGGGAAACAGCCGCGCCGGAGAGTTCCGCCAGCCAGGACAGGTACAGCGTCCCCATCTCCGGGTAGAAGCGCTTGGCGTCTTCCGAGGCCAGCACCAGCAGGCCGTTCAGCTTGTCCTCGCGCAGGGGCGCCAGGGCGAAGGATTTCTGGTTCGCGCCCACCGAGCCGAACCAGCCACGGATTTCGTCCGGCACCTCGCCGCCGCAGCGGGGCTGGGTGAGACCGGTCATCAACACCTGCACGTCGGCGCTCACCTTGGCGAATTCCGGCATCTCCGGCGCGTTGTCGGCCCAGATCCGCACCGCGCCGTGGGGCACGGCGAAGCTTTCCGACAGGCTCATGGACAGGGACTGGAACACCGCCTCCAGGCTGCGCGCCCGCATCAGGCCCAGGGACAGCTTGTGCAGCTTGTCGCCGATGGCATCGTTCTCCTCGGCGAACTGGATGAATTCCCGCAGCTTCAGCTCCAGGCCCCGGGACTTGTCGCGCAGGGCCAGCACCTGGCGTTCGCCCAGGGAAATGGCCTGGCTGCTGTAGGGGTGGGGCACGGTGATGTCCGCCAGCAGTTCGGCATGGCCGACGAAGAATTCCGGGTTGAGCTTGAGGAATTCGTTGATCTGTTCAGGGGTGATGTTCATGGATTCATGGTCTCGTGGGGATCAGATTTCAATCTCGCCGTGGAACACGCTGACGGCCGGGCCGGTCATGAACACGGATCGGCCCTCGCCCGCCCAGCGGATGGACAGGTCGCCGCCCCGGGTGTGCACCGTGACGGCGGCATCCAGCAGGCCCCGGGTCATGCCGGCGACGGCGGCGGCGCAGGCGCCGGTACCGCAGGCCAGGGTTTCGCCGCTGCCGCGCTCGAATACGCGCAGGCGGATTTCGTTCCGGCCGACGATTTGCATGAAGCCGGCGTTGACCCGCTCGGGAAAGCGGGGATGGTGTTCGATCAGGGGGCCGATTTCCGCCACCGGCGCGGTTTCCACGTCCTCGACCATCCAGACCGCGTGGGGGTTGCCCATGGACAGGACGGATAGCTCCAGTTCCCGGCCGGCCACCTGAAGCTTGTAGGTCGGCTGCCGCTCCGGGGCCTCGAAGGGGATGTCGGCGGGATCGAAGCGGGGCGGCCCCATGTCCACGGTGACCCGGCCGTCCGCCTCCAGCTTCGGCACGATGATGCCGGCGGCGGTCTCGACCCGGATTTCCCGTTCGGACGTCAGCCCCTGGTCGCGCACGAAGCGCGCGAAGCAGCGGGCGCCGTTGCCACACTGCTGCACCTCGCCGCCGTCGGCGTTGAAGATGCGGTAGCGGAAGTCGGCGTCGGGCCGGGTGGCGGCCTCCACCAGCAGGATCTGGTCGCAGCCCACGCCGAAATGGCGGTCGGCGATGGCGCGGAGCTGGGCCGGGGCCAGATCGACGCGCCGGCTGACACCGTCGAACACGACGAAATCGTTGCCGGCGCCCTGCATCTTGGTGAACGGGAATTTCATGGCCGCATTATCGGGCAGTTCGCGCCGGGTCGGTGAGCTTCGCCGGGATCGTGGCTTGCGGCATGGGTCAGGCGCCGGTGGTGGGGCCTGCCTCTTCCTGGGCCAATCTCAGGATGTAATGGGCGAAATCCGGGTCCTCGCCGCGCAGGAGTGTCGGCAGGCGTTCACGGAATTCCTCCCGCTGGCACCACTCGCGCATGTAGTCCTCCCAGGAGTGCCAGCGCCGAAGCTGCTTCTCGGCCATGTCCGGCTCCCAGGCCAGCAGGTAGGCCCGCTCGAACAGGGAGATGAGCATGTCGAAGATGACCCACATGCGTTCCCTCTGCTCCTCCGTCAGGTCCGGCGCGGAGGCCTGGCTGCGCAACTTCAGATCCGGGTTGGCCAGCACCACTTCCAGGAAATCGATGTAGGCGTCGGACAGTTGCTGCCAGGTGACCTCCTCCTCGTTCTCCCGTTCCTTGCGCTGATCGAACAGGAACACGCCGATGGCGAAAGGCAGGCCCACCACCGTAACGATGTAGGACAGCAACTCCCAGGTTTCCAGGTCCACGCGACGCCTATCCCATCAGGCCCAGGTAGTCCTTGTAGATGCAGCGGTCCATCACCACGCACAGGCCCGCTTCCCGGGCCCGTTCCGCGGCCTCCTCGTGGACGATGCCCTCCTGGATCCAAATGGCCGGGGCGTTGATGGCCAGGCATTCCTCGACGATGCCGGGGATGGCGGCGGATTCCCGGAACACGTCCACCAGGTCCACCGGGAAGGGGATGTCGGCCAGCCGGGCGTAGGCCTTCTCGCCCAGCACCTGATCCACCGCCGGCCGCACCGGGACGATGCGGTAGCCGAATTTCTGCATGGCCTGGGACACGCCGTAGCTGGGCCGGTCGGGCCTGGGCGAGAGGCCCACCACGGCGATGGTCTTCACGCGCCCGAGCAGCGCCTTGATGTCCTCGGGTCCGGGATTCTGGAAGCTCATGTCGTCTCCTCCTGGTTGGGGTGGCCAGTCGCCATTGTAGGAGCCGGCGCCTACAGGGGCTTTGCCATGACGTAATCATCCATCACGAAGCCCCCGCCAATGTCCTCCATGACCAGGGTGGCCACCGTGAAGCCATGTTTGAGATAGGCATCGATGGCCGCCTGGTTGCGCCGGTTCACCCGCAGCACCAGGCGGGTGAAGCCATGGCTTTTCGCGCGCGACGCCACCTCGGCCATGAGCATGCCGCCGATGCCCCGGCGTTGCCAATCCGGATCGACGTAGAGTTTGTCCAGCTTGTAATCACCCTCTTCCAGGGCATGCCCATGGGCGAAACCCACCAGCGCATCCCCGGCCCGCGCCGCCAGCCAGAGGTCGCCCCGGGCCAGGAGCTGGCGCACCAGCCCGGGCTTGTAGCGCTCGGCCAGCATGTATTCGATCTGTTGCGGCGTGATGATGCCCGGGTAGTGTTTCCGCCAGACCCTGCCGGCCAGATCCACCAGGGCTTCGGCCTCGTCGAGCCGCAACGGCGCGACATCAATCTTCATACAGTTGGCCCTTTACCCCGCTCGGCTGGGTCTTGAAACGCCGGTGCAGCCAGAAATACTGCTCGGGCATTTCCCGCACCCGATCCTCGATGAAGGCATTCATGCGCCGGGTATCGGCCTCCACGTCGCGGGTGGGGAAATCTTCCCAGGCGGGGTAGAAGCGCGTGACGCAGCCGGCGCCCTCCTGTCGCGTGACGCAGGGCACGACCACCGCGCCGGTGGCCCTGGCGAGGCGGGACAGGCCGGTCACGGTGGCGGCGGGCACCCCGAAAAACGGCACGAAGATGGCATCCTTGGGGCCGAAATCCATGTCCGGCAAGTAATAGAACGGCAATCCCTTGCGGATGGCCCGGATGACCGGCTTGATGCCGTCGCGGCGGGAATACATCTCGGAAGGCCGCTCGCCCTGGCCGAATCGGGTGCGGGCGTGGAGCATGAGCCGGTCCAGGTGGGGGTTCTTGATGCGCGCGTAGAGGGAGACCACCGGCGAGAAATCGGCGGAAACCCGCACCCCCCCCACATTGAGGCCGACGAAATGGGGCGCCAGCCAGATGACCGGTTTTCCGGCGTGAGCCAGATGGTGTTCGACCCCCTCCAGACGGGTGAGCCGTTCCACCTGCCCTCGACTCCCCCACCAGGACACGGTGTCCTGCAGGAACGCCCGCCCCAGGGCCCGGAAGTGGGCCCGCGCCACCGAGTCGCGCTCGGCCTCGGACCACTCGGGGAAGCACAGGCGCAGGTTGGTTTCGGCGATATGGCGCCGCTCCGCCGCCAGGTAATACAGCAAAGACCCCAGGCCGGCGCCGAACGCCCCGAGGGCGGGCAAGGGCAGCACGGCATGCAGCAGCCGCAACAGGAGGATGCCCAGTCGCCTCATATCCCGCCTCCCGCCGGCCGCTTGGGCACACGGGCAATCAAAACAAGGAGTTGGGGAATGGTGGGGATCAAGAGTCTGAGCGAAACCGGAAGTTGACCTGTAATGCCGTGCAAGGCTAGCATGCGAACGCCGCCGAGTTAATTGCAGCGATGCATTCACGACAAATTGCGGGCGGGATACAAATCCAGCTAAAGCGTCCCGCTCCTGTTCCCCGGAGCCGGTTCGCCGGTCAAGGATGGGGATAAACACAGGAGCCGTGCAATGAGCAAAGACTATTTCTTCACCTCGGAATCCGTTTCCGAAGGCCATCCGGACAAGGTCGCCGACCAGATTTCCGATGCCATCCTGGATGCCATCCTGGTCCAGGATCCCACCGCCCGCGTCGCCGCCGAAACCCTGGTGAGCACCGGCCTGGTGATGCTGGCGGGCGAGATCACCACCCACGCCCAGGTCAACTACGCCAGGGTGGCGCGGGAAACCATCCGTTCCATCGGCTATGCCGACCCCCACCTGCGCTTCGACGCCGACGGCTGCTCGGTGCACGTCTGCTACGGCCAGCAGAGCCCGGACATCGCCCAGGGCGTGGACCGGGCCTCCGACGACTACCTGAACCAGGGCGCCGGCGACCAAGGCCTGATGTTCGGCTATGCCTGCGACGAAACCCCGTCCCTGATGCCCATGCCCATCTACCTGTCGCACCGGCTGGTGGAGCGCCAGGCCATGCTGCGCAAGGACGGCCGCCTGCCCTGGCTGCGCCCGGACGCCAAGTCCCAGGTCACGCTCCGCTATGTGGACGGCAAGCCCTTCAGCATCGACACCGTGGTGCTCTCCACCCAGCACACGCCGGAAATGACCGAACTCGAAGGCGGCGGCAAGCGCATGAAGCAATCCGCCATCGACGCCATCATCGAGGACATCATCCAGCCCGTGCTGCCCAGGGAACTGGTGAAGGGCGACATCAAGTACCTGGTGAACCCCACCGGCGTGTTCGAGATCGGCGGTCCCCACGGCGACGCCGGCCTCACCGGCCGCAAGATCATCGTCGATACCTACGGCGGCGCGGCGCCCCACGGCGGCGGCGCCTTCTCCGGCAAGGACCCGTCCAAGGTGGACCGCTCCGCCGCCTACGCCGCCCGCTACGTGGCCAAGAACATCGTCGCCGCCGGCCTGGCCAGCAAGTGCCTGGTCCAGGTGAGCTTCGCCATCGGCGTCGCCAAGCCCACCAGCGTCATGGTGGAGACCTACGGCACCGGCAAGGTTTCCGACGAAAAGCTGACCGAACTGGTCATGCAGCATTTCGACCTGCGCCCCAAGGGCATCGTCGCCATGCTCGACCTGCTGCGTCCCATCTATCGCAAGACCGCCGCCTATGGCCACTTCGGCCGCGACGAGCCGGAGTTCACCTGGGAATCCACCAACAAGGCGGAAATCCTGAAGGCGGACGCCGGTCTCTGATTTTTTCGACCCCACCGAGGGGCGCTGCGACCCATGCCCATGGGCCAGGCTCGGACGGGGTTACCTGATGGAACCGCGCCCGTTCATGCAAGGAGTTGTTCAATGAACGCGTTCACCGACTACAAGGTCGCCGACCTGGCCCTGGCCGACTGGGGCCGCAAGGAAATCCGCATCGCCGAGACCGAGATGCCCGGCCTCATGGCCATCCGCGAGGAATTCGCGGCCAGCCAGCCGCTGAAAGGCGCCCGCATCACCGGCAGCCTGCACATGACCATCCAGACTGCCGTGCTGATCGAGACCCTCACCGCCCTGGGCGCCCAGGTGCGCTGGGCCTCCTGCAACATCTTCTCCACCCAGGACCACGCCGCCGCCGCCATCGCCGCCGACGGCATCCCGGTCTACGCGGTGAAGGGTGAATCCCTCACCGAATACTGGGACTACACCCACAGGATCTTCGAGTGGCCTGACGGCGGTTACTCCAACATGATCCTGGACGACGGCGGCGACGCCACTCTGCTGCTGCACCTGGGCGCCCGCGCCGAAGCGAACATCAACGTCCTGGCCAAGCCCAACGGCGAGGAGGAAACCATCCTGTTCGCCGCCATCAAGTCCAAGCTGGCCACCGATCCCATCTGGTATTCCACCCGCCTCAAGCACATCAAGGGCGTGACCGAGGAAACCACCACCGGCGTGCACCGCCTTTACCAGATGCACGAGCGCGGCGAACTCAAGTTCCCCGGCATCAACGTCAACGATTCCGTCACCAAGTCCAAGTTCGACAACCTCTACGGCTGCCGCGAGTCCCTGGTGGACGGCATCAAGCGCGCCACCGACGTGATGGTGGCTGGCAAGGTCGCCCTGGTGTGCGGCTATGGCGACGTGGGCAAGGGCTCCGCCCAGGCCCTGCGCGCCCTCTCCGCCCAGGTCTGGGTCACGGAAGTGGACCCCATCTGCGCCCTCCAGGCCGCCATGGAAGGCTACCGCGTGGTGACCATGGAATACGCCGCCGACAAGGCCGACATCTTCGTCACCGCCACCGGCAACTACCACGTCATCACCCACGACCACATGGCCGCCATGAAGGACCAGGCCATCGTCTGCAACATCGGCCACTTCGACAACGAAATCGACGTCGCCTCCGTCGAGAAGTACCAGTGGGAAGAGATCAAGCCCCAGGTGGACCACATCATCTTCCCCCCATCCGGGGACAAGCCTGACGGCAAAAGGATCATCCTGCTGGCCAAGGGCCGCCTGGTGAACCTGGGCTGTGCCACCGGCCATCCCAGCTACGTGATGAGTTCCAGCTTCGCCAACCAGACCATCGCCCAGATCGAGCTATTCACCCAGACCGACAAGTACCCGGTGGGCGTCTACACCCTGCCCAAGCACCTGGACGAGAAGGTGGCGCGCTTGCAACTGAAGAAGCTCAACGCCCAGCTCACCACCCTC
>WBZL01000727.1_pt1 | contig 36737 bp, 30 predicted proteins | sample 5204291 | NCBI WGS metagenome assembly WBZL01 (sample SAMN12344345, study PRJNA552823) | activated sludge metagenome | biome: Activated sludge suspended growth; feature: Nitrification reactor; material: Wastewater; isolation source: activated sludge from nitrification reactor of wastewater... | reverse complement strand
CTATCCTGGTTCAAACGCGGCCTCCGTCTCCTGTTGAGGCGCGCTGTCAGCGCACTGCCTCTGCCCAAGTTCTTCCAGGGGGCCGAAACCTGATAGGTGGTAAGCTCATTCAGAGTCGTTTAAGTGTCAGGATTGCAATGATTTATAGCATGACCGGCTATGCTGCCAGAACGCGCACCGTCAGCGGCGGAGAATTGCACATTGAACTTAAAAGTGTCAATTCCCGCTACCTGGATTGCCAATTTCGAGTTTGTGACGAATTGCGCATCGTCGAACCGGCGTTGCGGGAACTGATCGGCATGCGCGTTCGCCGCGGCAAACTCGAATGTCGGGTCAGCTTTATTCCGGAAAGAGGGAATGCGCAACAGCTTTGCCTGAATGCCGACCTGCTTGAACGCCTCAGGTCGTTCGACACCCATATTCGCAGCATCTTGCCCATGGCTGCTCCGCTGAGCGTCAGCGACATCCTGAACTGGCCGGCGATTTTCGGTGATGACAGCGTCGATGTCGAGACCGCACTTCCGGCCTGCCTGACGTTGGCAGGCGAGGCTCTCGACGATTTCACGGCGAGTCGGGCACGCGAGGGAGAAAAACTCGCGGCGGTGATTCTTGAAAAGCTTGGCCACATGCGCGCCTTGGCGCGCGAAGTAGAGCCACGCATTCCAGTGGCGCAGGCGTTGTTCAACGAGAAGCTCAGACAGCGCTTGCTGGATGCCGTGCAATGGGTCGACGATGAACGAATCCGTCAGGAAGTCGCCGTTTTCGCTGCACGTATCGACGTCGCTGAGGAACTGGCGCGCTTGTCGACTCATCTCGACGAGGTCGAGCGGGTGCTCAAGGCCGGCGGTGCGAGCGGCAAACGCCTCGATTTTCTGATGCAGGAACTCAATCGCGAAGCCAATACGCTCGGTTCAAAATCTCTCATCGCGGAAGTTTCGCAGACCGCGATCGAGTTCAAGCTGCTGATCGAACAGATGCGTGAACAGGTGCAGAACCTGGAATGAGCTGATTCTTGTGGTGACAGCGCGAGATGCAGTCCATCGAGGCCGTCACGCGCCAGGTCGACGACGAACCCGGCCTCGGCCAACCATTGTCTCAGATAATCCCCGGTTTTGATCTCGTCTTCAACCACCAGTATCTTCATGTGCATTCTCCCGTGTTGCGATTTGCGCCATTCTGCGCTGGCAACATTGGGCACTTTCTCAAGATTACAGAAATGTAATTTGGTGGTCAGCATGGCGTTAGGTAAGGTTACGCAGAATTCGCTCATCGTCGAACAGGAGCGAATGCTGTGGAAACTCATACTCAAAATGCGAGCCGTCGCGTACTCCTGCCGCTCTTTTCGCAGCAAACATGAAAACCATCGTCTCCCGACAACTGAGGCTGGTGGCGGTTTGCACCACCGGGCTGCTCGTTGGTCTTTCCGTGCAGGCGGCAGAAACGCCGAAATCCGGACTGGCGACAGCCGTGGAACAGGCTTGGCGCTTGAATCCCCAAGCTGCGGGATTGGATGCCCGCGAGGCCGAAGCGCGTGCTGCGCAGGATGTCGCGGCCGGACTGACACCCGAGCCCGGCTCGGTCAGCATCGGTAGCCTGAATGACCGGCTCAACCGCAATCAGGGCAAGCAGGAATACGATGTCGAACTGGCGGTGCCGCTGTGGCTGCCCGGCCAGAGAGCAGCGCGTGAAGCCGAGACGGCGAGCCGCGTCGAAGAAGCCGTTGCCAGACGAGCCGCCGTGCGTCTGGATGTCGGCGGCGAATTGCGGGAGGCGTGGTGGACGTTGGCAGCGGCACGCAGTGCCAAGATGTTGGCGGCACGGCGCCTGGAAACTGCCCGTGCTCTGGAAACCAATGTCATGCGTCGCTACAAGGTCGGCGAACTGTCCCGCATCGACGCTAATTTGGCGCAAACAGAAACCCATGTTGCCAATGCCGATCTGATCGAGGCGGAGGCAACCCTGCTCCAGGCTGAGCAGGCCGTGCAAACCCTTATCGGTTCTCCGGCCCCGAAGGATTTGGACGAAGAGTCGCCGACAATGCGACGACTGATCGATGACGTCGGCAATTCAGCCGAATCCCATCCCTTGCTGGCTGCTACCGCTGCCTCCGCGCGCAGCGCCCGAGCGCGTGTCCAGGTCGCGAATGAGTCGTTTCGCGCGGCGCCGGAGCTGACGCTGCGAGTCGTACGCGAGCGCGGCGACTTCGCTGAGTCCTATTCCAACAGCGTAGGAATCAAGCTCAAGATCCCGTTCTCGTCCGGTTCGCAAGTGCGTCGGGAAACATCGGCGGCACAGGCTGAGGCGAACCAGGCCGATGCCGACCTGCTACGTACCCAGACCCGGGTCCGGCTCGACGCCGAGCGCGCACAGCGCAATTTACAGGCAACGGAGCGCCAACTGGCCATGGCACAGGAGCGCCGCCAGCTTTCCGCCGAGAACCTGCGTCTCGCCGAGAAAGCCTTTTCGCTGGGCGAATTCGATCTGGCGACCTTGCTGCGCATTCGAGCTGCCGCCTTCGATGCCGATGCCTATTTTGACCGCCAGCGCGTGGCTCGCGCTGCCGCGATATCACGTTGGAACCAAGCTCTGGGAGTGTTGCCGTGAAGCATGTGAAGAAGATTTTTCTTGTGACGCTCGTCGCTTTGTCTTTGCCCGTCTGGGCAGGTGGGGACAGTAGCGATGGGCACAGCCACGGGGCGCCAGTACCTCTCCCGGTCAGTCAGGGCGTCACGCCACGTGCCACCGCAGCGACCGAGGAATTCGAGATTGTCATCTCACTCGAGGGCAAGAAGATGGTAGTGCATGTGGATCGTTTCGCCAGCAATGAACCAGTGATACAGGCCAAGGTAGAAATTGAGGGTGCGAGGCTGAAGAGTGTGGCCAGCGAAACCACACCCGGAACCTATGTGCTCGATGTTGCCCCGCCCCTGCCGCCGGCCAAGCACCCATTGACCATCAGCGTCGAGGCCGGCGACAGTGTCGATCTCCTTACCGCTACACTGGATACCTCCGTTTCCGCGACCAATGAGGTGCATGCCCACGGCTGGAGCGAGTGGGTCGTCTTGGGGATTTCCGGAGCGCTGCTTTTGGTCACTGGAATATTGTTTGCCGCACGGTGCCACAAGCGTGCCAAGAAGGGATTTGATGATGCGCAAGATCGAATTGCATAATAGGCTGGTGGTTGCACTGGCATTGGGTATGCTCACGGGAACAGCCTTGGGGCACGGCGACGAAGATCACAGCCAGGACGCCAAGAAGAAGGCGCCTGCCGCCGTGTCAGCTGAAGGAACATTGGGAACAGCGGGGGGGGCTGCAGCGCTGCAGCGACTGGCCGACGGCAGCCTGTTCGTGCCGAAGCCGGTGCAACGTCAGCTTGGTCTGCGCACCCAGCTGGTGCGCATCGCCGAACTGGCGGCGACGGTTGAAATGAATGGTCGGGTCATTCCCGATCCGGAAACCAGCGGGCGGGTGCAGGCCATGTTCGCCGGCAGCGTGATTCCCGGCCCGAAAGGCATGCCGACAGCCGGAAGGAAGATCGCCAAGGGCGAAGTCCTGGCCTACCTGCGCCCGATCAGTGGCACCATCGAACGTGGCAACCAGAAAGCAAGTCTTGCCGAACTCGAAGCCCAGCTGGCCATCGCCGAGGGCAAGGTGAAACGTTTTGAGCAGCTTGAAGGCGCCGTGCCGCAAAAAGAGATTGACGCAGCGCGCATTGAACACACAGCGTTACAGCAGCGGCGGGCATATGTCCGGGCGAGCATCGACTCCGCCGAACAGCTCGTGGCACCGGCATCGGGCATCGTCAGCGCCTCGCACCACTTGCTGGCCGGGCAGGTGGTCGATGCCAAGGAAGTGCTATTCGAGATCGTCGATCCCGCCCGCCTCGCCGTGGAGGCGCTGGCTTACGATGTCGGTATCGCCAAGACACTAGTTTCCGCCAGCGCCTTGGCAGATCAAACTGCGCTGGATCTCAAGTTTGTCGGTGGCGGCCAGCAACTGCGCGAGCAGGCCTTGCCCCTGCTATTTCGCATCACCAATCCTAACGCGGCAGTGGCCGTTGGTCAGCCGGTCAAGGTGATCGTCCGTATCGACAAAGGTGTCAAGGGCGCGACCGTGCCCCGGGCGGCACTGACCAAAGTCGGCGCTGGCGAGACGGCGGTTTGGGTCCATACCGAGGCAGAGCGCTTTGTTGCCCGCCGGATTCGTCACCAGTCGCTCGATGCAGCCAACGTCGCCATCCTCGACGGCCTGCATGACGGTGACCGCGTGGTGACGATCGGCGCCGGACTGCTCTCGCAAGTACGCTGACATGTTCGACTACATTATTCATGCTGCCCTCAAGCAGCGGATGATTGTTCTTGGCATCTCGCTGCTGATGATCATCTATGGCGCGATCACGCTGCGACAGATGCCGGTCGACGTTTTCCCCGACCTTAACAAGCCGACCGTTACCCTGATGACCGAGGCTGGCGGCATGGCACCGGAGGAAGTCGAGCAACTGGTCACCTTCCCGGTTGAGTCGAGCATGAACGGCATGCCGGGCGTAACACGCATCCGCTCGGTGTCGGGCATCGGCCTGTCGATCATCTACGTCGAGTTCGACTGGGGTTCGGACATCTACCGTAACCGCCAGCAGATTGCCGAACGCCTGAATCTGGTGCGCGAAGCCCTGCCTCCCGGTATCGTGCCGCAGCTCGGTCCGCTCTCGTCGATCATGGGCGAGATTCTGCTGATCGCGCTACCAGCCGATCCCGACAAGATCAGTCCGATGGTCGTCCGCGAATATGCGGACTGGGTGGTGCGCCCGCGCCTGTTGACCATTCCCGGCGTCGCCCAGGTCATTCCGATCGGCGGCGAAGTGCGGCAATACCGCATCGAAATCAAACCGGCGCAGCTCCAGGCGCTCGGCATCGAGCGGGAGAAATTGGAAACTGCCCTGAAGGACTTTGGCGCCAACACTAGTGGCGGCTTTCTCGAAGCCCAGGGACGCGAATGGCTGATCCGTCAGATTGGTCGCAGTTCGCGGATCGAAGACTTGCAGAATCTTGTCGTGACGGTCAAGAACGGCCAGTCGATCCTGCTCAAGCAGGTGGCGGACGTGAAGTTCGCTCCGGCCATCAAGCGTGGCGAAGGCAGTTACAAGGGCAAGCCGGCAGTGATCCTGTCGGTGCAGAAGCAGCCGGCTGCCGACAGCGTCAAGCTGACCAGAGAGGTCGAGAAAGCGATGGCCGAACTCGGCAAGAGCTTGCCCAAGGGCTTTGACGCGCCGTCCTTCCTGTTCAAGCAGGCCGACTTCATCGAGCATTCGGTAAACAACGTTGAAGAGGCATTGCGCGATGGCGCCATCCTGGTGGCTGTAATCCTCTTCATGTTCCTGCTTAACGTGCGTACCACGCTGATTTCGCTGATGGCGATTCCGGTGTCGCTACTGGCAACGGCGCTTGTCTTCCATTACTTCGGCCTGTCGATCAACACCATGACGCTGGGCGGTCTGGCCATCGCCATCGGCGAACTGGTGGATGACGCAGTAGTCGGCGTGGAGAACGTGTTGCGGCGCCTGAAGCTGAACCGAACCGCTGATTCCCCGCTCCCGGTGGCGGAGGTTATCGCCGCTGCCACGCTGGAAGTACGTTCCGCCATCGTCTATGCGACGGTAATCATCGTCCTAGTGTTCGTGCCCCTGTTCGTATTGCCGGGCATCGAGGGGCGGTTGTTCAGCCCGCTCGGCATTGCCTACATCGTCTCGATTCTCGCCAGCATGATCGTTTCGGTGACGCTGACGCCGGTGATGGCCTATTACCTCCTGCCGCGGATGAAGCAGCACCACGCTGGCGACAGCCCGCTGGTAATTTGGCTCAAGCGTTGGGATGCGAAGCTTCTTCACTGGTCATTCGGTCATGCGCGCAGCCTGCTGGCCGGGGCCGTCGCTCTGGTCATCATCGTCGCGGCAAGCGTTTCCTTCTTTCCGCGCTCCTTCCTGCCGCCGTTCAACGAAGGCACGCTGACGGTCAATGTCCTGCTTAATCCAGGAACCTCGCTCGCCGAATCCAACAGCATCGCCACCCTGGCAGAGCAACTGGTGATGCAAGTGCCCGAGGTGACGCAGGTCGGACGCCGTACCGGCCGCGCAGAACTGGATGAGCATGCCGAAGGCGTGCACTACACTGAGATGGATGTGGATCTCAAGGCGTCCGAGCGTAACCGCGAGCAGATCATCGCTGACATCCGGCAGCGTCTTGCCAGCCTGCCAGCCGCCTCCAACGTCGGCCAGCCGATTTCGCATCGCCTTGATCACCTGCTTTCCGGCGTGCGCGCCCAGATCGCCCTGAAGATTTACGGCGACGATCTCGATACCCTGCGCGGACTGGCGGCCGAGATGCGCGATCGGTTGGCGCGGATCCCCGGTGTGACTGATCTACAGATCGAAAAGCAGGTTCTGATCCCGCAGATCAAGATTCGCCTCGACTACGAGCAGGCAGCACGCTACGGCGTGGCGCCCGGCAACCTGCTGCGTGGGCTGGAACAAATGATCGAGGGCGAAAAAATCACCCAGATCATCGAAGGCAACCGTCGCTTCGACCTGCTGGTGCGTTTGCCGGAGTCCGCGCGCGGGCCGCAGGCATTGGCTGATCTGCTGATCGAGACGCCAATCGGCTACGTGCCCTTGTCCAAGATCGCCAGCGTCGAGGAAAGCGACGGTCCTAATCAGGTCAGCCGCGAAAACTCGCGCAGGCGTATCGTACTCGCAGCCAACACCGACGGCGGCGACATGTCGAAGGTGATCGCCGATATCCGCGCCGAGCTGGCCGCCAAACCCTTGCCCGAGGGCTATTTCACCACGCTTGAAGGTCAGTTCCAGGCGCAGGAGCAGGCGGCCAAGCTGATCACTTTGCTCGCGTTGGTGTCGCTGACGATGATCTTTATGGTGCTCTACAGCCGCTACCGCTCGATGGCGCTGACCTTGATCATCATGGGAAATATTCCGCTGGCGCTGATCGGCAGTGTGATCGCCCTGTGGATTTCCGGGCAGCCGCTGTCGGTGGCGGCGCTGGTCGGCTTCATCACGCTGACGGGCATCGCCACTCGCAACGGCATTCTCAAGATCAGTCATTACATCAACCTCTGCGCTCTCGAAGGCGAAACCTTCGGCCAGCACATGATCGTGCGCGGGTCGCTCGAACGCCTCACCCCGGTGCTGATGACTGCGCTGGTGGCCGCCTTCGCGCTCATGCCGCTGCTGCTCTCTGCCGACGCACCGGGCAAGGAAGTACTGCACCCGGTGGCGGTAGTGATCTTCGGCGGCTTGGTCAGCTCGACCTTGCTCGATACCCTGCTGACCCCGGTGATGTTCTGGCTGTGGGGGAAACGCCCCATGGATAGTCTGCTGGCCAGCCAGGAAAAAGAAAGTTTCTGACCCGTTCCACCCACCAAGGAGAGTTTCATGAAGAAAGCCCTGTTCCTGATTGCCGCCGCCAGTGCATTTGGTTTGGCGGGCCCGACGTTACTTGCCCATACCGATGATGTCCTGGAAACCCAGAAAGCGCCCAACGGCGGCCAGTTGCGCATGGCCGGCGTCTATCATTACGAACTGGTGGTCGCCAAGGACAGCAAGGAAGCGAAGGACAACGCGGTCGTCGTGTATGTCACCGATCACGACGGTAAGAAAGTTGCGACCAGCGGCGCAAGCGGCACGGCAACCATCCTGGCCGGCAAGGCCAAGGCGACCGCGACACTTGCTCCTGATGGCGATAACCGGCTCAAGGGGATGGCCAAGTACCTGTCGGCGCCGGACATGAAAGTCGTCGTGTCGATCACTGTTCCGGGCAAAGCGGCCGAACAGGCGCGCTTTACCCCGCTGGCTGCCGCGAAGGATGGGCACACGGATCACAAGCATTGATGTGGTAGGCCACCCGCTCAGGCGACAGCAAGAGGATGGCGCAGATAACAAAAATGTAATTTCCGGGTCAGCTTCCTGTCGGGATGAATAGGGAACACTGTTTCCATCCGAATAACCGAGGAATTCCATCATGAAGCTCAACCGAAATGCGCTGCTATTGATCTCTGTTCTTGGCGCTTCTGCCGCCATGGCGCAAGCCACGGTGGTCGAGGTATTCAAGAGACCGTACTGCGGGTGCTGTGGCAAATGGGTTGTGAGCATGTGCGGCAGAACGGCTTCGACGTCAAGGCGCATGACGTGGAGGACGTTTCGGCTATGAGGCAGAAGCTGGGCATGCCGGATCGGCTGGGCTCCTGCCATATCGCCAAGATCGCAGGGTATGTCGTCGATGGCCACGTTCCAACCGCCGACATCCAGCGCTTGCTGAAGGAAAAACCGAAGGCACTCGGTCTGTCGGTTCCCTCCATGCTGCCCGGTTCATCAGGGATGGAAAGTTCGAAGCCGATTCCCTATCAGCCGCTGCTGGTCCAAGCAGATGGGTAGACGCGCGTCTTTGTCCAGCATTGAACAATGCGGCTCGTTCGACGTTCCATCTTGCAGTGCGAGGTTCAGGGGGGTTGGCGCGCTCAACCCGGCTTTCGTCCGTATAGACGTGTCAGTTCGGCAAGGCGCCTGGCATGCGAATCATCGACCTGCCGCCAGCTGAAGCGCCACTCCCAGGACCCCTCGCCGAGGCCCGGTGCGTTCATGCGGTGCGTCGAATCGAGGCCGAGCACGTCCTGCATGGGAATGACGCACAGCGAGGCAACCGAGGAACAGGCAAGGCGGATCAGTTGCCAGTGTATTTCTTCGCTGCTGTCGTCGCCGATGCCCAGGTAGGAGCGCACATAGTCCTGCTCCGGATGACCGAGCGATTCCCACCAGCCGCGGCTGGTGTCGTTGTCATGGGTGCCCGTATAGACCACCGTGTTGGCTTCGTAGTTGTGAGGAAGGTAGGGATTCTTGGCGTTGCCGTCGAAGGCAAACTGCAGGATACGCATGCCGGGCAGACCGATCGCCAGGCGCAGGGCATCGACTGCTGGGGTGATGATTCCAAGATCCTCGGCGATGATCCGCAACCGACCTTGCGCGTCGCTCAGCTCGCGGCGCATGGCGTTGAACACGGCTTCGCCCGGGCCTGGCCGCCAAGTCCCGTTCACGGCCGTCTCGGCTGCGGCGGGAATTTCCCAGAATGACTCGAAACCGCGAAAATGGTCTATACGCACGACGTCGCAAAGCTTCATCGTTTGCCGCATCCGCTCGACCCACCAGCGATAATCTTCAGCCGCGTGTGCCGACCAGCGGTACAGCGGGTTGCCCCAGCGCTGTCCGGTGGCGCTGAAGTAATCCGGGGGCACACCGGCCACCACGCGTGGATATCCTTTCCTGTCGAGGTCGAATAGCTGTCGATTAGCCCACACATCGGCACTGTGCGCGGCGACGAAGATCGGCAGGTCGCCGACGAGTTCGATGTGACGAGCATTGGCATAGTGCTTGAGTGCCGACCATTGATCGAAAAAGCGCCACTGGCAGAACTTCCAGAAATCGATTTCTTCGGCGAGCTGGGAGCGGGCTTCACAGAGCGCTGTCGGCTGGCGTTTAGCCAGCGGCGCAGGCCAATCCTGCCACATTCGGCCATCACCGCCGTGGGTGATATCGAGTGCCATGAACAGCGCGTAGTCGTCAAGCCAGCCGCGCGCAGTATTACAGAAGCCTTCGTAAGCCAGGCGCTGACCAACGCTCTGGTGGCTGAAGAAGTGTTTGGCGGCGCGTCGCAGGTGGGCAATCCGGAAGCGCCGTACTGCGTCGTAATCGACCCGCCCCGCAGGAAAATTAGGGACCGACTTGAGATCGGCCTCGGTGATCCAGCCGGCGTCGCGTAACTGGCACAGATCGATCAGCAGTTCATTGCCGGCAAAAGCTGAAGGGCTGATGTACGGCGAGTTGCCTGGCCCAACACTGCCGAGTGGCAGCACCTGCCACACCGACTGCCCGGCGCCAACCAGCCAGTCGACGAAATGATACGCCGCCGGGCCGAGGTCGCCTGAGCCATGCGGCCCCGGCAAAGAGGTGGGATGCAGGAGAATGCCGTTATGGCGAGGAAGTGATGTGATCATGCGAGTCCTTTGTCTCGACTGAGTTAGGGGAGGGGTTCAAATATGACTTCAATCCGTGCCTGCCTGGCGAGGGTTGATCACAGGGCGAGGAGCTTGCAGGTATGGCGCGCGATCATCAGTTCTTCGTTGGTCGGTACCACCCATGCCGATACCCTGCTACCAGCGCTGCTGATGCGGGCGCTTCCCTGTTCATTCGCTGCCAGGTCGAGGTCGATGCCCAGCCATTGCGCCTGCTCACAGACGAGTTGCCGGATGCGGGCGCTGTTCTCGCCGATGCCGGCGGTAAACACCAGGGCGTCGAGGCCGCCGAGGACAGCCGCGAGCGCGCCGAGTTCGCGCTTGATGCGGTAGATGAAGTGGTCGATCGCCAGACTAGCGCGCGGTGCATCGCTGGCCAACAGAACGCGCATGTCATTGCCGATGCCGGACAGGCCGAGCAGGCCGGAGCGCTTGTAGAGCAGGTCTTCGATCTCTTTCGCCGAGAGGCCGTCCTGCTGCAGTAGGTAGAGGACGATTCCGGGGTCCATGTTGCCTGGTCGGGTACCCATCATCAAGCCGTCGAGTGCGGTGAAGCCCATCGAACTACCGACACTGCGACCGTTGAGCAGCGCGCACATGCTCGCACCGCTGCCGAGATGCGCCACCACGACCCGCCCGCTGGCGATTTCGGGCGCGATCGTTGGCAGGGTTGCGGCAATGTACTCGTAGGACAAGCCATGAAAACCGTAACGCCGGATACCCCGCTCGTAGTATTCGTAGGGCAGACCATATAGCTGTCCAACCATATCCTGTGTGCGGTGAAAGGCGGTATCGAAGCAGGCCACCTGTGGCAACTCCGGTTGCACGGCCTGCACCGCGCGGATGGCGGCGAGATTGTGCGGCTGGTGCAAGGGCGCGAGCGGCACGAAAGCCGCGAGCGCATCCATCGCCTCTGGAGTAACCAGGAGCGGGGCTGAATAATCCGGACCACCGTGCACCACGCGGTGGCCGACACCGGCCAGAACCTGTCCCGCAAAGCGGGAACGCAGGAGTGTGGCGATTTCCTGCAGAGCCTGGGCATGATTCGCTACCTGGCTGTTTGGCCAGCATTCATCGGCGATGCTCTGGCCCTTGCCATCTTTTGCTTTCAGTCGCGGGGCCGTGCCGAGACCTTCCACTTGGCCAACTGCCCTGACGCGCATCTCACCCGTGTCTTGCAGCTCGAAAACCGAGAACTTCAGGCTTGACGAGCCGGCGTTGATGACCAGAATCACCTTTTCCATTTCAGCCTCCGCTCTTCGTCAAACCATCCACCATTGGCACGCTGGCCATCAGGCAGGCGATCGCGCAGGAGGCCAGCTTGGTCCGTTTATTGTCGGCACGGCTGGTCAGGATGATTGGCACACGCGCGCCGAGAACGATGCCGGCGCCGTCGGCATGACTCATGAAGGTGAGTTGCTTGGCGAGGATGTTGCCGGCCGCGAGATCGGGGACGACCAGGATGTCCGGATCGCCAGCCACCTGGGAGTCGATTTTCTTTATCCGCGCAGCTTCCTTGCTGATGGCGTTGTCGAGTGCCAGCGGACCATCGAGAATGGCGCCCGCGATCTGGCCGCGGTCGGCCATCTTGCACAGTGAAGCGGCGTCGGTGGTGCACGCCATCCGGGAATTGATCGTTTCGATTGCGCAGATGATCGCCACCTTGGGGCGGGCAATGCCGAGGACATGCGCCAGATCGATCGCGTTCTGGCAGATGTCGCGCTTGGTGTCGAGATCGGGAGAAATGTTGATCGCCGCATCAGTGACGATCAATGGCTTGTGGTAGGTCGGCACGTCCATCAGGAAGGCGTGCGTGATGCGCCGTTCGGTGCGTAGGCCGGTTTCCCGGCTGACCACCTCAGTCATCAGTTCGTCGGTATGCAGGCTGCCCTTCATCAGCGCTGCGGCCTGTCCGAGGCGGACCAGTTCAACGGCACGGAAGGCCGCAGCATGGCTGTGCGGCACGTCTTCAAGGCGGATGCCGGTGAGATCGAAACCCCGTTGTTCGGCAAGCATACGGATGCGCGCCAGCGGACCCACCAGGATGGCCTCGATCAGGCCCTCGCGGGTGGCTTCAAGGGCAGCGCCAAGAGAAGATTCGTCGCAGGGATGCACTACTGCGACGGCTACCGGAGGTAGTTGCCGACAGCGCCCGACGAAATTCTCGAGGTTGTCATGGCTCTGGATAGATACCTGCGCAGCGTCCGGACGCTCCATGGTGATTCTCACCTTGGGCGCAATCACGCGGGCAGTACCGGTCATCACCGTCTCGCCGCGGGCATTGACGCAGCGGCAGTCAAAAGTAACGAGACGGGTTTCGGCATGCTTCTCACGCACCGTGATGCTCAGCGTGATCTGTTCGCCGATGGTGACCGGCGCGTGGAACTCAAGATCCTGCCCAGCGTACACTGTGCCCGGGCCGGGGAGCTGATTACCGAGCAGTCCGGAGACCTGGGCGCCCAACCACATGCTGTGTGCGCTCAGATCGCCGGGGCCGAGCTGTTTATCCAGCTCGGAGTCGAGGTGGGTCGGACTGATCTCGCCTGAAACCGCAGCGAAAAGCTGCACGTCCTGCAAGGTCAGCGTATGTCGGATACTCGCCGTATCGCCGATGAGGATGTCGTCGAAACAGCGGTTCTGGAGGATTTCCGGGCTCATCTGTGTGCTCTTTGCGCTGGAGGGTAGAGGCGAGAGGGGCGAGCCAATTCGGTTCCGAGGTCGGCAGTGTGCAGCCTGTGGCCCGCCCTGATAAGGTTCAAATCTGTTGTGTGCAGCGAGTGCGCTGCCGCACGATTAACCCATGATGTTGTAACCGCCGTCCATATAGAGAACCTCACCGGTGACGATCGAGGCGAAATCACACGCCAGTGCGGCCGTCGCAAGTCCAACCTGATCGGGGGTAACCAGTTTTCCGGTCGGCGCCTTTTCCTTGGTCTTGGCCAGGAGTTCGTCGAAGCGATCGATTCCTGATGCCGCCCGGGTCATGACCGGTCCCGGCGAGATGACGTTGACGCGGATGCCTTTCGGCCCCAGCTCCGCAGCCAGGTAGCGGGCAGCCGACTCCAGCGCTGCCTTAGCTGGTCCCATGATCCCGTAGTGCGGGACGACCTTCTCGCCACCGAAGTAACTCATCGTGAAAATGCTGCCACCTTCCTTCTCCATCAGCGGCTCGGCCAGATGCGCAACGCGCAGCAACGAGTGCACCGAGATGTCCATTGCCATCAGGAAACCGTCCCGCGAGCAGTCGACAACCCGGCCATGCAGGTCTTCCATGGGCGCAAAGGCGATTGAATGCAGAACGACGTGCAGCTTGCCCCATTTCTGCTCAATGGTCTCGAAAACTGCCTCGAGCTGGCCCGGTTGACGCACGTCGCACGGCAAGTAAAGCGCGTCGTCAACGCCCAGTGCCTGAGCGAGTTCGCCAGTGTAGCGCTTCGTTTTGTCGTTCAGGTAGGTAATCGACAGATCCGCTCCGCAGGCTCGGAAGGCGCGCGCGCAGCCATGGGCGATGGAGTCCTTGTTGGCGATGCCGATGACCAGCGCCTTCCTGCCAGCGAGCGGCCTTTGAGGAATCCCGACCGGCTGTAGCATTGGGCCATCTGAACCTTTGTATGGTTCGGTCACCGCTATCTCCTGTCGGCGTCAGTAAACTTCCGGGACATACTTGAGCGTCAGCTTGACTTCCTGGTAATCGCCCGGTTTCTGCCGTTTGGGCAGGGTGATCTTCGGCTGCTTGACTACTTTGTAAGGAATGCTGCTCAGGATGTGCTTGATGATGTTCAGGCGCACACGCTTTTTGTCGTTGGAGCGTGCAACGAACCACGGAGCCCATTCCGTATCGGTCTGCTTGAACATGTCGTCACGGGCGCGCGAGTAGTCGTACCAGTGGCTGTAGGACTTGAGGTCCATGGGCGAGAGCTTCCATTGCTTGCGCGGATCGGTGATGCGCGCTTCGAGGCGGCGTGTTTGCTCATCCATATCGACTTCCAGCCAGTACTTGAGCAGAATGATATTGTTGAGTCCAGAAACCATCAGCTTTTCGAACAGGGGTGCCCCCTTGAGGAAAGCCTCCACCTGTTCTTCACTGGCGAAGCCCATGACGCGCTCGACACCAGCGCGGTTGTACCAGCTCCGGTCGAAAATCACGACCTCACCGGCGGCAGGCAGGTGCGGCAGGTAGCGCTGCACGTACATCTGACTCTTTTCGCGCTCGGTTGGCGCCGGCAGGGCAACGACCCGGAAGACGCGCGGGCTGACGCGCCCGGTGATGGCCTTGATCGTACCACCCTTGCCGGCGCCGTCACGGCCTTCGAAGACGATCACCACCTTGAGGCCCTGCTGGATCACCCAAGACTGGAGATGGACCAGTTCGGCCTCGAGCTTTTCGAGTTCCTTCAGGTAGGTGCGGTTGGACATCTTCTTCGCTGGCTGTTCGGCGGCGGCCGTCTCGGGCGTTGCGCTCTCGGTCGACTCCTTCGACATGTCGGCATTGATCATTGTCCCGATCCCGGCTTTCCTTCCTTGTTTACGCTTCTTGCTCATCGTTCGCTCCTTTCAAGGTATCCATCTGCGAATGCTGCTGCACTGCCAACCGTCCGGCCCGGCCGCGAGGCCAGCGGCAAACTGCAGGGCTGCCAACGGCGGCGGCGCGTTGTCCGTCACCTGGCTTGACGAACGCCCATCCGGCGCGGCACGGCGGCGCCCGGATGGGTTCTCATTGTGCACCAGTCGTGTTCGCCACCTTCTCAGCCTCGCTCACCCAGCCACCGCCCATGGCCAAATAAAGATTGATCAGGGACTGAAACTCTATTTGCTGCGTCTGCGTGTACTGCAGCTGAACATTGAACAGGCTGCGTTCGGCATCGAGCACCTCGATGTAGCTGGTATAGCCGTTGTCGTAGCGCAGGCGGGCGGTGGCGGCGTATTGCTGCAGCGCCTCGACCTGGCGCCGCTGCGCCTTGAGCTGCTCGCGGGTCCGGTTCTGGCTGATCAGCGCGTCGTTGACTTCGCGGAAAGCCTCCTGAATGGCCTTCTGGTAGGCAAACAGCGCCTGTTGCTGCTGCGCCTCGGCGGCCTGTACCTGACCGGCAATCGCGCCAGCGGTGAAAATCGGCATCGTGATCGGTGCGCCGTAACTCCAGACCTTGCTTTGGCTGTCGAAGAGATTGCTCAGGCTCGTGCTGGCGTAACCGAAGAGGCCAGTGAGCGAGATGGTCGGGAAGTAGGCCGCCTTGGCGGCGCCGATCAGCGCATTGGCAGCGATCAGGTCCTGCTCCGTGCGCCGGATGTCGGGCCTGCGTTCAAGCAGATCCGACGGCAAGCCGGCGGGGATTGCCGGTAGCGTGAGATGGTCAATGTCCTTGCCGCGCGGTATCGGGCCGGGGTTGCGACCGAGCAGCACGCTCAGCCCGTTTTCCTGCTGGGCGATCGCTTTTTCGAGCGGTGGGATGGTCGCCAGTGCTTCCTCGTATTGCGATCGGTTCTGGCTCAGTTCGAGCACCGAAATGATGCCCCCCTCGAAGCGCAGTTTGAAGATCTCGTACGACTCACCGCGGCTCTTGGCCGTTGCCCTGGCAATTTCCAGTTGGCGATCGAGGTCGCGCAGGTTGATATAGGCGCCGGCAACGCTGCCGACGAGCGACAGGATGACACCGCGCCGGCCTTCCTCGCTGGCCAGGAGTTGGGCACGTGCCGCTTCCGTCTGGCGGCGGATGCGGCCCCAGATGTCGATCTCCCAACTGGCGTTCAACACCGCGTTATAGCTGTTGTAGGTCTCGTCGCCACCGGCGCCGACCACCACGGCGCTGACGTCTCGCTGCCGGCGGACTTCATAGCCGGCGCCCACCTGCGGGAAGAGGCCGGAGCGAACGATGCCGTAGTTGCCGGCAAACTGATCAACCCGCGCGGCAGCGATCATCAGGTCCTTGTTCTCGTGCAGCGCCGTCGCCACCAGATCGTTGAGCACTGGGTCGCCCAGTTGCTCCCACCAGACGGTATTGGCGAGGTCGCGGGCGTCCTGTTCACTGAGGCGCCAAGCCGTTGGCGTCTCTACCGGCGGGCGGACGTAGTCGGGGCCGACCATGCAACCGCTGGCCAGCAGCGCCAGCAATGTCACGAGCAGTGGCTTACGCATGACGATCGTCCTCCTTTTCCACCGGCTTTGCGGGCGCCTCGAGTTTTTCGGCCACGCCGTCGCTGGCCGGGTGACTGCGCACTCCGGTTTCTCCCTTATGACTGATCTTCTCGACGATGAAAAACGTCACCGGAATGATGAAGATGGCCAGGCAGGTAGCCGCCAGCATGCCGCCGATCACCGCGCTGCCCATGACCTGCCGCGAAAGGGCGCCAGCGCCACTGGCGATGGCCAGCGGCACGCAGCCGAGGATGAAGGCGAAGGAAGTCATCAGAATCGGCCGCAGGCGAAGTTGCGCGCCCTTGAGCGTTGCCTCGGCGAGCGACAGCTCGCCTTTCTCATACTCCATCTTGGCGAATTCGACGATCAGGATCGCGTTCTTTGCCGCCAGGCCGATCAGCATCACCAGGCCGATCTGCGCATAGACGTTGAGTTCCTGGGCGCGCAACAACAGCGCGAAGAAGGCGCCAGCGACGGCGATCGGGGTACCCAGCAGCACCGAGAAAGGCAGCGACCAACTCTCGTACTGGGCCGCCAGGATCAGGAAGACGCAGAGCAGCGAGAAGCCAAAGATGACGGCTGGTGAGACGCCCTGCTGGGCCTTCTGCTCCTGGAACGACATACCGGAATAATCGTAGCCCATTTCGCTGGGCATCGTCTCGGCGAAGACTTGCTCGAGCGCCCGCATGACCTGTACAGAACTGTAGCCGGGCGCCGCCGAGGCGTTGATCTGGGCGCTGCGATAAAGATTGTAACGCATCGTGAATTCTGGACCGGCGACATTACGGATCGATGTCAGCGCCGACAGCGGCACCGCCTCGCCCTTGTTGTTGCGCACGTAGAACTGGCCAACATTCTCGATGTTGGTGCGATAGTCGCCCTCGGCCTGAACATACACCTGCCACTGGCGGCCGAAGCGGTTGAAGTAGTTGATGAAGCCGCTGCCCAGGAAGCTCTGCAGCGTCTTGTACACGTCGCTGAGGATGACGCCCTGTTTGAGCACCTTGTCTTGATCGACGTCGATGAAGAGCTGCGGAACGGTTGGCCGGAAGGTGGTCGAAACACTGGCCAGCTCCGGGCGCTTCCGCGCGGCTTCGATGAACTTGCTGGTATTCTCCGCGAGGAAGGCGATGTCCTTGCCGGCACGGTCCTGGAGAATGAAGGTGGCACCGCCCGAGGTGCCGACCCCCTGGATTGCCGGTGGCGGGAACGCAAAAGCGATGGCGCTCGGGATACTGGCAAGCCGCTTCGTCAGCTCCGCCTTGATCGCGGTGTACTGCTCCTCGGGCTGTTTGCGATCTGCCCAGTTCTTGAGGGTGATGAAGAAGAAGGCGCTGTAGGTATTGGTCACCTGGCTCAGCATGCTGTAGCCGATGACGGTGGACGTGTATTGGACGCCCGGCACCTTCATGATCAGATCTTCCGCTTGCGCGGCAATTTCCGACGTACGCTGCAGCGATGACGCATCGGGGAGTTGGACAGCTGCAAAGACGTAACCCTGGTCTTCGTCCGGGAGGAAGCCGGCGGGGACAAGCTTGCCGAAGAAACCGGCGCCGACGGTGACGGCCACCAGAAAGAGAAGACTGATCAGGCTTCGGCGGATGGCGATCCGGCAAATGCCGACATAGCCCCCTGTAATGCGGCCAAACACCCCGTTGAACCAGTCGTAGAACTTCTGCACTGGCCCGCTGCCTTTGACCTTGGGTCTGAGCAGCATCGCGCAGAGTGCAGGGCTCAGGGTCAGCGCGTTGAACGCCGAGATGATCACAGAGATGGCGATGGTGACGGCGAACTGCTGGTAGAGCTGGCCCGTGATCCCCGGAATGAAGGCGGTCGGCACGAAAACCGCCGCCAGAATGACGGCAATGGCGATCACTGGACCGGTAACCTCTTCCATGGCCCGGAGTGTCGCGTCCTTCGGTGACAGGCCGTGCTCGATGTGGTGCTCGACGGCTTCGACCACGACGATGGCATCGTCCACCACCAGGCCGATCGCCAGCACCAGACCGAACAGCGAAAGCGTGTTGATCGAGAAGCCGAACATCGGGAACAGCATGAAGGTGCCGACCAGCGATACCGGTACCGCTAGCAAGGGAATCAGCGTTGCCCGCCAACCCTGCAGGAAGACGAAGACGACGATCATTACCAGTACCAGCGCCTCGAACAGCGTATGCTTGATTTCCTTGATCCCTTCCGTAACCGATAGCGTCGTGTCGAGGGCGACAACGTAGTCCAGGTCAGGCGGGAAACTTTGCTTGATCTTCTCCATCAGCTGCTTGGCGCCGTCCGCGGCCTGCAGCGCATTGGCACCAGGCATCTGGTAGAGGGCGATGAGGGCAGCCGGCTTGCCGTTGAGCCGGCCCTGCTGGCTATAGTTCTGGGCGCCAAGTTCGATGCGGGCAACATCGCCGACGCGCACGACCGAGCCGTCTGGGTTGGCGCGCAGCACGATGCGGCCGAACTCCTCGGTGCTCTGCAGGCGACCCTGCGCGCGCACCGCGTAGGTGAACTCCTGGCCCCGCGGAACCGGCTCGGCACCAATCGTTCCGGCCGGATTGACGGTGTTCTGCGTATTGACGGCGTTGATGATCTCCGGGATCGTGATGTTCAGCTTGGCCAACTGGTCGGGCTTGACCCACAGCCGCATCGCATACTGGCCGGCACCGAAGACGGAGACGCTGGCGATTCCCTTGACCCGCGTCATCTGGTCATTGATATTGATATAGGCATAGTTGGCGAGGAAGATGTTGTCGTAGGTGCCGTTCGGCGAGTAGAGCGCGAACATGATCAGCGGCGACGAGGTCGACTTGGCGACAGTGACGCCGTAGTTGCGCACGTCCGACGGCAGTTGCGACTCGGCCTGGCCTTCGCGCATCTGGGCGAGCAACTGGTCGGTGTTGGCGTCGGTGCCCAGTGCGAAGTTGACGTACAGCGTGGACTGGCCGTTATTGGCATTGATCGAATACATGTAGTCCATGTTGTCGACGCCGGACATCTGCTGCTCGATCGGGGTGGCTACGGCCTGCTCGACGGTCAGCGCATCGGCGCCGGTGTACGTGCTGCTGACCTGAATCTGCGGTGGCACGATGTTTGGGAACTGGGCGGTCGGCAGCCCGGCCATGGCGACCAGACCGACGATGGTCATCAGGATCGAGATGACCATGGCCACGATCGGCCGATTGATGAAGAACTTTGACATGGCCGCTTACCCCTTGCTCGCCGGCGCCGGCGCAGCCGGCTTGTCACCGGGCTTGGCCGGGGCGGCGACGGCTGGCGCATCCGCGACAAAGGGCTTCGGACTGACGGTCATTCCCGCGCGGACCTTCTGCGTTCCCTCGGCGATTACCTGATCGCCGGGCTGCAGCCCCTTGCTGATGATCCAGTCCGAACCGATGCGCTCGCCTACGCTGACCGGACGGATGTCGGCCTTGTTGTCGGCGCCGACGACCGCCACCAGGTACTTGCCCTGGATTTCGGTAACTGCACGCTGTGGGACGAGCAACGCGCCCTTCTCGACCGCCATCGTTGCCCGCACCTTCCCGTACTGACCGGGGCGGAGGAGGTTTTTCGGATTCGGGAACAATGCCGCAACCTTGAAAGTGCCGGTGCTCGAGTCAACCTGCCGGTTGAGCACGAAGAACTTTCCGGGGTGGGGATAGAGCGAGCCGTCGACGAGGAACAGTTCAAGCGGCACCTGCTTGCTGGCGTCCGTTCTCTCGCCGGCAACCTTGAGGTATTCCCGCTCACTGATGTTGAAATAGACCTTGATCGGGTCCACGGTCGACACCGTGGTCAGTTCGGTCGGCATGCTCGGGCTGAGGAGGTCGCCGATCTGCGCCTTGGCGATGCCGGCAATACCGGTCACCGGCGAGGTGATCTTCGTGAAAGCCAGATTCAGTTTCGCAGTCCGTAGCGAGGCGTCGGCGGCTTCGAGCGACGCCTTGGCGGAAAGATCGGCGCCGGTGGTGTCGTCGAGGTCCTTCTGACTGACGGCGTTCATGGCCGCCAGCGGCTTGATGCGGGCGAGGTTGGCGCGGGTCGTCTCGTAGCGGGCTGCCTGCTGGGCGCGTAATCCCTTGGCCTCGTCAACAGCGGCCTCGAAAGTGCGTGGGTCGATTTCGAACAGGGGTTGTCCCTGTTTGACGAGGTCGCCCTCGCGGTAGTTCTGCTTGATCAGATAGCCGGTGACCTGTGGCCGGATGACGGCATTGACGTTGCCGTCCAGCGAGCCAATCCATTCCATGTAGATCGGTACGTCCCTCTGCGAGACGGTGACGATCTCGACGACCGGCACCGCTGGTGGTGCCGCCTTTTCCTTATCGCAGGCAGCGGTCAGCAGCAGCGCGGCGCTGGCCAGCCCGGCAAGTGCGCAGCGGCAAGTCCAATCTGCGGATATGAAAGGGGACGGGATAGACCTCATGGTGGCTCCTGCTGGGCGAAAATGGGAGTGACTGGTGTTGATGAACGGGAAAGTCGCGTGGTCGTGCTGCAAACAAATGCTCAACTCTGGAGAGTCATTGCCTGCCGGTTCTGTCGGGCGACGACCCGCATTCATTATCGGTCAACTGGTGGGTGTAATCCAGCGTCAATCGTCAGGCAATCGAGTGTCGAGTCGCGATTCTGCGAGCCGTACGGTCACTGTTTGGCCCCCAACGACAACGGGCACCAGCAATCCACGACTTAGCCATGAACGCAGCGAAATCCTGCGCAGTCGTCCTTCGCACGACCTCGGCCAGGTACTCGGCATGGTCGGATTTGACTCACGCACCGGTGCCGCCGATTCTTGACATGATGGGCCGGTTCTTCAGGCAAGCTTGTGGCTGGTGCGAATGCCACGACACCAAAGGACTGATATCAGGAGAAAAAAGCAAGACGTGTTCGCATGCCCTTTGCGCATGACCATGGGCGGACCTCAGTCCAGCGTTCTGCGAAAGGTCTTCAGCCCGACGCCAAGGACCACCGCGATGAAGGCGAGGATCGGCCAGACTTGTTCCCAGAGCATGTCGACGCCGTTGCCCTTGAGCAGGATGCCACGTACCAGGAGCAAAAAATGCGTTAGCGGCAGGATATTGCCGATCGCCTGCGCCCATTCCGGCATGCCGCGAAAGGGAAACATGAAACCCGAGAGCAGCATCGATGGCAGGAAGAAGAAGAAGGTCATCTGCATGGCCTGCAACTGGTTGCGGGCAATCGAGCTGAAGGTGATGCCGAGCGTCAGGTTGGCGCAGATGAACAGCAGCACCACTGCGTAGAGCAGCAACAGGCTGCCGTGCATCGGTACGTCGAAGAGCCAGCGCGCGGCGAGCAGGATCAGCGTGACCTGAACCAGACCGATCAGGATGTACGGAACGATCTTGCCGGTCATCACTTCGAGGGGGGTGGCCGGCGTCGCGAGGAGGTGCTCGAAGGTGCCCCGTTCGCGCTCGCGAGTCATCGCCAGACCGGTCATCAAGACCATGGTCATGGTCAGGATGACACCGAGCAATCCTGGCACGACGTTGTAGGCAGTGATCCCCTCGGGGTTGTAGCGGCGATGGATGCGCAGTTCGACCGGTGGCGTCGGCACCCGTTGCAGCCCCGGCAGGTCGGGGGCGAAGACCTCGATGCCGAGACTCTTGAGCACCGAGATGGCACCGCCGGTGGCCATCGGGTCGGTGGCGTCGGCTTCGACCAGCAGCGTCGGACTCCTGCCGCGCACCAGGTCGCGATGGAAACCGGGCGAGAAGGTGACGACGAACTGCACCTTGCTGCGGTCGAGGAGTTCGCTGGCCTGATGCTCATCGACCTGGCCGACGATCCGGAAATAGTCGCTGTGGGCCATGGCGGCGACGTAGGCGCGCGCGAAAGGGCCGGGGTCGGCCATGACCACGGCGGTCGGCAGGTGTTTCGGGTCGGAATTGATGGCGAATCCGAAGAGCAGGAGCTGGATGATCGGGATGCCGACGATCATCCCGAAGGTCAGCCGGTCGCGTTTCAACTGGATGAATTCCTTGAGCAGGATGCCGACCCAGCGGGAAAAGGAGAAGCGGGAGAAATGTTCCATGCGCTCAGTCGGCGAAGGGGTCCTGGGCATGCTGCATGAGGTGAATGAAAGCGTCCTCGAGCGAGGGTGCCACGGTGGTGATGCGTACCTCGCGAAGCTGCGAGAGCGCCTGCAGGCTCGCCTGCAGACGGGCTCCGTCCTGACCGCTGACGTGCAGCGTCGCACCGAAGCTTGCCACCTGGTCGACACCGGCCATCCCGCGCAGATCTTCGGCCAGGCGGTGGACGCCGTCGCCGCTGACTTCCCAGGTGCTCAGACGGCAACCGGCGACGACCTCGCTGGCGGTGCCATTGGCCAACAGGCTGCCGTAGGCGATGTAGGCCAGACGATGGCAGCGTTCGGCTTCGTCCATGTAGTGCGTGGACACCAGGATGGTGATCCCGGCGGCAGAAAGGCGGTGGATTTCCTCCCAGAAATCACGCCGTGCCTTGGGATCGACGCCGGCGGTCGGCTCGTCGAGAAGCAGCAGCCGGGGTTGATGGAGCAGACACGCGGCGAGCGCCAGGCGCTGCTTCCAGCCACCCGAGAGGGTGCCGGCCAGCTGTCGGCGCCGGCCGCTCAGGCCGAGTTCATCGAGAGATCGATCGATGGCCTTTTGGCGTTCGCGCATGCCGAACATGCGTGCCACGAAATCGAGGTTTTCGCCGATCGAGAGGTCGTCCCACAAGGAGAACTTCTGGGTCATGTAGCCTACCTGGCGCTTGATCGCGGCGCTTTCCCGGAGGACGTCGAGTCCGAGGCAGGTACCGCGACCACTATCCGGCGTCAGCAGGCCGCAGAGCATGCGGATCGAGGTCGTCTTGCCGCTGCCGTTGGGGCCGAGGAAGCCGTAGATCTCCCCCTGGCGGACCTGCAGGCTCAGATCCTTGACCACGTGCTTGTCACCGAAGCGTTTGTTGATGCCGGCAACGTCGATGACCAAGCCGTTCATCGGCTGCCGAGGCGCACGTCTACCGGCAGTCCGGGCCGCAGTCGGGCAGCCTGTTCCGGCGCCGGCACGGCTTCGACGCGGAAGACGAGTTTCTCGCGGCTGCCGCGGCTGTAGATTACCGGTGGCGTATATTCGGCTTCGGGGGCGATGAAATCGATGCTCGCGCGGATCGCTTCGGCACAGCCGTCGCAGTGCGCTTCGACGGGCTGGCCTGGTCGGATGCCGGCGATCAGCGCTTCCGGCACGTAAAAGCGCAGGCGCCGGCGAGCATCGGGCAACAGGCTGGCGACCGCCGCACCGGCCGGTACCCATTCACCAGGCTGATAGTAGGTATCGGCCACCTCGCCGTCGGCAGGGGCGGTGACCGCCTTGCGTTCGACCAGCCAGCGTTTCTGCGCCGCCACTGCCGCCGCTGCCTCGACCTCGGCGGCGGCGCTGCGCACCTCGCCCTGGCGGCCGAGCGAAATCCGGAAGCTTGCCAGTTGCTGCCGGACGGCTTCGAGTTGTGCGGCATCACGATCTCGCGTCGCTTTTGCTTCGTCGAGTCTGGCCTGCGAGACAAAATTACGTTGCGCCAGCGCCTGCTGTTGACCAAGCTGCGTTTGCGCCAGTTGCAATGCCGCCTCGGCTGCACGCACCTGTGCCTCGAGGGCAGCGATCTCGGGTGGTCGGCGGGGTTCGCCGAGGTTCGAGAGTTTTTCACGGGCCGAACTGGTGCGCGCTTCGGCTTCGGCCAGGGTCTGTGAATCCGGGTCGGCAGCGACCGCAAAGATCGTCTGCCCGGCCTTGATGCGGCTACCGCGGGGGCTGTCGATTGTTTTCAGGTAACCTGCCTGCGGCGCCGCCAGATACAGGAATTCACCCTCGACGTAGCCCTGGAAGAAGGGCGGCCGTTCGTTCCCGCAGGCGGCGAGAACGGCCAGCAGCGCGACGGCGAGCGGGAGGCAATGGCATGGCGAACTCATGGGGTGACATTCTACGGCGAATTGTCGCAGGCTGAAGCGGCCATCCCTTGGGCAAAACACAAGTTTCGGGTGATGCCTTGCCCGCTTACCGCGGGGCGAGGCGCTGCAGGATCGAGTTCAGTCGGGACTCGTCGAGCCGACCCAGGCGGCTACCCTGCACCCGGCCGTCAGGGCCAATCACCAATGTATAGGGCAGGCCCTTGATCTGCAGGCCAGGCATCTGGCTGGCAGCCGGATCGGCGACCAGGAGCGGATAGGAGATCGGCGTGGCCTTGACGAAGGCCTGCATGTTTTCCACATTGTCGATACCGATGCCGACAAACTGTACGCCTTGCGCCGCATATTGGCGCTGCAGGCGTGAGAAGGCGGGTATTTCCTCGACGCAAGGGGCGCACCAGCTGGCCCAGTAATTGACCACCAGAATCTTGTCACGCCACTGCGCAATCGCCTGCGGGCGCCCGTCGAGATCGGGCAGCGTCAGCCCCATGACTGCATCGGCCTGTGCCTGCTCCTGCGCTGGCGACAGTTGCTGTGACGAGATCAAGGCGGAGGGAATATCATTGACCGGCATACGATTCTGCTCGATCAGGCGATAACCCAGCCAACCAATCGTCGCCAGCGTCGCCACCCCGGCCGTTACCGCCAGCCCCAGTGCTTGCTTCATCGTCCGCTGTGCCGCGACATCGCCTTGAGACAGACGAGAACGAACATCAGTCCCCCAATGACCGCGATCAGGCCGCCGAGGCCCATCATGCCCATGCCGATCTTCTGCGGCAGCGTCGTCAGCAACTGATCGGCACCGGCCACCTTGCGCTGCACGCCATAACCCCCCGACCACGCCAGACCGAGCACGTGCAACAACTGCCCGGCGCCATAGACGTGAGGCTGCCAGACCGCCATGCGGCCCGTTGCGTGGTCGAAGCCGAGCTTCGGCAGCAGCACATAGGCGAGTCCCATGAAGGCCAGTGTCACACCGACCGTCGATCCGTGGTAATGCGCCGGAATGACGACGTTCACCCCTTCAATCAGATAACCGAGCACTCCCCCGAGCGCAAACAGGATGAAGGACGCCAGAAGAGCGGACCTGGCAGGGCTGTCGGGATTCGTCGGCATGCCGCGCAAGCGCCACAGCGACAGGGCGCCGAGCAGAATCAACGGCCCCATGTAGGGGTGGCCCCAGAGCATCAGTTTGGCGAACAGCTCCATATGTGGCAGCGAGCCGACCGGCACCAACAGATAGATTGCCGGTACGGCCAGCAGTGGCAGTGCCGCGACCAGGAACAGCACCGACAGCGCGCGTGCCGAAACCCGCAACCGACGGCCGAGTTGCTCTGCGATCCACAGCCAGGCGACAACCATCAGCAGTGCATGCTGGAACTGCAGAGCGTGTCCGCCACCCCAGAACAATACTTCGTAATATATCATTCCCTCGACCCAGGGTACCTGCGCCCAGGATATGTAGAAGGCGCCCAGCGCCAGCAAGGCCGCGACGGCACCGAGAAAGGCGCCGAGGAGCAGCGGCTCGGCAAGCGGGCGCTGCGGCCAGGTGGTGACCAGGGCGCGCAGCACGGTCAGGCTCAAGCCGGCAGCGAAGATCCAGATCGAGGTAAAAAAGAGGGGTTGCTTGAGTACCGGGATATAATTGTTGAGCATTGGTTCGGCGCCGGGGAAGAACGGTGAAACGGTCATCAGCGCCGTTCCCAGCGCTGCCAGGCCGAAACCGATCCAGCCGAGCCACGTCAAGCTGGCGCTGCCGACGGCGCTCCAGATCACTGCGGCAAAGGCCATGAACCAGACGGCTACCGACAGGTCGACATGCACCACCAGCGCAGCCCGGAACAGATCCTTTAGCGGAAAGACATCCTGAATCCCCGGTGTCCGTGACAGGACCAGCAGTACCGCCAGCAGACCCGAACCGATCAGCGCCATCACCCCCAGCCACAGCCAGGCGCGCGCCAGGTGGGTGGGGGCTCCCGAAGCGATCGCCGGCATCACTGACGCTCGTGAAAAAACTGTCAAACCATTTGAATCCACTGCCGCCTCGCGCAAAAAACCAATAAGTATAAGTTCGAAAACCGAGAAGTAGTTCCTTGCCATTTCGCCGGTGCAACACATAATTCGTTTGCTTCGAACGAGATTCCTGGCCCAGCACGAACGGTGCTCTGGCAGCCTGATGCGTCGGCATCCTGCCTGCCCGCGGGGTTTCGTCAGGTACAGACAGCGCCATCACCACTGCCATCATCGCACGCGAGGAATCCTGAACATGAGGACCCTGGGAATCATCTTCGTTGCCGCCTTCGTGGCGGCCTTCGCCAGTATCGCCGCCAAAGTCCCGCTGATTACGACCGGCAGCTTTGCCCGGGTCGCCGTCAGCGCGGCAATCATTGCCGCGCTGCCAACGCTGGTCTGCTGGGGAATCGCCCGGATCATCAGGTTCTACCGGAATTGTCGCCTGATCCCTCGGGTGCAGGCCGAGATCGTTCGGCAGGAGTAGCCATCATCTCGCCCATGCGGATCGGGCGGGCGGGCGCCCAGGCCGGGTTGAAGTGGAGCGTGTCTTTCGGGAAGAGTACGACCACCGTCGAGCCGAGCAGGAAGCGGCCCATTTCATCGCCTTTCTTGAGGACGATCTGCTGATCGTCGTAGCGCCATTCCCGAATTTTGCGGACACGCGGTGGGTTGACGGTGCCATGCCAGACGGTGGCCATGCTGCCGACGATGGTCGCGCCGACCAGGATCAGGACGAATGGGCCAAACCCGGCCTCGAAGACGCAAACGACCCGCTCGTTGCGGGCGAACAATCCCGGTACGCCACGTGCGGTCGCCGGATTGACCGAGAATAGCGCGCCGGGAACATGGATCATTCGCGTCAGGCGGCCGTCAACCGGCATGTGAATTCGGTGATAGTCGCGCGGACTGAGGTAGAGGGTGGCGAAAGCGCCGTTCTCGAAGCGGGCGGCGAGTGAGCGGTCGCCGCCGACGAGGGCGACGGTCGAATAGCGATGACCTTTGGCCTGAAAAATCTGGTCGTGTTCGATGGCGCCAAACTGACTGATCGCACCGTCGACCGGACAGAGAAAAGCGGCGTCGGCAAGCGGCCGGGCACCGGCACGCAGCGGTCGGGTAAAGAACTCGTTGAAGCTCCTGTAGCTGATCGGATCGGTATCGACGGCCTCGCTCAGGTCAACGCCGTAGCGCTGAACGAACCAGCGGATGACACGGGTCGTCAGGCCGCCGGCCTCACTCTCGGCGAGCTTGCCGGCGATTGTGCTCAGGGCTTGTTTGGGCAGAAAGTATTGGGACAGTACGGCAAGACGGTCGGACACGATTGAACCTGTGGGAGTGAAGGCGCCATTATACGGGTTCAGGCAACACTTTCATGCGCACCCGGCGCTGCCCGGAACACGAACCAGGAGGGATCGTCCGGTATCGATGCTGTTCCCTATGGCTACCCGGCCCGACCGCCCGACCGCTGTCCTGCATCATGAAAACGGAGCTGGCTGTATACTCGCAGCCTTTTCATTCGGGTAGCGCTTCATGTCCAGACCGAAAAGCATAGGTGTGGTTTCCCTTGGGTGCCCAAAGGCGCTCGTCGACTCGGAACAGATTCTCACCCGGTTGCGCGCCGAGGGCTATCTGATTTCGCCTTCCTACGAAGGCGCTGATCTGGTCGTCGTCAACACCTGCGGTTTCATCGATGCCGCGGTAGAGGAGTCGCTCGACGCCATCGGCGAGGCTCTGACCGCGAACGGCAAGGTGATCGTCACCGGTTGCCTGGGTGCCAGGGAAGAAGTGATCCGCCAGGCGCACCCGCAGGTACTGGCGGTGACCGGCCCGCATGCCGCCAACGAAGTGCTGCAGCAAGTGCATGCGCATTTGCCGCAGCCGCACGACCCGTTCTCCAGCCTGGTCCCGCCGCAGGGCATCAAGCTGACGCCGCAGCATTTTGCCTACCTGAAGATTTCCGAGGGCTGCAATCACAGTTGCACTTTCTGTATCATCCCCTCGATGCGCGGACCTCTGGTCAGCAGACCGATCGGTGAGGTGCTGCAGGAAGCCAGAACGCTGGCCGACGCCGGCGTGCGCGAACTGCTCATCATTTCGCAGGACACCAGCGCCTACGGTGTCGATGTGAAGTACCGAACCGGCTTTGTCGGTGGTCGTCCGTTGCGGACCCGGCTGCAGGAACTCTGCGAAGCGCTGGCGGAGCTGGGCATCTGGGTGCGCCTGCACTACGTCTATCCGTATCCGAGCGTCGACGCGCTGTTGCCGCTGATGGCCGAGGGCAAGCTGCTGCCGTACCTCGATGTGCCTTTCCAGCACGCCAGCCCGCGCATTTTGAAGGCCATGAAGCGTCCGGCGAGTGCCGAGAACAATCTCGAACGGATTCAGGCGTGGCGGGCCGTCTGCCCCGAGATCACGGTGCGTAGCACCTTCATCACTGGCTTCCCAGGAGAGAGTGAAGCGGAATTCGAAGAATTGCTGGCTTTCATCGCGGCGGCACGCCTCGATCGCGTCGGCTGTTTCGCCTATTCGCCGGTTGCCGGCGCGGCAGCCAATGCCTTGCCGGGTGCGCTGCCAGAGGAGCTTCGCGAGGAACGCCGGCTTCGTCTGATGGAGTTGCAGGAAGATATTTCCGCAGAGTTGCTGGCGGCGAAGATCGGGCGTGAAATCGACGTCCTGGTCGACGAGGTGGACGAGGAGGGAACGATCGCCCGTTCGGCCGCCGATGCGCCGGAAATCGATGGCCTGGTGTTCGTCAATGATCATTTCGACGCCGAACCGGGTGACTTTCTGCGGGTGCGGGTGGTCGATGCCGACGAGCACGATCTCTATGCCGAACTTGTGGCCGAGCCTGCCTGAGCAGCCTGCCTATTCGGCCTTGCGCGGCACCGCCGGACGTGGTCGCAGAGACTGCAGGCCTTTATGGGCCAGATGGCGGAGCAGCAGCTTGGGCGGCAGGCGCAGCCACTGGTGGCGGAGCAAGCCAAGTTGCGCGGCAAACCGCCGCGAGAAGGGTGGCGGTCGGTCCGGAATTCTTGGCAGCGTGCAACGGGGAAAGACCCAGTCCATCCAGTGGATGGCCGCTGCTGGTGGAGCGGCCAATGGCAGAGCGTCAGGTACCGCGGTGGCGAGCCACGCTTGGCAATAGCGTAGGGCATACCACAGGGGTCGCTGAAGATTGTGGCGTGCAGCGCGCACAGCGAGCGCCTGCCAGTCGCTTTCCGAGTGCAGGTGGGTGCGGATCAGGCTGTCGATATCGACCAGATCGCGCAGATTGGCGAACAGTTCGGAGTCCTGAAAAAGATGGACTGCTGCGTGCAGGATCTGATCCTGCGGATGCAGGACCAGGAATCGTTTCCCCTCGACCACCTGCAGGTCGGTGAACAGCAGGGCGGTGTCCGGCTTGAGACGGGCCGTCACCGGCGTGATCGTGTGGTGCAGGTCGAGTTCCACCGAACTTCCAGGACGGCGCATCGGGGGCAGTTCATGGCTCCATTCGCGGTAGTAGCGCTGGTCGTAGTCATTGATTTCTTCAGCTGCCCAACCGGCACCGAGCAGCGCGGCCTCGGCTCGCTTGAGATCGTTGTAGGCCACCATCAGGTCGACATCACCCGGTAGGCGGCCGCGCGCGCTTTCAAGGTCCTGCAAGATGTAGGCCGCGCCTTTGAGTACGACCACCGGGATCTCGGCCGGCATTGCTTGGGCCAGAGCCGCCAGCTCGACGCGCAGCACCTGGGTGCGATGTGCCGAATAGGCTGCTGCCGAGCGCAGATGACCCAGCACGCACCCCGGCACCTGCGGCAATAGTTCAGGATGCGACTGAATTCGGTGCGAGAGCACTCCCAGCAGCCTGGACTGCCGAGCGAGACGAATGATCCTGTCCCAATCGGCGAGACTGACACTGCGCACCTGCCTAGGGTCAATCAGCAAGGTCAACATGTCATGCATGCAGGGATCGACCCCTCCCAGGTTGCTCATGCCGCTGCCGCTGCTATGGTCGATGCCAAAAGCATTGAACGCAGGCATTCGATAGCCTCATCCAGCCGGCTGTATTCGAGTTCGAAGGCCGGACAAGCGTCGATGACATCGGCCACGGCATTGAAGGAGATCCGCCCGAGCAGATCGTAGTTGAAGCTGTTGAAAGCCAGGCGTGCAAAAGCTTCCTCTCTGGGTAGCCGACGGGTCGTCAGTGCGGCGCCTTCCCGAAAAAGGGGAAAAAGTACCAGATGCGGGCGGGCAGGCAGTCTCCTGGCATCAACGCTGGCCTCATCGGGAGCCAGGTGGACCACGTCTCCCTTGCGGGTTCCTCCGTAGACGGGGCCAAGGATCGCTTGGTCGGTGTAGGCGCGGATGACGTCGATCGAGCGATTCTTGAGTGCCACCGGCTTGAGCATTGGCCATAGCTGACCGGTGTGTGGGCAGAGTACGCCAAACTCGTCGGACAACAGCCGAAACCCGCGCAGCATCATGGCCGCCGTCAGCGTGCTCTTGCCGGAGCCAGGCGGTGCAGCCATGATCACGCCGCGATCATCAAGAGCCAGGACACCGGAGTGCAACAGGACATATTGGTTGAAGCGCTTTCCGAAACACCAGTTGACACCCCATTCGAAGTGGGGAAGCGCCTGCTCTCTGGGAAAGGGATCGAATGGCTGAATGCCGTCGATCAGGAAACGGGATTGCGGCCTAAAGATTGCCCGCAAGCCCTTTCCGGAACACACTTCGGTGTGAAAATCCGCAAAACTGGCTTCTTCAGCCAGTGAAAATGCCCCGTAGACCCGCTGAAAATCTCGCACGAAGGGCTGGAGGACGGTCCTGACACGGACCAATGCAGCGCCATAATCGAGCGTTACCGATGCCTCTGAAAAACGCTGTGCCAGCAGGCTTGGCGGCAGGTCTCGAATTCTCGGGCAGGCGGCAATCATCCGCCAAGGATGCCCATCTCCTCAAGAGAACGCAACACTTCTTTCATTTCGGGTGTGTCGATATCCACATCCAGCTCATCGCGCAGAAAATCGAAGGCTTGAGCCTGGGGTACCGGCCTGCCCTCGTTGATTTCAGCGAGGGCCTCAAAAATGATCGCTGCCGCAGGGGACAGAATATGGGTCTGCCAGCTCGCCGAATCAAAGACGGCACCACCGTCTCCCAGTCTGCGGTACGAAATCTCGGCCAAGCAGGCTGCTCCCGCCTTGTGCAGCACAGGTTACGGCTAGGGAGCTCAGGGAATCAGAACATTGTCGCCATCCGCCGACCCCGGCGTACCCTGCGTAATCTGATAGAACGAATTCCAGCACGTTCCACCATACACATGCCCTTGACCATTATTGGCTAGCTGGTACGTTACCACTGGCTGGCCAGTACCCGGGTCTACCGTTGTGACCTTTGTGCGTACCCAGCCGTCCGGACCGGCGGTTTCCATGGGCGGGCTAGGCAGAGTCTGACTATTGGCAATGCAATGGGTGCTGCTGAACGCAGGAGGCGAATTAAGCACAGGCGCAGCGCCGGCATTTAACGTAAAGATGGCCGGCGCCGACGCGGCCGCCTTCAGCAGACGGCGGCGCTGCTGGGTTCGTTCTGATGGAGTCGTTGACATGTGTTTTCCTTGAGATCGATTTCTGCCTGAGCAACATACTCTAGCCTTCGTTGCGCGGAACGTTTGCGGACTGCATCACGTTACGTGCCATAGAAGCAGAATACATGCTGTCGCGCCACTGAACGTTCGTCGCCGAACACGCCTTGCTAGAGACAATAGCAAATTATGTGCCAATATTCAGATTTTTAGAAAAACATGATTTAAATTATAGAGATGTACCTTGTAGCCTAGAACTCTCAAGCTTCGTCAGAGTTTGATGTGTAAAAAAAACCGACAGCTTGCAGAATCTGCTGTTGTTCCAGTTGGGCCGGTGCGGCAGGGTTCTTCGGTTCTGGTCATTGCCTTGCACCAATGGCTAATCCATCAGAGTTTCAGGCGCTCCAGCAATTCCGTTTCCAGCCTGACACGGTTGGCCGCTTCACCGAGGCCTCCGCCGCTGATCAGGAAGGTATCTTCAACGCGCTCGCCGAGCGTCGAAATTTTTGCCGTGTGGAGACTAGCACAATGCGCGGCCAGGGTCATGGCGATCATGTACAGCAGTCCCGGACGATCGGCCGCAGCGATTGACAGGACATAGTGCGAGCCTTTTTCGTCCGGCTCGATGGTGACCAGCGGCTGAATCGGGAAGTGCCTGACCTGCCGCGAGAGGCGCCCGCTGCCGGGTGCCTCGGGCGGACTCTGGCGGTTGAGCCGCGCTTTCAGCTCGTGCTCGATATAGCTGATCATTGCACGGTCACTGCCGCGATCGCTGAGATCGAGCAGCATGAAGCTGTCCAGTGCATAGCCGTGACGGGTGGTGTGGATCTTGGCATCGACGATAGTGTAGCCGGCACGGCTGAAAAAGCCGACCAGGCGCGCGAACAGATCGCGCTGATCCTTCGTATAGATCAACACCTCCAGTCCTTCGCCCTGTGGGTTCACCCGTGCCTTGACCACCGGCTGCTCGACGCGAGTCCGATAGTGCAGGGCGCGCGTGTGCCAGGCGATTTCTTCAGCGGAATGGCGCAGGAAATACACCGTGTCGAGCTGCTTCCACAGACGTTGGTGCACCGCGTCGGGCAGCGCGAAGTAGCGCAGCAGGCGCAGGGCTTCCTGCTGGCGTTCCTCGATCAGGCCCTGCCTGACCGGTACCTGACCGCCCGCCAGCAGGGTGCGGCAGGTACTCCGGAAAAGCTGTTCGAGGAGCTGTCCTTTCCAGGTATTCCAGACTTTCGGACTGGTGCCACGAATGTCGGCGACAGTGAACAGGTAGAGGGCGACTAGGTGGCGTTCGTCCTTGACCATCGTGGCAAAGGTACCAAGGATGTCCGGATCGGCAATGTCCTGTTTCTGGGCGACGCTGGACATCAGTAGATGCCAGCGAACCAGCCAGACGATCAGTTGACTGTCCTCGGCCGCGATGCCGTGCTCGGCGCAAAACTCGGTAGCATCCACGGCACCGAGTTCCGAGTGGTCACCGCCGCGTCCCTTGCCGATGTCGTGGAACAGTGCCGCCACGTAGAGTACCCAGCAACGGGGGAAATCACTGATCAACTCGCTGCACAGCGGATACTCATGCGCGAATTCGTCGGCGAGAAAACGGCGCAGGTTGCGCAGGACCTGCAGGCTGTGCTGATCGACGGTATAGACGTGAAACAGATCGTGTTGCATCTGGCCGACAATCTTGCCGAAATTCGGCAGATAGCGACCCAGAATTCCGAACTGGTTCATCCGACGCAGCTCATGCAGAACGCCGCGCGGCTGTTTGAGGATTTCCAGAAAACAGGCGCGATTCTCGGGGGCACGGCGGAAATCGGCGTCAATCCGGGTCCGCGCATGCCACAAGGCGCGCAAGGTGCGCGCCGTCATTCCCTGCAGATCGGAGTGTTTCTGCATCAACAGAAAAGCTTCGAGCATCGCCCCGGGATGCCTGTCGAAGATGTCTTCGTTAACCACATCCAGCAGGTCGTGCCGGTTCTGGAAGCGTTCATTGATCGGCAGGGGCCACTGCTCCGGCGGTGGTGATATTGCAGCTCCGATGTTCAACAGCAGGATCGTGTTGATCTGCGTGACTTCCTTGGCTGTTCGGTAGTAACCCTGCATCAGCCGTTCACTAGCCCTGCGGGTATCGGTGGGCACGAAACCCATCCGTTCGGCGAGTGCCGTCTGGAAATCAAACAGCAGACGGTCTTCGCGCCGGCCGACGTGCAGGTGCAGGTGCGTGCGCAGACGCTGCAGAAAACCGACACAGCGCTTCAGTTGCAGTTGTTCTTCCTGGGTGATGAAGCCATGCTGCGCGAGATCTTCCCAGGAGTCACCGTAGCCAGCCGCACGGGCGATCCACAGGATTGTTTGCAGATCCCGCAGCCCACCCGGAGCTTCCTTGCAGTTGGGTTCCAGGCTGTAGGGAGAATCTTGGTAGCGGCGGTGACGCTGTTCCTGTTCCATCCGCTTCGCTTCGAAGAAGGCCTGTGGATCAATCTGTCCCTTGAGTTCTTTACAGGCATCCTGGAACAGTTCGCGATTCCCTGCCAACAGGCGTGCTTCGAGCAATGCAGTTTGAATCGTCAGGTCGGCGGCGGCGGTGTGCGAACACTCTTCGACGGTGCGCACGCTAGGAGCGATATCGAGAGCGATGTCGTAGAAGAGCGCAACCGCGCGCTCGAGTTGAGCAGTCAATACTTCGTCGGGCGCTTGTGGCAACAGCAACAGGATGTCAACATCAGAGGCGGGATAGAGTTCGCCGCGTCCGTAACCACCGACCGCCACCAAAGCCAGTGAAGCCGGCAATGCCAGTGTTCGCCACAGGTCGCAGAGGACTTCGTCTACCAGTTGGCAACGCTCGCGCAACAGGCGTGCCGCATCACCTTCGCCGAGATAACGCTCACGGATCGTCGTTTGGCCAGCATGCAGGCGTGACCTGCAACCGGCGACGATCGCCGAACGATCGAAGGCTTCACTGTTCATGCCAGCTACCTGATCCAGTCTGGCCGCAAAGCAGTCGCCTTCGACACGGTGAGGACTTCGTAGCCCGTGTCGGTCACCAGGATGGTATGCTCCCATTGTGCGGACAAGCTATGATCCTTGGTGACGATCGTCCAGCCATCGGCCATAGTTCGAATCGCGGCCTTGCCGGCATTGATCATCGGTTCGATGGTAAACACCATGCCGGCTTTGAGCTCGATGCCGGTATGCGGCCGCCCATAATGAAGTACCTGGGGTTCTTCGTGGAACTTGGCGCCGATGCCGTGGCCGCAGAACTCACGGACCACCGAATAGCCGGATTTCTCTGCATGTTGCTGAATCGCGTGACCGATGTCGCCGAGATGTGCGCCAGCACGGACCTGCACAATGCCCAGCCAGAGGCAATCGTAGGTGACCTCGCATAGCCGCCGCGCCTGCACAGAGGTTTCACCGACCTGAAACATGCGGCTGCTGTCGCCATGGTAGCCGTTGCTGATCACGGTCACGTCGAGGTTGACGATGTCGCCGTTCTTTAATTGCCGGTCACCCGGAACGCCGTGACAGACCTGGTGATTGATCGAAGTGCAAATCGACTTCGGATAAGGCTTGTAGCCGGGTGGGGCATAGTTGAGTGGCGCCGGAATGCAGCCTTGAACCTGCACGATGTAATCATGGCAAAGTTGATCGAGTTCGCCGGTGGTGACTCCAGACTTCACATAGGGCGCGATGTAGTCGAGCACCTCGGCGGTAAGGCGACCGGCGACGCGCATCTTTTCGATTTCTTGAGGAGTCTTGCAAGTAATGCTCATGCGTTGAGGCCAGTGCCAGGTTGAAGAGGAGCGAAGGATAAAGTAAGCGGGCAGCTTAGGCAATTTGACGGAAGGTCAATCCATCACCAACACTTGGCAAGAGGGAGTTGGTGTTTCGTATGAGCCTTGATTGACTCTGTGGAGAAGGGAATTCCGGCGCTCAAATATCGAGTGACACTGGCGGTGGTGAAACAGGAACCACTGGATTCTTACGCTGCATAAGGAATGTTTTTGTCACAGCGTATCCCCGACGAAGAGACTCTACGGCGCCATGAGAAATCCATGTCCGCGAGCGCAACACCAAAGCTCTGCCAGTCAAGGGGCGATCCACCGCACAGGATGCCTGGCGAAAGCTCTCTCGCCTCTATCCGCGTGTTTCTACATGACTGACTACTAGAACGGGATGTCGTCATCCATGTCTTCAAAACTCGGCGTCTTCTTGGCTGGTGCCTGACGTCCTGAACCGGCAGCGGGAGCCGACGGCATGCTGCCCCCGTACTCACCTTCGCTTGCGGACGGCGAGCCCATGCCTTCGCGGCTGCCAAGCATTTTCATTTCGTTACCAATGATTTCGGTCGTATAGCGTTCGTTACCGTCCTTATCCTGCCACTTGTTGGTCCGGATACGCCCCTCCACATATACCTGCCGGCCTTTTTTCAGGTATTGGCCGGCAGTTTCGGCAAGCTTGCCGAAAAAAACGATGCGGTGCCACTCGGTGCTCTCCTTGTACTCGCCCGAGGTCTTGTCGCGGATACGATCGGTGGTTGCGATCCGGATGTTGCAGACGGCGTCGCCGCTGGGCAGATAGCGGGTTTCCGGATCGGCACCCAGATTGCCAACGAGAATCACTTTATTGACCGAAGCCATGTTGCCTCCCAGAATGTGGTGTACGGTGGACGAGAAAAGATGAGCGGATCAGCGCGATTATAGGGGCTTATGCTGGCACCGGTGCCGGCCGGGTGCGCGGCGGTGGCATCGACATGGTCAGCCCGAGCAGAAGCCAGACGAAGGACAGCACGGCTCCGGCCCCCCAGACGGCACCGGCGCCGGCATACTTGGCCAGGATGCCGCCGATGAGGCCACCCAGAAACAACCCGACGGACTGCGTGGTATTGTACACACCGAGTGCCGCGCCCTTGGCATGCGGCGGGGCAATCCGCGAAATCAGCGACGGCTGCGTGGCTTCGAGGATATTGAAAGCGACAAAGAACAGCATCAGCCAGAAGGCCAGACCGTAGAGTCCGCCGG